>Ga0255752_10000051_pt1 | contig 123407 bp, 80 predicted proteins | sample 011ome_25_FD_179952 | JGI IMG/M metagenome (GOLD analysis project Ga0255752, IMG submission 179952) | Coastal salt marsh microbial communities from the Groves Creek Marsh, Skidaway Island, Georgia - 011512CT metaG (version 2) | ecosystem: Environmental > Aquatic > Marine > Intertidal zone >...
TGCGTGGCGGCTAAAATTTTTGAAGAAAGACGAGAGAGATTTTTCAACTGTCTCCTCGCTTTTGATTTTTTGATGCAAAAAGACAAACGAATTTTGACAGACAGAAGACAAGAGAAAAGAGACAAGAAACAAACACAGGAGAGACAAAAAAAACAAGCGTGACAGAATTTTTTTAACACAGACACAAAGCAAAGAAAAAAAAGAGACAAAAGAGAAGAGACAAAAAACACCTACACTTTGAATACTACTAACAACAACACCAACACCACCAATCAATGGGTGGTGGCAACAACACGAACCCGCACGCGCAAGGCATGAAGTGGCTGAAACGAAGGAAGAAAAAGATGAAACGGATAAACGAGGAGAGGATGCAATGGAAAGAAGACGAGGAAGAGGAAGAGGGAGAAGAACGGGAGAAGAAGAAGAAGAACGGATTGGAAATCAACGAGACGGACATCTCTTCTTCTCTCATCGGGAAGACAAAGAAGAAGAGAAAGAAGACAAAGACGGTGTCATGGGAAACGAATCGAACGAGGAAAAGAAGAGAGGAGGAAGCGAAAGAAACAGAGGAGGCGAAACGGGAAGGGAAACCGACGGGGACGACGACAGGTTTGAGTGGTGGTGGTGGTGGTAATACTACTAATGTGAACAACACAAATCCTTTCGCCGTGTTGAGGCAACTGCCGAGACTCGAACGATGATTACTCTACAATTACAAACACGCAGCAGCATTCAAACGGACTGACAAATGATGCCAGAACAAATGATGATGACTTTTACGACGCGTTAAACAACTTTCGACGAAGAAGCGCATTCGGAGCGCTGACTTTCGCCGCCACCCGTGGTATTCCTTGGTGTCTTTTTTCTTCGAGCGAAGAAGTGAGCTCTTTCTTGACCCGGGCGATCGACGCTCAAGTGCGCGTGGAACTCGTTCGCGATCTCTTCAAACTGGAAGGATTGGAACCAGTTCCAGAGGATGTCGCGCTCGCGCTGGAAGACGACGACGTGGCTCGGGAGGAGATTATTAGCTTCGTCGTCGCTCGTTTTCGCATCTTCATCGGCGTCGTCGTTTACGTCGTTTACGTCGTCGTCGTCGCATTTCAATCCGCTGCTTTTCCCGTATTTACGCTCTACGAATGCCAAGGGGTTCTTTTCGAACGCTCGCCAATTGCCCGAGGACAAATGCGACGAAACCGACGACGCGTTTGGAGGATCGCATTCCAAATAGCGCATCGTCAAATTTTTGTGGACGCTCGCGTAGAACGGGTGTTCGTGACACGGAGTCCAGAAGTGCACGCCACCGTCGAACACGTCGTCTTCCACGGTTAGTTTGGATACGTATTTGTTGACGATGGTTTCCATGCCTCTTTGATGTATCAAAGAGAGATACATCGCGAGCGGAATTTGCGCGGCGAGACCGAGGCGCACGAACCACCGAGCCAGGAGAAACGTAGTATTTTTAGAGTTGTTCTTCGATGATTTCTTATCTGGCGGCTCGCTCTCCAACCACGCCCACGACTTCGCAGACGCCGCAATGGACACTGGAATCAACGGGTATAAAAAGCGAAACTCTTTGTGCTTTGGAATGGAAACGATGAAAACGGTTGCCAAAAAAGCAACTTTCGCCACCGCGGGCGTCGACAAACGTTTTCTTCTTTTCGCGTTGGTTCCATCGTTATCTTTGATGATTTTACCCCCATCAGGAAGATTAGCACTACTAGTATCTTCTAAATTACCGCGAGCATTCGAAGCGAGGAACAACTCGTAAAGACTGACTGGAAACAAAACGCCCAAAACAACCGGTAAACCTTGCGTGAAAACCCACGCGTTGGAATGCGTTCCGTATTGACTCGCGCCTTCTCTCAAGACGTTAAACTCGAAAAAGTTCCACGCCGGGAACGTCCACTTCTTGTTGTAATAATAATAGTTCACGCACGCTTCTATCGATAAAACGAGACTTCCAACCCAAAAGGCATCCGCGCTAAACCTCGCTCGTCGCTTCGCCGACAACGCCTCTCGATCGAAGAAAATCGTACGCGCTCCTACGCACGCCCAAAACGCGTACGCCGTCGGCCGCACGGTGCACGAAACGAACGCTAAAACTAAACCACGGATGCTCTTTCTTCTAAACCCGCTGCTATTACTACTCTTACCGCTATTACTACCACCTCCTCTTTTCTTCGCGTTCATATCGAAATACCCGCTCGGCCAAAACACGAGCGCCCAGACGCAAAACGCGGTTTCCGTGACGTTCGCGAACGACCGACATCCGCAATAAAAATGCCAGTGCGATGCGAGCGACAGTGCGAACGCTTTTTTCGCCACGTTCTGGTCGTTGTTGTACCATTTGCGCGCTAACCGGTACGTCCCGACGTCGATGAAAGCGCACTGCGCGGCGTTCACGACTCTCGGCATCGCTCGCACCAACACCCCCGTTATTAAACTCGCGTCTTCGTCGAGCCGTAATCCCTTCACGAGCGCGTACGGCCACGCGTACGCGAGCAAAGGATGCACGAAACTCCTCAACTTCACGTCCTCTCGCCATTCCCAGGTCTTCGCGCCGTACTTGAATATAAACTCGTGCGCGATTTCCACGCTCTGATAGTGCTCGTCCGCGCTGTGAAACGTTCGCAGGAAAAGAAACGAATTCAATACGCGAAAGAGAAAAGAGACGAGGAACGGGGACGTGAATAAGTGACGACGATGGTTTGTATTCTTCGTCATCTTTGTGCGTTCATTCGTGCGAAGGGCAAAGAAGCTTTGAGTGAGAGGGGTGCGTGCTCTAATGAAGTATAGTACATTCCATTTTATCCATTAAACAGTTACACGTATCTCATCGTGCATCTCAATTCATCACGGAAAGAAACTCTCGCCTCGTCTCCGTTTCCAAACCTCCCCGGTCGGGAACGCGATCTCCTCGTTCTCGTTCAGTTTCGCGATAACTTTCTCCCCGCTCCCGTCTTTCTGGTCGAAATCGATGTATATCTCGTCCTTATTCTTTCCAACCGGTTTGGTTTGGATTTCCCAATACCGCATGGTTTTCCCCGGGTATTGGAACACATCTTCGGGCGTGACAACTTTCCTCCCTCGGCACCCTTTGCCTTTCTCGAACGGCACCGGGTCGTACCCTCTCAAGACGCCGTTTTTGGTGATTTCTCGAGGGCACCCCGGGTGGTTCGGGTCCGCGAACGATCCGGAGAACCTCTCATCGAAAGACGATGATGACGATGCGAGACTTTGCGCGGGGAAAAAGAAAAGCGAACAACACGAAACGACGAGAACGGCTTTCTCTGTGCTCTCCCTCAACGAGCTCGCTCTGACGACGACGCTCCGATTGAATTCTGTTCTTCTTTCTCGTCTTCTTGTTCTCGAATTCCCGAAACGACGACTCGTAGTCGTCAGCGCGGCGCCGGCGGACGCGAAGGAGGACGCCATGAGCATCATCCGATTGAATTGGAAAAAAGTCTGACGCGGAATAAAAAATTCATCTCATGTTGTCGCGTCGAGACATCTTCATCTTCTGCGCGAATAGGAGCAGGAGTAACAGCAGCATAATCCTGAGGAGAAAAAAAGTGTCGAGAGCGAGCGGTGAAAGCAACGAAGACAACACGAATCACAAACGAAGAAGACAAAGAAGAAGACCAATCATCGAAGAGATGTGTGACTACTTCACGAAACCAGTCAAGTGCAAGGAATGTTTCGGGTACAACAGACGCGTGTGTGCTCGCTGTCAAGGCAGAGGGAAGACGACGACCACTTTTACGGACGGTGATGACGATGACAATTGCTGCGGTGGATGCGTTGGCCGCGGGTACGTGCGTTGCGACGCGTGCAACGGGACCGGTTTGAAGAACGGGTGGCTGTTTACAGTGAAAGGCGGTTGGGGACCGCGAGGCGAGTAGTCGACGAATGAAGATCGTGAAGGAGCAGCAGTAGTAAAGCAGTAGTAGCAGTAGTAGTAGTAGTAATAGTAGATGTAGTATTAAAAAGGTAAAAGTACAAACGGGTGCAACAGCGCCTGCGTGGCGTCTAATCGACCTCTTCGCGTGATACCTCTGGCGGCGACGAGTCGACAGGCTAAATCGAACCCGGCGCCGCCGTTTCGATCGAGAGCGGAAAAGTCCCAGCCTAAGTTTCCGGCTAAGTCTTTGCGCACTTTGCGCAAATCGTAGTTTTCGTCCTGTAACCGTCGCTGGAACGACCCGGATGGTTCTAACACGCGTTTGCCTCTGAGTTGCGGGCATCCCAACTGGAGTAAGACGAGGCCGGCGGAATAGCTATCGAATAATTGCGGTTGGAAGACGGTCCACGGAAGGACAGAAAGCGCGCCGGCGATGGCACCCGGAGGCGCTCTCGGCGTTCGTTCAGGCATGATAAAATCCTCTGGTGGTGAGAACGAAGGGTCTAAGATGGAAACTTCCGGTTCGTAGTTCACGCCGCTTCGTAAATCCGCGGCGCCGCCGAAATCGATCAGTTTGAATCGTCCGTTTTCGTTGACTAAATTCGCCGGTTTCACGTCTCTGTGAACTATACCGATGGAGTGTAACCCTCTCAACGACCACAACAGTTGTTGCGTGATTTTCTTTGCGACGGCGTAACACCTCGCGTCGTAATCTTTATCCTCTTGAGATTTCCCAAAAAGCGCCACCTCTAACGCGCTCGGAAAATTTCTATCCAACACGTAATCTTCGAGCGTGTTTTCATCGCCGGCGAATTTCCACACCAAAACCGGTGCCGCCGCGTCTTCAATTTCCTCGTAAGATCCGACGTAAGACGCGCAACCGCCGGCGACAAAAATGTCTCGGGATATCCGTTCGTTCATGTGTCGTTCGGCGCGTTGTAACCCGCTCGCGCCGGTTGTATTTTTCGCAAACTTCAAGACCAAATTCTCCGCCTCGCTGGAATTTAATCGTCCTCGATAGACGGTCCCGAACGACCCGTCCCCGATTCTCCCGCCTAAGTTTACGTTCGAACCTCTTTTGCCAAACTTATTCCCAGCCGTGGCTGTTTGTATCGCTCTCGCGACGGTTTCATCGAACGCGTACCCCAAAATCCCCGGCTGCGCGGTTAAATAAAACACGACAAACGCGACGAAAAGAAACTCCTCAAACGGCGTCCCGTTCGTGTATAAAGTCCACCCGTTCACTTTTTCATCCAGAGCTAATTGTTCGACAAAGTCTTTGGCCACGTCCGGTAATGGTAACTGCTCGTATAAAGGCTCTAAAACGACTTCGTATACCGTTTTCCCTATTTTCAACACCGGCTCTGGAACCTCTGGAAATAAACGTTCCAGTTGCTCCAAAGGGTCGACAATTTTTGCACCCTTATACCCGTATAAAGCCTTGATTGTTCTCGTCGTCGTTCTCTTCGTCGTCGTTTTTGCAGAGAAGCGACGAATCCGTCGTCCTCCTAAAACCACGTTCTTCGCGTTCGTGGTTTGATGACGATTACTCTTAAAATTCATATCCCCGATACTGTTCGTTATCCAAAAATCAAAAGTAATCAATCCGTTTCTTTAACGCTATATATATCTCTGTCTCTCTCCTCTCCAATAAAGCAGTCTGGCACGATGCGTACGAATTCGATGAAAGTGTTATTATGTAAACACTTTACGCCGCGTGTAGTAATACTCAGAGTCACAAACAGAGAGAGAGGAAGAGAGAAAATTTATGAAGTACAGCGAGGGGGGTGGTTTCCCTTGTAAAAAAACGAACAAGAAGGGAAAAAGAGGAGGAAGGAAAAGGTACGCGAGCGCTGAATCTTCTTTTTAAATTACAAGCTGTGTGTGTGTGTGCATGCGTGTTTATGACGTGTGCAATACTCCGTCTTCGTATCGCCAACCTTCTGGTAATGGGCAGTTTTTGTCGAGGAGGTATTGTACACATTCGGGGTGGTTGTTCTCGTGAGCGTAGCGTACGGCGCCACTGTTCCACGGCGCTTTGGCGGTTTCGTGCAAGTACTTCAAACAGTCCAAGTGGCCTTTCTCGGCCGCCCACATACACGCTCGTTCGTCATATTTATCATACTTACGCTCAACAAGGTATTCGAGTATGTGGAGTTGACCCTTTCCAGCCGCCCAAATGGCAGTATACTCATCCCAAGGCGCTTTGGCATCTTCGTGTAAGCATTTGAGTACCTCGAGATGACCTTCTAAGGCAGCATATTCACACGTCCACTCATCGATAGGACACTTATTTGCAACGCAATACTTTATCATTTCCAGATTACCTTGTTCTGCGGCCGCTCTAATCGTCTTTTCATCCCAATCACACTTTTTCTCCTCTCGTATCCACTTGAGCAACTCGAGTTTATTCGTTTCAGCAACTTGCTCGCAGAAATCTGTTTCGTCCCAGCTCCTCCGCCACAACGATTTATGCTCCCACGCTACTTCCAAAGTCAATACCGATGACATCTGTCTCACTTTAAACTTCTTTGTCAAATCATCCGTGCGAATGCATCTCTTCATCAACTTTCTCGTTTCACTATTCACTCCATACAAGAATTTCACATCCGTTAGATTCAATTTCGGAAGAATGTGTGTGAAACTTATATCGTCGTCGTTCATATTCACAATCACATCCCACAAAGAATCTCTCTCCCCCATCCGTCTTTTCTGCCCTCGCGTCTGCACTCCCGACGACGCAGGAGGAGACGAAGAAGCGCCACGCATCGTCGTTTCTCTGCGTCTTTTCTTAAAGTTTTTATGGGGAAAAAACGGCTTCACAAAAAAGAGGTACGAGAGCGTCTGCGACGTAACAACAACAACAACAACAAGTAAACAAGCATGGCCGTCGTCGTTGTCCCCGCGCGAGAAGCAGCTCGTCGTTTCGTCGTTTTTTCAGCCGAACGACGCGTGGGAGGCAAAGGAAAAGGAGGAAGAAGGAGGAGGAAAAGCAGAAGTCGTTCCAGACTGAATGCGAGGAGAAAAAGCGGCGACGACGATATAGATGATGATGAAGATGATGAGAGTAGTGTTATTCACGAGGACAGGATAAACAGCAGCGACAGCAGTGAGACGTCTATTTCTTCCGCTGCTGCTGCCGATGATGACGATAATAAGAATACAAAAGAACAGTTGAAAGAAGAAGATTCAGAAAGTTTCCTGTACGAAGAAGTGGAGGAAGAAATCGAAGTGGAATACACGGCGATGGACCACGTTTCAGATTTTATTGCGGAAGTGCGAGAGAAGCGGAATGAAATCAGTCGAGCGTGTTTCGGCAGTTTTGAGAGAGCGCCAGTAACGCCGGAGTATTTGAGAAGTTCGAGAGGACGGTTGGACGCGCCGACGGAACTTATATCGCTGGCGTTGGTATCGGTTGCGTTGGCGGTTTCCAAGACCGTGCGAACGAATAAAGAGAAGAAGGAGATGTTTATTCGAAACGAAAAGTGGACGGTAGGGAAAGCGTTTCAGGAGTTGAAAAGAATAGACGGTCAAGAGAACGACGCTTCGGTGGAAATGCGATTGTACGACGAGGGGGATTTACGACGCGACTTGGAAAAGAAACAGAAAAAATTGGACGAGAAACGCGCGAAGGAATTGGAGAGACGCGAGTTGAGAGACGAAAAAGAACGCTTAAGAGAGGAAGAGGAAGAGAAGGAGCGACAGAGATTACTCGAGATTGAGCGTAAAAAAGAAGAAGAGGAAGAACGAAAACGAGAACAAGTACGCGCCGAATTTCGATTGAAACAAGCCGAGGAGCAAGAGCGGTTGAAAAAACGCGAAGAAGAAGAAGCGGCGAGGAAGAGGAAAGAGTTGGAGGAGGATAGGAAACGGAGAGAGGAAAAGATGCGATTGGAACGAGAGGCTTTAGAAGCGGAACGATTGCGACGAAAGAAAATATCGGAAGAGCGCGAGGAAAAAACGTTTGACATTCAGGCGAACATTAAAGTCGAAGCGAGGAGGAAAAACGGCAAGTGCGAAGTGACGGCCTCGTGCAGAGTGGAGTTATCAAACACGTGCGAAGTCGCGGAAACGTACGAATCGACAGAATTGGCGAGATTGCAAATGTCCTGGGCCTCGAAGTTATCCGGCGAAGCCATGAAAGCGTATAAAAGCGACCAGATTTTGAAGAAAATGATGGGCGAAGGCATTTTGTCCAAGACGCCTACTTTTTCAGACTTGGAATTTGAACACTGGATGAAACTCGTCAGAGTTCGATTGGACAGAGAATTACGAACGACTGGTTTACGCGCAGTTGCTGGACTCGAAGCGAACAAGTTGACCAAAAACGACAGCTTCGTTGAACGAGAAGTGACGTTTTCGAGAGCGCTGTTACCTGCAGAAGATCCAGAAAACGTCGAGACGCGAATACAAAACGCTATTCGGTTACTCATCGACCAAGTCGAATCCAAGAATAAAAATAAAGACGGCGATGCTAACGATGGTGGTGGTGGTGGTGATAATGACGACGACGACCCGTACCTTCTCGGCGATGGAGACTCCCCGGCCCTTGTCGACGAGGCGATAGATCCCAGGAAAAGCCCGACGGCAATTTTAAATCGACTTTCCGAACACGAGCTCGCGCAAATGCACGGGTTAGATCCATCTCTGGTATTCCCCGCAGAAACAGACGGTTTGACCACTGAATTGAACGGTCGCGTTTTATCCGGAATCTTAACCGCGTCTCTTTTTGTCAAAATCCTTCGCAGCGTCACCAAAGACGCGAAACCGGAAGTTTTACGACGGGGCACGCAGATGGCTACCTCTTTAGTCGGTCGATGCGCCAACGACGAAGGAAACTGGCGTGCCATGTATTTAGACGGTTTTCGCGGCGATGCATTGGAAGCCGGCGCTTTGATGGCTCGAGAAGTTATTCCAGACGAAGAGAACGATATCGTTTTATTAAACATCTTCGCCGCTCTGGAGGCGATGGAAAAAGCGAAAAACCGACGCCCGGAGGAAGCGGGCGAAATGATCGATAAAGAAGTGCTGAGAAAAATGAAAGCGCAGCGACGAATGAATGCGGTGCCAATCACCGAAAGGTTATTCGCCACGCGAAACGCGGCGATTCAGTTAGCCGGAAGTGGTTCCGTCGAGCAAGGTCGGGCGATGTTGGAGGAAGCTTACGCGTTGCGAGTGAACCACGTGGAGAAAAGACGCAAAGAGTTAGGGTTGACTGCAAACGACGAACGGTTTGGTATTCCAGAAACGTTGCCAGAGCTGAAAGCGCTGCTCTTTGTTTTAGAATACGGCGGCGGCGCGTGGGAAGCTGACAAGAAAGGCGTGCAGAAACAAGTCGTGAAAGCGGTGTACGAGGCGTGCGAAAACGGGGCGATGAAGAAAGACGCTGAGAAGGCGTTGGCGACGTTTGCAGCCGTTCGACGCTCGTTTATATTTGAAGAGAAGGATTCTGAATTCGGTCGAGAGTGGGAAGAGAAATTGTTCGAGAAAGTCAATCAAACAGGAAACGAAGGCGAGGACGAAGAGGAAGGAGGAGGAGGAGGAAAACCTAGCGTGCAGGAGATCATCGAAAAATATTACCCGAGAGGCGTCTCGGACGCGCTCGAGTTTGCCGTGCAAACGTACGACGCCGAAATCGAGGCGCGCAGGAAAGTATAGAGAGTGTAGTCATAGAGAGATGAGTTAGCTACGTAGCACTTACGCGTTTTAGAAGCGTTTTACCTTTGGGTTAAAATTACAATAAATACAAAACATCGCAAACTCTTCTCTGCTTCTTACGCGGACGACGAAGTAGTATCACCGCCACCGCCGCCCGACATCATGCTCTCCAGCATTTCCGTTTGCAGCTTTTTATTCCCGTTCTCGATGTCTCTCTTCGCGAGCGTTTCTACGCTCTTCCACTCGAAATCCATGTTCGCGTACCCTTGCCTCGCAATCATAATACGGTTCGCCAAACTCTGGTCTGCTTTCGAAAGCTTGCTCATCCACTCTTCTGGGTTTCCTCGAATCGGGTTTTTCTCCAGAAAATCCAACAAAAATTCGTGCTGATTGTTCACTCGGTTCACTTCGCCTTGACCGTCCAAGTTCTGCTCTTTGCTTTCTCCGTCTGGCGTTTGCACGTTCAGTCTGCAATTTATAGATTCCAACTGACCAATCACCACCCAGGTTGCTGTATACGTCAACAACTGGTGCATGACATCCGCCGCTTTCCTTTCCGGCGAGGACGCTCCGCCAAACGCACCGCACGGGACGTACACTTTCGGCGAATCATCGTTCTCGTTGCGAACGGAAAAACATCTTCTTCCTCTTCTGTTTCTGTTGTTGTTGCTTCGTTCTCCATTTTGAAGAGAGATTAAAGTCGCTACTCTGTGCCTCGACGAGAGCGTTTTCGTGGTAGCACTCGTCACACCAGTCGTCGCCGCAAACGAGGACACACAAAACAACATCACGTCTTCTTCGTAGATGCGCGCAATAACGCTGAGAAAACGAATACTATTAATAATAAATGAATGCCGATACGTAACCTACTGACTGAGCAAAAACCTCAAAAGTTCTTCTTAATTTCTTAAAAACGCTTTCAGTCAAACGAGAAAAAAAAGACATCATTTTATAATAAACGAATAACACATTACGCGCGCAAAAACACACACAAAATCTAATAACAGAATGACAAAATGGTCGATGCGAACGTTACGAACGAACGAGTGTCGCGCGATGGTGGAAGGCCAGGAGGCGCACCGCTTGTTCGAGGCACCGGATTTGCACGAGATGGCGAGAACAGGAGATCTCGACGGAATGAGGAGATTGATTTTATCAAAGGATGACGACGACAAAGTGAACGCGTTGGACCCGGCGGGGAGGACGCCGTTACATTTCGCGGCTGGGTTTGGGCGAGTCGCGTGCGTGAAGTTTTTGTTAGAGAGAGGGGCGAAGTTAGAGGTGAGAGATTTGTGGTCCAAGGCGCCCGTGGATTGGGCGTTACAATCGAAACACGAGGAATGCGTAAAGTTGATGAGAATAAAAGCGATCGAGACCAATCTCGAGATTGGTGGAAGAGGGCAAGTCTCTCCGTTGAGGACATATCACGAGTATTGTTACGATTTGACGACGGAGGAAGTCGAGGAGAGGTTGGAGCAAGACAGGAAAACCGCGATGGAGCAATACGAAAAGATGAGCGAGGAAGAGAGGAAACAGTTTCGCGAATCAAACGGGGTGGATCCTGCCCAGCCGGTGCCATTTTAATGACAATGTGATAGTGTATAAATAAGAATGTTGTGAGCAGCTATTTTCAATGTAGTGGCTATCTCTATTTGCTTCTAAAATTACAGCTGAATTTCCGTCAGAGCTTCTTCTTGTTCTCTGTCCGATTCCGTGGCGTCGCCGTCGTTTTCTTTTTCTTCCTCCGCCTCGTCTCCCTTTGCGTCTTCAAAATTTAAGTGCTTCTTTTCTTCTCCCCCTTCCTGATCTCCGCTGTTTATATCTTCGTTTTCTTCCAGTTTGTTTGAGTCGGCAATGCCTTGCCCGCGCGGCGGCGTGGGAAGATGGAAATCGGCAAAGAACGCGGAAACGTCCGATTCCGAGACGCCCGCCGGCGCGTTTGGAATGACAAAAGCGCTGTCCTCGGCATCTTCCATCTCCTCTTCTTCATCATCTTCCTTGGTTTTTTCGTTGTCGTCGTCGTCGTCGTTATCGTCGTCGTCTCTATCTTCCGTCGTGGAATCGGCACCAACGAAGGGAGAATCCGGCGCGTCTGGAAATTCGAGGTCGCCCAGAACGTTGTTCTTTTTCCTCGCAGAAGTAGGACTTTGCGGCGGTGTCGCTTGCTCTTCTTCCGCCGATACTTCCGCTTTCTCTTCCACACTTGCTGCTTGCGCAAACAATCTGTTCAACTCTTCGTCTTCTTCGGCTTCTAACTCTTCGAGTATCGCGTCGACATCGGCGCCCGTTTCGGCCAACTTTTCCTTCAAACGATCGCACGCCCTTTCGCTTTGACCCAAGCACATCAACAAGTCGTTCATCTCCTCCTCGAAGTGCTTGGTCGCTTCATCGTAGCCTCGCTTGTACCCTCGCTCCTCGGCTTCGGCCACCTGCTCTGCCGTCAACTCTGCGTCGCGCTGGTTCTGTAACTGCTCAACCTTTAACTTCAACTCTGCGACTTCTCTTTCCGCTTGCTCTAAATCCGTGGCCGCGTCAGCCTGCTTCAACTTGAGATTTTCGTTCTCGTTCTTTACCGCGTCGATTTCGACGTTTTTATCGCTAATTGTAACCTCTGCGTTTGCAAGTTTCGCGGCGACGTCGTCGTAGACTTCGCGTTCGATCCAACCCGTCGTGTCGTACTCGTATTCTTCGCCTTCGCCTTCGACGTATTCGCCTTCCTCCTCGCCATCGCCGGCATAATACCACGCGCCTGAGGCTTCGTCTAATACCCATCCCGGGTAATCGTCCGGGTTGAACGGCGGTTGAGCTTCCCCCGCATTGTCGTGGTCTCCTTCATTTCCGTTGTCGTTGCCGTCGTTGTAGTCGACGTAGTCGTAGTCGTTCATGTTTTCATCGTTGCCTTTATTCTCGTCGTGTGGCGCCGACGGCATTATTTCGTTGCTGAAATCGTAGTCGTTTTGCGCGAAACCATCCGAAGAAGAAGGCGGCATGAATGCAGTATTCGCGCTATTGTTATTGGCGGCAGTAGTATTAACGGTACCGCCCTCGCTAATTCGAGGTGATGGCGGAGCAAAATCATACCCGTCGCTGTTTCGTCCAGGAGATTCCGAATAGTTTTGTTGGTGTTGGTGTTGTTGTTGTTGTTGTTGTTGTTCCATTTGTTGCGGAGGACGCAAGTAATCGTCGTCGTCCTCGTAATCGACGTGTTGTTGCTGCGTTTGTTCGTGAAGTGGTTGATCGTAACTCGACGGATACTGATTATTCTGATCGATGTATGCGTCGAACTGACTCGTCGATTCGTGCCCCTCGCTTCGCATAGATCCCGTGGCGGATGGAGGTTGCGGAGGCAGCTGTTGCTCTATGAGATTTCCCCACTGGTCATACATCGGTTGTTGTTGTTGTTGTTGTTGTTGTTCGCTAGTATTCGATATCATTCCATTCTGATGGTGTTCTCCAGGCGGAGGATAATTCAAAACTTCATTCTCTGGAACCGCCGGCGAGCCCGGTTTAAAATGAGTGAGGTGTTGTTGCTGCTCCTGGTGATGATGATGATGATGTTCACCATCGCTAGTAAAAGTATTGCTATCGTTGTTGTTGCTGCTACTGTGATGAGGACTTTCTCTTTTCGTCGGCGAGAGCACTTGCTGATTCTCTACGTAATGCGGCGATTCGCTTTCTAATTTACCTTCGTTCTTCGCTTCGTCCTCGTCCTTCGCGCTCGGCCCGGGAACGAAAAACTTTTGCGGCTTTGCCACGGCAATCGGCGGCGGTAAAAAAGACGCCACATCCGCCGCACTTCCCGATAAACTTTGAGCGCCACCACCACCACTACCACCATCGCTCGTATCCCCACCCGTCGGATTGAAAACATCCACGTATCGGCTGCGAACGTCGCTTTGCCTCGCCACGAAACTACTCGCTCGCGGCATCGGCGGCGGTTCATTCGAATTCAACGCAGACGACGTCCCAGCAGGCTCTTCGTCCTCGCGCGAATGTTGCTGCTGCTGCTGCATCGCATCATTGTTATTACTGCTACTAAAGTTTTGGTGGTAGTTTTGGTGGTAGTTTTGGTGTTGCAGCTGCTGATTCGGATTCCGCGGGTCGCTTTCTCGCGAAAACGCATCCACTCGTTCGTGTTGCTGATTTCCCTTCTCAAAAGACACGTGTTGCTGCTGTGCTTGCTGTCCTCCTCCTACGCTTGCATTCGTCGCATTCCCACCACCATTGATATTACTGCTACTATGCATCGTCATCATCGGTGGCGGTCCTCCGATACTCCCGACGGCTTGTCTCGCCACATCTTTCCCGTTCGGATCGGAGCCGTCCACCCACGCTTTGAGCGTCTCGTCGTAGTAAAATTCAGAGTCGTTCCCCAGTTTCGCTTTGGTCACTTTCTTCCTCGGTTCGTTCTGTTTGAGTTAAAGTTGTTGTTCGAGAAAAAGAGAGAGAGCGGTCAGACGCGTCCCGATGTGAAGAGAACGACCACCATCTCGCGCTGTTTTGCGCGTCGCGAGATTGCATCAACGCGGGGGGAAAAAAGCGGATTTCGAATCAAAACGTTTACGAACGAAACCACAAAGAAGAGTTTGAAAAGAAGACAAAAACGATACAAAGAACGCACCCCTGCGTTGCCACCGCCGAACGAGGTCAGTCGGCCGAAGAATCCTCCGCCTGATCCTCCTTTGCTCGCGTTTTCTGCCATTTTAGTATAACGTATAAAGCGCAATTTTTTATGGCGAATTTTGGCTTCTCGTGTTGCCTTCTTGAGAACAAAAAACGTCTGAGACTTCGTTGTCGTCGTCGAGCGCTTACGCAGAAGTCAGAAGTGTTTCATTATCGGTTCAGTGCTTGGTATATACGTTGTGTGTAATAATATGTATTAATAAAATCCCTTCTCTGTCTTCTTCTTCTTTATAAAGCTAAATAAAAATCTCTCTCTGACTCTCTTCATCTCTCTCTCGCTGCAACAATCAATTAATCTCTATTTATTATTATTAATCCATGTAGCCGTCGATTTCGCGTTGCTTTTGCAACATTTCGTCCTCCTCTCTCATAGCTTCGGCTTCGGCGCACATTCTTTCGATTTCTTCCGGCGTCAAACGTCCTCTGTCGTGTTGCAAAGACACGTTCGCTTCGGAGCCGGTGACGCGATCTCTCGCGGTTACCGTCAACAAACCGTTGGTGTTGACTTCGAAAGTAACGTCGATTTTGGGGACGCCTTGTTCGGCTTTTTCGATGCCGGTGATTTGGAACTCGCCCAATAAGTGGTTGCCGTCCGTGGACATGCGTTCACCCTCGAAGATTCTGACGTCGATTTCCGTTTGGTTGTCGTACACCGTGGTGAACTCGGACTTCTTTTTGCACGGGATGGAGGTGTTTCTGTTGACGACTTTCGCAAAGTGTCTGCCTTCGCACTCGACGCCCAAAGATAACGGGACAACGTCCATCAACAAAACCTTGGAGGTTTGCTTGTCGCGGACGCCGGCCAAGATGGCACCTTGCACGGCGGCGCCGTACGCGACGGCTTCGTCCGGGTGCACGGATTTGTTCAACGGCTTGCCGTCGAAGTATTCCGTCAAAATCTCTTGGACTCTCGGGACGCGAGTGGAACCGCCAACCAAAACAATTTCGTTCACCAATGATTTGTCTCTGCCAGCATCGGCCAAGACTCTCTTGACTGCTTCCAAGCATCTTTGGAAAGTCGGCTCGTTCACCTTGTTGAATTCGTCTCTTGAGATGGTCATGTTCACCTCGTGTTCGCCGACGAAGCATTCCAACTTGGCGGATTGCGTGATGGACAACTCTCTCTTGGCTTTTTCGCACGCGGTTCTCAACTTGCGTTTGGACTTGTCGTCGTTGAAGATGGAGTCCGCGTTCGGGTACGTCTTTTGGACGTGCGCCATCAAGGATTCGTCGAAATCTTCGCCGCCCAAGTGGGTGTCGCCAGCCGTCGCCAACACTTCAAAGACGCCGTCTTGCAAGTGCAACAAGGAAACGTCAAAGGTACCACCACCCAAATCAAAGACCAAAATAGTTTGATCTTTAATGATTTCACCATCGTCGCCTTCTCTCTTATCCAAACCGTACGCCAACGCCGCCGCGGTCGGCTCGTTGATGATTCTCAAAACTTCCAAGCCGGCGATTTGGCCGGCGTCCTTGGTTTGTCTTCTTTGCGCGTCGGAAAAGTACGCCGGGACGGTGATGACCGCCTTGTTGATGACGCAACCCAACTGGCCTTCGGCCGTGGCTTTCATCTTTTGCAAAACCATCGCGGAGATTTGCTCCGGGGCAAATTCCTTCTTTTCGTTGTTTTGGGTCGGGTCTTCGACGACGATGATCGGCTTACCTCCCGGACCTTCCTTGATCTCAAACGGCATGTGCTTAATATCCTCGCCAATCTCCGAGAACTGTCTCCCGATAATTCTCTTGATGTTGAACAAAGTGTTCTTCGGGTTTTGCGCGGCTTGCCTTTTGGCGGATTCACCGACAACTCTGCCGGCTTCGGTGAAGGAAACCCACGACGCGGTCGTTCTGTCGCCTTCGGCGTTGGACAAGACGTGCGCCTCGCCATCCTTCCACACGGAAACGCACGAGTACGTCGTACCTAAATCGATACCGATGACGTATTCGTCCAAAGTCGCGTTGTTCATCTTCGATGCCAACTTGGCTTCTTCAATCTTCTTCTTTTGCGCCAACTTGGCTTCGCCCATGCCTTCCATCAACGCCAAGTTCTTCGGGTCCAACGTGAGCCCTTGCGTATACGCGTGGATAGAATCGTGGAAGAATCCTGACTTGTACAAGGCAAAACCTAATCGAGAGTACCCTTTCACAAAGTCTGGTTTCAATTCCACGCATCTTCGCGCGTCCGCGCACGCTTTCGAGTGTTGGTCCAACGCGGCGTAACACGCGGATCTGTTCGAGTAAAACACGTGGTCGTACGGGTCTTGATCGATGGCTTTGGTAAATTCCGAAGCCGCTTCGTAAAACTTTTTCTTCGTGAACGCGGCGTTCCCGTTCGATTTGTGTTCCAAAGCGAGTTTGCGTTGTTCCGGTGAAACCTGATATTTTAAAGAGCGAGTACATTGGTGGTGGTGGTGAGTGCACGAATACTAATGCTTTCAAGAATGACGGGATGAGGATAAAAACACATCGCAACACGCCGCCGCAAAAAGAAAAGAAAAAAGGGCCGTCGAAAAAAAAATCATCATCATCTCATCGCTCTCGGATCGACGAAGAAGAAGAAGAAAAACAACTCATAATACTAACAACAACAACAACAGTACCTGAATCTTATCCTCCTCGTCGTCGTCCAAAACGCGCACGGCGGCGCCCGTTTTCGATTCTTTCTTGCCTCCTTTTTTAGATGGTGCCATGATGAGATGATGATTTGTGCGTTCGAGTATGTGTGAGGGGCTTTTCGCTCTTCCTTTCTCTCTTCTGGTCTTCTTTTTCGAGCGTTTGTAAAGGCTCTCCTTCTCGTGTTTTTTTAAGCAAGCGCTTCTTCTTTTCGCCTGAAAAAAGCTCCTCTCTTTCAAATTTTTCGATTGATTTGTGTCGTTTTTTCTTTCCCTCCTCAGAAAAGATGCATGGGTTGATGAAGATATCGTCTTTCTCATCATCATCATCATCATTCAGACGCGTATACTGCGACTACTCTCATTACCACTACTACTCGAGAAAAAACGCGTTCCTTCTCTCGAGGAAGAGGACGCTTTTATTACCGCGAAGCGTTTCAGCGGCACAAAATATATCCGAAAACAACGCGGTGATGACCACCAAAACCACTTTTAACGAGAAGCGTGACGACGACGTGAACAACGGGAAGGAGGAGAAAAAGAATGCTACGAAAAGTAAAACGTTTACGTTGCGACCGAAAGAAAAGCACGGCATGAATAGAAAGGCGAGATACGTGACTTTACATTTCTTACGCCACGCGGAAGGGACGCACAACGTTTCCAGAGAATACAACGATCCGAAACATAAGGACGCGAGATTGACGGATTTTGGTATACAGCAGTGCGAGAAGTTGGCGAAAGCGCAGCCTTTGTTGTTGGAATCAAAGTCATCAAAGAAGAAGAAGATGACGGTGGCGACGTCGCCGATGACGAGGTGCGTGCAAACCGCGCGTTTATGTTTCGATAAAGAGTCGCACATGATTACGGAAAAATACGTCGCTTTAGAGGAGTTGCGGGAAACGGTCAACTATCAGTGCGATATTCGGAGGACGACGTCAGAGTTGAAGGAAGAGTTTGGCGCGAGCGTGGATTTCTCTCGGTTGGAAAACGACGAGGAAGATCCTTTGTGGCAGTATTGGATCGAGAGGTGCGGATCCGAGGAAGAGCACACGATGCACAGAGAGAGCGCTTCCTTGTATAAGTGCGCGGATAGGGCGAGGAAATTCTTCGAATGGGTGGTCGAGAAAAAAGCAGATACAGAAGAAGAGATTATCGTCAGTTCGCACTCGGCGTTTCTTCGCTGCGTGTTTAATTACGGTCACACGCAAGAAAAGTTCGAGTATCACATGGGAGGGTCGGAGCAAGTATTCGACGATCGAGAAGACAAAACAAACAACGTAAAAGTTGTCCAGTATTTGCCGGAAGACGGCGACGCGTTCGAGGAGTACATGCGGAGAGATTACGAGAATTGCGAGTTACGGTCAGCCGTGTTGGAAATTCTTTGATGATATGATGTTTTTTTAGTAGTACCTAGTAGTAGAAGTAACCGAGTAGTAGTAGTAGTAGTAGATAGTAAATGCGGTAACAAATGATGCGGTATCGGTTCGTTTTTTATTCTCAATGGATTCCTTTAGCCGCGATGTTCCCTAACTCGTCTTCTTCGTCCCACGTCATGCTGTAATCGGAGAAATCACCTTTCGCGTCTGCCTCGTCTTTCGACTCGAACACTTGACCGGCGTTATCGAAATACCTCCAACTATCGTTCAACACGTGCGACATCCTTCTCTCTTTCGCCTCTAAATACTTCTCCGAAAACAAATTCGCTTTCGTCACGCACGGAATTCTCGACGTCACGTTTACCCCTTCCTTTTCTAATTCGTTAATCTTTCTCGGGTTATTCGTCATCAGCGCCACGCTCTTGATGTTCAAATCATCCACAATATTCCTGACCGCGCTGTACTCCCGTATATCGTCCGGTAATCCCAACTTTCTATTCGCGTCCACGGTATCGGCGCCGCTCTCTTGCACTTTATACGCCGCAATCTTATTCGCCAATCCAATCCCTCTCCCTTCCTGCTCTAAGTAAATCACCACCCCTAACTCGTTATCCCGTATGTATTCCAACGCCATATCTAACTGTTGTTTGCAATCGCACTTTAACGACCCTAAAACTTCGCTCGTAAAGCACGCGTCGTGTACTCTCACCGGCACGTTTTCCAAGCCTTCCACGTTCCCGTAAATCATGCACGTGGGTTCGGTAATCACGTGCGTTTTCGGCCCGCGATGGCGGTAGCCTCGCAAGCGGTAAAAGCCTTTATCCGTCGGCAGTTTTGTTTCGGCGATGAATTGCGTTTGTGACTCCGCCACCCAGTACGATTGCGGGATGAATTCATCGTTCGTTGTTCCTGATTGCGATGATGATGATGAGGATGCGGAGTCAGCAGAGAGGGATGACGACGGGGAAATCGTAACATCTCTTCTTCTCCGTCTTTGTCTTCTTTCTCTGAGTCGTGTTCCTCTCGCGAGCAGTTTTCGTCCTCCTCCTCCGTTGGTGTTGTTGTTCATAACAACGGTATCGTTATGAGAAGAAGAAGCGATCGAGGCCGTGCGGGCCAGAGCAGCAGCAGCAGTCGTCATCTTTGTATGAAGACGAAGCGGCTGCGTAGTTTGGATAACACTTAGGTTTAGGGTTACTTTAACAAAAACTTGATTTCTTTTATAAATGTATTACTAAACCCTAAGCCAGACACACTCAAAACGATATTCGATGAAGAACGCGAATGAGCAAACGATCACAGGTTCGACCCCTGTAATCAGCATTAATAGCATTGCTGATTTGGCCAAGTGGTAAGGCATTTGTTTTGTACACTCTTTTTTTTACTCTAAACTACTACTACTACTACTATGACTACTACTATGACTACTACAGCACAGGATAAAGTCAGAGTATATCATCATCATTTTCAACGATTTCAAACCTCGGCGCGTCTCCGGTTTGTATTACGTCCACGCGAAATCCGGTCTCTTTCAGTTGGAGTTCAAACGTTTCGACGTTTGCCTTGGCGAACAAAAGCGCGTCTTTGAGCAACGACATAAGGTTATTTTGTTGTTGTTGTTTCATCGTCATCATCAGTTTGGAGACAACCAAAGACGCGCTCAAAACGTCTCGCACGCCCGCGTCGTTGGTGAGCATGCACGCGACGATGATATCATCATCAGTATTATTGTTATCTTCTTTCGTCGTCCTCGTTAGGTCTCGAACGACGTTGGCGACAAAGTTTTCGTTCGCGAAAACATTCTCTCTCACTCTTTCAAACGCCTCCCAATCGTTGCCGGAAACGACGTCCGGCGCGACTCCTAATTTACACGCTTTTAAGTACTTTTCCTCTTTGCTCCACCAGACCCCTTCGACGTCGCTGACTTCTTCGACGGACAAAACGTTTTTACCGTTCGATTCCACAAACGTTTTGGCTTGAATCAACGCGCGTTTACGACTCAACGTCTCAAAATTCAAGCTTTTCGCCGCCATGTAGCAACAAAACGAGTGCGCGAAGAGCATGGAACCGTACGTGGCTACGCCCACCGTCACGCCTTTCATCTCTTGGCCTAAACTGTTCGTCGCAAAATCCAATTCTAACCCGTTCGTGACGGCTCTGAAAAGCGCGATGCCAACCGGCAACGCGGCGATTTGTAACCATCGTCCTTGTACTTCTAATTTCGTCCGTATATCTCCGGCGTTTTCGTTTCGAGAGAAATGCGTCATGAACGTCCCGTTGATGAGCGACGATCTCCCCGTCAACGCGGCACTTCTCACAAACGTCGCGGTTCCTGCAATCAACAAAAAATGCGACGGAAACAGCGGCGTCAACAACTCCATCGCCCGAGACACGTCTTCCAATGAATTCGCCGTCGACCAAAAGAATTTTGGATTCTCGTCAAACTTTTTCGTATTCAGCGCCCCCAACGCTAACGTCGCTAAACCGCCGGTCCCGTCTTTCAACACCCACTTCGCCGCCCCTGCCACGGGTGCCGCCGCGTTCGCTTGATTCACGTCCATCCCGACTGCAACCAATAACGACTGCGCCGAGAGCACTTCCAAAACGTCGCGAAAAAATAACGAAAGCATTTGCCATTTCAGCCAAGGCAAATAGTCTCTCGAAACCGTGTTCGGGAACCCGTCCGGAAGGAATATTCGCTTAAACTGCGCTCGAAACTGCGACGTAAACGACGAGGAAGAAGAAGAAGAAGAAGAACTGTTATCGATGTTCTCATCGTCATTATTCAAACTCGGTTGTCGTTTCGCCATTTTCACTTTTCTCGTCGTCGTCGTCGCAGGTGTTGTTGTTGTTTCCGCCTCGTTAAAAACATTCCTCATCTCTTCTTCTTCTTCTTCTGATGAGAAGAACGCGGGGACGAATTCATCGTTCCTCGCGTTCCCGCTGAAATCCACCTCTCTTATTTTCTTTATTTTCTTTGTTTTCTTCTTCTTCGGCTGTTCTCTCGTCGGAGGCGGAGGAGGAGGAGACTTTGTCGTTTCTTTTCCCATTCTGACAATCCGACTTTGATGTCGTCGTCTGCGATGCACAAAATCAACATCATCATCATCTCGAAGACGACGTAATAAACGACGACTGAATAATCGACATCTCGAAGACGAAGAGGAGTGCGACGACGATAAAAAAGAATTCGTCGTAAAAGACATCTCTTTTTCCTCTCTCGTGCTTTCTTCTCTTCTTCTTATTCTCTCTTATTAAAAGTAGTCGTGCATCTCACAGAGAGAGGAGAAACTTTTTTTTTTGCTCAAAATTAATTTATCACGTGTCGTAGTTGTTTTTCGTCTGTCGTTTTTGCAAAAAAAAAAATTGTGATTCGTCCTCGGAATGCGTTCAAGTCTCTCTCTTGACAAAAAAATATTTTGACAACAATTTTGGATAAACCATCACACAACATCCCACCTCTACGAGCTCTCTCGTTTATACACTACTCCGCAGAGAGAGAGAGACGAGACAAAAGAAGATATAAGAAAACCGAGCGTAAGTGAGAGAGATCGAGAGAACAAAGACAGAGAGACGCAGAGAGGGTTACAAAAAATGTCCTCCTCCTCGTCTTTGCGTGCAGCGCTGATGACACCAACAACGTCGTCGTCGTCGTTTCATCTTTTTAATCTGCGTCATCAAAAAGATTATTATTATTCGAAGAGAAGCGCGCGTTGTTTTAGGAGCAGCAGTAGTCGTAGTCGTAGCGTGATAAAGAAGACAACAAAGATGCTTACAGTGTTTTCGAGCAGCAGCGATAGCAGTTCTTCTCGGGGAGAAGATGGAGGAGAAAAGAAAGCGGAAGATATCCCTCCGGAAGATTACGCCATCGTGGTGGAACTTTTGGATTGCGAAACGGGTGACGAGATTCAAGAAAAAGCAGATTTGATGGCAAAGAACGGGTTAATCACAGCCGGGGTGGTGGAAGCGGCGAGAGTTATACTAGACGGGAACATTCAGCAAGGCCAAGACGAGGAGATTATTTTGATTTTACGAGCGATATACGACGTGCTTTTGAAAGAGTTGCAAAAAATTCGAGCGCCGTACGCGAAGAAGGTGCTCGAATTCGCGCAGGAAGTCATGGGGATGTTCACGGCGGAGGATTTGGAATCCAACAATGAAATGGCGTTATCGAAAGTGAGGTTGGTGTTGCAAGAGGAATTCGATAAGGACGAAGAGATTGGCGTGACAAGAGAAGCGTTGGAGAAATATCTAGGCGACGTGTTGCCGGTGATGGACATGCAAGACGACCGATTGAAAGAACAGCTCGCCGCGTGCGAGGATCCGAAAGTACAAGTCCAAATGGTTGCGCAGATGATGCAACGGACGAAAGAGAGAATGCAAATCGACCATTTAAGAGAAGTTGCGAGAACATTTAGAAGCGAATGATGAGAATAGAAAAGAAGAGTTTTTCGCGTTTTGTATTTGATATTCACAAAAAAAATGTTTGACCACCTTTATTTATGTTTATTCGCGATGATGAAATTTGAGAAAGAACGAGATGCGCGTCTCGCGATGAACTCGCTGTTGTGTTTTTATTATTAACCTCTGAGACCTGAAAAGCCCGGTTGCGCGAACGCGACGTGGTGCGCGGTACCACTTTGAAACAGAGGATCTTGCGCGACGATGTTGTTGATGCCACCGAGTGAGCTCACACCGAGACCACCAACGCCGAAACGATTGAGGCCGCCGATGCCGCCACCGAAGCCGATACCGCCGCCCAAACCTTGGAGCAATTTTCTCGCCGGCGTTTGTTTTTGGTCTTCTTCGGGCGTCGGCGGCAATCTCACGAGCGCGATGTGTAACAGCAACGGTGGTTCTTTGCTTCCTTCGCTGTCGTCGTCGCCTTCCAAAGAAGTCTCGTTCCCTCGAATCTCTTGCAACGAGACCAGATTCGGCGTTCCGATGAATACGATTTCTCCGTCCTCGTTCGTATCGCCTTCGGCGATTAATTCGCAAAAGTGCGACGTTTCCGCCACGTCGATATCCGCTCTCCCGCAAGTGTACTCGTCGTAATCGTACGCTCCGCCCATCATCGGAGACCCCATGCACTTCTCCGGGTGCGCAAAACCACACACGACTGCCCCGTACGAGGCGTTCGGCGTCAACTGTTCGCTCACCGCGACGAACTTCATCGAGTAGTTATTCTCGGACGTGGGCAAAGTTGTCGCCACGAAACTCTCGGTGACGACTCTCAACCCATCCGCCTCGACGTCCGCGAACGTTTGCACGTCAAACGCGTCCGCATCGGTCACGTTCAACTCCTCTTGAATCTCTCCTGCCAAGAAAGTCGCTCTTTCCAAGTCATCCGCAGACGGGAACGTCTCCCGCAAAGCTTTTCGTATCGCGTCGTTGTTCACTCCCAAAACAACTTCTTCATCTTCTTCCATCTCTCGTCGTTGTTGTTCTTCATCTCGTTGCTGCTGTCCCGAGACGAGGACGACAAAGAAACAGAGGAGCAGCAAACAACGAGGCGCGAAAGAAAGAAAGCCTCCACGCCTTCTGCTTACTCCTCCCATGATGCAAACGACGACGATAAAGACGACGAGGAAGAAGACAATCTGTTTTTGCTTTGTGCGTCTATAAGCGGCGCGTGTGGTGGGTTTATCTTCGCGCGCGCGGTGTAGAAGTGGGTGTACTTTTATGTATCTTGGGAACAGTTGTTAGATACAAAATAATGTGGATGATCAGAGATTTGGTCAAATTCTTTTTCTTTAAAAAAGACGTTACTATTAACTCGATTTTGACAAATAATCGAGATAGCGGGGAGAAAAATGAAGCGTTTAGATGAGGATGACACAGAAGAAGGCTTTGAAGAAAAAGCAGCAGAGAGGAAGAAGAAGTGAGAGAAAGCTATATTATTTGGAAATAGATGATTAATTACATGCGCAAACCAAATCGACTTGGCGCGGATGCGTTTTGTCCGCGAATATCCGCTCTCCCCGATCCTTGGCCTATGATCGTCTCAATCTTTGACTCGACCTGAGTCCCGCTCGCGGCGAACCCGGTCCCTCCTCTTTGCAAATGAATCACGTCCTTCTTCGGATCTACTTTCTTCCCTTCGTACGCGCCTTCTTTCTTAATCACCAGATCGTACGCCTCTTTCGAAATCGCGTCGCCGGTTGGTTTTAAAATAACAATCGGCGTGCTATTCGTAAACGTCTTCATGGTCACCGGACAAATGAAAACGGATTCGTCGTCCGTCGCTTTCGTCCACTTCACTTTCGTCAAGTCTTTCGCTCTTAACTTCTTCCCAGTTTGAGGACATTTCGTGCATAAACTATTCTTCTTCGCGCTAATTCCGCTACTACTACTTTCCGCGACGTTCTCCTTCGTCCTCACCGTGTTCGTCCAGAATTCGTTCAAACTCTCCGCGCGTTCCTTATCGAACTTTGACCCAAACTCGGATCTTTTTGCGATTTGTTTTCCATCTCCATCGTCGAAGACGTCGTCCATCTCTTGGTACTTCCCTCCGCCGTGATTTTGCGCGTGAAACTTCTTAATCTCTTTCGCTTTCGCGTGCTCTTCCTTTTCCTTTTCCTCCTCGCTTCTTTGCATCTTCAAACGCTCCACACTCAGTTTCATCTTTTCGATCGATTTCTTCTGTTCGATTAAGTTCCTCACTATAAACTCTCGCTCGTATAAAACGCCTTCGTCGGTCGCGTACGGGTCTGCGCACACGTGTAATCCCAAGGCGCAACAGTTGAAATCTTTCACGGTGTCTTTCCCTAAGCGTTCTTTGATGGTGCCAAAACCTAACGCTTTGCGTTCGGCGTAGTTGAGGTTTTCCGAACCCATGTTCCCGGCATTTTTGGAGTGTTTTCTCCCCGAACCTCGAGGCATATTTAGAGCGTTTAATGTGAGAGTAGTGGTGTGCTAAAACGCGCGCGAATGTGTTCGATGGAATGAAGAATTTCATCTAAATCGTTTGCTTTTCCCCACAACAAAGAGTACTACAAACAAACAATAAACATGGCCGTCATCATCGACGACGACGAACGAGAAGACAAAGACGACGCGGAAGAATCGATGGACCACCCAACGACAGGAAATCGCCAATTGGAAGAGTTAGCGCACCACTTAGAGGAGACGAAAATCGAGATGCAGAGAAAAGGGGAGACCTTCGTTCCCATGCGCTCGAGCAACAACAACAACGCAAACGAGATTGGTTTAGACGCGTTGGCACCGTCGCTGGCGAAACCAGTGTCCGCATCTAGGGAGATGTTTGAACGCGCGAAAGAGACGCTCGTTTTGAGCGGGAAAACGAAGATTACGACCGTGTGTTTCAGCAACAAAAGCGGCGTGGTAGGGGTACGCGCGGAAGGGAAAATCGAAGCGAACGAGCGCATTTTTGAACACTCGTGGAGAGAACAACGCGCGCCGTTCGGCGGGATGTGCATGGTTGCGATTGAAAAGTTAAAGTTTGAATACAACGTAAAAGAGGTGTATTTGGAACTGTTAAAGGAGCGGTTTTATAGCGACGGGCGGAAGCAAGCGGTGCCGACGAGCGCGCAGACGTTTCTGAAGTTGGCGCCGGAACAGTTCGTGAGAGGAGGAGAAGAGGATTTGGCGAACGCGAAGTACGATTGCATCTCGGATACGTATTACGCGTTGAGAGATATTCAACCGGGGGAGGAAATTTTAATCGCGAAGAAAGACGCGCTCGCCGCGAAACCGGGATCCGTGGCGATTACGTGCGATTCCGAGTCCGTGGAGAACGAACTGTTGAGTTGGCTGGTGGAAGAGGAGTGCGCGCCGTTGCGTTTGCAGCCGTCGCAAATTCACGATGTGGGCGTTTTTCTCGCCGCCGATTATTCGAAGCCAATCGAAATACCGGTGTCGCAACTGAGCGAGTTGTTGCAAGGCCACTTTCGAATGGCGCAGTGCCCGCACGGATGGTTAACGAAGGAAGCTCCCAAGAAAAGTAAGAATGGTAGTGGCGATTTGGATGAAGCGATGCGAAATAGAATCAGAGAACGCTTTGGGTTTACCACGGCAAATCAGACGTTTCCATTGCAAGGTGGGTTTCATCGCGTCACGTTTGCGCAGTTTCTGAATCACGACGGTGATGACGCAAACGTCGCGAGAGATAGGAAGAAACCAGTCGCGACGTACAAATTTACGAATAATCGAAAGGTTGGCAAAAAAGGCGACGAGATTACCATCGACTACCGCGTGGATTCGCCCACAGAAGACGCTCGCGATTTACCCGCGAATAAAGTGTATTACAAATGGGCGATTGAAAAGAAAGGCGGCCCGTGGGATGAGATTGGTAAAGGAGCGAAGGAACGGAAAGGCGCGGTGGATTATTCCAAATGGGACAACATCGATACGGATTCAGATTAGCAATATAGCAGTAGTAGTACCTGGAAGTAGAAGTAAAATCAGTTGTAATAGTAGCAGTAGTAGCAGCAGCAGCAGCAGCGGTGCAATCACGTCAACGCTTATCGACGAAATCGTTAATTTCACCAGCCACGAAATCTAACTCTACCGGTTTTAAGCCGCGTCCAAACTTATACGACTTCGCGCCAACTTCCATGGAAATGATTGAATTTGGAATCCCGTTGGTGATGCTCTCGACGATGACCTCCGCGCCGGAAACGTCCTCAATACTCCCCGAATCATTCACGTATTCTTTTTTACCGATCGTCCTCGTGACGATGTTAAAGTCGGTATCCGTCAAGGAAATTTCCGCAGATTCAAAGGTTTCGTCGATGAAGCTCTTCCCCATTTGACCGCCTGCGAGCCAGAACGGGATGGAAAATAACGCGAAGAACGCTCCGCCAGATGCCAAGGCACCAACCGTCCACGTGGCTACGAACGCGTTCCACGCTATCGCAAAGCCCCCTGACATGGCGCTATTCCCGGTGAACCCCGCGGGAGGGATTAAAATTGCCAGTTCTTTCGTGTCTTCGTTTCGATACACTTGCACTTTCGTGTTTGCCGGTTTCTTCCTTCGATTCGGTCGTTTCGATTCTAGTTCCGAGGATATCGTCGTGCTAAACCCCGGAGCGCCGAAGGTTGTTCGACCGTAATACGGATCGTACGGGTCGTAATATTGTCCTCTGTTGTCGTAGTACCCGTCGTCTTCCTGGTAGTACTCGTCGTCGTAATACCTATCTTGTTGTCTGCTAGTGCTACCGTTTCTAGTGCTATTATTCTTCATCTCTTCTCTTCTTTGCGCGCCTCTTTCTAACAACTCTAACGCCTCCTTGGCGTTTCGAAACCTGTCCTCCGGCAACGGTTCTAATAGAATATCAAGACACCTTTCGATGTCTCGATCGTCGATAGTCACTCTCCCTCTGAATGCAATTTTTAATCTCTCGCTCGGGAACGCGCTCGGCGGGCACCCGCTCATGGCAAACAAAATCGTCGACCCAACTCCGTATTGATCACTCTTCTTTCCTACTCTTCCTTGTAACTGTTCAGGCGCGGCATACCCAAACGTCCCGACCGAAGTACCGACTCTCGTCATCTCCATTCCGCCGGACACGGCGCTCTCCGCGACCGCACCAAAATCCACCAAACTTATCGTCTCGTTCTCCATATCTACGATGACGTTATTCGGCGTAATATCTCTGTGCCACACCGGCGGCCTGAGCGTCTCTAAATACGATACCGTTTCTAACAGTTGTACCAACATCTTCTTCACGAACGGCTCGGACGGGCGCCACGTTCCGCTTTCCACCAACTCCGTCAACGATTTGCCTTTCGCCACTTTTTGCACCAACACAAACTCCAAATCTCCACTCTTCGTCCCTTTCTCAATCTCAAAGTGCTCCACGTATTTCGGTATCGTCTCATAATCGATGGATTGTAAAACTTTCGATTCGCGCTCGAACGAATCTAACGCTTTCCAGGGCGACGCGTCATTATTCGCGCCTCCGCCAGCACTCATTTTCTTCAAACTTTCCCAAGGTAAAACTTTCAAAGCCACCTCTTCTCTAACGTTTCCCACCAAGTGCTCGCACAACAACGTTTCCCCGTACGAACCGGTCCCGAGTAAGTCTTTCACCACGTACTCTTCTTTGATAACATCGCCCGTTTGGTAATACGTGCCAACTCCTCCTCCTCCGGTGCTCGTCCTCAAAAGATTACTTCCCGGGGAAAAAGAAGAAGTCTCCTCGTTTACGTCGTCATCCTTTGCGGCCGCTTTCGTTGCGCCTCGTGGTGGTCTCCCTGAAGAAGTACCTTTACGACGAGAATACGGGAGCGACAAAAACGGATGCTTGGAAAGCAAAAGTCTTTGAGTCATACTCGTACGCATTGGTGTCGTCTCGTAAATTATTCGTGGATAAAGTTATGACGCAAGTTGATTACACAAGTGACGTAAAAAGACTTTGCGAAGAGCGGATGATGTACATGTACATGTATATATTTAATTACAAAACGCGTCGTCGCACGACACAGAAGAACAAAGCCCCCTTCCCTCCTTCTTCTCCTTCTAGTATTATCTGGCACTAAACCCGGGGCCAACACCAAAGTCGTCCGAATTACTCTCGTACTCTTTCGCGCACTCGGCGTATCTGCCGCCTCTCAACATTTGAAAATTGTGTTCTCGCTCCATGATATTGGGGACGTTCCCGGTTGGGACGCCGGTGGTTAAAGAAGTCCCCGCGTCGTCGACTAAAACAAACCTCGAAAAGTCCCCCAATTCCCCTGGAACCCAAACGAGTTTCCACGCGATTTTAGACTGGAATTGCACGTGCGCGACGTCGTGCGGAGGTTCTTGATTGGCGCCGAGCGAACACGTGCACCACGTCCCGCCGGGCCCGGCGTCGGGTAAACTCGCCGCTCGAATCCCCTCGCCCAGTTGATTTCCAACCGCTATGCCTCTCACCGACCCGTCGTGTTCGTTATCCGCCGTTTGCATCAACATCGTCGTCGCGTCCACGTGGTTGAAATCGTTAAAGCAGTGGCCCGTGTTGCCCTTTCCCGGTGCCACGTTCGTGAGGTCTCTCAACCCGGCCGCCCATAAGAGCTTTGGGCGAACAATCGCCTCCCAATCTTGGGAGAGTTCATTCGAAGTGAGTGACTTCGCTCGGTTTTTGCACGTCTCCAATCGTTCATCCGCCGTCCCCGGGTACTCGCTGTCACCCATGATGGAAAACTCCGATATCGACGACGACTTCACGCTCGACGGAAACGCACTGCACAGGAATAAGAAGGAAAAGGATTTGCGCAAGAAGGAAGATCTCTTGGCAGTACTCGTAATAATGGTGCGAGTCGCGATGCGTTTAGATGATGATGATGATGATGTCGTCGTTCTCGTGGCAATTGTTCTCGCCCCCGCAAACATTATACGCGTGTGTTTAGCGCGTTTACTTTCCGGGAGAAGTGACGTCAATGCAAAACGTCTGCAAAGTCTCCATTATCTCCCCTAATAACACACGAACACAACGCAGGAACAGAAGACATACGAATACACAAATGTTGTTTTCTCTTCCCTCATTCATGAACCGAAAACCGTTCCGGAGATTTCTGATACTCTTCCTCGTTTTCGTCTTGATTCCGTTCAGCGGGAGGATGTTTTATATGCAGAAGTTGGATTTTCTGCGACACCGACAACAACGGAATGTTTCTTTGGTGTTGCATCACCTCAACAAATCATCATCATCGAACAACGCGACGACGAATCATCATCATCCGCAGGTGGAGCAAGAACAACAGCATCAAAAGCACGAGGAAGAGGAGAAGAGGTTGTTGGAAGGGAACCCTTTGGCGGACGGGTGAGCTGTTGTTGTTGTTGTTGTTGGCCAACAGAAATCCCCTAACGAAGGAGCAAGTTAGAGAGAAAAAAATAAGCGGATGCCTCATTTTCCGCTTAGCGCGCGCGTTCACGTATACACACAACGCGAGCGAGAAAACGAACGAAATGGCCGCGAATCGTCCGGAGGAGACCAACGAGGACGCGAATTCTAATACTTGCGATCACGAGGCGTTGTTGTTGAGAACAACAAGGCTTCCGGAGTGTCCTTCGGAGGAGCGAGAAGAGGAAACAGCAGCGGCGCTGAATAAAAAACAACAACCAAAGAAGCAAATTTTAACGCATGTTTTGCCAAAGACTTTGGTGGAAAAGACTTTACCTATTCTGCGCCTGTCTGGATTGACGCAATTTATCGTCGGTTCCGGAGCGGTCGGGTTAGCGGTTGGCCTCGTCGTCGGTGGGTGCATTAAAGACGTGGTGGATTCGTTCACGTCGGCGTTTATATCGCCTTTGATTGCGTTAATCGGAGGGAAAAGAGAGATTGAGGATTTGTACTTTTCAACCGGGGGGACTCGATTTGAGTACGGCGCGTTCCTCGGCGTCATGTTGGAGACGTTTTGTACGTTGTTTTTCGTGTATTATTTGATCGTGGTACCGATGAACGCGTTGACGAGCTTTAAGTACGGGCCTTTGGTGAAGTGCGACGAGTGCGCGTCTTGGATTAAAGAGAGCGCGAAGAAGTGCCCGAACTGCTGTTCGTATTTGGACGAGAGACGCAAACAGAATTTGGCGAATTCCGCGAAAGAAGAATCGAGACCTCCTCGGATGCGTCACTCGCGAAGTTTGAGCGACGAATTGATGCGATGGTAAAGAAAAGAGGAAGAAGAAGTATTAATGCGATACGAGTACCTTTGAGTTAACATATAATACGTTATTCGCGTGTATATTCTTTGTTTGTTGCCACCGCTGCTGCCGCTAAGTAGTATTTACCTGTCTATTTCTGCCCGCGCTTGCGCTTCCTCTCTCTCTCGCAATCGAGCTTGGGCCAGTTCTTTCCGCTCTCGCTCTCTTCTCCCTCCTCTAATTCCGCCTCCTTTTCTCTTGAATCGCTTTGGCGAGGAAGTAGTCTTTGTTTTATCGTCAATTTGCTGTAAAGGCGTGGACGGCGACTGAGGTTGCGACGACATCGATCTATCCTCGGACGCTCCAGCGCCTTCCTCGAACGCCGTCGCGTGCGACGACATATTTTCTGATTTACGCTTCGGGAACTTTCGCGACGCGTCTCTCGTCGCGTTTCTTCTCTTGTCTCTTCTTCCACCTTCGATATCTTCTCTTCTTCTGTTAGTGTTGTTGTGGTTAGTGTTGTGTTGGATGCTTACTTTCGAGAAACTTTGTTCCGCCTCTCTGAGCTCGCGCGAGGAAACCCCTAATAATCCAACCTCCTCTTTCATCCCTTCTTCCTTTTCTTCATCGCCTTCCTCTTCGTCTTCGTCTTCTTTGGATGACGTCTCGGAGGATTCTGAAAGTTCTGTCGGTGCCATGGCCATGATGATATCCATGACATCTCGCGCGCGTTCGATTGCGTCCATCTCTTCTCTCGTTACTTTTGCGCTCTGTTGTTGGTTGTGGTGGTGATGGTGATGCTCTCCTCCCGACGAAACGACGGCGTTGGTTGCGACCACCGCGCCGCTGGATGATCCCATATTCAGCATACGTTCGAAAAAATTACCCTCGTCTCTGGATGACGTGCTCATCCTTTCCACGGACGAGCCGTCACCTTGCTGTTGCTTTACCAACACCAAATCCGCACCAGACGTTGCCTTTCTTTCCTTCTTCCGCAAGAACAGTTTCGCCGCTTTCGTGTTCATCGCGATGCAAGCGCCGTGTTGCATAACGTCGCGCCTTTGACACACCACCGCTCGTCCAGCGATAACGACTGCGTCCAAATCTTCACCAGTTAACGGTCGCGATCCAGGGGCGCCCGTGTACGACGACATGTGTTTTGCAATGCACGCGTCTCGTTGAATCGCTCTCGCGTGCTCGATTTCCACCGACGACGCGTCTTTTACGTCAAATAGTCTCGCAAAGTACAGTAACGATACCAATCTCTTCAAATCTTCGGAATCGTATTTCTTACCATCTCTTTTCATCCTCGCGGCGGCGGCTACAATCGACGCCGAAGGCGGCGTCGGCGGTAAAGGCGGCGACAACATCACCCCTTCCTCCGTCCTCCCAAACTTCAACGGCAAACGCGGCGGCGACTTTGGCGATGCGCTGCTTGCCATCACCGGGGATCTCCCCGTCTTCTCCTCTCCACCTCCTCCTCCAACACCGACACCGCCGCCGCCGCCGTCGTCGTTGTCCTTCATCCTCTTTTCTTCCATCGCATTTGCCACGGCGACTGCTATCTCTCTCTCCATCGCGTCTAAAAGCCTCGGTCCGATGTGTTCCAGCTCTTGTAAAGCGCCTTCGTACATGACGCGTTTGCGAACGAAGGATTCCTGTTGTCGTTTGTTTAAAGCGTTGTTTATAAAGAGGTAAGAGTAAAACGTTTCATCATCACGATCAGTTGAATTCAAAAAAAAAAAAAAAAAAAAAAAAAAAAAAAAAAAAAAAAAAAAAAAAAAAAAAATTCTCGCTTTTCGTACCTGCGCCTCCGTCAACTGACTCCCGCTCGCGCGCGCGACGGATGCAATCTTCTCCATTTCTCTCAGAGAGGATTTATAGTGTCTTTTCCTTTGTTTCAAGATGAGTTCGGTGGTTTCTGGTTGGATGAATGCATCGAGATGATGATGATGATGATGCGCTTCGTCGCTTTCGTCGTCTGAATCGTAAACCTCATGGTTTCGATGCGTCGTCGCATTCGAAATGGAAGACGATCGAGGAGGTCGTCCTCCTCCTCTTCCTCTTCCTCCTCCGAAACCACCAAAACCAGACGACCCGCCGCCGCGAGATCCACGAGATCCACCACTTCGGGGACCGCTGCTTCGCATGATGAATGTGGTTTTAGAAGAAGATGTAATACCGAGACAAACGCGCGCGAATGTTTTTTTTTAATGAGGAATTCTCTCATCTCGCATGTGATTGACTTTCGTTTTTTGTGCTTTTTTTTTTGACCTCCAAGATGAATAAAAGCATAATGGAGCTTATTAGATTTTTTATACTACGTAGTGTTGTTATAAAACGGCGCGGCAATACCGTCGTGTATTTCAATTTTATCATCGGTATCTCTCTCCTCCTCTCTCTCTCTCTCTATAGAAGAGAGTGTATTCAATCTATTTGCATGCTACTCGCCGCGGCGGCTTGTTGTCTTCTCGAACGAAGCGAGGCTGGGCCGCCGCCGCCGGTACCTTCCCCTCCTCTTCGCGAAGCGCCCGGTATCGTAGGTATGCGGTGCTCGAAGCGTTCCATTAATCCGACACCACCGAAAAACTTCTCGTCTATACCACCAATGTGGCCGATTCCACCATTAGAGGAGGAATCGATGTCCTCTTTCTTATACGCCGCGTTGAACCTTCTCGCGAAACTTTCCGTATCCGCGCACGCCTTGGTCAATTTGGTTAACGTTTCAATCAAAGCCGCGTCGCTCTTCTCGCGAGTGGCTTTATCTGTGTTTGGAAGTTGGGTATCTTTTTGCGCGCATATGGCGTTTAAGCGACGCAAAATTTCAAATCTCAACGCGTCGTCTTCCTCCTCATTCTCGCCGGCTACTTCCTTCTCTAAAAACTCCAACATCGTCCCGATTCGATCTCGCAAAGCTTTTACGCTGACTCTCTGCTCCGTCAAATACGCCAACACTCTCGACTCTTTCGTTTCCAACTCTGTCTTTTCCGTCGCTTTGGACGCGTGGTCTGACGCGACTCTTTCCGCCGAGCTCGCGTCAATCCCGTACGCGATAGGTTTGAACGTTTCGTCCGTCTCTTCATAACGGTACAATTTCGCCGGTAACGCCGCGCGCTTTTTTTCAGCGTTTTTTTCATCCTCCTCGTTCTCTTTCCCACGTCCGTCTCCTCCGCGCACGACTACTTTCGCGTTTACGGTCAACAAAACCATCGGACAATCTATCACGTCTTTCACGCACTCTCCTATTTGTTCGTGCACTCTTCGCTGAAACGTCTTCTTCTCTTCTTCGTCTTTTTCGTTCTCCTCCTCCTCGAAAACCGAGCAGAAATACCACCCGACGACTTCTAAATCTTGAAACGTTTGTTTGTAATTGTTTCGCATTCTTTGGAGGAATTCCGCGTCGACGACGTAGTCTTTGTCTTTGTCTTCTTCTTTGCCGTAGTACTCAATCTCGAAACAGTTCGTGATTGAAACACAAAACTCTTCCCCAGCGCCTGTTGTTGCTGTTGCGCTCTTCTTTTCCTCTAACGCGTCTCCTCCTCTTCCTTGTCCTCCTTCTTCACCACCACCTCTGTGCCCTAAGAGTAAACCCGCCGCGCCGAGCGCGTTTTTCTTCCTCGTCTTTTCATCGTCAGTCTTCTCTCTCGTCGTTCGTTTGCGATGGTCCGTGCAAGAGAGCAACACCGTCGGGTGGACTTTGAACGACGATAAAAATAACGATTCAGACGAACCGGCGTCTGCGGTAGTCACAGTACTCGTCGTCGTTCTGCTTCTCGTCGCTTTTATCGTCGTCATCTTTCTTCTTCGCGCAAAGTCAAAGAACTTCTCTTCTTCAAGTTTAGCGCGTTGATGATGATGATGATGATGATGACGACGATGAGAAGTGCAGCCTTTTTTTTTTCTTTCGAGCTGTGTCTTTTCTTTCGTAACTGTCGCTCAAAAGAGTCGAATTTTCTTCATTTTTAGAAACGTCTGCTCTCTTCGAGAATTCTTCGTGAGAGTCGAATTTTCTTCATTTTTAGAAACGTCTGCTCTCTTCGAGTGCATTCTTTTCATACATTTCTTGTTAGAAAACCCGTGCATCATCATCGCGCAAAACACAAAACGCACTCATTCAGAAGAAGAAGAAGAACTACAGAAGAGATCTGCTTGATCTCGAGACGTAAAATCATCTCATGTCGGCGGCAGAAACTCCAGGAGAAATCCCCGAGGCTTCGAACGACGGAGGAGGAGGAGGAGGAGGCGCGATAAAAACGACGACGAGTGCGGGTGGTGGTTTCGAAGCCAATCACGAGCGAGCGCATCATCATCAACATCAGAAAAGCAACGACAACGTCGAGAGTGCAGACGACGATGACGACGAAGACGACGACGACGACGACGACGACGAGTCGTCGTACACCGAAGAGACGCCGCGCTCGACGGATTCTCGTCGCAGTCATCATCACCGGAACAACAACAACAACAACAACACGAATAACAGAAGAACGACCAGCAACAACAACTACCACCATCATCAACAACGCTCGCACTCATCGAACACGAGTAATAACAGCACGCAACACCACCAGTACAACCACCAACACCAACAATTTCAACATCAACAACAACAACAACCGATATTCTTCGCGGAATCGAGGCACGAGTTCGCGGAAGTTACGAGAGACGTCTACGAGAATCGAGAATCGGTGAGGCGGATGAAGATGAGAGCTTTACGACGCGCGAGGAAAGAAGCGATGGAGAATTATTTGATGCGGTTGAGCGACGATACTTCGTCGTCTTTTTTGAAGAAAAAGAATACTGCTTTTGGGGTTGTTGGCGGGGGCGCCGCTTTCGCGAAAAATCAGCAGAGACGAAGCGTCGGGCAAGAGAATCAGCAACAACAACTGCTAAGACAACAGGAACAAATGGCCGCGCAACAGAAATACGGAGAGATGTTGTTAAACGGAGAGCGGTCGAATTACTTGCAAAAGTTAACCATCGAGGATGATTTTAGCTACGACGGCGAGGAGGACGAGTTGGATTTCGGAGGAGGCGAAGGAGGAAGCGAAGACGAGGGCGGGTTGACGATGACCTCGACTTCGACGATTTATGCGAATTTTTTGGAAGATGATTTTGAAGCGGCGTTGAGGAGTGCGAGGGAACGAAGACAACAGCAACAGCAGCAAGCGGAAACGAGTAGTAGTCGTGAAGCGATGCCTTCGCTTTTGAATAGTAGTAGAGATAACAGTAACGGCGATCTTAGAACGGCGACGCCGCCGAATTTAGGTAATGGGACAATGTCGACTAATTATAACAGTAACATCGTCTCGACGTGGAGGATGAAGGATCGCATGAAGACGACATCAGTCGCATTGGTGCTTTGCTTGAACATTGGAGTTGATCCTCCAGACTGTTTGAAAGTATCGCCGTGCGCGCGAGCGCAGTGTTGGATCAACCCGTTAGCGACGCCGCCGCAAAAGGCGCTCGACGCCATCGGGAAAGCTTTGCAAGCGCAATACGAACGATGGCAACCTCGGGCGAAATATAGATTGCAGCTCGATCCAACCGTAGAAGACGTGAAAAAATTGTGTCTCTCGTGTCGAAGAAGTGCAAAGAACGAGAGAGTTTTGTTCCACTATAACGGCCACGGCGTCCCTCGCCCGACGCAAAACGGCGAAGTGTGGGTGTTCAATAAAAATTACACGCAATACATTCCGCTCTCTTTGTACGACGTGCAACAGTGGACGGGAGCGCCGGCAATTTATTTATTCGATTGTTCGAGCGCAGGTACAATCGTCAAGTCGTTTTTATGGATCAACGAAGAACGAAAACGGCGGCGGATGGAAGAAGAGAAGAGTAAAATGCAACAGGAACGACGCTCGGCTTCCGGGGAAAACCTAGCAGCGGTGAGCGAAAACTACGACGGCACCATGGATGACTTGACAAACACCAATAAAGATAACAACAGCAATTACGGTCACAACGAAAAGAATAGCAACGACATCAATAATAGAGAAAACATCGAGACTGAAGGGAGAGTGCGAAGCGCGAAGCCGTCTGGCGCGTTCAACGCTTCTAACTTCCCACCGTTGCCGACGCGTCCGCCGACGCCGGCTCCACCAATTAGAGAGGAACGTATCGTTCTTGCCGCTTGCTCGGAAGATGAAAGCTTACCACAAAGTGTAGAGCTTCCCGCGGATGTTTTCACGGCGTGTTTGACGACACCAATTAAAATCGCGTTGCAATGGTTCGTGAGTCGGTCTGTTTTGAAAGGCGAAAGCGGCGTGAGCGAAGATATCATCGATAAAATTCCAGGCTTACAAAATAATAGGAAAACACCACTGGGTGAACTCAACTGGATTTTTACAGCGATTACGGATACAATTGCGTGGAACGTGTTGCCTCGTCCGCTCTTTCAGCAACTCTTTCGACAGGATTTATTGCTGGCAAGTTTGTTCCGCAACTTCTTATTGGCGGAGCGAATAATGCGCGCGAACGATTGTACTCCAGTTTCCATTCCTGAGTTGCCACCAACGCACCAGCATCCGATGTGGCTTGCCTGGGATATGGCGGTTGAGAATTGTTTGCTCCAAATTCCCGATTTGATTGAGGCGGAGAAGAGAATGGCAGCTTCGCAAAGCGCCTCCGCCGGGACGAACGGCGCGCAACAACAAGATCCCTCCCAGCAAGCCTTTCCAAACTTTACGCCCAGTTCGTTCTTTTCGGAGCAGCTCACAGCCTTCGAAGTGTGGCTTGAACGCGGTGATAATTCCAAAGATCCACCTGAACAACTTCCGATTGTTTTGCAAGTTTTGCTTTCGCAATCTCACCGTCTTCGGGCGCTCGTTTTGTTAGGTCGATTTCTCGACATGGGTCCCTGGGCGGTCGATCTTGCGTTATCCGTCGGTATTTTTCCGTACGTCTTGAAGCTTCTGCAAACGACTGCGCCTGATTTGCGACAGATTTTGGTATTCATTTGGACCAAGATTCTTGCGTTTGATCGCAGTTGTCAAGTCGATTTGGTCAAAGATTCCGGACACACGTATTTCATTCGATTTCTCGACGCGCCAAACATTCCAGCCGAGGAAAGAGCAATGGCGGCGTTCGTCTTAGCATCCGTTTGCGACAATCACCCGAAAGGCCAGAGCGCGTGCTTAAAAGGTAGTCTTGTCGATGTTGTGCTCGCGCATATCTCGAGAGCGTGCGATCCTCGAGGTACGAGAGAGGCGACGAGTCCGTTACTCGCAAAATGGTTGTGTTTGTGTCTTGCAAAATTGTGTGAAGATAACGTCGAGGCAAGGCGAATTGCGTTTAGAGCTGGCGCTGTAAAAGTACTATCGAATGCATTTTCGCATCAGAGTCCGGACGCGCGATCGGCGGCTGCGTACGCGCTCGGTGTGATGATTGATGTCCCGGAAGAAAGAGAAGCAAAGGAAAAGAGACGAAAAGAAATGGAAGATTTGAAAATGGCATCCATGGGGTTTCCACAAACGCAACATCAGCAAGGCGGTAGCAACGATAGCATGTTGCGGCCGTCTTCGAGGGGTTCTAGAGTGCAATCGAGATCGTTATCGAGAGTCGAGAAGATTGAATCAGAAGCCGAGTTGCTCGGAAGAAAGCTAAGCGGCATCGCGGGCGAGGGCTCCGACGAAGGTAAGCAACATCACGGGCACTCGGGATCTACCGGGGTAGGCATTGGCAGTGTCGAACAACAAAACGGTGAAAGCGTGTACGATGGCACAGGAGTAATCTCGGCGAATGACGTGGATGAAGAACAACAGAGACGACACGAAGAACACGAACGCGAACTTGGGTTGCGCCGACAACAACACAGCGACGAGCGCGAGGCTATCGGAGCGATACTTTCGAAACTTTCTTCGGATTCGTGCACGAGTACTAGGTGTGAAATGGCTATTGCGATTGGACGATTTGCGAGAGGACATTCAGAGACTTTCCAAGCAACTGCGCAAAAATGGAGGAAACGCCGCGAATCGAAGCAACAGGAGAGACGATTATTGAGAGGCGGTTCGGTTGGAAACAGCGGTGGTAATATCGTCGGCCTCGACAATGAATTAATGAGCGTTTCAGCGCGACCGATGGGAAACTCTGGAGCAGCAGGTTTGCAAAAACCGTCTGCACGTCATCAGAGGCGATATTCTGCGGTTGATGATCACAGAGATCTCAAAGCGGCAACACCTATCGAAATGCAGCGAACAAAAGGTGCGGCACAGGAAAGACATCGAAGTTTAAGTAATTTAGGAGGTTTTGCGGAGAGATACTCGTTTTCGTCAGGTGGCGGATCGCACGATGGGGTTACACACTTTCCACACATGCGACGAGTTGCGGAAAGTGATTCAGACGATCCGGATGATTCATCTTCTACATCGAACTCTGACGTTGAAGAATCGGAAGACGACGACGACGTATTTGAATCGAACGTCGTTCTGCGGGACAAAGAAGATAATAATAATGCTCAAGGAAGCGATAATGATGACGACGATGATGATGATGATAACGATGAGGAGGAGGACGAGCTCGACGGAAACCATCCGGATTCTCAGAAGGGGAGCAGCGGCGATACTCTCACGGACGAGCAGCCTATGCACCCACGAAAACGTTTTCCACACCGAAGCAATTCGTCATCGTTTTTGACGAAAAATCTGTACGACCAACGAGACGAGGAGATAACCAGTCACGCGGTTTTGGTTGCATTGGCTGATTTAGCCGTCGATCCTTCACCACGAGTCGCGAGTTGCGGGCAATCCGCGCTCTTGTGCTCAAAATTGCATTCGAAACACCCGATCTCGTTAGCGGCGACTCGAGCGGAGACGTTTGGTGCAAAACCTGGGAGGCAAGCGAGAATTCAACGCGAGCGAATGCGAAAACGCGAAGATTTACAGAGGAAGACGCATGAACTCCTTTTTGGTAGCAAATTTGGCCCGAACAGCGGTGGAATTAGTAAAGATAGCAAGGGTCGCATTGTAGAAGCCTCTAAAAGTCTGAAGCGCGCAGATTCTTGGTCAAGTCGTTTGTTTGAAAGGGGTCGAAAATTGCTCGGTTCATCGCCGCAAGGTTCGCACGGCTCTCTCGATATTCATAACATCGATAATAAAAGCGACGATGGCAGTGGGAACAAAGTCTCCTCGAGGTCCCCCGAGTACAACATGTTGCAGCGAACGACATCAGAGCGAGCCGCCGGCGACCCGCGAAGCCTTGGACGACTCTCCATCACGTCTCGAAGCTCTATTTCAATCAATACGACGGTTCAAGCGTTTTCTGGCGGCGATAGACCTGAAAATTCGCCGCCGGCGCCGAGTGTTTTGGCTCGATCATCGGTGATGTTGCAATCACCGCCGCAATCGCCCCTCAGGCGCGTCGCCAGTTCTCTGTTCAACTCTTTCAAATCCTCTGGATCGAATCCAGACATCGCTCGGGGAGACTCCGAAACACTTGCGAGAAGTGTGAGCGGCAGAGTTGCTCGTATGTCTTTGAACGACGAAGAGATGCATATCAGCAGTTCTCCCAGATCGAGAAGATCTTTGTCAATGATCGGAGGTCACAGCGATAGCAGCGACAAGCTCATGCTCGCGAGACAAGACTCGAACGATTCAGCAAACGAGAACAAGCAAAACAACCCGAAGGCTCCGACTTCAAGTAATGACGATTTATTCAACTTAGCCGAAGACGAAGCGTCGCTCCAGGGACGACCGGCGAAACCTCCACTTTCTAGACTGTTCGAGGCTTCGCGAGAGCATTTTTCGAAATCGCTGTTGGAACCAGAGGAAGATAATACGACAGATTTCGACGACGACGATCGAGATTCGGAGGATAGCGACAGCGACCAAGGAACTTTTAGCGATGCCGATCGAGATTCGTACGACGATGATTACAGCGATGGAGGGTCATCAGTTGAGGAGGAGTACATGTACGCGTACGGAAGCTCTTTTGCGCAGGCGAGACGAGACGCGAACGCCACTTTCAACGCTTTCAATGGCAACAACAACAATGCCGGAGCAAAGAACAACGAGGAATTTTTCGACGGCGATTACGTGGACACATCGAGCGAAAAATACTATAACATTGATAATTACTTCTATGAAGGCGCGACGCTCTCGCAACGTCAACAACGTCAAGAAATTATTCTCGAACCGTTTCGTCGCCGCAAGCGTCGACAAACTGCATCGGACAGAAGTTATCGAGGTAAAGAACGCGCCACGCAAAATTTGGTTGATTTTACGAACGTCATAGCGTCCCATGAAAATGTTCAGAACTCAAGACACAACGCGCCAACTGCTGTTGTGATGCATCCTTTGTTACCTCACATTGCATCTTCGGGCGGAAAAGGATTGATACGTGTCTTTGATTACGCTTCGAAAACGATTACGAATGCCTTTGATGCTCAACTCCCGACGAGATCGGCGACCCAAATATCACTCGTAAATCAGCTCGATGATGCCATGTTGCTTTGCGCCGGCTCGGATGGAAGCGTCAAGTTATGGCGAGACTACTTTCGAAGAGGTGAAGAGACTCTGGTTGCCGCTTGGCGAACGCTAAAGTCTCGCCCGAGAGCGTACAAAACTCACGGAACGTACAATGCGGAAGATACGGCCGATTGGCGACATCACCATTCGAGTCACCATCCAAAGAATTCGAAAACGAATGCCGTTGTTCTTTGGCAGCAAGCTGCGGGATGTCTTTATTCAGCCGGAAATACGCTTCCAAACCCTATTTTGAACGTTTGGGACGCGTCGCGTGAGTTATGTCTGGAGTCTCTGGTTACGCCATCGGCGGCGACTTCGTTAGCCGCCGAAGGCGCACTTTTAATGGTTGGTGCAAACGATGGGAGCGTATTATCTTACGATTTACGAACTCCTGCTCGCTTGTTGAGCGCTATTAAAACGCACGGAGACTCTGTAGTTTCTATTTTGCTCCAACCTGGAAGCGTTGGGAATCTAGTCGCCACCGGGTCCTCCAGCGGTGACGTGCACTTTTGTGATTTGCGCAACGCTGCGAAGCCGTTCTTCATGGTGAACGTATCTGGAAAACCAGTCGCGAGACAGGATTATGACGAAGGGACGACGTTGGATGGGAACGCGATTGATTCTGTTGTTGGGGGAGTCAGCGGTGCAGCAAAGACGAATCAGCCGTCGCCTTTGGGTGGAGGAGGTGGTCGACACAGCTCTCAATTGCCGGCAAAGAAGAGATTGCTCACTACGCTCATCTCCACGCCAGTGGCTCCATGCATCGTAGGCGGTACCACAAAAGACGCCATTAAAATTTGGGATGTCGAAGGGAACGAAATTGGTGAAGTTTTGTACACGAATAAGACGACGAAAGCGCGCCTCGGTGCCATCTCTGCCATGGCGTTTCATCCAAACCAAATGTGCTATACGGCCGGTGACATTCGGGGCGCGACGACTGTCTTTGGTATGTCGGAAGATGTGCTCTAAATTTAGCAAAAACTTGAGATTTCTAATATTAAATTATCTATACTATTACAGCTTGCGCGCAGAATCATTTGTGCATGTGCTTCGAGGAAAGCACGTTTTCGTTTTTAGCGAGAAGTACTTTTTCAAAGACAGCGGGACGGGGGACGGTGACAGGCACCCCTAGCATTTCGCTCAACACGGTTTGCGCTTTCGATACCGTCTCTTTATCGAATTTAGTCGCACTCTCGAATCTGTCACCATCTCCTTCGCTACCACCAGTCTCTATGTTATCAACGGCAATTCGAATTGCCTCGAGAGCGTGAGACGAATGTTCTCTCACGATTCTCGTGCATCCTCTTTCAGACACGACGCCAATCGACAGTAAATGAACAAAAGTCGAAATCGCTTGGGCTTTGAGCTCCTCTCGATACTTCTCTGCAGCGCGCTTTGATGTTACGTTACCATCGTCGTCTTCGAACTCTCCGACGAGTTTACTACACTGTTTCTCGCTTTGGACGAGCGCTTCAACGACGACTCGGATGCAATCGACGTATGAAAGATGGTCCAAAAACGTACGCGACGCTCGCGAAATAGCCGCGAGAGATTCTCTACGAATTTTGAAATTCTCGCTCGTTTTAATCAGAGTGAGTAATAGTCGAGTGAGAATGACACCGGCGTTGCTGACGCCTCTGACTGCTGAGAACGCTTCGTTAGAGATCGCATCCTGGTTTTCGAATAAGTTTTTTATGGCAACGCAAGAGTTCCATTGCGTTTTTGCGGAACCCGTAGAGGCGCAAGAAAAGAGCGCCTCGCAAATCAGTTGAAGCGTCTCATCCTCCAAGTCACGAAATTTCGCAATGTGTCCGAGCCCTCGCGCCACGTTCGCCCGCACTTTGTCTGCTTTCGAAATAGTCCACTCGTGGAACAAATGCGTCAATTCTTTATTAATCGATACATCATCACTATCATCCGCAGAAGGCGTCGGCAACCTTGTAGCGCACAAGGCGATGTTTGCAGCGCACAAAGACGCGTTCATTTCCAGCGTCTTTGAAAAATCTTGATGCGTCCTTTCTTGATTCATAGCGTTCTTGACGCTTTCTAACGCGCCCAAGAGAACCTCATTCATTTCGAAATATTTCGGATCTAAGATGAGAAGTGATGCGAGCGTTCTCATGGCTTCCGCGCGAGTTGCGCTCGGATATCGACGATGTTTTTCTCGCAAAATATCGAGAGGAGCCTCAAACACAGCTTTGATTCGAGAAATCTCCGCGGTACCGTTACTACTCGATCGTATATCGCTGATGACACAATCTGTCGTTTCGCTCAAACACCGCAAAGCGGCGATTTTTACGAGTTGCGTGACTTCATCCGATCGCGTGTTCGAAAGGCACGACGGAAGCGCGTTGTCGATAAAATTGCACCACAGCTCGCGGCGAATTTCCGCGCAGAAAAGAAAACTGCTGTTCTTCCTCCTGCTCTTTTGAAGGACAGCGGAGAGCATCGCGCACTGCAATTTTACGCTCGCGTGCATGACCTTCTCGAAAGCGACTTTATTTGCCCTGGAGGAAGATTTTGCCACAAAAATTGCCATCAAGACGTCCGGCGAGAGTTTGCAAACGCACTCTCGATTGGGAAACAAAATTTTTGACGCGTTTTCAGAGGACGCCAACTTTTGCAGCGCTTTAAAAGCCTCGCACGATTCCTGAACTTCTTTGTCTATCAAGGAATCGCGCGTAGTCGATGCGGCTGCTTTTTTCCACAAAGCTTCGCACGCTTGCAAAAACAGCGTCATTTCATCCGCGGTGTATTTTCTGGCGTTTAAGCTGGATTTGAACACCACAGAAGACGCGTTGCTTTCCAAACTTTCAAAGCCGATTTTCGCACTCAACGTGATTCCAAGACATCGAATAATTGGTGCTTCTTTGAAAAACGCGCTCACTACCGCGCTGCTTGGAAACGAGGAATACTCAATCAAAAGTGCGCATTTGATCGAGTTCGCGAGCTGCGGTACCAACCGCTTCGGCAATCTCAAAAACGGCAAGGAATCGACCGCTTTCTCCGTCAAGATGCTCAGCCAGCTTATCCATTTGTCCGCGCTTCCTATGTTGTCTTTACTCGGCGTGGGTGCACCAGGAAAACGTTTTCGAAAATGGTGCTCTGAAATTCTGGTCCACGCGTACGAAATCGTTTCGCACAGCGCCACTGCGTTTTCCCCTAAGTTCATCGATACCGTAGAGAATCCCGACGAAGCTCGACGCGACGATGACGAAGACATAGCACTCACAGCGCTACCGCCGCTTACACCCTTATCCTCTTTCATCTCTGCCATTGCTAAATACTTCTTCGCTTCGCTTGAATCTAATAACGAAATAATCGCAAAGCACGCCGCCGAACGAACCGATGCGCTTCGTTCGAAAACCATCAACTTTTCGAGCGTTTTCTGCGACGCGAGAAGAACGCTGCTCTTCTTCTTTTTCGGCGCAGGAGAAAACTCTCGAGGGAAGACTATTTGCCATCGCGAACACATTCCCGATGGGTTTCTTTTGGCCATGTACCCCAACGCCGCGAGCGCCTCAGTTTTCAAAAGTTCCACCGGGCTCACCTCTGTTATTGTTGTCTCTGCTTTCCCCGCTTTCTCGAACGCGCTCGACGGTGGTAAGCACCAATCGCTCTCCTCCGCAAACCCGCCGATATATGAATCCTCACTCACCTTCGTCTCTCCATTACCGTCGTCCACTTCGCCTCTCCTCGCACAACCTTCGTACTTATAAAACGCGCATTCTCTCAACAAGACATTCACCAGAGCGTCCATTTCCCGTTCCGGCCAACTCGTGAGCGTCGCGCACGCCTTAATCGCTCTCACTACACACGCCGCGTACCACTGCTTCTCTTCGAGTCTTTTCCCACCACCGTCGCTCTCATCAGTGCTGCTCTCCTCCTCACCGCCGTGCTTTTTGAGCGTTGCTACCGCGTCTGCTAAAACCTCCTTCGCCAGTAACGTCGATACGCTCTCGATGTCGGCGACGACGACGATACCTTCGTCCTCCTCCTCTCCTCGATGATTGCTATTCGTCTTTATCGTCGTCGTCGTTTGCGTCTGAATCAGAACACTCGAAAAGTTCGCGTTCGTGCTCGACACCACGCGTCCTACGTTCAAAACCACGCTCCCAATAGCGTGCGCGATGAGCGTCATTTCTCGCGTTCGAATTCGACTTCGGTGCTTTTGTACTTGGTTGTCTTCTTGGTCTTCTTTCATCAAGAATTTTAAAAATCTCAACTGTACGTTCACCAATCGCAAAGCGCTTTCCACGAACACATCGACGAGCAAAACATTTTCCTCTTTGTCCTCTTTCGAGTTTGAAGAAGACAAAGAAGAAGAAGAAGAAGAGGTAACACCGCTAAAGCTGATGAAAGCTGATTCTTCTTGTTCTCGTCGTTGTCTCTCTAAAAACTCCAGCGAGATAAACTCGTCTGTATCGTCTGTATCGTCTTTCTCGTCGTCGGTTCGTTTTCTTCTCGTCAAGATTTCAGACATCTTTTTCTCCAACTGCGCGTTTCTTTCGACGATTTTTGAAAGTAGAACTCGTCGTCGACGTGAGGAAGAAGAAGAAGTCTCCTCTTCCTCTTCCTCTTCCTCCTTCTCGGAACGCCGCGATGCTCCGCCCATGATGGATGATGACTTTTCTTCTCTTCTTCTGAGGAAAAGAAAGAGAGAGAAAATCGAACGCTCGATATTTAGGGTATTCAACCCTATCGTCTTCGAGAAGACGAAGGAGGCGAGCGCTCTCTCTCTCTCTGGCGCATTTTTTCACATCGATGAGTTCGTTATAAAGTCGCGCATGTTAGGGGAGTTGAGAGAGCATATCATCGTCACTTTTTTTGTGCGCTCGAGAGAAAAGAGACCTCTCTTCTGAGGAAGATGGAGATACCGCGAGCGAGAAGAAGAAGAAGAATAAAAAGAAGATGACGATGAAGCGGAGGAGCAACGAGAGCAAATCAAAAGAGCATAATATCAGGGGAAAGTGGAAATCCGTTTTGCTCGTGGCTTTCATCGCGTTTGTCGCGGAAAAAGCGACGAGCAAAGCGAGAGTGCACTTCGCGATGAGAGGAAAAGGAGAAGTGGTGTTTCGAAGTTCTGGCGCGGGTTTTTTGGAGAGATTTCCTTCTTCTTCTTCTTCTTCTTTGACGACGACGACGACGACGACGACGACGGAGATTCTCGCCGTGGTGACAGTTGGTTGGCAGATATCGTCCTCGTCGAACGAAAGGAAAAGGCACTTACGGCGAATCATCGAAAATTATCGGGAGATGTGCGCCGCTACGGATGACGGTGACGCGCCTCGATTCAAGCGCGTCACGGTAGCCGTAGCGGCGTACGATTTCGACGCGGAGTCGATGACGTCGTTTCTATCGTCTTCCTCTGAACATTTTTTTCGTTCGTCGCGAAGAAACGGCGACTGGCAAATATCTCTCGAGGAGGAGAAGAGTAGCGATGGTCGTCGAGTAACAATTGAACGAGCAGAACGCGCGCTGAAGATGAATTATGTGAAAGAGAACCGGTCGTCGTCGCTGCCGTGCGAGTTTGCCTTGGATTTAGAGTTGTTCGGTTTCAGAGAGATCGACGGGACGAAATCGCATTTGACTCCCGGAGACTTGGCGCTTCGTCACAGGGATATTTTTTTGCGCAGAATACTTTCCGATTGCGAAGACTGCGATGACGAGAGCAGCGATAAAGTCTTATTCATCGTTCAAGAAGACGACGTGTATTTGGATAAGAAACATATTTCTTCATTTCTGGAAACTTCGAAACTTACCGAAAGTGCAAATAAGTTTGCAGAGGAAGGGAAGGGAAGCTTATTCTATCATCCGTTCTTTTTCGATTACGAGAAGGATAGCGACGGCGTCGTGTACGCCGACTGGAGAGTAAACGCTGGCTTCGTTCAAAAATGGAACAACAATCAAACAATTTTTACGAGCACGAAAGCTTCTGGCGGAGGGAGGAGTTTAATGATCCGAGGTCGCTCTCGCCTTCAAGATTTACTTTTTTCATCGGAAAGCAGTAGCAGTGTCGGTGAAACTCGCGTTGCGGAACTAAGAGAATGGCTCGACCCACTCTCTGTGCATCCCGGTGAGTTCAACGTCGAAGTAGCCACGAACAGGTGGATTGAAAGAAAGGTACACGCTCGCGTCCATAAAACCAAAGCTAGAAGGCAAGTTCGCTTTCTCTTGCCACTCTCTTCAGGCGTTGTCGACGCCAAACATCGCGCCGGATCGTTGGAGACTTTGCTCGACAGCGCCGGCATCTGGCACGCTTCGAACACGTACGTGGAAAGGAGGAAAGAGCTTTCACCACTCGATCCAACTTCTCCGTCGAAAAACAAAAAGAATCAAGAAACTTTGGAGCGTTTGCGATGGCGCGAGCTTCAACAAATCTTTCGCTCGTGTCTCGAGGAAGGACAAAAAAGCGAAGAAGAAGAAGAAGGAGGTGAGAACGAATGTTTTCGATGTTTATCGGTCTCGTCTGAAAAAAAGGCGGAATACCGCGCTCGCGTTGTCGTCGACGACGACGACGAAAAGAGAAGAACGAGGAGAAGAAGAAGAAGAATCGATGTTGTCTTTTCGTGCGCGTAGAGAGAGACGGGCGCGGCGCCAGCGCCCGAAAAAGTGTCAGTTAGTTATTTTCGTTCATTCTCAATATACGCGTAGTTCTACGACATAGTCCTTTCGGCGTGTTTTACAGGGCGCGGGGTGCACACAAAAAAAAAAACTACGTACTTGATGCCTCTGCTTACTGCAACAGTTCCTCGCACGCAAAACACAACACGCGCGCGAGATTATTAAAAATAAACGAACGAAATTAACATGCAAACCCACTTGAAGAGTCGTCAGCAGCAGCGTCAAAGCTACCGCGACGACTTCCCCGTGGCGGCGAGAGTCGACGACTCGGTGGCAGCAGATTTTGACGATTCGAAATCGAAAAAGCGCGTTAACACTCCGCGCCTTTTTTTCTGGTGGAGAAAAGCGAAAAAGTCGCGCGATGTGGTCGCGCTTTCGATCGTGTTCCTCCTGACTTTTTTTCTCTCCTACTCTTTGACGTCGTCGTCCTCGTCGTCGTCTTTTGAGTCGAACAGCTTTGGACCAGCGGTGCAACGCGGTCTCGCGCTGCGAAAGAAATTCGCCGAACAATCAGCCGCTTCTTCTAACCACGCGTACAGATACTCGAACAGCCATCACGCGTTGGAGTACTCGACTCGCAGACAATTGTTGGCGACTGCATATCCTGAAATCGATGAAATTTCACCTCCAGTGACGACGTGCAGCGTGACTGGAGAATCTTACGTCGTGCAAGGTGCCGATACCGCGGGAGACTTTGGCTCTCGAATGTGTTGTTCTTCGTATTATGCGACGGAGGTGACCTTTTGCGGGTACACGACGACGGCGCCCAGTTTCGAGTATGCAATGCACGTGACGTCGGGTAGAACGTCGACGACGAGTATAAGCTCGGGAGCGACGGAAACGGGAGAGGGTGACTGTAAAACGTACGATACTTCCGCGGCGCCCGCGAAGATTTGCGTGTACACGGAGTGCCAGACCACCGATATGGCTGACTGCACGTTTTCCGAGGAGGGGGGGCATTCGGTTACATTTACTCACGCGCCTTGGCCGAGTCCACCGCCAACGCCGAGCCCACCTCCAGCGCAAGCTGCAGTCGATGCCACGATGGAGCTAACGGGATACAGCGCGGCCGAGTTTGGTGAAGCGCAAAAGACGGCGTTTAAGAAAGGCATGGCGGCGTATTTGAACGTTGGCGCCGATGCTATTACGGTGAAGAGTGTTATCGACGTCGTCGACGCAAGTCGTCGTAAACTTCAAGCGGCTACGGACAAAGTAAAAATCGAATTTACGGTGGAAACAACCACTTATGCCGATATTTCAGACGTGGAGGAAAAACTCGTCACTGAAGATTCGACGAAGTTGAACGAAATGGTAACTACTCTCAGTGCGCAAGCGGATTTGACCGTTACCGCCGTTACCGCTCCGGTGTCGCTGACGAAACTCGCGCCGCCTCCTTCGCCTCCTCCGGAAGCTCAGGCAATCATATCTGGTGCAATTCCTCGTTTAACTCGACTTTTATCGATCGTATCGCTCTTGTGTGCGGTTTCGATGACCTATGTTTTGTAATAACTGAAAATGTACGATGAAGAAATATTATCACGTCGTTCTTGCTTTTAAACAAATCTATATTCTATTTCATTTCTAGAAAGTACCGCACAACTACACTTTAAGGAGTAAAGAGAGAAAGTCATGACCAACGCTAAAAGCAACGAAACCCTCGCGAAAGAACAACAAAATAAGAAGAAGCAAAAAGAGCTCGTAGATTTAGAGTGCGACGACGAGTTCGAGGAGTTCAACGAAGAAGGTATTCTATATGTAACGTATTTAAAATCGTAACGCGTGAAGATTTGAGATCTCTCTCTTCTCTCTCGTTTCTTTTCTGATCTTTGTTTTGCGCGTAAAAACTGACGATCTCTCTCTCTCTCTCTCTTTACTTCAACGCGAACGAAAACAGAGTGGACGAGAGAAAACGAGGAGAAAGAAGACGTGGCGCAGTGGGAAAACGATTGGGACGACACCGAAGAAACGGACGATTTCAAGACGCATTTGAGAGAGGAATTGAAGAAGAACGCCCACAGGAAATAAATACTAATAATGAACGCTACTACGACGACTTCTTCTCCGTACGCGGCGATTGCAAAGATGCGACGCGAATTTCCGCAATCGTACGTCATTCAATTAGCCACGGTGAATAGTCAAGGGAAACCGAAAGTGAGAAGCGTGTTGTTTGAAGATTTGAAGACGAGCGAGAAAGAGCAAGTGCTCGTATCGATGAAGTGTTCGAAGAAATCGAATAAGTTTGCGAAAGCTCTCGAAGATGGGTCAGCGACGGCTGATGGGGAAGTGTGTTGGTGGGTAGAAGATTCGAATTGCCAGTGGCGCTTCAGTGGGAGTGTGGATCTCGTCTCCGACGGAGACGAAAGACGCCGTCTTTGGGATCACATGAACGCGGGCGGCAAAGGTCAATTCTTATTACCCCAGGACGCGGGAGAGATGCAACGAAATACGGAAGAGTTGAGAGAGAAACAAATAGAAAAGTTAAAATCGTTCGGAGAAGACCAGAGCGCAGCGTTTGACGCGCCGATGGAAGATTTTTTAGTTTGCGTTCTCAGATGCGAGGAGATAGATTACTTAAATTTAGGAACTTTAGAGAGGAGAAATTGGATTTACGACGACGAAAAGGCATCTTACGATTTAAGAAAAGACGGCGTGTGCGTTCCGGTGGTGTCGTCCGTCAAGAATGCATAGTACAGTAGGTAGTACAGCTGACATTTAGATTTTTTAATATACTACAACTATGCTTGGTTACTACTAAATAAATCAATCAATCAGTACGAGAGATCGACATACGAGTGCGCGTTGTGCAATACGTACGAAGGAACAAACCTTTCTAAAACTTCTCTATCGACGTTCGCGAAATACGACAAAGTTTCCAAGTACGCGACCAATTTGCGCACGTCGTCCGGATACGAGTACGTTCGCTCCAAGTTTCCTTGGGCGATGTTTTTGCGAGTGCTCACAATACTACCTCCCGGCTTCGGAGGTTTGACGTTTGCGTATTTCGAAAGTTTGTCCTCTCTTCTCTTCATGGCAATCGCCGCGATTCTTGATTTGATTTCGAGGCCGACGGAGGCGATGTGCTGCGTGAGCGTTTCGGTCCCGTTGAACTGCGCGCATAAGCTCGCGATGCCTACGATGATGGCAGACACGTCGTATCTGAAAAGGCTCCTTCCGCTCACCTCGCTCGCGATTAGAATTTTCAATTCTTCCGAGTATTCAACGTTTGGAAAGACGTATTTCTCAAGAAATACGAAAAGAACGTCCGCGACGTTGATTTTTTGTGCGTCGGATTCGTCAATTTTCACGTACGTTTGCAATAAAGGCGTTTGGAATCCAATACTTTTTAACTTATCGCTGAGTTCCTCGTAAAATCTCGATTGCGAGGGCAAGAGTTTGGCGCTCAAAACGTGTTGAGTTTCGTCACACAGCATCGCGTCGTTCACGTTTTCAATTGCTTTTACCAAATTTCCAGAATCGATTTTCGCGCTCGAACTCAATTCTGTATTCACGAACGTTCGCAAGAGTAAACACGCGCCGATACCGTGTAAATCTTTGCAAAAGTTCTTCACGAATGCCTCGTCCAGATTTGGTAAGCGATAGTCCCTTACTCCTTCACCAACGCGTGTTAACGTCTTCGCAACGATCGCGCCAGCGACGCACTCCCTCAAACTTTGAGCGATAATATTCGTCAATAACTCATCCATCGAGCGTAAACCGGAAACTCCAATCGCTTTATTCACGATTTTAAACGTACTCGAACTCAATTTCTGTCTATCGGTTTTCACGAAATCGACCCAGGCGAATCGATTGGGAAGAAAAATCATAGTTTCGTCGATATATTTCGGTTCAGACGTCAATTTAATCAGTTTTCGAACGATTCTACCCATGTACGTCTGCGAATCCGGTTCATTTTTGGTGGGAGGAAAGATCGGTATTCCCAACGCAACCGCGCGCGGCGTCGAAGAGGTACCAACGTTTCTGCTCGCCGAAGGACTTCCCAAAGCGCGTTTTTCGCGCTCGACGCAAAATTGGTTCACTCGTGCCAACTCTTCTCGCCACGCTTTCAATCCTCGCACGTTGACGTAATCCTGAATGTATTCGAACGAGCTTTTGAAAGCTTCGAGCCTTTCGACGCACGAGATGAGTTTCTCTTTGAATACTCGCGCGGAATCTCGATCGTGCCCTTCGAATCTACACTCCTCGTCGAATAGTTTTGCCAATCGTCGCGCCAATTGCTCGCGAATGCCATCCTCTAATAGTTTTCTCGGGTCGAGTTCAATAACGCCAACGAACGTTTTCTCCATCGCTAAAATACCTCGCGCGAACGCGGCTATGTTATGAGTCGTTTGCGCCAGTTCCTCTCTCGTTTCTAATTTTGCGTACTCGGTGAGTTCTCGCTTTTCAATCGTTGCCGGTAAGTTTGTAAGCTCTGATGTTCGTAGACTCACCACTTTCTCGTCGAGTATTTTAAAGACGGATTCAGGAATGACGGTCAATATCGTGCTCGCGTAAGATGCAATTTCTTTGCTGTAAAATTTTGAACACGCGTCTACGTCTTCGCTGCGCTCGTCGCTCGAGATGCGCATGAGCGGCATCTCGAGCACTGAACGCAGCTTGAGCAGCAAAGAACGCACTTTAGAACACGCGAAGGGATCTTGTTGCACGCGACTACGCAAAGCTTCGCGTATTGAATCTTTAACCGACCACGCATACGAGGCGTCCGAAACAGCAGTGATGGTATTCAACGCTTTTTCACCGACGCTCGCTGTTTTCAACATGACTTCTAAAAACTGTCGAGCCTCTGCAATGTACGTTTTCGCTTGAAGGTTGGTGTTGATGGAATGAAAGTTATCGACTTCAAGCAACGCGGAGGAAAGTTGCTGAATCGTTTTCGAAGGCTGCGTGTGCTCCAACTGTTCTATTTGCTCGGCGATGTGCGCGAACCAGTGCGTCAAATTCTCGTCCTTCTTCACGGAAAACTTAGTCAAAGTCTCCGAACCAGCAAAGTAGCGCGACAGTTCGGAAATTCTCGACGTTGCTTCTTCTCGCGCGTTTTCCCACCGCGTGTTTTTATCTTTTAACAACTTTGCGTACGTGAGTTTCGTAACGCGTTCGATTTCGGCGACGTCGAGCAAAAGTTCCATTTGTCGTTCCATTTTCGGCGCGTAATACGCAAACGAGGATGATAAGTCTGTATTTTGAGAAACGTTATGCAGCAAACACCAGCGCAACCAATTATTGGCATCTCGCAAACTATCGAGAATCAAACTTTCGTTATCGAGAACGAACTTCTCGTCGACGATTTTCCTCTTTGCGAAAAACGAGCGAAAGACTTTCGAGATCTCGTTGAATTTTCTATCGCACCGTACGCATAATTTCTGCACATTCTTTGCGTTTAACGCGATGTTCAAAGCCTCGTTCGCTGCCTCGCATCGTTTCCATGCCATTCGCAGATCTATCGTTTTACCGAACGTCCAATTGACGATCCAGTTATCGGCAAAATGTTTCTCCACAATCTCTCGCATCACTTCTGGTTTATCCATCAACGTTTCCGGGGAGAACCACAAGATGGACACCAACAAAGACGCTTGTTGCGACAACGCTATCGACCGATGATCGGGGTCTGGATAATATTCCGAGCAACAGTTATAAATATCGTCCGAACGAAGTTTTCCAATCGCGAGCGATAACGCTCGTTTCGGCATCGGAAACCTCGAGAAGTACGCGTCGTGCGGGTACCCGCTCGGGAAATTGCTCTCTAAGCTGTTTTCACTATTGCTATCGTTGTTTTTGCTATCGCCGCCACTGTTGCTACTGCTACTTGTAAGAGTACTACTTCCCAACCACGACGACGATGACAACGACGACGACATCGAGGACGACAAAGAAGCGCCGTATTTCGTCCTCTCTGTCAACTTCACCACGTCTTCAAACTGCGCAAGAGTCGCGTCGTAGGAATACGCGGTTCCATCGCCGGCATCGTACGCGTTCCTCTTACACCGATAATATGCCACCACTATGCGTTCTTTCACTTCGTAATCGAACGTCGTATCTATGGATAACAAAATCTGCCCAAACAACGCCACCGCTTCCGGTAAAAGCTGTTTCCCCTCTCGATTCGTCAAAAGCGTCTCAATCGTCTCGCTTCCGTATACACCAATCTCCACGTCCTCGGTAAACTTTACGAACGCTTTGTACCAAGTTGTAACCGCATTAAACGCCAAATAATACCTCTCTAAAAGCTTTTCGTACTTCCTCCTAAACTCCGCGTCCAACCGTCTCGACGTCGCCGATTTCGAAATCGAATGTTCAATCTTCTCCGGCGTTTCTAAATACTTGAAATCGAACAAGATTGGTTTGTATTTATTATTACTGCTATTATTGTTGCTCTTTCTGTTATTTTTCCACTCGTCTGGTACGACGCGCGATAACAATCGTAACTCGCATATCAGCGCGTGCGCTTTCGAAACCAAGTGCGAGATATCTTCGATGCCACTTTTCGTGTTCGTTTTCGTTTTTAGCAAACTTGCAGAATTCATCGTCGTCGTTTCGGTGGTCGTTTTATTAGTAGTAGTATTGTCAACAGCAGTGGCAGAGACGCTTCCCTCTTCTTCTTCTTGGTCGTCTTCTTCTTCGTCTTCGTCTTCGTCTTCTGCTGTCGTTCGAGGCGCTACATCATCATCATCATCATCCTTCAAATCCTTCTTGGATTCATCAATTTTCTCAATTCGCCCAAATCTCGGTGGAGGAGGAGGCGGAGGCGGAGGAGGCGGAGGAGGAGGAGGAGGAGGAATAGGAATAGGAATAGGCATCGCGTCGTCATCGACGTTGTTTGTGTTCATCCTCTCTCTCTTCTCCCTTCTTCTTTAACTTCTTTTTTTTTTCGTTCACTTAAGAGGACACATCATCATCCGTAATAATAAAAACTGTTGCTCTCCGCCTTGTGAAAGTGTTGTTATAAGAACGAGAGCAAAAAACCAAGAAAAGAACAGGAGTTCAAAAAAAAGTCAACAAAAAAAATTTTGAAAAATTTCTTTTTTCTCTCTTTTTTCTCTCTTCTGTGTTTTGCGATCATCATCATCATCATCATCATCGTCGTCGAGATCTCGTCATACTTTTAAAAGCTCTTATTATATATATATACACTTAAAGAGAAGAGAAGAAGTGAGATAATACGAATAAGATACGTGAGATACACACTCACACGCGCGATCATCCAAAGACAGATACACAGAGAAAGATGGCGGTGCAACAAACACAAAAACAATCAACAGTCGGGGAACGGTACACCGACGACAAACTGAAACACGACATTCGCATTTCAAACATGACGGCGGCGAAGAAGCTCGCGGATGCGATACGAACGTCCTTAGGGCCGAGAGGTATGGATAAGATGATGGTCTCGGAGAAAAACGACGTGACGATTACCAACGATGGGGCGACTATTTTGTCCAAGATGAAAGCCACGCATCCGGCGGCGAAGATGTTGGTGGAACTGTCGAAATCCCAAGACATCGTCGCCGGAGACGGGACGACGTCTGTGGCGGTGTTGTGTGGAGCGTTGTTGAATAAATGCATCGCTTTACTCGCGAGAGGCGTGCATCCGACGATTATTTCGGATTCGTTGGCGTTGGCGTGCGACGAGGCGTGCAAGTTGACGGAAACGTTTGCGATTCCGGTCAACATCAACGACCGAGAACAGTTGATAAACGCGGCGACGACGAGTTTAGGGAGTAAAGTCGTCGCGCAGTATTCGGACGTGTTGGCACCGATCGCGGTGGATTGTGTGAGTAGGATTTTGGACGATAAGAGACCGGATTTAGTGGATTTGAGAGACGTGAGGTGCGTGAGAAAGCAAGGCGGGACGATCGACGATACCGAGTTGACGGAAGGCATCGTGTTTGACCAGAAAACGGCCAAAGGCTCCGGGTCGGGGATTCATACCGTAGAGGACGCGAAAATAGCGTTGATTCAGTTTTGTATCAGTCCACCAAAAACGGACATGGAGAATAACGTGATTGTGAGCGATTACACGCAAATGGACAGGATTTTAAAAGAGGAGAGGAATTACGTCATCGGTTTGATCAAGAAAATCAAAGCGACTGGGTGCAACGTTTTGTTGATTCAAAAATCAATCTTGAGAGACGCGGTGACCGAGTTGGGGATGCATTATTTACAAAAAGCGAAGATTATGGTCATTAAAGACGTGGAGAGAGACGAGATTGAGTTTATCGCGAAGACGTTGAAGTTGCAACCGGTGGCGCATCCGGAGCAATTGACGCCGGAAAAGTTGGGAAGAGCCAAGTTGGCGAAGGAAGTCGTGTGCGGTAAATCGAAGGTGGTGAAAGTGACTGGAATTGAAAACATGGGGAAAACGGTTTCAGTCATCGTTCGAGGCTCAAATCAGTTGGTTTTAGACGAAGCAGATCGATCGTTACACGACGCTTTGTGCGTCATCAGATGTTTGGCGCACAAGCAGTTTTTAATCACCGGCGGAGGGTCGGCGGAGATTGAGTTATCGGTGAGATTAGGACAGTGGGCGCGAACGTTATCTGGGATGGAATCGGTCTGCGTGAAAGCGTTCGCGGAAGCGTTGGAGGTTATTCCGTACACTTTAGCTGAAAATGCCGGGTTGAATCCGATTGAAATCGTCACGGAGTTGAGAAACAAACACGCCATGTTGGGCAACGTCCACGAAGGCATCAACGTGAAGAAAGGGACGGTGAGCGACATGAGAAAGGAGAACGTTTTGCAGCCGCTTTTAGTAACGACTTCGGCTTTGAGCTTGGCCACAGAGTGCGCGAGAATGATTTTGAAGATTGATGATATCTGTCCGGTTCGATAATAATGAAACTTGTAAGAATGGGGTTATGGAGAAGAAGGAGATTTTGAAGATTTGGATAAAGATTTGAGGCGGGAGAAAGCGCGAATAGGATGTAACGCACATAGAAACGAATAACAAATTGTAGTAGAAGTATAAGAGAACGACGCGTCATAAATATAAGAGAGAATGCGCGTAGTATGGATATATATATATAGATATAGATATACGTATGTGTATCAATGATATATATATAATAAACAAAAGCTAAGGACAATATAGTAGATTTTAATTTGCTAACCTCTCTCAAAAGAAGAGAAAAGAATTCTACTTTCTCTCTTCCAGGTTGACTACGCAGGCTGCTCCGCCGCACTTTTCCAACAAATCCTTGGTGATATCCGTCGGGTTTTGCGCCGCGTGCGGATGTTCCGACCCTTTGTACACTTTCAAGTGTCTAAACACTTCTCGACCCATTCTGTTTTTCGGCAACATGCCTTTGATTGCTTTTTCGACGATGCGTTCCGGTAATCTCTCTTGCAAGTGACGGAACGTCTCAATCTTCATGGACCCGGGTCTCCCGGTCGTGGAGAAGTTTCTGTATAACTTATCCTCGAATTTCTTCCCCGAAACGACCACTTTTTCCGCGTTGATGACGACCAAGTTCACCCCAGTGGTAAACGACGGGTGGAACGTCGCCACGTTCCCACCTCTCAAATACGTCGCCGCGACGGACGCCATTCGCCCGAGTCTCAAATCCGTCGCATCGACGACCACCCACGGCTTGCGCGAATTATCCACGTCCTCGGCTTTCGGGTAATACGTTTTGTTGAAAAAGTCTGCGCCCTTTTTATCCACGGAAACTCCCTCCGGAGTGTTTTGCAACGACCTACCGCGCAAAGCAGACATAGGCGTCATTCTCAAAACCTCTTTTTTCGAGGGAACGGCGGATTTACGGAACGCGCTCGCGTTGCCCACGAAGGACGACGTGGAAGCTAAAGCAGACATTGTTGATGTATAAAATTAAGTTTTCTTTATTCGAATTTGCGACGTGATTCCAAATGCTCGTTTCGCGTGGTGATGATGACACAGTACGCGCGCGTCTAAGAATGAGGTTAATTCTCCCCCCTCGGGATAAGCTTTGAGCCGTTTTTTTCCTTTTTTTTTTGTCTGCCTCTTTTCTTTTCGAGAAACAAACAAACACACAAATAAACAGAGAAAGAGAGTGTGTTTCTGCGCTCTGCGCTACGAGTGATATCGTTGTGTATCATCCGTTTCTGCATATTTTTATTCTAAATACTCTAAATACTAAAGCTAAAGCGAGAGCAACCAATCATCTTTGGAGGAAAACGGAAGCGGCGGCACGAGATTTCCTGGATTGAGTGGAAACAAGGAGGTGTAATACTGTTCTCGAATCCCGACCATATCGGTGGTTTCTCGAAACGCGTGCAAGGCGTATAAAGTTTTCAAGTACCGGGATAAGTTGGGATAATCGCATATCCGCTTGCGAGTGCAACGAAAGAGATGGTTATAAACCGCATCGAAACGGATTAGGGTGGTGTAGAAGCAGATATCGCAGAGAGTCAGAGAGTCGTCGCCGAGCAAAAACTTCGACCCCTCTAACTTCTGGTCCAAGACGTCCAACGCCTGGAAGAGTTTATCGACGGCATCGTCTAACGTAGCTTGAGATTGCGCAAAACCAGCTTTATACACGCCATTGTTTACGTTTTCGAACAAGTAAGCGCACATTTCATCGATTTCTTTCCTATTCTCTTTTGGATATAGTTTTTCATCGTTCTCTCCGTTTAAACAATCGAAGAGACGAATGATATCGGCCGATTCGTTGCAGACAATCTCAAAAGCTCCACCATTACTGACACTAATTAATAACGGTGCAGTGGCTCGACCTTCGAATCTTGTTCCAGAAACGTACGAGTACACGTCTCTTAACGTTTCAATCATCGGTTGTTGTTCTTGTTGTCGTTGTCGTTCGCCGGTATCGCCGTCGTCGCGAAAGAAGATTCGCTCGACGGCCTCTTTCGGCACCGTCCACAAACCCGTATTCTTGTTCGGTTCCAGATATATTATTTCCACCTGTTCTTCTTCTTCTTCGTTTCTTCTTTGCTTTGAGCTCTTTTTAATCAGCTCGTTCACTATTAACGTTCGATGCGCCCAAGGGCACGTTTTTCCCGCGAAAAGATACAATTTTTTACCTTCGGAATGAAAACCATCATCGTCGAAATCTTTGACGCGAAACTGCGATTCTGGTCTCGAATACTCCCCGGAGACTTTATCCTTCGGAGCGAGTTGACTCATCATTACGTTCCATCCAAGATTCCACGCGGTTTTTGCGACTCGAACGAGTATTCCGGGCGGTAAAGACGATGATGTTTTCGACGAAGCACTTTTACATTCTGTTTTCTTCTTCAACTGTTTTCCTGCTCTTGCTCTCTTTCTTCTCGACAAAGACGACGAAGGAGAGGAGAAAAGATGAACTCCTCGCTTTTGTGCGGTGAACATGACGATGAATGTTATATGTTACAAATAAATACACAAGAGCTGCTTTTACTATGTTGGTATATTTGCGCGTAAAGCAAACTTTATTATGGAGCTTTTTCTTTCTCACGATGTAAGACTTCCATGTGGATCAAGAGACTGTTAATATCAGCCGGCGTGACGCCTCCGACGCGACTGGCTTGGCCAATCGTCGACGGACGCACTTTTTCGAGCTTTTCTCTCGCTTCTAACCTCATCGGGATGTCCTTGTAATCGATTTCCGATGGAATTTCTTTCCCGTGTTTGCTCAAGTCTCGGTCGATTTGTACTTTTTGTCTTTGGATGAAACCGGCGAATTTGACGCGAATTTCCACGCACTCGGCTTCCCATTTTGTCAGAGGTCTCGGAATCTCGTCGATTCCAGCGTCTCGTTTGTATTCGACAAACTTGTCGTACGTGACGCCTGGTCTTCTCAAAAGCTCTTCCAACGTGAACGACTGCTTCCCGCCCGCGCCGAGATTTTTGGATTGTTCCAACGCAGCGGCGACGAGCGGAGAGGACTCTTTCAATCGAAATTTTTTCAATCTCGCCAACTCGTTTTCAATCGTATCCCTTTTATCTTCGAACATTTTGAAGCGCTCGTCGTCGATTAAGTTACACTCTTTTCCTATGGGTGTTAATCGCGCGTCCGCATTATCGCTTCGTAAGGCTAATCTGTATTCCGATCTGGACGTTAACATTCTGTACGGTTCGCGCAAATCTTTCGTCACTAAATCGTCAATCAATGTCCCGAGATAACTGCCTTCTCTTTCCAAAATTAATGGTTTCGTTCCCAACGCTTTCGCCGCTGCATTTGCACCCGCGACTAAACCTTGCCCGGCGGCTTCTTCGTACCCGGTCGTGCCGTTGATTTGTCCAGAGAAGAACAGGTTGGCGATTTTTTTCGTCTGTAAATCTCTCGTGCATTGATGCGCCGGTAAGTAATCGTACTCCACCGCGTATGCCGGACGCATCATCGTTGCGTTCTCTAATCCTGGTAACGTTCTCAATAATTCCAACTGTAATCGCTCCGGTAACCCAGTGGAAAACCCCTGAACGTAAATTTCAGGCGCTTTCCTACCTTCCGGTTCGAGGAAAATTTGGTGCGACTCCTTCTCCGCAAACTTTACAATTTTATCTTCAATGGAAGGACAATACCTCGGTCCTTTCGAGCTTGCCCACCCGCCGTATGTCGGCGTCTCGTGTAAATTTTGGCGAATAATTTCGTGCGTTTTCAGCGTCGTTCTGGTTAGATAACAGGACATTTGCGGAATGACCAAATGATTCCTCGGATCGAAGGAAAAAAACTTGGCGTCCTCGTCGCCTTTTTGTTCCTCGCACTTGGTGTAATCAATCGTCCTCGCGTCCACTCTCGCCGGCGTCCCGGTTTTCAATCGATCAGTTTCAAATCCCAGATTAATCAAGTGCTCGGTCAATCCAACCGAACTGCCTTCCCCGGCTCGTCCGGCGTCGATCGTTTTCCTCCCGACCCAAATCTTACCGTTCATAAACGTTCCAGTCGTCAACACCACCGCTTTCGAGTGAAACTGCATCCCAAAGTGCGTCTCAACGCCAACGCACTCGTCGTTTGAGTTCACCATCAATTCAGTCACCATCCCTTCCCGAATGAACACTCTCTCGTTGCTCTCCACTTCTTCTCGCATGGCGTTGCTGTATTCCCACTTATCCGTCTGCGCTCGAAGCGCCCACACGGCTGGGCCTCGACTGGAATTCAACACTCGCTTTTGCAAGTACGTCTTATCTGCAATCTTCCCCATGCTCCCACCTAACGCGTCTATCTCGTGCACGACTTGCGATTTCGCCGGTCCGCCTATCGCCGGGTTACACGGTTGCCACGCTATTTTATCGAGCGACAACGTCAACAGAAGTGTTCGCGCGCCAACGCGTGCGCTCGCCAGCGCGGCTTCGCACCCGGCGTGCCCGGCGCCAACGACGATGACGTCGTAGTTCTCCGCGTCCGAAGTATCCACGAAACTACTCGAGGATACGGACGAAGAGGGATACGACGCTTTCAAAGTCGTCGTGATGTTGTTGTTGGTTTTGCGCCGTCGGCTCCCATCAGATAAAAAAAGACGACGACGGAAGCCGCCAGAAGAAGAAGAAGAAGAAGAAGAAGATAACGAGGATGAAAGCAGTCGAGTGGTGTGCTGCTGATGCTTTTGAGTCGTCGACGATGATATTGAGGATGACATCATCATCGTCGCGTAAAGATGATGATGCGTTTGATTGTGGCGCTCAATTTCTGAAGGAAGTCAATTCTTCCTCTTTTGCTGAGAACAAACTATCGCACTGCGTTTAATGGTATAGAAGTATTTTTATCTAGTTACAATGTCTTTTGATGTCTTTTTCGTGTGAGTATAAAGTTACTTCTCTTGCGCCTCGATAGTTTTGCTCGTGAACGCGAAATCGATGTCCTTGCCGTTCTTGAACGCGCTCGTGTCGTACCATTTGTGACCGAATTTGGTGCCGTGCTCCATCGGTTCGCCGTTTCTCTTAAACTTTCTCAAGTTGCTGACTTCACCGTTGACCAAACCTAAGTTGACGGCCATTTGGATCGGGTTTAACGTGCCAGTCACGAACGGCAAGAAGATGGCGGAGACGCCGGAGACGCCGATGAACAAACCGCCGATCCATACCTTGATGGCGCCGGAGTTTTCCGCCGAGAACAAGTCGTAAGCGAACGCCGGAGAGGTCACCGCGAGCGTCGCCAAGGAGGTGGACGCAATCAAGGCTTTCTCCTTGACAGATTCCTATTAAATGAGGAGAAATTCATACGTGAGTTGAGTGTGCGTGATTCACAGAGAGAGAATATAGGGAAAGAAAGAGGATTTGAAAAGGTACGCGCTTCGAGGAGTAAAACTCGTTTTACCAACACGCTCGAAACCGCTTTCTCACACAAATCATTCAAGAGGAAAATCAAGGCGAAAAAAGGAGAAGAAAATGATGATCGTACCATGGTTTCCTTAGAGACCCCTAAGGCGTTGACTTGAACCTGTTGCGATGATGATGATGATATCATACATAATAAATGAACAACGGAAAGAAGAGCGATGTAAGGTATTAGTAAAGCGTGACGAGCAAAAGCACGAATACATCTTGATCTACTGGGGAGAAAATTTGCTTTCTTTTCTCTCTCTCTCAGAAGGGAGGAGGACACGACGAGAGCACGACGACGAGCGCGCATATACACACAAAACAAAACAAAACAAAACAAACGCACCGCTGAATGGTGGCATCTTTGAACTCTCTTCGAACTGGTGGTCTTTTGCGTTTTTAATTGGCACGACGAACTGCTGCGCGCGCAGATGGACGACGACTGGACGGCAAACATATTAGTGTGTGTGTGTGTTGTTCGCGTGTTATCTTTCTTTGGAGGAGCGATTACCAAAACAAAACCAAAACAGTCACCCGAGCCAAAAAGAGAGATTTTTCGATGACGCTCGTCTTCGGTGCTCTTGGAACCGCCAAAGAACACTGTTTTTGATACGGGGCAGGCCCACCAAAAGAGAGCCAAAAAGTATAATAAGATTCGTCCAAAAACAAAACAACACAAAAACACATCCATCGCGAGAGACACGATGAAAAGAGTTCTATCGATATCCCAGACGACGCCTTCTTCGAGCGAAAGACAACAGAGAAGAATGAGGAGGACGAGTTCGACGAGAGCGTCCACGAGTTGTTCTTCTTCGGCGTTAAAAAAGACGACGACAAGGATTAAGGGACAACAACAAAATACATTCTTCGCGGCGTCATCATCATCGAGTGGACGACGACCGCCGGAAAAACACGAACGAAAACACACCGTCGAGACGAGAAGAAGAAGAGATGATGCGAAGAAGAAGGTGGTAGTGCGCGCGATGCCACCACCTTCTTCATCAGGACATCCAGCGGAAACTCTTTTGGATGAATCCAGAGGGTTGTACGAGCAAGGCGAACGGATGCAAGGGTACAAAAAGCTCGAACAAGCGATGAAGCTCGACGAGGACGCTTCTCTTCCGGTGCGAAGAGAGATTCGATATCAGGCGATGTGTTGCGTGGCGGCGTTTGGAGACGTGGAAATGGCCAAACAGTATTTACGAGAGATGGAATTGTTGGGTTTACCGTACGATGTGGCGATTAACGATCCGTCGTTGATGAGGATGGAGTCGTCGGCGTTGATGCGAAACCAGTTGAAGAAGTTCGCGTCGGGAAGCGAGAAGAGTTTCGGGACGGTGCAAAGAGAAGTGTACGAGAGAACGAAGAAGACTTTGCCGGGTGGCCCAGGAGGAGACGCGCCGATTGTGAATAAAGGTTTGATGGAGTTGGAGATTGACGATAACACAGACGCGTCGGTAGGTGGGATCGCGAAGAGAGTCGGCGGGGTTGTATTGGCGAGCATCGGCGGCTTCGCGCTCTTGTTCTTCGCGGGGTTGAAATTGATCCAAGAGAGCGGATATTAGTTTAGTTTTTACTATGTTATTCGAATATTATTAATGCAGTTGTTAGTGGTGTTGTTATTACTTCTCGATGATATTGCACAAACGCGCTCAAAGCTATGATTATTACTTCTATTACAAATCGTGACTGACGTTTCAAGAATTTCTGTTGTTGTTCGTTATTTTACACTCATCAACGCGGCGAAGGTTGACGGTTCGACAACGAGGAGATGCGTTCGTCGCCTTCGTCGTCCTCGCTCGCTTCCAAACCTAATGAAGATGCGCTCGCGGGTGGGATATAATCTCGCAAGATGCCATTTCTGGACGGTTGCCTCAACTTTCTCAACGCCTTAGCTTCGATTTGTCGAATACGTTCACGAGTCACCGAGAACACGTTGCCAATCTCTTCCAACGTTTTCACTCTACCGTCGTCTAAGCCGTATCGCAAACGCAACACGTCTCGTTCTCTCGGGTTTAGAGTGTTCAAAACGTTTTCCAAGTCTTCCTTAAGAAGCACTTTGCCGGAAGATTCTTCCGGGTGTTCCGTGATGTTATCAACCAACGTGTCTTCAACCGTTCGCTTATCGTCATCCGCGCCAACCGCTTGCGCCAAGGATACTGGAGCCATGGCAGCTTTCTTTATCTGCGTGATTTTCACTTGAGGCATTTCCATCATCGCCGAAATTTCCTCCAACGTAGCTTCTCGTCCGTTCTGGACGATGAACTTTTGTTCGAGTTTGTTCATTCGCGAAATGATTTCAAACAAGTGCACGGGCAAACGAATCGTTCTCGATTGATCCGAGATGGATCTCGTCACGGCTTGGCGGATCCACCAGTGCGCGTACGTAGAAAACTTATAGCCACGCTCGAAATCAAACTTCTCGGCGCCTCTGATTAAACCAACGCATCCTTCTTGAATTAAATCTTGGAAAGACATGTTGCGATTCGCATATCGCTTGGCGATGGAAACGACCAATCGAAGGTTCGCTTGAATCATATGATTCTTCGCGTTCTTCCCTTCCGTTAATCTCATTTCGAGTTCGAATTCGGTTAAACCTAATTCTCTGGCCCACATGCTCTTGGTGACTTTATCTCCATGCGTTTGCGCGATAGGGTCGTTACCTTCGGCGACTTTGGCGACCAACTCTTTATACGTCGTCTCTAAGTTCATCAAGTCTTGAATTTTCCTCGCCAACTGCACTTCTTCGTTCGCATTCAACAGAGATACCGATCCAATTTCTTTTAAATACACTTTCATGGAATCTACTTGTTGCGCACTGTGCTGGTTTGCTTGAAGAATTCCTCTGGGATTCAAAACGCGAGTTCGTCCTTTTTTGAGCGACGGTTTTGTCTTTCGCTTGGCCAGTCTCGCCTCTTGCATCTTGCCGACAATCTTGTCCGAGGCTCGCACCCTTTCCGAGACTTCATCCAACTCAGCCGCTTTTTGATTTTCATTCTTGATCGCTTTCTTCGTCGAAGACGAGTTCCTCTGCGAACGGACGCCTCTGGCAATGCGCATCGCGCGCTCTGTTCGAACATTCGCCGCAGACTTGATAACTCTTCGCGTCTTTGGTAAAACTATCTCCTCTCCTTTTCCTTTCTTCCCTTTTATCGTTTCCTTTGTAATTTTCTTTTCTAACTCCGCTTCAATCGACGCAATTTCAATGCCGAGAGATCCATTCCCTTCGATGATATCGCTGTCCAAAACTTCCTCGTCGTCATCTAAGTCCAGATCTTCGTCGTCGTCCTCGTCGTCGCCCATGAGAAGTAACTCTTCGTCGTCTCTTTTTTTCTTCATCGCCGCCGCGCTCGCCTCCGCTTTGCTTCTCGTCGTCGTGCTCTTTGGCTTCTTTAATCCACGCATCGTTTCTTTCTCCGAAATAGACTCCTTCTCTAAAGTATTTTCCAGCTGATCCAACTCCCTTTGCGTAGGCAACACGTTCATCGCTTCGCTCGCCGCGTGCAACTCGTTCACTCTCGATAAGAGCGCATCGATGTCTAGGTCAGCCACATCTCCGCCAATATCCAAATCCATGCTCGCGCCGGCGCTCTCACCTCTCGGTATGCTGATCGCCCTCCCTAACACCCTCGTCGATGCTCCTTTGTTTTTAAACGCCGCCGTCGACGAGTGCGATATTTTTTTCGTATTCACTTTTCCACTTCCCGAAGAATTGAACGAATTATCCCGAGAACTGCTTCCAGCCGGCAAACGCGAAGAAGAGGACGATTTCGTCGATTTTGAGGACGTTCGGAAATCGTCCGCTGCGTTGGTCACGCGAAGCGTTCGTGATGGTCTCGCTTGCGGTTTAGCGTTGTATGATGTCGATGCTATTTGATTCGACGCTATTCTCGTCCTCGCGTGAGCGCAGCAGAGGTGCGACGCAGAGGCAGACATCTTAATTTTTAGTGCGCCGCTTAAATTATCACCACTCCTTCTCAAATACGTCAACAAGTACGGTTACGCGCGAGTAGTTTTATTTCTCGCTCAATAAACTCTCTGTCTCCTCTCTCTGTCTCTCTCTCTCTCTTCTGAGATCGATTTCAGAAAAAAGGAACGCTCTGTTCTGTAATTCCTAGAGGAAACGAGAGGGTAAAGCTTCGCGCGTCGTCGTCGTCGTGAACGTCGTCGTGAACGTCGTAAAATATTTAATGGAGAGAAAACGAGAGCAGGAGAGCTACGACGACGCTCAAAATCTCAAAAACTCTTCTGCTTTTGCTCTCTCTCTCCTGCTCTCTCCATCTGTCCATAAAATTTTGGCAATCAAATTTTTTTTTAACCAAAGTGCCCACAAAAAAGCTTCCACCTAGAAAATGTCTCGACACGGTACGTAGACATTTGTCTTCCTTCTTTGCTTTCATCTCTCTCTCTTCTTTTATTAAAGACAGTTCAGAGATGATGATCTCAGTATTCTCTCTCTAAACTCGCTTTTTTTTAACGAATCAAAGCGTTTTGTTGTTTCCATTTGTCCGATCGGTGGCGGTGTGTGTGCGTGTGTGCGTCTGTCTCTCTTAATCTCTCCGTCTCGCTTTGGATGTGTTGTTTTAGAGGAGTGGAATGCGTGCTCCAAAGGTCGCACCCGAAATTGATTATTTCTAACGACCTCTCTTCTATCTCTGTATCATCCTTCGCGTACTGATGAAAATAATACTATGAAACGCGCGAGAACAGGCGATATCTCCTCCTCTCCAGACACGGTTGGCGTGTGCGTGTACCAATACCCGATGCCACGTCTTCACAACTGCGAAGAAGTGATGGAAAACGTTGGAAAAATATGCGAGCTCGTCAAAGGTATGAAACAAGGTTTGCCGGGAATGGATATGATTGTCTTTCCGGAATATTCCACGCAAGGCATCATGTACGATAAAGACGAGTGCTTCGCAACCGCGGTGTCAATACCGGGGCCAGAAACGGACGCGTTTTCAAAAGTGTGTAAAGAAACGAAGGTCTGGGGGGTGTTTTCGCTCACCGGGGAACGACACGAAGAGCACCCGAAGAAGCAGCCGTACAACACGTTAGTTCTCATCAACGATGAAGGTGAGATTGTCCAGAAATACAGAAAAATTTTACCGTGGTGCCCAATCGAAGGGTGGTACCCAGGCGATGAGGTCCACGTGTGCGAAGGCCCGAAGGGAATGAAAGTATCCCTGATTATTTGTGACGACGGCAACTATCCAGAAATCTGTGAGTTTTCTTCTTTGGTTTCCACATTTTGGACGACGACTAATATTTTTTTTTCTATTATAGGGAGAGAGTGCGCGATGAAAGGCGCCGAGCTCGTCGTTCGTTGTCAAGGGTACATGTATCCGGCCAAGGAGCAACAAGTGATGGTGGCGAAAACGATGGCGTGGATGAATAACGTCTACGTCGCGGTCGCAAACGCGTCTGGAAGCGACGGCGTGTACACGTACTTCGGGCACTCCGCGATTGTGGGCAACGACGGACGAACGTTAGGCGAATGCGGCACTGAAACAAACGGCGTGAACTACGCGCAGCTCTCCATCTCCGGCATACGCGACGCCCGTAAAAACGATCAATCTCAAAATCACTTATTCAAACTTCTTCACCGAGGGTACACCGGCGTGTACAATTCCGGCGACGGCGATAAAGGCGTCGCCAAGTGCCCGTTTTCGTTTTACGAAACGTGGGTGAACAATCCCGAACTCGCGCAAAAACAAGTCGAAGATATGACGAGAAGTACCATCGGCGTGCACTGCTGCCCGGTGTACAATCTGCCAACGCAAGATAGAGAGACGCACACGCACTCCATGGAGGAAGATCTGGCGTGAAGAAGACATCTTTAGTGGCGTGTGTTACGATGAATTTTATATAAAAAGTGTATTAATCCAAAATCTTCTTCCTTTTTTCGTTTCGGCGTCCCCTCACAAAAACCAAAACAACAATGCCGGTCGTCGCTCGCAAAGTTTCCGATGGGAAGAAGCGCGCGATAATCGTCAAAGAAGTGTTAAAAGAAGGAGAAGAAGAAGAGAAGACTGACGAGTTTGAGGCGACAAATATTCTTCCTTCTTCTTCCTGCTTTTTTGACGCTTTGCCGGACCATCTCAAAGAGGAAATCTTACTTCGCGTTCCCGGGAAAAGCAACAACGTTGGAAATATCCAACGCGTGTCCAAATCCTTCCACGACGTCGTCAACTCTTCGGAACGATTGTGGAAAACGATGTGCGAAAAAGAAGTCGGAGAAGAAGGCGCGATCGTCTTTCGAGAATTCGGAAGAAGAGAAGAGAGGTGAGACGTTTTGATTTGATGAGAGAAAGTTTTGTACCTTTTTTATTCGCGTTCGTGTTCGTTAGTAGAAAAAGCGCGCTTTTTGTATTTACGTTTTGCTTTTTACGCGCGCGCGTGTGTCTGCGCAGGATGCTGACAAAATTCATTCATTATTATTATTATTACTATTGTTAGGAACATATCTACCCGCGAGAGCACGGAAACAGAGCTCGTCTGGAAGAAGAAGTATCGAATGTGGTGTAAAGGAGAAGACGGCATCATGCGCTGGGGCGGAAGAAGCGAGTCGAGCGAGACGACGGTGTCGGATGAACCGAACTGGTTTCCGCACGAAAACGACGGGTCGACGGAAGAAGGAGGAAGAGGAGGAGAGAACGACGAAGACGATGACTACGATAGATTTTCTCCGAGGTATTTACACCGCGCGACGCAATGTGGGAAGGATTTGACGAAAGTAATCCTGTTCGGTGGACAAAGTACTTCTGGATTCCATAACGACGTCTTCTTCTTAGATATGAACGAGAGGAAGAATCCGACGCACGCCTTTGAAAAGTTGCACGTGTCTGGGGAGCCACCGCTTCCTAGATGCAGTGGGTCGATACAAACGTTGAGAGTGTTTGGTAACAAACCTGGATTAGGACGCGAAGTTATCGCGTTATTTGGAGGGTCGCAAGGCTACATAAGTGGATTCCAGGACGATCTTTTGGTCCTAGCTCCATCCGATAAAAAATCAAACGAGGATATATCCATGGCTTTAGAAAGAAAGAGCTCGTTGACGTGGTACGAACCGACAATCATCGAGAAGAATCCGGTGCACGGAAGACCAGCGCCACGATGGGGACACGCCACGTTCGCTCGGAATGGAAAATTGCTCGTTTTTGGCGGGTCAAACACGAACGCGTGTTTCAACGATTTCTGGGAGTGCACGTTGGAGAGCACGGACGACGCGTGTCCGTTCGCAATCACGGCGACGTGGAAGTTACTTTGTCCAGAAAACCGTCGAGCTTACGAATCGATACCATGTCCAAGGGCTGGGGCGACTTTGTGCGTCGTCAATGACGTCGCGTACTTATTCGGCGGCTGTCGCGTTTCGACTACGTTTAACGACTTGTGGAAATTCGACTTGAGCGAGATTGGCGCTCTCCTCTGGCAACAAGTCACAACGACTGGCTTAGCACCGACACCTCGCGTCGGCCATTCTATGTTGACAATCGGAAACCGACTCATCATTCAAGGCGGCCGAGGGATGCAAGCAAACTCAACAGTTCCTGGTAAGATGAGCACGAGAGGCTTAGCCGCTTTGCAAGGTCTCGTTTTCTACGAATCCGGGTTCTCCGTGCTCGACCTTTCGAAGATGAACTGGTTGCCGAGGCAATACCCGAAAGCCGCGGAGGAGGAGGAAGAAGAGGAGGAGGAGGAAAAGAAGGAATCTCTCACTACGAATACCGAACAAAATAGGGACGACGTCAACGTCCGAGAACACCGAACTGGACACGTGATGATGCTTGCGCCGCAAGGTATCATTCTCGTCGGTGGATTGGGCTACAATGCCCGATTTCAGTCCGACGTCCAAACAGTCAAACTTTTTTAAATCGATCGAAGAGATCGAAGGACGTGTAGATTAATATACTTTTGTAGGAAATCGACTGAGAAAAATGTCGAGCAGGCCTTTAAAAGCAAATAGAATCGCAAGAGAAAGAGATTTAAAAGACAGCCGCAAATAGGATCTATGTAACAAATTTCTAATCACACCACCGCTACTACTACTACTACTTCTATTACTACTGGTACTAAAACTACGCATCGCTAAAACCGGCTGGTCTTTGTAAATTTTTGCTCACCATGCACAACGCTTTGTATCTTAAGCCCATGCCCGGTGTTTCGCCTTCCTCAACTTTATCGTCGCCGACTAATCTCTGACAGCCATCCGCTAAAACTTCCAACTGTTCTTCAGAGCACGTCTCCGCTAATTTTTGAAGTCTCTGTACGATACCAAGTTCTAAGAGAAGCTTCTGTTGCGTCGTTGGACCGAAACATTTCACCTCGCTCGTGTTTTCCTCGTTTCGCTCTTCCACGACGCCTCGTAGCGCGCCAAAATCGACATGTGCCGATAAATCGCACTCGCCTGGACTTTCCAACAGATTTTCTACGAATTTATGATCTTTAATCGCTTCTAAAGTATCTGCCAAAGGTCCTTCGTCGCCGTAATCGATGGCGATAGCCGCGCCGCCTCTCCCGCCGTTCTTCCCCTCGTCGTTGATTCTGTCCATCATTTTTTCCCAATGGACGATACTTTTCGGCGAAACTTCTAATGATACAATAGTTTCGTTGTTCATATCGCTATCACTGCTACTGTTGACATCGGATGATGATGATGATGATGATGACGATGATGATGACGATGTCTTTCTCAAACGTCTCTTGACGAGTTGAGAAGAGCTCAACGTCGCGCCCGGTGAAAGTACAAACTCTAAGCTGTTGTTCTCCTCGTTCATCGCGACAAGTTTCTCCACCCATCCACGTTCGGTGCGTCGAAACTGGTGCACGGGTAAAGCGTCGAAGAACTCATGCGCGATGATACACGTTGGACCAGAAGGAACGTCGTCTAATGAGTTGTGCCAATACACCTTCGTGCCGTGCGCGGTTATTCCAGAAACGTTCCCTTTCGTCGATAACTTTTCATCTTCTTCCTCGCTATCATCATCATCATCATCATCATCATCAGTGTTTTTGGCGGCAAACGGATTCGGTTTTATCTCTGCCAATAACGGGTTATTCAAGCTTTCAAACGTCTCCAAACTTCCTTGACATTTCAGCGTCTCGAACTGTTTCTTCCTCAACGCCGGCGAGATTTCAATCAAGTGCACTCGTAAAGCCTCGCTAAACTTTTTAAAGTTACTCGTTCCTCTCAATAAATCCATCATCAACGTCCCTCTCCCGGGACCAAACTCAATCAAGTGTAACTCTTCTGGTTTCCCCAACTGTTCCCAAATCGTCGCGCACCAGACGCCCAACAATTCGCCGAATATCTGCGATATCTCCGGCGACGTCGTAAAGTCGCCGCTCTTCCCGAATACTTTATCTTTCGAAGACGTTTTCGTGTAATACCCGTACGTTGGGTTCGTCAGCGCTTCGGACATGAACTCGTGGACGGTGATTGGACCTCCTCGGAATTTAATCAGCGATTCGATGTGCCCGAGTAAACCTTCATTTTTTTTCGTTTCTATATTCTTGTCGTTATTATTCAAACTCCCTTTCGCATTCTGTTGTTGAACGGTTTCGTACAATCCAGTTCGGTCGATGGCAATCTCAATCATCTCGCGGCGCATTTTGCCTTGCATTTCCCTCTGCCTTTCAAATTCTTCCTTCATTTCCGTCTTCTTTGTCGTCGTCTTCGTCGTCTTGGAATCATCATCGCTTTTATCAGAAGAAGAAGAAGAAGAAGAAGCGCTCGAAGAGGAAACCATTCTGTCGATGTTATTCTTCATCATCATCATCATCGTCGTCGTCCTCATTCGCATCGAAGACAAAGAAGACAAAGAAGAAGAAGAAGAAGAAGACAAAGAAGAAGAGAGAAGCCGAGACGTTGACATTCCTCCTCCTCCTCCTCCGAAAAGTCTTTTCCTCCTCCTCCTCGTCGTCGTCGTCGCGAGAACATCGGTAGTGGTATTAAAAAGCGCAAAAAAAGCGCTTTTGCTCCTCCTCCGAACAAAGCTTTTGCTCATGTTTTTTTTTGCAGCAGTTTTTTCTTTCTTTTGTTTGGTCGGTTTTTTTTTTCTCCTCCTTGGAAGAATTACCCCTTTTTAACCTTAAGGCTGCCTGGCGCTCCTTTTGGGAGGGTTTTTGCTCTTTTTTTGCTCGTTCGTTCTCGCTGTCTCTCTCTCTGAAGAAAAGAAAAGAGACTCGTCGTCTTGCGCCATAATTACTTATCTCTCTCTCTCTGTCTTTTCAGAAGAGAGAGATGTTGACGACGACGAGGAGCGCATCATCCGGGGCCGTGGCGTCCACTTCTGCTTCGTCCAGAGGAGTGAACCGCCGAACCGCGAGATTTTTATCTTCTTCGTCTTCGAGTGTATTCATGAGAAAAGAATTTTCTCAGCTCCTCGTACTCAAAAGCGGCGGCAGAGCGGAAGAGAATTATCCACTCCCATCTTCGCGGCGTTCGAGGCGAGGACACTTCTCCGTTACGCCGCGTTCTGCTTCCGCTTCCTCTCATCAAAGTTTCGAAAACGAAGAGAAAGACACCAACAATAAAGGTGAGATCTTCTTCCCGATCGCCCCGGGACGAAGAAGCGATGGTAAAAGGCACAAAAAGACCGAGATCCACGCGATAAGTGAACCGAGAAAACCGAGCAGCAGCGCGAACGAGGGCAAGACCGGATCGAGGGCAAAATCATCGTCTCACAAGGGAGGAAAGAAAAAGCCCTCCTCTTCCTCTTCTTCCAACAAGAGATCGCCTTTACCGAACGGAGGACAGTCTCTTTCACCGAACGGAGGAGACAGATCTTCTTCTCACTATAAACCGTTCACGCCGACGTCGTCGAAAGTCAGCAACGTGAGGAGAAAAAAATTTGCGCCCTTAATCGCGGGCGTGGCCGATAACGTCCCTCTGGACGAGTTGTTGGAAAAATATCCAAACTTTGCAGATTGTTTAGGACCGAAGAAGTACGATTCTGGACATTTTATTCGATTATACAGCGATTTAGTTCGGTGCGATCGATTGGGAGACGCGATTGATTTGCTGCAACGACTGAGCGACGCCAAGGTTCCGTGCTTGAACGATACGAGAATAAGGAAACACGGGACGGTGGATTTCTTGGTGTCGTGCGAGCGATCGAACAAGTTGAGCAACTCGCCGGTGACGCACGCGTTTACGTTTACGAATTTGGTTTTGGGAGCTGCGAGAGAGGAGTTATCGAACGCAGAAGTTGCGACGATATATAACAAGCTCTTGGCGGTGTGCTCTGCGCACGGAGACTGCGAGGCGGCGGCAAAGGCGTTTGAGCAAATGAAGCAAGATCCAAAAGGGTTAACCATTGACGTCATCACGCACACGAGCTTGATTGTGGCCTACGGGAAGGCTGGGAAAGTCGATTTGGCGTTCGATCAGTTCAATACGATGACGAAAAAAGACAAAATCGAACCGACTATCGTTACGTACGGGGCGTTAATGGACGCGTTGTCTCGAGAGGTTGGAAGGCGTTCGGGCAACGGCGGTTTCAAATCGAACAACAAGAAGGATATTTCGTACGTGAAAGATGCGTTGGATCGCGTGTTTAACTTGCGCTCGGATTTGCAAGCGAGTGGGTTGCAAATGGACGTGAGAGTGTTGAATTGCTTGGTCTCCGCGTGCGGACGAGCGGCGGCTTTTGAAGAGTTGAGAACGGACGCGCTCGATCGCGCTTTTGACATTGTCGCCGAATCTCGTCGAAACGGGTTGTTTCCAGACGCTATCACGTACTCTTCGCTGATGAGCGGGTGTGTCAATGCCGGCGAGCCGCAGAGAGCGTTAGCGTTGTACGATGAAATGGAGACGAAGGGCGTCGCGAGAACGGCGTCGGTGTACGCCACCGCCATTCACGCGTGCGCGACGGAGTACGACTACGACAACTCTGCACCAAACTATCGTAAGGCGTTCAAGATTTGGGAAGAGGTGCAACAAAACAAACCGAGAGTGGTGGTGGATCCAGTTTTATACGCGACGATTTTGACCGTCGCGAGTCGAGCCGGGAACGTTGAAATGTGCGCCAATTTAATCAGAGAGATGGAAATGAACGGATCGATGATGTCGCCTGCGGTTGTTTCGAACATGTGCGGATCGTTTGCGCGAGCCGGTGATGCTGGAGCGGTAGATCGCATCTTATCTGACGCTGAAAAGTCCAATGAAATTGTCCCGCGCGCTTGTTACAACGCGTTGATCAATTCGTTTGCGAGAGATGCTGATCTTGAAGGAGCGACGAAAGCTTACGATCGATTGATTGAATCCGGGCAATCGCCGGATGAGATTACATTCGAAGGACTCATTTTAGCCGCCGCGAAGAAAACAGAAACGCTCGCAGAAGCCAAGAAATTGTTACAAGAGGCGTTGGATTTGGGTTTGCGACCGACTTTACCGACGTACAACGCGTTGGTCAGAGGTTTCGGTCGAGCCGGGGACTTGAACAAAACGTACGCCACGGTCAAGGCGATGAAGTACGCCGGGTACACGCCGGACGAGATGACGTGGAGAGAACTCTTATTCTCGTGCGCTCGTCATGGAAACTGCTTGCTCGCGTGGGATGCGTATAAAAGTTCTCGCGCGGCTGGAATTGCGCCATGTGAGGTGACTTTGAATACCATTCTCGGTGCTATTCTCGCGCACATTCGCACGTTGACAGATCCGACCAGATTAGCTTCGGATAAACCCGGTCACGGATTGACGGATACGACTACGAGTGGTGAAATCGCCAGCTCAGTGGCGCAACCGGCTTGGAAGGAATGGGCTGATCGAGCGACGGCAGTGTTCCACGAAGCGACCACGCACGGTGTGAAACCGAGAGTTGAAACGTTTTCTTCCATGCTCGCGTGTTTGCGACCGCCGACAGATCAAGAAGTGCAGTTAGCGTCGAAGTACGGGGGCGAATCGCTCGCAAGATTGGTCACTCACCAATCAAACGTTCACGAAGATGCGGCGACATACTACCCAACCAAGGCGTTGATATTGTTTGAAGAAGCGCAGGCGATTGGTATCGTTCCCCAATTCGAGATGAGCGAAGACTCGGAGTACGACATGCGAAATTTTCCTCCGGCGGCTGCGGAAGTTGCGCTCTTGACGTTGATTCGAAAGATCAAAAGACACGTAGAAGCGCACGGCGAGAAAGATCTGAAGAACAGATTACCAACATTTACACTTCTCGTTCGCGAGAAGCCGGAAATGTTGGTCGACGAAGATGGATACCTCGTTTCGTCTAGCGCGGATGAGTCGCTCGCCGATCGTGGCGCGACGAGACGCTTGGAAAGAACGGGCGAACGTCTCGTCGTGCTTCTGAGAAGATTGCGAATTAACTATGCCGGATCGCTTGAAAGAGGAAAGATTGAGCTCTCTTCCCACATCATGTATCGCTGGATCCACGGTAAATCGTCCGCTCCCCACGCGTTGCCAGGCATGGAGGCGAGATTAGCCGACGACATCACCATGCAGGCGATGCGCATTCGTTCGAGAGATATGATGAGCGGCAGAGGAACTATTGATCATTACGGAAATGACGCGGACGAAGACAGTTCATTCATTCCTGGATACAGAGCCCCGGTGTTTAGAAACCCGAACGCGAATTACGGCCGATCTGATGGCGGATACGGGGCCGGTGGTAGATGGTCTCGAACCGGATGGTCCCAGAGTTCCTACGACGACATTCCTTCGGATCAACATTTGAGCATGGATGACTTGGACGATTTGATCAAGAATAGGACATAAAAATGGGGAAACATGATAATAAGTTGTAAATACAAATAATAAGCAGCGAAAAACACACGCCGCAGCAGTATTGAATTAAATGAATACAGACTACATCTCGTCGTAAAATATTCTCGCTTCAAATTTATTCTCGTGCTCTTTGGATTTCACCACGCCTCTATAACGGCTCTGTCTTCTCTCTATTTTCGCCGAACTTTCAACCAACGCTTCCACGAAGTCTTCGTTCGTGCTAGTGGCTGAGATATTCATATCTTTCAGCTCTTTCAATGTATTTTCGTATTCGCTCATCGGAAAGTTCATCATCTCCCTCGTCTCTTTGGAGTCTCCTCGCATGAAGAGTAAAGCCGCGTCGTGCGCTCTCGCCGCGCTCTCTTTCGTCGTCCAAGTTCCGAGCTCGTATCTTTTATTCACCCCAATATCTACGAACGACGACCACCGCGTTACAAAAGCAGGGCGAAACACGCCGTTATACTCTCGCGTGTGTTGCATCATCGCATCCTCCGCGGCGGCGACGTTACACGCGTTCACAGGGGCTGTCACAGAGCGTCGAAGAACAGGATTAGTATTATTCAGCATCTCTTTTTCTTCTTCATCTTCTCCTCCTTTTTCTTCGAGAACTGTCGATGGAAGAGAGGAAATGAAATGCGATAGGAACGACGGTTGATGATGATGATGATGATGACGATGGTGTTGGTGATGATGTTGGTTGTTGTTGTTGTTTATGTACTCGCTGTTTGTTCGTCGAAGAAGAGGAGGAGACTGGAACGAAAACGCGCCGGCGCGATTAATGTCGTCGTCGTCGTTCTCGTCGTCCTCGCCCGCTTCTTCCTCGCCGTCCTCGATAATCTCATCGTCGACGTCGATGTACTGTTGTAACATGTTCGCGGCGGCGATGTCGTCGATGAGACTCGCCGCCGGCGCGACCATTTTTTCTGAAGAGGTCTCTCCCTCGTATTTTTTCGATTTGTAAATACGAACCCCCCAAACAAAAAGAAGAAGAGAAGAAGGGAAAAAGGAGGAAAAGAAAACGAGGAGCAGTCGTACCAAGGCACGAGAGTTACGAATACTCACAACACTGTGTATTTAAAACGAAGAACACGCTCTCTCTCATCTCATCGTCCTATTCACGAATTATTTATTAATTCCAAATAGCTCGGAACTCCTCCTCTTCTTTCAAAATCTGGTCCTCCGTGACCCACACTTCCGTATCTACTACGTCTCTCTCGGTCGCCGCGAGTTGTCTCATAAACTCAGCGTGTAACTCGTGCGAAGCTTTGTGACACAAGACGTGCCCGATGGGAACGCCAGCCATGCCGGGTTCTGCGAATAAGCTCATGTCGCCAATTAAGTCCAAAACTTTGTGCCTCGCGCACTCGTTTTCCCAGCCGTTTCGCATGGGCGGATTTAAAAATTCAGTCCCGTTGGCGATTAAACTACACGAGGCGGTCCCACCTTTGATAATGTCGTGTCTGTAAAACGCCATGTAATCTTGAATGGTACCAAAAGTTCTCGCCGGCGCGATGACGACGTCGTACTTCGCATCTTCTAAAGGCGTCCATGAAAACCATTGCTTCCCGATGGCGGTCGACTTGTACGTCAAATCGATGCCGTAGGAAATTTTTGACTGATCTTGCGGCGTGAACATGATGAACGCGTCCTTATCTCTCACAATGACCGGTTCTCTCGGTTTATACTGTTTCTTTGGAACTTTCTCTCCGCCTTTATCGTTTGCGTCCCTCGCCGGCGTCACTCCGGCTTTGCAAATTTCGTGCGCCCAGTGCCCGGCGCCGCCGTCTAAAATAGGCAATTCACCCGTTCCTCCGATCTCTATTCTGCAGTTATCTACACCGAGCGCTTCTAAAGCCGATAAAAGGTGTTCTGGTTTCGTCACCGCCGCTTCATCTGTCCCGGGCGCGTTCAACACGCTCGAGATTTGTAAACCTTTCGCCAAGTTTGCCAAATTCGCCTGCACTCTCGTCTCCGATCCTTGGTTCCTTAAAAAGTCCCCGGGAGAGTCAATCTTTTCCTTATCCTCTCTTTTTAATATCGACTGGTTTCTCAAAATTTCTTTCCTATCGTTCGGGTCGTTCGAAAGCATCGCTCTCGCGCGTTCCAACAATAACTTATTCACCTGCGCGTCCGACAGCGCGCCTCCGTCCTCGTCTTCGCCCGTCTCCTTTTCGATCGAGTCGTCCGAAACGCGAACAAAATACCGTCCTTCGTTCGCGTACGCCGGGCACACTCTCACAATTTCGTCTTCACCGGAGTGTAAACCAAACCCGGAAACCACGAACGCCTTCTTGACTGTTTGTTGATACGAGCGGTTCGGCGGGTACGCTTTCGGTTCCGCCCGAATCGCCTCGTTCAAGAACGCCGAGGGAAGGTCTTCTTCGACTGCGGATGATGATTCTTTCGTGGCAAACGCGGTCGTCATTTCGCCTCGTCTTCTTCTTCTCTGTTCTTGTCGTTGTTTATTAGCATCCTTCGACGATGGAGTGGTTGCACGAGAAGAAGAAGAAGAAGAAGAAGAAGAAGAAGAAGAATTAGGTCGTTGCCCCCTTTTTGGGGTGGCGGCGAAATTGGACGACGACGACGCGTAGGAAGTCGACGCCATCATCTTTTGTTTTCTTTCTTCTTCTTCTTCTCAAACGATCAGATTTCAGCAGCGAAACGAGTAAAAACGCTCTCCTTTTCGATCGTCCTCGTCTTCGTCGCGAGAGAGAGAGAGAGAGAGAGAGACAAGAAGAAATATCTCGAAGCACGCGCACTAACGTGTGTTGTTTTGTCTCAAAGTTCGTCGTTTCAAAGCGAGAGAAAGAGGAGGTTTTTTGGGCTCCTGTTTTTTTTCTCGATTTTTCTTTTTTTTTGCTCTTTTTTTGCTCTCCATGGTTTGCTCTCATTTTCCTCTTGTCGTCTCTCTCTCACTGTCTAACTGTTTTTGTCAAAACATCATCAATCATGAGAGAACCTTTAACAAAGACAAAGACGAAGAAGAAAGAAGCTTTGAGAAGAGCGACTTCGGAGAAAGACGACGGAAAGCAAACAGATTTTTCTGAAAGAACGAATAGAAACGGCGACGATGGAAGTGCTCGGAAAGAGAGGCTTGGAGAAGACGTGCTGACCGTCGGAGATTCCCAGATTACATGTGTTCAAGGGAAATCCAAACTGGCGGGGATTCATGGACGCGACTCGAGACGTCGCGGTGAAACTGATGAAGGAAAGTAAGGTTCAAATCGAACAGAACGGAGAGGTTTTGAGAGGCATTCAGAGCGCGAAAGATTTGAAAGGAAGGATTCGGTTGCGGTTGGTAAAGGAAAAGAAGATGTAAAACAAAAAGAGAGTTCGTTGTTTGTGTCTCGGCGTTGTAGAAGAAGAAAAAATGACAGCGCTCGCGGAAAAGAAGCAGAAACACGCGAGCGCTCGATAATACATTTGCTGAGATACATACATTAGACGAATGTGAATTGAAAATACATTTACATAGATGCGCGCGCTCGCGGATGAAAAACGCCCGACGACTTTTAAAAAGGAGGGACGACGAAAGCCGGTCCGACTTTTTGGCGATATTCGTGCCACCACCACCACGAAGCGTACGCGCGTTTTTCCCTCCACTGTCTTTGAATTTCCTCGAAATCTTCCTCGTCGTCCTCGTCCTCGTCGTCGTCGTATTCTCCTTCACTATCCTTACCTTCGCTGCTACTACTACTACCACTACTACTGCTACCACTACTACTACTTTCCTCTTCTTCTTCGCTAGATGTTTCTAAAAGCGCTAATTTTTCCTCCTCTAAATGTAAAGCCTGAAGCCGTTTCTCGTCGTTTTCTTCGAGATCGTACGCGTACCAACTCTCTGGAACTGTATCGGGAAGTTTTTCGAGATTGCAAAACGCGGCTCGCGTGGATTTTTCTCCGCTTCGATACTCGTCGTCGATTTCATCACCTTCTTCGATATTCCAGCGTTCAGATTCTTCCTTGGATGTTTTATCGAGCATATCTTTCAGCGTTTTCAACTCTTTCTCGTCTTCGAGAACGGCGACGGCGACACCGGAAGTACCAAATCTCCCCGTTCGTCCACATCTGTGCATAAACGTTTGACCATCTCTCGGTAAATCGACGTTGATGACTAAATTCACCCGTTCGCAATCGACGCCTCTGGAGATTAAATCGGTCGATACGATGGCGCGAAGCTCAAAGTCGCGAAAGCGTTGCATGACATTCATTCGTTCGCGCTGTGGAAGCTTTCCCGAGGTGAAAGCCGTTTTAAAGCCTCCTTTCTTGATCATTATTGCGGAGAGTTTCTCGCCTCGGTCTCGACTTTCAACAAAGATAACAGCTTGGTGAAAACGAACAGAGTTGAAAATGTCAATGCACGTCTCCGCCTTTTCTTCGAGAAGGCGCATGCCGTCATCGTCGTCATCACCGTCGTAATCGTCGCCTTCTTTTTCCTTCTCATCTTCCTCTTTTGCCTCTTCGCGACGACATATGAACCGATAACACATCTTCACTCCTCTCAACGCCACCGTCTCTTCGCACAAGCTCACTTTCTCAATCGCGCTCGGTTTACCGTCTCTCGTCGTCAAACTCTCCATTCTTTTCCTCGCGTTTTTCGAGAACGTCGCCGAACACGCGATCAATTGTCTCTGCTTGTGACTCGCCGCATGTATCAAAAACAAAACGTCCTGGCAAAACCCAGTTTTCGTCAACAACTGATCTGCTTCGTCTAAAACTACCGTTCGTATTTGATCGGTTCTCAAAATGTCCATCTCTACGAGCTGCTTCATTCTCCCGGGCGTTCCGACGACGCACGCCGGCCGTCTTTTCATCGCGCGTCCGTCGTCTGCGACTGGTAAACCGCCTAGAAAACACGCCAGCCGTTCTTGTTTAAATCGACCTTTCGAGCTTCCCGCACACGCCGTCGCCAGCGTTCGTAACACGTCCGCCGTCTGTAACGCAATCTCTCTCGTCGGCGCGATACACATCGCTTTCACGGACGAAGATACATCTACTCTTTTTCCTCCCCTCTCATCGATCGCAAAAGTATCGACATCTGCTTCTACTTTCGTCAGTAAAACTGAATCTAAAAGTCGACAGGCGAACGCGACTGTTTTCCCAGTCCCCGATTTCGCTTGCACTAAAACGTCTCTCCCTAACCGTTCCAAAGGAATCGCCGAGACTTGCACCGGGGACGGATATATAAATCCACACTTTTGGAGACCTAAAACGATGTGTTCTGGTAGCGCTAAATCGTTGAACGTTAATCGAATATCGTCGTCGTCGTCTTCCTCCTTTTCCTCCTTCTCGTTCTCGTGAGAATTTTCATCGATTCGATTCCACTTCTGTTGTCCTTGTTGTTGCTGTTGTTGTTCGCTCCTTTTAAGAGAAAAGAAAACGTCGGAGGAGCGCGAACGAGTCGAGCTCGAGTTGGCCAGTATTCTCGGCATTTTCAGCGCAACGACAGCTTCTTCTTAGTCATCATTTTCTCTTCCGTGTGCTTCGTTCGTGTTTTTTTTGTGCCGCCGAATTGGAAAAGCAAAGACGACACAACTGTTTACTCGTTCTAACGAACCACACTCTGTCTGCTCCACGGAGAGAGAGAGAGAGAGAAATTAAAATGGGTTTATTTGACGCTTTGCCTCCGTTGGCGTCCGCCTCCTTAAAGGCGAAGGTAAACGTAAAAGAAGAAGACGACGAGACGAGGCACACCGAGAAGAAGAGGAAGTTTGATGATGTTGATGATGACGAAGAAGAAGAAAAACTGAAGGGAGTGGGAGTAAAGTCGTCGGTATCATCGATGGACGACCGTTTGGAGAAACTCTCGAAACACGTGGAGAAAAAGTTTTCGACGTGCTCTCGAGCGTTTTTGGAACTGGTTTCAAAACCGGAACACGCGAGCGCGTTGGAACGGAAACACGGGAAGAAGATTTTACTCGTGATGAGACGAGCGATGGCAACGCATTTTCCACAGTCCTCCGAAGAGTATCTCCTCTCTTTCTCGTCGAAGAAAGAGACGGCGACGATTTTTTGTAATCTCTTCGACGCGATAGAAGAGTTGAGAGAAAATGGAATCGTAGGGAAGAATGTGAAAGTGACCGCGGAGATGATCGCGTGGGAGTTGTATTGTCGAACGATGCGAGAGATTGCCGCGAGCGAAGATTCGTTTACGCTGAACGCGTCGACGAAACGTCTGAGGAAGGCGTTCGAGGAGGCGCCGAAAAGGAAAAAAGAAGAAGACTCGGAAGGAGATTCGGAGGAAGTAATGAAACGAAAATTAGAAACGGAAATAGAGGAAAACGAACACATTCCAAAAGAAGAGAAAGAGGAGGCTTTGAAGTGCGCTCTGCAAGCTTTGGAGGCGGAAACAGCCTCGGCGAGAGAATTGGAAGAAATGCACTCGAAAATCCGCGAAGCTTTAATCGACTGTTTAGCGGTCGCCGAAAGCTCGATGCGGACGAAAATGTGGGCGAAATCGATCGTCGATCAACTCTTTGATTTTGTCGAAAAGTTATTGGTATCGCACGATTACGACGTATTCAACCAGACGCAAAAAGAAAGGATTGTTTCGTTGCTGCAAAAAGTGAAAGCCAACGCGAATAAAACGAGTTCCTCTTCGAAAGCCGGCGTCGATTGGGTGAGCGATTTCGATAAGCACAGCAAAAATTTCTCGAAAAGCGAAAGCGTGAGCGTTCGAGGAAGCGTTGGAGGTGAAAGGACGAAAGATGGTCGCGGAGACGGAAAGTTTGGCGAACGATAGTTTACGCTACCAGTAGTTTTTTTAGAGTAGAAGTAGTAGTAATAGTGTTGCACACTCTAACAGGAACTTTGCAACTGTCACTGTACGCGTCATAAAAAAGCAAATCTATTCACATGAGCAAAGAAGATCCGTTATTCTCGGTTTCTGGGAAGACAGTATTAATCACCGGAGGCGCTAAAGGCGTCGGATTGATGCTCACGGAGACGTTTTTGGAGCGAGGCTCGCGCGTGTGCATCGCGTCCAGAAACAAAAACGACGGGGAAAAGATATCGAAACGATTGAAATGTGACTTCATCCAGGCCGATTTATCCACGGAGGATGGATGTAAGAATCTCGCGAACGAGTTCAAACGTCGATACGAGTATTTAGACGTGTTGATAAATAACAGTGGTGTCGCGTGGGGTGAGCCGTTCGAGTCGCATTCGGAGAAAGGTTTTTACAAAACGCACGCTTTAAACGTGGTTGCCCCGTTCCTGTTGTCCCGCGAGTTTGCAGATTTGATGGAAAATTCGTCAAGGAAGAGAGGAACCCCGTCTAGGATTATTAATATCGGTTCAATTGCAGGTCTAAAGCCCCAAAAATTTCCAACGTTCAGCTACGACGCGTCTAAGGCGGCGTTGCATCATTTGAGCAGAAAGTTAGCGGACGAGTTATCGTCGCGGAATATAACCGTGAACGTGATCGCGCTCGGGTTCTTTCCGACGAAAATGACGGATAGTTTAGATGTGTATGGAAAAGACGTGAAAGATAACATCATGGCGAACGGCTTATTAATTAAAAGAGTAGGGAGGGCATCCGATGTGGGTGGTGCGGCTGTGTATTTAGCCTCATCTGCTGGGAGCTGGGTGACAGGCACCACCTTAACGTGCGATGGCGGTTTTCTCTCAAAGTTGTGAACGTGAAAGCGTGTTTAGATTAGTAATAAAAAGAAAAGTAGCGGCAATAGCTTTTAGGAGCAGCAGTTTATGCAGATATAGAGAGTAAAATCGATGATTCATCATGTATAAGGATAAGGTTTTGTAAATAACAACGTATCTAACAAACGCCTTTCGCATTCGCTTCGGGCTATCCCACGTACACTCCGCTTTGAGGAAAAAGACGTGCGAAATTAAGCAGTCTTCAAGAATTCTTGCAAGACGCCGAGTGCCGGCGTTTCCTCCCCGTAATCGGAGACGACAACGCACGAGCACTTGACAACCTTTCTCGCTTGGCCTTCGGCGTCGAGCTTGCACAAGCCCGCCCACTCGCCGAGAGACACCGCGGACGGCACTCTCACCAAGTGCACGTTCGCTTCGTTGCACAACGCTTGGATCAACTTGGTGTAATCCGCTTGGTCGCAGTCTTGCGCCAAAACGCACAACAACGCCTTTCTGGATTCAATCGTCTTGCACGCCTCTCTGAGACCTCTGTGCAAGCCGTCTTCGGCCAAGGACTTCTTGAGCACGATTTGCAACGCGCTCATGAGGTCCATCGGTTCATCTCCAGCCGGTTCTTCGACCGCGACTTCTTCGACAATTTCTTCGGCTTCATCGCTATAAAGCATTCATTAAAGAGAGAGAGAAAGAAAGAAAGAAAGATGATAACAGTCAGCGTTGTTGTTCGGCGTAAAGACATTTAAAAGGAAAAAGGAAAGAAAGATCAGATTCCAAATCATGCGGAAAGCGCAAAGACCTAGAGAGAGAGAGAGAGAAGGAGGATGACAGAAATCTCCTCTCTCTCTCGGAAAAGAAACGCGCATGAGAGAGAGAGAGAGAGAACAAGAGAAGCAAAACGAAGAGAACGACTACTCACTCAGACATGATTGCTTTCTTTCTTTCTTCTTTGTTGGGGTTTTATAACACGTCCTTATGTCCTTATGTGTTTCTATCACACTCGACTCGATGTTATGACGTTCGAGTCGGAAATTTTTCATGCAAAAATTTGAGCATCAGCCCCTCCTTTCTCTCTCTCTCTCTCTGACCTGCTGACTCACAAAAATTCGTCTCTCTGCCTGCCTCTCTGCAAAAAAAAAAAAAACGCATTGTTTGTGATCTTTTCTCTGTTGTTTACTGTTTTCCTTTGAATAATGAATACACACGACGACGCACGTATTCAAAAGAGTTTTTGAAGAGAATGAACGATGATCGCGAGGAGGAGGAAGAGAACGGTGGTGAGAATTGCGCCGCGCTCGTAATAGAAGAGATCGAGCGAGAAATCGAACGGGCGAAAAAACAAACGTTTTCTTCTTCGCATGTCGTTCATTCTGTAACTCCGCGTTTCGGATCAGATCAGGAAGAAGAGGATACCACCAACAAAAAGAAGAAGAAGAAGGAGGACGAGAACAACAACGAGAATAAGAGCAGAGAAGAAAGGAACAGAGCGAGAAGAGAGGCGGTCGAATGGAGGCGGAAGAAGATTGAGGAGAAGACGTTCGATCCGAGAGCGGCTTTTCGAGAGAGAGTGAAGAAGAAGAAGAATAAAAACGATGAGAACGATGAGACTATAGGAGGTAATGAGAACGATAAATGGCAGTCGCCAAGCGTGGTGATGCGGAGACGAAGAGAAAAGAATGTTACGGTGTCAACCAGAAAGAAGAGCTGGACGGAATTGGAAACCGAATGGAAACTGTTTGAAGAGAAATGGAAAGACTCTCGCGGCGACGACGAGAATGAAAACGAAAACGAGAAACAACGAAGACGCGTTTTACGTTTTCAGGACGTCCCATTTCCATCCTCCGGAGCCGGTTTACTCACGTTCTTGATTTCTAACCACGGTCCATTTTCTGAGGATGAAAACGGGAGGAAAAAAGCGAAGCGGGAACTCGCAAAGAGATGGCATCCGGATAAGTTTGCGCAAAAATTTTCGAGACTTCTCAAAGACGAAGACAAAGAAGACGTGATGGAGATGGTGAAGGAAATTTACCAATCTGGAACGGCGTTGATGAATACGCTTTCCTGGGACGGCTGAGATTACCATGAATAATAACTAAATTCTATTTCGCTTGCACTGCTTAATTTTCAATCTACCCTATTCGCTACATCTAAACCTCTCGTTCGCAAGGCTTCTCGCCTCTTCTATTCGTGACCGTCGTCGCTTCCGGATAATTCGCGACGAGCGCTTTCACAATCTTCTCAAATTTCATTTCCGCTCGTTTTCTTCGTTCCTCCTCAAAATCTTCATTTCGTCGTTTTCCCTGTCGAATAAAAGTGTACGCTTTATGCAACGCGGTCTCTCCATCGTCATCTCTCAAGCTCGCGTCCGCCCCCGCTTTCAACAACATCTCGACTATTTCAGCCTCCCCAGTTGCACTCGCTCGCATCAACGCCGTCGAGTTCCCCGATGTCGTCCTCGCGTTCACCTTGCATGCATACTTTTTCTCCAGCAATAACTTCACGCACTCCGAGTGGCCGTTCCTGGACGCGTAGTGTAACGGCGTCAATCCGCTCAGTTGAGTGTCGATGGAGTTTGTCCATCGCTCGCAATCGTTCTCCAATAACTGTTTCAGTTTCTCGACGTTTCCAATCTGTGCGAAATGACACGCGGACTTTTGGAACTTGAGTTCCTCTAAAGATTGATCGTAGGACGATAAAATTCGTGAGTAGCACTTGCACTCGGGCGGGTGATTTCCCCCGTTTGCGATCGTCGACGTAAATTGACAATAGATGTTGTTGTTGTTGTTGTTGTTTCTATTCATCATCATCTGCATTCTCGTGGTGGTTTCAAGGAGTGCAGAGAAAAATTCAGCAAAAAAAATGCAAAAAACACACGAAATTTGATGAAAAAGGAGGAATCCTTTTGATGAGGATATTCGATTTAACGACACTTCACACACAATTAGTAATTATATTCGGCAGAAGACGAGAAAAGAGAGAGAGTGTTTTTGTGCGCGTGAAGAATATATCTTTCGCGCTTCTCTCATCTCTGCTCGATGATGAAGATGGCGTCGTCCTCTTCTTCGTCGTCGTCGTCGATGATGATGATGATGATAAAAACGACGACGTCGTCGAAAAGAGATTCAAAAAATGTGTTTACCACTCATCATCATCAAAAGCAAAGAGGAAGACATCATCATCATCATCGAGTAGCGGCGATATCCTCCTCTTCTTCTAATAAGAATAACGATAACGGAGGAGGAGAGTACGATTACAAGCAGTTCATGCCGATGAAAGAAGGAGAGCAAAACGAAGAAGTGTTACAATCCACGGACGAGGAGAAAATGGGCAGAGCTGCGCAATACATGAGAGAGTTAATAAAGAGACAAGTGAGATCGAACGACTTACCACGAGCTGGATCGCTCACGGACTCGACCGTTTTGAGAAGGAAAGGTAGATTAAAAGAGCAAGACGCTTTGATTGAGTTCATGGTCGAAATGCACAAGACGCACACGACGGAAGAGGTTATGCTAAAAGTAGAAGGATGGATCGATGAAACGCTGCAACTCCCGAAAGAACGCAGACAGTTCACGAGATTGCACAAAATGGTCCCACAGGTTGGATACTTTTTCCACTCGTTACCGCTTACGAAAGCGTTGAAAGAGTACGACGAGTTTTCGCATTTGACGAAGAGACAGTACGTTTTGCCGAACTTTGCGGAGATCAGACATATTTTGAACATAGCGCAGGTGCACGTCTCGGCGAAGGACGTGAGGCTGGTTACTTTCGACGCTGACGGGACCTTGTATCAAGACGGGAAACATTTCGAAGACGACAATAAAATGATTGATAAGATTATTCAGCTGATGGAGTTAGGAATTCACGTCGCTATTGTTACCGCGGCGGGATATCCAGGGCAGCCGGAGAAGTTTGAGGAAAGAACCAGAGGTTTGTTGGACCAGTTCAAAAAGCAAAAGTTACCGCCAAACATCACGAAGTATTTCCACGTCATGGGTGGCGAATGCAACTATTTGTTGAACGTGAACGAAACTTATGGGCTTCAATTCGTGCCAAACGAGGAATGGGCGACCGTAGAGCAGTACGGATGGAGAGAAGGGAAGGATTTGCAAGCTTTTTTGGACAGAGCGGAGATTTTCTTGACGAGATACTCGAGATATTTAGGCGTAGACTGCGACGTTATGCGTAAAGAATACGCGGTCGGTGTCATCCCAACCACGGATACTATCTACGAAAATCTCGAAGAGTTGGCGTTAGCTGCGCAAGCGGAGTTGTCGACATCGGATATTCCGTTTTGTGCGTTCAACGGAGGTAACGACGTGTTTGTAGACGTAGGAAACAAGCACATCGGTTTGCAAGCGCTCATGAAACACTTGAAGGTGAAAGGATCACAAACTTTACACGTAGGGGATAGATTTACGCTAACCGGTAACGACAGTAAAGTGAGAGAATCGGCGTCGATTTTATGGGTGGCGAACCCGGACGAGACGACTTTTTTCATGCGTTTGTTATACCGAGACATCTTGAACGCCCGCGTGCTTTGAAGCCTTAGTTGTTTTTTTATGGGGATGCTGCTGATTGTAGAAATGCGCGATACATATTTCATACACAAATAATGACTGCTACATAGATGCTTTTCTATTATATAGCTATGTTTGTTTACGAGCCCGAGGCTTCTTTCAAGCTTTGCTTCGCGAACGTTATTTCTTTGCTTACTAACTGAACTTTTCGTTCGAGAGCGCCGAGCTCTTGCGTCAAAATTGTAATTCGACGTTTCCAATATTTTTCCAAGTTTGCGTCGCTATCTCCAAACACAACAACGAACGGATACTTCGCGACGTACCAGAGCTTTTGTGCACAACTCGCGCACATCGCTAAGAGCGTCCACGCTACGACTACAAAGAGCACAAACATCAACAAATTCTGAAACGTAAACAACCCGAAGAATTTCATCGCCAGTTCCTTCGTGCGCCGCGCGCCGGATACGAGCTTATCCTTTGTATTTTTCTGCGTGGACAAAGAAGTAGTGGTCTGGTGCGTAGTTGTTGAAGCTGGCTGCATGGTATCGTCCGAATCTTTTCCTACTGACGGATAGAGCATGCTAAAAACGGCATCGCGCGAACCTTCTGGGATTTTCACCTTGGTCACGTCGATCGAAAATCGTTTCGACAACCTTTCCAAGAACGTTGCGCTTTTCTCTTCGGACATTGCACTACTTTTACTATTCGAACTGTTGTTTAATACGTCTTTAGCGGCGTTCAAGAACACTTCGGCACTTTCTTTGGTCTCCGAGAGTACCGACGATTGAATCACAGACTGTAAATACGTATATTTTTCAAACAAAACGTGGACGTGAAACGTAACTTCGCATCCGTTCATTTTACGATCGCCCTCGGTGAAAAGCGGAACGCAATTCCATTTGGATTCCACGGAGAAGTAATCTCCGTACGGGATATCGAGTTGAACTTGCGAGTAACCAATAATTAAATTATCGTCCGGGTAGAGTTTATACGTTTGCGTCTGCACGCATCGCGTCTCTTTAGGACCGAAAGTTGAATTTACCGGTGCGACAAATTTAACGTCCCGCGAAAACCCATAATGAGAGTGTTTTGCCCACTCCGTGCACGAGAAATTCGTCTGACCAGACGCTTTTGATTGCGCGAGAAAGAACGTGTTCGTCGCCGAGTTTGAAAAGCACGCTTTGAAGAATTCTTTGGGGGTGCAATCGAATTTTGCGCTCACCAATGCTTTACCGTATTCATCGGGTATTCTCGCGCTCTCGTCTTTCCCATCAACTTCAGGCAACGTTTGGATACTCGGTATCTCGCCAAAGTCATCGGATTCAATTTCGTTCTCAACTTCTTCTCTATTCTCTCCTCCTTTTTCTGTTTCTTCTTCCTCTTTATCAGTGATGGAATCTGACGTTCTCGCGCGTCTCTTCTCGGAAGTGGCTTCGTTTTCCTCAACAGTATTCTCTCCGGTAGTCGCGGTATTGTTTGAACTCAGATCATCGGTGTTATCTTCCACAGATTCGCGACGTTCGCCCGTTCTTCTTCGTATCCTGAGTGATTTCATTTGTTCGTGCGTGAGCTCTGAATCCAGAACTGGCGTATTCGTCAAGCTTTGATTGCCGAGCATGTTGATTATTTTCCTCTCCTCGGAGTTATCCTCCGTATCGGATTGATCGGAATCTCCGAGTTGCGCGAGCATTTGTTGTTCCTCCCTCCGTCTCAACGTCGCGTCAAAGTCCATGGAATGGTGCCCTCGATGTCCTCTGAAGAGTCTACCGTAATCACTACTCGTTCTCCACTGCTGTTCGAGAAACTTGAACACTTTTTCCGGGAAAATAAAACTCGTGAAAAATTCTCTCTTCCCGCCTTTGTGCACAATATAAAGCGCGTTGTTGAAAATACCCGCCGTTTTCGCTTTTTCCATGAGCGTCACATCTTTGAACGGAATGCGTTTCCGCTTTTGATATCCGAACACGCTCGAATAGAAACACACGAAATTGTTGAAGACGTACATCCGTCCTTGCAACAAAATTTTCTTGTGCAACGCGCAAAGGAATTCGTCCAACAGCTCCTCGTCCGACGGAAGCTTGAAATACTCTCGCAGCCTCTCCACGCGAGTCATCTTCTTCTTCTTCTTGCTTTCGCTCTTCTTTTCTTTTTCTTTACTCTCTTCTACTTCTACTTCTACTGTTTCCTCTTCTTCTTCTTCTTCTTTTTCTTCTTCTTCTTCTTCTTCATCTTCTTCCACGAGCGTGTGATCTGGATTTTCGTAGAGTATCGAGGAGCGCATCCCTTCCTCGTCGTCGCGCAATATTCCCGCATCATCATCATCATCATCATCATCATCATCATCATCATCATCATCATCATCATCAGAGATGACATAGCTTTCTTTCTTGAGCATATATTTTTCTGTCGATAATCTTCTGTTCAATTTTCCTCCTCCTCCTCCTTGGTTATCGTCGTCGTCGTTCTTCTTCTTCTTCGACAAAAACTCGCTCGAAGAAGTCGTCTCCTCTGGGCTCGAATTGTATGAATAACTCGTCGTCGAGGTCGTCGTCGTCGGCGACAAAACGCTCCGGCGATGAAGACGATGTTCTTCTTCTTCTTCTTCTTCTTCTTCCGCTTCTTCACCTCTCTTTTTCTCCTCTCGCACAGGCGGAGACGGTTTTATCGGCGACTGGAAATCTACATCTGATAAAGAATTTTCTTCCGTCTTCTCATTCTCCAAATCCTCCTCCTCGTTGTTTATGTTGCTGTTGTTGTTAAACCAGAAATCCATTTTTATCTCTCAATAATTGCGAGTATTCGAATCTCCTCGTTCTTCTTCTTCCGCGATGAATGAATGATGCCACTAAATCAGTAGTCTCTGTTGCTTCTCTTCCTCATCCTGTTCATCATCTTCAAATTGATTTGATTGCGGGTGTGGGGTAAAGAGTTTTTCTGCTTTTTTTGTGCTGCCGCTCCTTTTTCAGCTTTTTTTTTTCCTCATCATTCCAGGACACGTGTGCATTCTATTCTCTGCGAGAGACAATACCATCCCACACGCATACTAATACTATAAATATAAATATAAATAATGTTTGCATTGCGAGGCGTCCCGGTCTTGAGGGTCGTGCGAGCATCTTCTTCCTCTTCTTCTTCTTCTTCTTCAAAACCTGCGAATAGAAAAGAAAGAAGAAAGATGGAAAGAGAGATGACGACGACGACTTTGAACACGGTGGAAAAGAGTGAGATGAATTTATCGTCGGAGAACGACGAAAAGGAAGAGGAGACGACGATGGAGAGCAGCAATAATAACAACAACAACAACAACAACGTCAATTTCAAATTACAGAAACCAAAGAAACGAAAAGTGAACAAAGAGACGTACAACGACGTGGTAGAAAAGAGACGAAGAGAGTCTCGAGAAGAAAAAGCGAGAACGATGAACGAAGCTTCGACGAGCTCGTCGTCTTTGGTGATTCCGAGCAGAGACGACGTGGTGGCTTCGTGCACGTCGACGTCGACGTTGATTTTAATGCTCGGGTTAGGAGCACGATTTGTCGTTCCGAAACTCGCGGAGATGAATCCACTGACGCTCGGTTTGATTAAAGACGGCGTGGATTGGAAGCACGCGTGTTTAGCGTCCGCGTTGGCGGTTGGCGTGACGGCGGGGAGAGTCGCTTTTATGTCCGCGTCGGAGGATTTCAGGAAGGAGACGAATGATTCGAATAAACAAGTTTTGACGAATTTAGAGTTTCCAGACGTTTTGTTTTGCGCGGCGTACCCCGCTTTGGCGGAGGAAATGCTCTTTCGCGGGGCTTTAATGCCCGCGTTGGGCGGAGGGGCGGTGGGCGTCTTGGTCGCGGGCACGGTTTTCGGCGCTTTGCACATCAGCGGCGAAAGAAAAGTCTCCTTCGCGGTGTGGGCGGCTACGGTTGGGATTTTATACGGGGCGACGTGTGAATATCTCGCCGACGGGGACTTGTTCGTGCCAATTTGTGGACACGCTTTAGCGAACATATACTCGGCGTTGTTGTGGAGAGCGAGCGAGTCGGAAAGAGGCTTCGAGTATAAGTAGCCACAAATAGCGTACCCAGTAATAGAGAAAAATAATTATTTATACTGTGTAAAGTTGAAAATGATAATGTGCGTTGATGCATTAAACTGCTATGAATACGTTTTCTTCTACTCCGCGTGCGGGTGAGCTGCGGCTTGCGCTGCGCGTCTCCTTATCAATTCTTGTTCGGCGACGTACCGTCTAGATCTAGAAACTGTTCTTCGCACCGTAATCGCATCCGCCACCCAAATCAACAACATTCCGCTCACCACGGGTACTGACAACGCCATGAACAAAATCTGCGTGTCCGAGTAATCCTTTGAGAATTGCGAATACATGCCTTTCAATACGCCGGGCACTTTGTGCACCAACCCAAAAATCTGTCCGAACCAGTTATTCGCCGTCTTGTGCCACGGTTCTGGTTTCACCTCTCTCCAACCTTTTCGGCAAAAGTGCGTCAACTTCTCCACGCTTCGCTCGCCTGAATAAAAGCGCATTTTATTCTGGTGCAGCAAGATAATCGTCGGAAACCCTTTGTTCGCGCTCAATCGATTCGCTAACGCGCGCTCTTTCTCCCCGTCGATTTTCCCCACGTACACTTCCGATTGTAACTCTCGCGCGAGTTCTCGCCAGACCGGCTCTAACTGTTTGCAGTGAACGCACCACGTCGCGTAGACGTCTATTATCACCGGCAACTGCTCGGCAGTTCCTTTGTTGACGTACTTATCAAAATTACTATCGTTGAGTTCGATGACTTCACCGTTCGGTAATCCTAGTTTCGGTTGTTGTTGTTGGGATTGTGATTGTGGTTCTTCTCCAAACGCGAAAGTGGTCGCGAAACAGAAACACAGAAGAAACGCGAGAAGAAGAAAACGCATTGTCTTCTTCGTCGTCGTCGTCGTCGTCCTGTTCCTCGTCATTGTCATCATCATCTGATGCTTCTGATGCTGATGGTGTTGCTCTCCAATGAGTCCCGCGATTGTGACTGACGACGATGGTGTCGTGTAAAGTTTTCTTTTTCGTCTTCCTCTCGTTCTCGTCTCTTCATTCTCGGTCGGGTTGATTTTTTCCCGCCACAAACAACAAAACCAAGACAACACAACAACAAAGAAAAAAATGAAGCGTCGCGCGATCGATCCAAAAATGGATGAGTTTTACCTTTTTTTCCTCTGAAAAAGAGGAAAAAGTGGACCAAATGTCGAAGATATTTTCTTTTTTCCTTCTTTTTTGGTTGGACTCTGGAATATCTTTTTTTTTCCTCTCTCGCGCCATTTTCCACCGTGTCCTCATAACTTGACTGCATCAAAACACGCGCTCGCGAACACATACAATCAAAAACGAGCGAAGAGTTTGAGAGTGAGAGTATATTCTCGCATAAATTTTACATCGCACGCGTCGCGATCAGGTTCTTTGTACTTGAAGAAGCGCGCGCGGTGAAAATTCACAAAGACGAATAAAAAGAGTTTTCGTTCTCACGTTAAGACGACCAAGAAGTAATTTTACTCATAAAGGGGAGATCGATTGTTCTCGGTCGAAGGCGCGTGAGGATACGTAATGGCTGCTAAACGCCCGGACGGGTTTAAAAAGTCCTCCTCGAGCGAGGAGTTCAACAAGAACAAGTTAAACGCGCAAGCGAGCTTGCACAAACCGAACACGTTGGGGTACGAATCCGACACTAACGTGGTGCCTTCTCCAGCGCTTCAAGCGAACAATGCGAATTTAAAAACAACAACCGAAAGAAAGAAAGGTACGTTCTTTTATGCGTAGCCTCGCGCGCGCGGATCGAGACGCTCGTTTTCCCGCGCACGAGAAACAAAGACGGTTCGAGAACAGATCTGTCCTCGTTTTTGCCGTTCGCGTCGCGCGCGTCCCGCCCGCGCGCGTTAATTCTTTATCTATTTTTCCTCCACCCACGTCTGTTCGTATCCGTCGCTCGTTTTAGATTTTTCTCGCTGGAAAAAGTTGACTTTTCGGCGTGTCGTTTCGACTTTTTCCAGCGAGCGAGTGGCTTACGATGACTGAGAGGCAAACCGACTGAACGAGAGGCTCACGACGAAGAGGAATTTTTTTTCAAACTGAAACTCACCAACACGAAAATTTCTCACATCATTTCTCATCATCAGGCGTTTCCTGGACGGAAGAAGAACACAGATCGTTTCTGATGGGCTTGAACTCGTTAGGCAAAGGCGATTGGCGCGGGATATCGAGACACTTTGTGCAAACGAGGACGCCGACGCAAGTAGCTTCGCACGCGCAGAAATATTTCATACGACAACAAAATACGCAAAAAAGGAAACGAAGAGCGAGTTTGTTTGATATTCAGCAAGGGCATGGAGACGGAGCGACGACGTTTGTGGCGCAACAAATGTCCGGAGGATCGCAAAATGGTGGATCCGATGCAACTATCGCAACTGCAGCTTTGGCCAAGGGGAGTAAGGGGAGCAACAACAACGCGACGTCGTCGTCGTTGACGAAGATGTTGAAGAATAACGGGAACACCAAAGGATCACAGAACGATAAACTCAATTCGCGCGAGGAGGAGTCAATGCGAACGTTAGCGGACATGGTTTTGACGCACGACGCGAGACAACAGAAAAATGACACGACAAAGCAACAGAGACAACAAAAACAAAACGATTCGGCGATTTTGCAACAGCAGCAGCAACAACAACAACATCAAAGGTTTCTTCAGGAACAAAAGGAGTATGCGAACGGCCATCCGATTGCGGGCCAATTTTACGGCGCTCAGTCGCCGCCGCAGACGATTCCAATGACGAGTCCGTACTACTACAATCCAATGTTTGCGCCGACGCACTCGTTCGTGCCTCCGCACGCCGCTTCGCCGACAGAAATGTCAATGTTTCCACCCATGGATCCCTCTCAACAACAACAAAACATGAATGATTGGATGGCACAAATGCAGCGCAATTCGGTTGCGTATCAACAACAGCAGCAAATGGCAATGGCGTCGGCGATGGCTGCCGGGATTCATCCTTCCATGTGGACCGCGCAATACAACATGCTGTTGTCGGGCCAAAATCCAGCGGTGATGGGGATTCTGCGACCGAGTTCGCAGTCCGCGGAAACGCAATCTACGGCAGAAACGAAGGAAAAGATCAAAGGTGGAGGACCCGATGCTGCTCGGATGAAGGTGTCGGATTCGTTTACTTCGTACCAAGGCCGGGATTCTCCAGTCGACGCGGCTGGTTTATACCGACCGGTTGCTGGGTACCCGTCGAGAACGGAATGGCTGGGAGCAACACCTTTGCCGCAAAAGAGTATTCCAGTGCCTGCATCGACCAATGCAGCGGTGGAACCTTGAAGAGTACAACATGATAATAGTACTCGTAGTACCAATGGTACTGAAATTAATGATATAAATGTGTATAAGTTTGAGAGAGAGAGAGTATGAGAGAGAAGTGAGAGAGTTTTTGTGATGAGCGAGAGGTGAAACGATTGTATAAAAATCGAAATTTATTTTGTATATTAGAAAGATACGGCTATCGCGTCTGAGAAGAGAGAGTGAGTGAGAGAGAGAGAGAGAGAGAGAGAGAGAGAGAGAGAGAGAGAGAGATTTTAAGTGAGAGAAAGAGTGAGAGAGAAGAAGCGAGAAGAGAGTGTATGATTTTGTGTAAATGAGCAAATATTATGGAAGCGAAAAAAAAGGAAACATAGTTTGAAAACCAACGCCCACATGTTGTAATATTAATTTGCGTGCAACCCTGTGTTCCTATTCATTGATTTATCTAGTATTTGTGTTTTTCTCTGAAGTCTTTATGCTCCAAATATCACCATCCATTCTCTTGGTGGTGCGCTATCGCTCGACGAAGACTCGACTCTGCCGATGTGCGCGAATACTCTCTCAGTGGACTTCCTAGATGATCTCGGCCGTTAAGGTCCACTCGCAACGGCCCCGCTCTTCCTCCGGGGCCAAATTGTGTGGTAACGACCACTTTTGGGGCGGTGAGCATGTTCAATCGAACCATTCGCATTATTTCAGATATTTCGAAGTCGGGATCGTACTTTCCCCCTGAAAGAAGAAACTCCGAGCATACAGCTCCTCCGATCGTGACGTTCCCGGTATATTGCAACATCCTTGGCGAAACGACGCGAATCATCGGTGGCTCGATCGGGTATCTCGAGCTGAAATTCAATTCCATGTGTATTTTGCCGTCTCCTCCAAAGCGTCTCTTCAGTTCTGCCAGGTCTTCTCTTAAGAGTTGCGCATCTGATGTGTCTTCTACAAAGTCTCTCATTTTCATCCTCCAACAGCACACGTTATCGTGCGGAAATAAGCAAACTTCATCGACCACGCTTGTCTCATCTCTCTGCAGCTTCTTGAACTCTTGAAGGAGGCGCGAACTCATGCTTTTAAAGAAGATGTGCGCGAGCGTGTGCGTTTATTGAAGACGACGTGCGAGTATTTTTTGGAAAGATACGAAAGAGAGAGACGTATTATTAAAACATCAACTGTTCGTACGAACTATTAACAGTCATGGAAATTTCTTCCACTCTCGCTAAGATGGCGACTCGATCGCTTTCGTCCAGATATTTACCGTATTTTGCGGTGAATTTATCCGGGTGCCATCGTAAATTAGCGCGTCTGAACGCTTTCTTATAAATCTTCTCAGCCGCGGCTACTTTTCTTTGGGCGCCCTTACCCGGCTCCAACTCTTCTTCTCCTTCTTCCTGTTTTTGGCGCATCTCAAACGCAGCCATGTGCTGCAAAATATCTTCCGATGGTGGCCACGGAACGTTGCTTATTGTAATCGTCTTTTGTTCTTCTCCTGCCTTTCCTCCTCCTCTGTAAGTACTCGCAGTATCAAACTCTGTCCATTTTCGTTCGTGATCGTCCCAGTCGATATCCTGTCTGGTAAAACATTCCGCGTCGTCTAAATATTTACACAACGTTTCAGCCGCCATCTCCGCGTTTCTTATTCTCTCCTCGTCTTCTTCTTCGTTCAAAGCGCTCTCTATCGTTAATTTCTTCTTCATTTCAACCATTTCTTGGTCCAAATACGCTCTCATTTCCTTCTCTCGTTGGATTCGTATCAGCGTATCTCGCTCTCGCTCGACTTGCGTGAATAACTCTCGCTTTCGTCGAATGTCGTTGAACCGCATGCGTCTGGAATTTTCTAAGAGTATATCATCAGCCGCTTTATTTTTATCGGTGTCATCATCGTCATCATCACTCGTATCATCATCGTCGTCAGAGGAGGAAGACGAAGATGAAGTGCTCGTTTGTCTGCCTCTCTGTGCATCATCAATATCGTCGTCATAAGGTCGAGATCGCGCTCTCTCTCGTCCTCTTCTTCTCAGAGGATTGATGCGTTCAAACTCCTCCTCCTCCTGCTCGACATCATTTTTCTTCTTCTTCTTCTTCTTCTTCTCTGTTTTCGTCGTTGCTGTCTTCATGCCTGTTATTTATCTAGCTATTATCGATCGATCGATCGATCGATCGCGATCGATGATGCCTTCCTTCCTTTCTCGCTGTGTCGTCGTCGTCGTTCGTTGATGATTTGTCTTTTTTTCTCTCCCTTTCAAAGCGAGCGTTTTTTTCTACTTTTTCTTCTTTTTTGTTTCCGGAATCTCTTCCACACAACATAAAGGAAAAGCTTTTAGAGCAACAACACAACAACAACAACGCGCACAAACACTCTGCGCGATTCAAAGCAGCGTGGGGCGAAAAAAGAGCGAGCGAGACTAGAGTACTACTGGTAAAAGTAGCGCACACCACGCCGTAATACTAATAATAACAAAAGAAGCACAGAGAGAGAGAGAGAGTGAAGAGCATTAAAATAAGATGTCGTTGTATAAAGTGGACTTCAAACCGAGCGCTTTAGCGCGATCGATATCGAAAGATACGACCAATCAACACGCCAATCCTCCCGGATTTAATAGCAATAACGGAACGAAGACGACGAGCGAAGGCAGCGGCGGTAGTGGTAGTGGTGGCACGAACGATGGTAAGAAAGGAAAACCTCCAATCGTTCCAAAAAGAGATGAAGAGAAGATGCGACAGTTTAGAATACGAAACGCGTATAAATTCGCGCAGAGTTCGTTTTCGGGGGTGATGATGACGGGAGTGATGATGTGGTTCACCGGAAACGGGATTCAAATTTTTAGCATTATGGTCACTTTCAACGGCTTATTCCAACCGATTAAAGCTATATTAACGAGTGGGAAAACTTTTGAACGTTTCGGCGATAAGAACACCGACGTGACGACGCCGCGGTTGATGTATTGCGTGATACAGTTGATGGGTTTAGCGTTAGCGTTGAGAAAGTTGAACGCGATGGGTTTGTTGCCAACCCATGCGAGCGATTGGTTGAGTGGATTGAAACCTCCCGTGTTTTACGAGAGAGCCTACGGTGGCACGGAAATGTAATATCATCAATATATATTTTTCTTAAAAAGATCTCTTCTTCTTCTTCTTCTTCTTCCTCTTGAAGTATCTTCTTCTTTAATTTTCAAAACATTGCACACGCTCTCTCTCTCTCTCTCTCTCTTTCTCTTTCTCCTTCTCTCTCTTTGGTAAGAGCAGCGTCCTTAATACAGTAATACTAATAACAATAACAATAATAATAATAATAATATGAGTAACTTAGCCACCACTCGTTTAGCGCAAGAGAGAAAAAACTGGCGGAGAGACCATCCGTACGGTTTCGTCGCAAAACCAGAAACAAGGAACGGAACGGTCGACCTCATGCAGTGGAAGTGCGTGGTGCCTGGAAAGGCAAACACGCCTTGGGAAGGCGGAGAATTCCCGATTACGATGACGTTTCCGAAAGAGTATCCCGTGAAACCACCGAGAGTGATGTTACCGAGAGGGTTTTTCCATCCGAACGTGTATCCAACGGGATTGATTTGTTTATCGATTTTGAACGAGGAGAAAGGGTGGAAGGCGTCGATTTCGGTGAAACAAATATTAGTCGGGGTGCAAGATTTGTTGGATAACCCGAACAACGACGACGCGGCGAACTCAGCGGCGTATTCAGCGTTGAAGAAGAGCAAGGTGCAGTACGAGAAAAGAGTTATAGAAGAAGTTAAGAAGTATTCGAAGAATTACGTGATGGACGACAACGACGTCATCGTGATGTAACTCACGCACACGCGTAAAAGCACGTGCGTTATATCTGCAAACACACGACTGAATTCAATTTTTCTCTTCATAATAGCTATAGCCTTGTATGACAATGAACGACTTTCTAAAATATAGACTAATTCTAAGAATGATTGTACCTAGGTACAAAAACTAATGCTCGATGAATCGTCTTTGCGGTCTTTCTGGTTCCGCGTCGCCTCTTTCCGTTCTCGTAAACTCAAACAAGACCGTAGGACTTCTATAGATTCTAATCAAGAGCCAATACAGACGCTCTTCCAATAAGTGTTCTCCTGCGTTACGCATGACGTATATATCTTCACACAAGGCGGTCAAACGCCTGGTACACGGCAAATCTTGGTGTGGAATTTTCGTGACTAAATTTGAAGTCATCCCTCGAATGAACGTGCCGATGGCTAAAATGTACGCAACATACATGCCGGTAAGACCACCTACGATTTTGGAAAACTGCGCAAACGCACCGGTAGCGACCTCACTTGAGATTAAGATAATCTCCGGTCCCGAACCGGTATCTTTACACTGCTCCCAAAATATGTTATCGCCTGAATTTAATTTGACATTGACGCCACATCCTACGCTCCACCAAGGTTGAGAAGTGTTCAATGCGTTCAATTTAAACGAGCAATCGACGAATTGATTGGTGGAAATTTCTCGCACTGGATCTCCTTTGCCAAGGACTCTCCAAACGCGAGGATATAAACCTTTAATGAGGACCGCATCATCATCTTCACCGCTGATCATTTTCCTCAATTTCTCCGCTTCTCTTTCTTGTAAAACGACCGATCTTCCACCAGCCGTTACTAATCGATTATCCAAAGGTAACGCGCGGCGGAAATTCCAATAGGTTAGAATTTCAGTCCCAGCAACGATAGAATTCGAAAAGTCTTTCATTGCTGGAGGCGGAAGAGCCCAAATTTTATCTGAGTCGGGCGATAAGCACGCGTCCTGAATTTGATTCGGGTGGCGCACGGGAGGCGGGGTAACAGAATCGGTATTCAAGCTCATCCACTCCTCGGATTGAATGGTTCTTCGATTACCGCCGGCGAACACTTCAAATGCGGACGAACCACTCGGTGATACGAACGTGATGTTCATCCGAGTCTCTAAAACTGGGTTTGGTCCCACTTGCGGATTTGAAGTTGAAAACACAAAAAACGGCACGACCAAAGCCGCGAACAAAAGAACGAAAAGACCGCCGCCTTCCAAGTATACTTTTTTCCACGTTGGTTGAGGCTTCCCGAACGGATACCGCTTGTAATACGTCTTATTCCGAATATCAATTTCGAATAAGCTTCGGTTGATGTCTTCGAGTTTCAACCAATCGAATATATCTAAACTCGAGGCTGTGCACGCAAAGTCTAACAAAACTTTGAGCTCGTATAAAAACGGTATCGAGTAATAAATTCCAAACAGAATCGAGGCAAACTCCTCATTGCGCCTTTTTAACCATCGTAAACTTTCGTTCACAACTACTGGAAATCCACACCGTAGCTGCCGAGCGCTCGTTGCGAACGATAGGCATTTGATGAGGAAGAATACTCGCAACGCTTCATGGTTCGACGTCGTGGACTTGTGATATAAAATGAGCAGCCCGGTGGTGTAAAACGCAAAAGTGGTGTAATGATAAAACACTTTCGCTGCTTTCGCTCTCTTCAGATATATCACCGCATCGACGAGTAATAAGACCAGAATAAAGAACATCGTGAAGACATAATCTTGCGGAAATAATCCTTGACTGACAGTTTCAATCAATGCTTGCGGATCAGCCTCGATGCTGGATTGATAAAAGAACAATGCGAATAACGCCGCGATGATATCCACCGTGGCAGTTATTCCGTAAAAATTCTCCGGTTCGCGATGAAATGCCCGCACGGAAGTGATTCCGGGTAAATCGGGCATTACATTTTCTCCTTTATCCTGTAAACCAGCCGATGCTTCCCTGAGTTGCAATTTCTTCACTCCATTGGCTGCATCGGCGGCGGGAGTCAAAATAGTCAGTGGAGCGACAACTTGGAACACAGCCGTACGGTGCCCTTTTTGATGTAAAGTACCCTTCACATCGGTCTCGACGAGATCGAGCGAGTAGTAGTCAGCGTTGTTTGCGTTCTCGAAGTCTTGCAACTGTAAAAGAGCAAAGTTCAAATCGTTCCCTATTTTTGTCCAATCGTCCTCGGTATGATCTTCCGTATCCAAAATTGAAATTGATAAGAAGGAAGGCCCAAATTCAGTTTCATCCGTGAGCAAGCGCTGGAAGAACGTGTCCAGATTTCTCGAGATATTTTGGAATGAGTCTCTGGAGTACATGTAATCATTTCCGCTACGTCTCAAGTTTTCAAAATCAGGTAACGTTCCTCTTCTTCCTATTCCATATCGACTTCGAGGCGACATTTCTTCCATTACTGCTTCGTCCAAAATATTTTCAGAATTTTCGACAATCTCATCTTCAGTAGGCACATATGTGCTACTCAGCCATGTATCGTAACGTGGCTTTAGCTCGTACACTCCACCTTGGCCAAATGAATGCAGTAACGTTGCGAAGTATGCCAAAAACAATGGTAAAGTAGACACCACGAATGGTTGAGAGAAATCCGGCACGCCTATGATGTTGCTCTGGCCGCAAAGCTTCCACGAAAAGCACGCTTTCGAGCATGGAATGCTTAGAATATAGCTCAATACGATGACAGTTTCGGAGTATCGGAGCATAAATCTCCAAAACTTCGGACCCGGTTTCGGTGATGCTATCAAAGCTGCGCAAACCAAAGAAGTTGGATAGACCACTGTAATTAAAGAAAAATTCATCGCGAATGCGAGAAAATAGAAAAAGTACACCAAAGAACTTTCTGGTGCGCTTACCCAAGGCCAAATATCAATTATTCCTGCGACTATGAAGCCAAAGACAGATCTTCTATCGCCTCTGATGAATTCATCAACCAAGTCTTCGAGTTTTTCCTCATCTTCGTTATTTGCATCTTCCTTCACATCACTCGCCACGCTTTCACCGCCACCGCCGGCATACGTCTCAGAATCTTGAATAGTGTCTGAGCCTGCGAATGATCTATCGATGCCTTCCCACGGCGTTTCTCGAGGCGGTGTTTTGGCTTGTTCTTCAACCCAGTCATCAATCTTAGGTCTGGCACCGGCAACTTTGCGATGACGAAGCTTTGATTCAGAGATACTCGGTGTTTTTACAGATCTGTCATCCTCGCCGTCACCGTTGTCTTCATCTTTGCTTTGTTTAACGGCTTCTGACGATCTATCCTTTTGCTGCATATTTTCTAGACGTACAACTTCAAGCGAAAGGTTCTGAATGTCATTGCGAATCTCTTCGACGCGTTTATGTCTATCTTCTCGCTCTCGCATAGCCTTAAGACACTGTAAATAATACTTTCTTACCCGTTTCCACGTTTCCGCCTTATCACCTGTTTTAGTTCTCGAACGTGCCTGACGATCCATCTCTAACACGGCAGCATACTCGTGAGAACTGATAAGATATCGCAAACAGGACATGGTCGCGAAAATGAATAGATCTGGTCCAAGCTGTCCGGCGTCAAAACCAAGAACAGAATCTACGCGATAAAATCCAATCAGGTGCAACAAAGAGCACAGAGTGTTTTCACGATTTGCAAACCAAACACCCACAAGACTCTCAAATGGAGCTTGATATGCCAGGACAGATCCCATTATCAGTAAATTGTATCTTTTCATCCAAACGAGCAGCTCATCTACTCTATCCCACGTTCGATTTTTAAGTATACTGACGGAGAGAATCAGGTACCCGGCGTGGATGACGTCATTCATACACGTGCCAGCTACGATGACGAGGATAAAAGCAGCCTCTCTAGAGTAACGCACAATGTAATATCTCGTCCAATCTAGTATCGTCCAATTCGATGTTGCTTCCCACGTCAGAGCTGAGAATATTTTTAGAGTGGGATCACCGGGGCGTCTCGGAAGTAACGCCAACTGCGTTGGCGTTCTTCTTGGAAGCATCAAAGTTGCCGCTTCTGTAATCTGATCTTCTTCAAGATCTGGATTTTCCGCAATGACAGCAGTTCTTGCGCGTTCTTCCATAGAAGCTAATACAGAGTCCATTCTGAGTTGACACGCAGCTACAAAGAAGGCAAGAAAATGTCCGAGCAACATGTATTTAGAGCGTTTCACCAGACCAAACCAAACAAGTAACTCATCTGTTTCATACTCGCGCTCAGATTTTCCGAGAGCAGCATCATCGCTGCTGCTATTATTACCACTTGGAGATGGAGGGGTTTGTGGCATTTCAGAGAAGTCGTCTTTTCCGTTATCTTTGGGATATTCTCCCATGGATGCTATGTACTGCCAGAATAGCGCTACGCCACAGACGAAGGATACTAATTTCCATACTTTCAATCGATTGCTCGGTGCGGTGAATACTTGCTCTTTCTCCATCATTTGGAGCATTAAGCCCAAGTAAACGAGTGAAAGAACATTACCAGACGCAATACCGACGGTACCAAAAACTACATACGCTAGACCAGGCATCAATAACGCCAATGCCCCTTCCACGAACTCAGGTAAAATGAAGAAGAGAGAATTCAACTGGTCGATCGATGTTCTCGCTTTCTGAAACAACAGCCGCTTAGCTCTTGCTCTTAACGACTCTGATCTATCGCCCGATAAGTAAGTTTCTGAATAAGTCGTAGTGGATGTTCCATCTTCTGAATTTACATCTTCAGATACGAGCTCGTGGTCGTCGGGAATAGAGTCCATCCTTCGAAAAGGGGTCCTCTTAGTTATGGTGGATCGCTTCAGAGCTGCACTTCTCGCCTCTGGATTCCGCGGTGGCCAAAACAAATGGCACGGTTCTGGTGCACAACCTGATTTCAAGGCTGGTGGTAACTTAACAAGCCAATTTCTAGAAATTCGGCAAAATTCTACAGCAACCAAAACAAAAACGGGCCAAAGTAGCATTCTTTCGTTTCGCGGCCATATTGCTTCTTCTTTCATTGGATCAACTTCTCGTAGTGGATAATATTGCGCTCCAATCCAAGACATTGTATCTTCATTATCGCTGAGCGCTCTGTGTATCCAATCAATGTTGTAAGTGTATTCCAAAAGGGCCGAAAGTATTGCAACAGCACCCAAAATTTCACTCGTTCTTGCCAATTTCGGCGAGAATAAAGTACACATCAAAGCAAAAAGCATCAAGCCCCCAATGATATCAACTCCACGCTGAAAGGAGAACCCTAAAGCAACTAGCGTCAAAACTTTATCGCAGTGTAAAATACATATGCGTTTTATCATCGGAATGCGGCCTTTTTGAGTACCGGCGATGACCAATCGAATCGGCTGATCACTTTCCCGTCCCGCCGATAATAGACTCGTTGGCTCATTGCGCAACAATCCGATCCTGTGGAAATGCGTAGCGATTAGTAACAAGCTAGGCCCTAATAAGGACGTCATTAATTTGTTTCTGGGTAAGTTTGGTTCTAATCCAACATTATTTGCCAAGAAGTCTTGCGCCTCAGAATTCATCCCGACCCATCGTGCTAATGGAAATGCTCCAAATGCATATCTCACGGCTAAATTAGCTAAAGCAAAAGTGAACAATGCGCCCCACCGCACGGATCTTCTATTTCTATCTTCAATTGTGTCAAAAGGTACTACGAGCGCTCCTCCGAGAAATAAAAGAAGGGCTAAATTCAAAAGCGAGCATTCATTCGTAAGCACAGTGAATAAACCAATAATCAAAACCGAGTACGCTCCAGTAAAATTCAAGACTCTCTTCGACGATATCCAGAATTCTGAGAGGATTGCACTAATTAATAATTTGATTTTTGGGAGTGCTTGTACCCTTTTACGACGACTGTTCATACTGCTTTCATCATCTATATTAGCGGGAGCGCTCGGATTATTCGATGACGGGTCCATTTCTCCATCCTCAGCGCCCGGGAATAAATGCGACAAAGCACGAATAATTCCCGGCATGTGAATCACAGCTACATCTACAAACAACACTAACGCCATTGGCCACATCGATCTAACAACATCTTCATTCCAAAGTCCAATAATTTTCAGGAAATCTTCAAATTTTGAAAACCTGCGTCTACCCAGAAGCGCCGGTAAGGTGTCTAGAGACCACAAATACATGCACGCGATGAGCATTGCCATAATTCTCGAAGTAAATATCAAAATGCTCGTTTTACCAGGTTTAGCTATTGTAAGTAAGAATAAGCAAAATAAACCAGCGTGGATGATATCGTCCCTGGATAATGCCACGAGCCAAAGAAGGAGCGGGATGAGGAGCTTCGAAGCGAAACTGGCTGCAACACCAGCCCATCCGCTCTCTGAAGGCGTGAACCCATCTTCATCAAAGTCGTAATCGACGTTATCGTACTCTGCATTCACAAAAACAAAAGAAGATGGAAGCGATTCCTCTTGCATGCTCGCCGCTGCTTGCAACGCAGTTTCGTTAGGGGTTCCTCTCGCCAATCGGCTGAAATACGCTAAAATTGTCATCCCGGTAAAGACAGAAGCCATCCTTAAAGACCCAATCCAATCATTTTCTTGTCTCGATAGTCCTAAAACGAGGAAGAAACTGTTGTTATCGGTTTCTGGAATCGCTTGCACAATGAATTCGACGAAGGACCACAATGCGACGTAAATCAGAGCCGAAGGCGCGAGCAACTTTGAAAACTCTCTGTGCGTGGGCGGATATAACACGGACATCAGAGAGAAGAGCAGTATCGGAAACGCTAATGCAGAGGGAGCTGTTATGGCAGAAAGTATGATCGCACATGCAGAGATGACCCCGGAAAACTTTGCCAAGAGCCGAACTTGTACGCCGGGATCTTCCAGAGTCGCCTCGCTCGTTTCTCGATCAGAACTTCGCATGTGCGAAATTAGAGGCTCGTCAATATCGTCCAAGCCTTCGGTAATGGACCCATCCTGATTATACTGTACCTCGTCCACGATATCTTCATTCGCGGATGCTTCGCACACGGAAGAAAAGAAACCTGCGATTGTAAATAACTGTAACAATCGCATACCTCGAATAACTGGCCCATCACTACCATCCATGATATACAAACCTATCCAAGAAGCGAAAGTTTTATTTGCACTATCGTGCAATTGAGGGAGCTGATAACACACGATGAGCATAAAGTGCACGCAAGCGTATGCCATCGCTACAACCAAAATAAACGCCGGCGGTCGTACCAGCTTTCGCTTGTCCAAAAGTCCCCAGCTCGTAAGAAATATAGCTGCGAAGAGAAAGTAAGGTATTCCAGTTATAGATGGTACTGCCGCTGCAGCAATACCAGCGGTAAATGCGCATCGAATTAATGCTCTATCACGCAGAAAAAAAGGGTCGACCAAAACCACCCCGTCTTCCTCCGCGTCGATGCCATCGAGTAAGGCCAATTCTCGCTCCCGACTCAAGTGTAATTTCCCCGCAGCTGATATGGCCACGAGGAAGAGAGGCACGAATTCCATCACGTACTCTAAAACCGAACGCAGTTTCACAAAACCGAGCACTCGCATGAGCTCTTCGTGCCATTTTGAATTGGTTTTAAATGCTATGAAGGAAGTCTGTACGACGAGCTCGCCTAGCATTCCAAAAATGGCCAGTCCCAACGCTGCCCACCATATTATCTGTCGCCTCGTGCGGACGATTTCTTGCGTTAGCACTCTGTTCTGGGACCCGGAGATCCTTTCTGCCGCGAATACAAACAGAAACAATATCGACTGTCGTTGATGATCGTTGGAAGGGAGGAAAGAGAGAATATTAAATACAGGTGATGAGTTGGTTTGGATTTTGAGAAGGAGAGAAATTGTTAAGGCGCTTCTCAATTCGTGTGAATCAGCACACACACACACACGCGCGCACAGACGAGAAAACAAAGTAAAAACTACGGATAAATGACGAACGTACCAGTATTGATGGTCTCTGCAGTATCGCGTGCGAAGTTCCCGCGAAGAGCAACGCCGATGACGCTGCCACATTGAACCCGGTCTCAACGAGAGGAAAATTCCCACCCATGACAAAAGAGGGAGAGTTTCTTCTCTTCTGTTCTCCTTCCTTCTCTTCTACTCCTCTGGGGCGCGTTGTTGTTTTTGAACGCCGCTCGATTGGTTATGGTGGTTCATCTTCTTTGTCTTCTTCTTCTGCGATGCGCGTGTGAGAAAGTGTTGTTTGGTTTACTTTTGGCAGTTTGAAACTTTCTCGAAAAACTTTTGGAATTGGGATTGGGGGAATTTCGAATTGCAATCAAAGAAACTTCTTTCTCTCTTCAGTTTGTTTGCGCGTGGGCAAATAAGACTCACCACTTTGAATATAAAATAACTATTACACGCATGAAAAAGGAATGACAACGGGTATTGCACCGAAGCAACATTTCCTCCTGGGGCGTACTCTGTCGTTGGAGGAGGAGAAGAGGAAAACGAATTCCCCTATTTGCTTTGGGAAGAAGAAAACAACAACGACAACAACTCAAGCTTCTGCGTTGTCGCATAATGCACTCGCATCTGTTTCCGTTGCTGTGATGAACAAAGAAAGCATCGCGCTGTTTTGTAATAGTGCGACTGTTCTCGCCGCTCTCGTTTCGTGCGCGTTCGCTGGTAAGATCATGGAAAAGAAAACAAAGTTTGGAGGAGGTATTAGTAATGCGCTGTGTGCCTTAGTATTCGCGTGTTTCTTGGCTTCGTTTACGCGCGTGTTTTCGTTTTCGACAAACGCGACAACGGTTGTTTTTGATTTCATATGGGATATATTGATGCCTCTGGGAGTGACTTTAGCGTTATTAAACGTGAAAGTAAGCGAATTGGCGACAAAGTCCAAGGAAGTGTTACTCGGTTTCTCGTTCGCCTCTGTGGGTTCAATTTTAGGCACCGCTTTATCGTTCGCTCTGTTTTCAAAATCTCTTGGCGTCGGCGCGCTCGGATATAAAATTGCAGCGTGCTTGTGCGCTAGCTATATTGGCGGTTCTTTAAACTTTGCGGCGACGGCAAAAGCGCTCGAGCTGACGAATTCCGCAGAGTCCTCGAGTCTTTTAGCGGCGTCGATGGCAGCAGATAACATGTTGATGGCTGTTTTCTTAGGTATCTTGATGGTTCTACCGTGCAAACCTCCTTCTCCTCTGGCAGTCGACGATGAGGAAGATCAGAGGACTATGAAAGTGAAAGGAATAACTGAGGCAACGCTAGGGACGATCGTTAGTCTCATGGTTGCAACAGGAACTCTGCTCCTTTCTTCACTCCTCGCCAAACTTGCTAGTCTCGGAAACTTCTCGCTCGCGATAACATGCATAATCGCCCCTTTACTAGGTGTTATTCTGAACTCGAAGTTGGATTTTTCTGGTCCCCCGCAGTTTATATCACGCAACATTATGTTGCTGTTTTTTGCGTGCATAGGTGCAGGTTGCAACATATTCACCGCTTCTGCCGTCGGGGTACCGCTCTTTGGTTTCATCGCGGTCCTCTTACTTGCGCAGCTTTTCTTCGCACTTCTTTTCGGCAAAGCTTTTCGCGTGCCTCTTTGGGCAACTTTGATTGGATTGAATGCTAGCGCTGGCGGGCCTGCAACTGCTTTTGCTATGGCAGCATCAAAAGGATGGAATCGAGCTCTGCAGCCTGCCGTGCTCGCCGGTACAATTGGATACGCAATCGGAACTTTGGTTGGATGTTGTATGAGTGAGTTTCTGCGTGTTTTTGCGCCATTGTAAAATGACCGAGAAATATCGGAGTAAGACTAGTGCATAGTTTTGTAGTTTCATAGTAATATGTAGAATCAAATCGCTAAATAGATGTATATTATTATTAGAGTTTAAAGTTATGGTACAAGAGAAACGTTCTTATTTCTTCTTTTCGTTCTTATTTCGCGGTGGCCGCATTCGAGCCCAAGACTGCCTTCGGCGCAGCGTCATTGGCTTGCTCCTTTGAACCCACCGTAAATGCTCCAGGATTGATAGCGACTGTCTTAGTGTGATTCTCAGTTTTGTAAATACCAACCAGACGATCTGCAAGCTCGAACATGTTGTTCCGTAACGAAATAATGATGAACTGAGCATCTTTTGTTCTCTCCTTGATGTAGTGCCCAACGATGGAAACATTCTTAAAGTCCAGGGCTGCATCAATCTCATCCATAACGTACAAAGGTGTGGGCTTATAGTGATGTAACGCAAACACTAGCGCGAGAGATGAGAGCGTCTTCTCTCCGCCAGATAAGTTTGCAATATTCTTCCAACTCTTCTTCGGCGGACGAACGGAAAAGACGATACCTTCAGAGAACGGATCGAGCGAATCGACCAACTCGAGCTCTGCATCACCACCTAAAGTAATCATCTGGTACATTTCTTTTAATTTGATGGAAATTATAGAGAATCCGGCCATGAACTCTTCTAATCTCTTCTTACGCAGCTCATCAAACGTCTGTCGGAACGTGTCTCGCTCCTCCGTGACGGTTTTCAAATCTCCAACTCTCTCTTCGTACTCAGCCAACTTCGCGGCGAACTGCTCGATAGAAGTCATGTCAGGTTTCATTTCTTTTAACTCAGTTTCGATGGCGTTGATCGTTTCGTCGTTACTTTCTGCATTGATGTCACTGAGTTGTTCGTCCGAGACGTTCAAGAGAATCTCGCTCTCATCAACACCCGGCGAGAGGGTATTTCTCTCGTTTTGCAACTTTTCCATCTCCTTCAAGCAACCTTTTTCCACCTTGCCGTGTTCTCTTAACTTGTTATCAATATCATCAATCTTGCCTTGAAGGTCAACTTCAACAGATCTCAACTCGTTAACAATCTTCATGATTTCTTCGAGCTCGGCTTGCGACGCAGCGCACTCGCCGGCCTTGGTTTCCGCGAGAGCCTTCAACTGGCTCTGAGACTCCAAAACCTTCATCGCGCCTTCTTCCAAACCTTTGAACTCTTCTTTAATAGTATCCATTTCGCTCTTAATCTTCTCTCTCTCCGTTTCTGCTTCGCATACGGATTTCGTCAATCGCTCCATCGTTTTCTCGTGCGACTTTGCTGCGGCTCTCTTTTCGGTCACCTTCTTAGAGGCCATCTCGATACCGAAGCGGACTTCCTTGACGATAGACTTTTGTCTTCGCAACTCTTCACCACCAACGTTTTCCAAGGCATCTTGCCACTTCTTAAGTTCGGCTTTAAGCTTCGAAGCGCCGTCGAGGACGGATTTCAACGCGGCGTCGGCTTGCGCAACCTTTTCATCGAGCTCTCGCAACTCGGACGCATCGTTCTTGGACGCCTCGTGCGCAGCTTTGAGTTCATCTAATCGACCGTCTAAGTCGACAATCTTTCCTTCAGCAGCTTCCAATTCGGCTTTCAACTTCGGTAACGATCGTTCGTATTGCGCACATTTCGCTTCTGCGTCTCTCGCTTCTCTCAATGCCTCAAACGCGGCTTTTTTTGCTCTTTCCAAATCTGCCGTAGCTTTTTGTAACTCTTTCTCAGACTCCGCAACTTCTCTCGCCGCTGCTTTTTCGTCAACGACAACTGGTTTCTCTTTACCGACGCGCATGCGTCCAGAGATTGGTTTCGAACCACCACCGGACATCGTACCTGAGGTCTCGATGACTTGGCCTTTCAACGTCACCACGCGATGGCGTTTGGCCCCGTATGCAATTCTGCCCGCTTGATCCAAATCTTCAGCAACAGCAGTTTCACGAACGGCAAAGTAAAACGCCGGTAATAATCGTTCTTGCGCTGGCTTAATTAAATCAATCAATCTTGGCGCATTTTCTGGAATGTTATTTTGATTTTCCTTTAACTTTTGCGCCAAGTGCGCTTGTTTCTCCAAAATCAAAAAAGTCGCGACACCCAAGTTGTTTCTTCGCAAATACTGCACGCAGTTCTGCGCGTCCGCGGTTGTTTCAACGACAACGTAGTCCAAAGCACCAACCGCGGTCGATACTGCGACGTCGTACTTCTTATCAATCGCACCCAAATCTCCGAGACGACCAATGACACCTTTAACGCCGCCGGCGCTTTGGGCATCCAACAACGCCTGCACGATGGCACCTTTTTGACTTTCCTGCGAAGCGGTCGTCTTTCGTTGTTCAAGTTTACCTCTTGCATCTCTCGTAATTTCGAGCAAACCGGCTTCTTTCGCCTTCGCCGCAGTTTCAGCCTTTCTCGCTTTTTCCACCTTCTCGAGCTCAATCGCGAGTTGCGCTTCATCATCCGCAATCTGTTTCGTCAACGATTTCACCTTCACTTCCGCGGAAGCTTTACCATCAATGGCAGCCTTTAAGTTCTTCTCGACTTCGGCATGTTTTTCGAGCACCAACTTTCGCTCTGCGTTGGCAACGTCGAATTCGCCTCTAGCGTCGGCGATTTTACCTTCCCACGGCTGCAGTTCTTTTTCGACGCCATCGATCTTCGCGCCAATTTCCGCCATTTCGCCTTTCAACCCGTCCAACATTTCGTCGAGTTTGCTTTCTTCGCCTTGAACTTTCGCCTCGAGATCAGCTTTTCTCGTTTCCAACGCCGGAACGTCTTTTTCGATATTCTCGCACTCAACGACGATTTTTTCCTTTTGCGCGATTTCCTTGGCCAACTTCTCGTCGAGTTTCTTCACTTGCTGCTTCATGTGCTTCAAATCTTCGCGAAACTTTACGTCTTTCTTTTCAAACTCGGCGAACTCTTTCGTGGAATTGTCGAGATTTTGCTGAATTTCATTCATCTCCGTCGCTTGAGCTTTAAATTTCGCTTCGATACCTTTCAGCGACTCTTTGTGTTCGCTTTGCTTGGACTTCTCTTCCTCGAGATTGGTTTGCAAACCGACGCGGTTCTCGGACATTTCTGCCATCACTTTTCGAGTTTCCATGACTTCCAACTGTAAAGAAATCGACTTTGCTTGCAACAAATCTTTCTCTTTTTGCAAAAATAACTCAGCTTCGTTCTTCACGATTTCCAACGCGTCCTTCTCCTTCTCGACGAGCGTCAATCGCGAGACCATTCCCCCTCTCTTCTCGTTCAACTCTTCGAGCTTCTTACCCGCCTCTTCGATCGGTTCCACGTACTGGTTCGTTCCAATGATATCTTCCATATATTCTAACAACCCTTCGTCTCCAGGATTCACTCCTTTCGGCTTCATCATTGAAATTTGCTCGACTTCGCCTTGCAAAATCAAAAACCGGTTGTTGTTCAAGTCCACCCCTTTACCTTTCAACAAGTTTGTCACCTCGGTAAAGTTGGAAGTTTTCTTGTTCACGAAATATTTCGAAGTGTTGTTAATGTACGCCTCTCTGGCAATGGTAAACTCAGAATTCGGTACAGAGGTGAACCCTTCTGGATCTGTGTCCGAATCTACAATTTCGTGAAAGTGCACTTCGACGCGCGCGTATTCCAAGTTTCTAAAATTGGTGGATTTATGAATCAACTCGGAGACTTTGTTCAATCTCAGCTGTTTCGCGCGTTTACCAAACACAAACATCATCGCATCGATGACGTTCGATTTCCCAGACCCATTAGGACCGACTACAGATGAGAACGACTGTTGTTGTTTTAAAGTTGTGAGTGTTGTCGTGAGTTGATGAAAATATCGAAGAGATTTTGAGAGATGCGCGATGAGGGGAACAAAGAAGACGAGATTCGTACGGTTACATTTTTCTCTCCTCTTCTCAAAGAGAAAACGAAACGCGCGCTTTTCGAGAAACACATCTAACGAGAGAGAGAACCTTCAAAACGACGATTGACCGACAAAAGAAGACTCTAGAAAAGATGTGCTCACCTTATGGAACGGACCGACGTGTTGTGCCCCCGCGTAGGACTTGAAATTCTCCAAGACCATGGATTTTATAACCAGTCTCGGTTTTGGTTGTTCTTTCCCGGCTTTTGTCGTCGTCGTCGAGGGAGAAGGAAGAGGAGGAGTATTCGAAGAGAGCGGCGTTGGCGTTGGTGCCATCGTCTCTTCTTCTTCTTCTTCTTCAACCTCCGTCATCTCTCTTCTTGCTCTCTCTTTCTTCAACAACGCGCAATAAATGTATATCTCTCTTCTTATTAATCTTTGACGAATGAATCAAAAATTTGTGAGAGAAGAGGAAACAAAAAAAATTTTGCGCTTGTGTTTGTTTAGGGTTACAATTTTCAAAATTTTCAAAACTCTCTCTCTCGTCTCTCTCTCTTCATTCATCTCTCTTCATTTTTGAACTTGCGCGCGCGCTTAAGAAGAGATACAAAAATGGTGGCAGAAACGCAACAACAACCTAATCAAGAGAACATCATCGTCGGTGGGAAAGATGTTTCTTCGGCAGCAGTCAAAACAATTTCAAAAAAGAAGAGCGTTGTTGTTCCAAAGAATCCTCCTCCCGCATCGACATCATCATCGACTCGCCCGAAACGCAAAGCGTCGCAAAACGTCCGCAACTCCTCTCGCCCGAAATCGAAGGTGAAACCGAGTTCGTCCATGTACGTCGGGTACGTGGAAGAAGACGAAACGCCGGAGATGATCATGGCGAAGTTCGCAGAGTTGGAGAGGATTCAACAGATGCACAAAGAGAAGCAAGAGCAAATGAAGTTGGAGAAGAAGATGAAAATCGAAGAACAACAACAACAACGAGAGGAAGGAGAAGGAGGAGAGATTTTGAAAGACATCACGGAGAAGGATAAAAATATTCAAAAAGACAATCTCGAAGAGAAGGAAGAAGAAGACCAAGAAGAAATGTGTAACGACGAAGAAGGTTTGACGGAAGAGCAGTTGAGGGAGGTGTTCAAAGCGACGTCGGCGTTTACCATGCGCAAAGCGATGAAAGCCGAAGACGCCGCCGTGTTTGGTTTCGACGAGTTTGAACGAGACTTTTACAAGGAATACGACGACGAAGATATGGAACAGTACGACGACGAAGACGCGGAGTTTTGGGAAATGATGACTGGGAAACGCCGATGGCCAAAACCGTTGAAAGCGAAGAGAGGACCGAGAGAACCGAAAGAGCCAAAGGCGCCGAGAGAGCCGAAACCGCAAAAGTCGCACATGATTACGGCGTACAACAGCGATACCGGGTTTATGATTCGAAAGAAGAAATTCTTCGACCCGCGCGAGTTGAATATTTTCAAATTACCGAAACACGATTTACCGAGCGATCCGTTACCGATCACGTGGGGGAGAGCAGTAAAACCTTTCGTGCCAAAGGACGTGAGAGCGAAAGAACTCGCCACGGTTCCAGATTGCACGCAATTGAAGATGAAGATTGACAAAAACATGGACTTTTCGAAGCTCTCGAAGGATTATTTGGGCGTCTTGATGAACCCGCCGTGGAACATCGATCAAGCTCCGGATAAAGGGAACGTGACTGTGGAAGATATCGCGCAGTTACCGTTAGAAACGTTAACTCCGCTCGGTTTTATTTTCATTTGGGTCGAAAAGGAAAACTTATCGTTGGTCTGCGACGTCATGCACGAGAAGAACTTCAACTACGTGGAAAACTTGACGTGGGTGCAAATGCAACCGAACAACGTCGTCGTCGGCACGGAGTCTCGCTACTTGGCGCGTTCCCACAGAACGTTGCTCATCTTCAGGCGATCGGTGACGATGTTTCCGGATGGTAAAGCGATCGAGTTGAGACATCAGCGTAACTCGGACGTGACTTTAGACGTCGTAGAAACGACCAAAGCGGGTAGAAGAAAAATCCCAGAGCACGTTTACAACTCCATCGAAACGTTGTTACCGACCGCGTATAACAAGAAGAATCCGGGTACTCCGGGGAAGCTTTTAGAGCTTTGGGCGGAAGAAGGGAACAAGAGAGCGGGCTGGACGAGCATCGTGGATACTCCTTAAGTTTAATATAAAATGAACATTTTATCACACGTTTAAAAATTTTGATTTTCGTAAAACCTGAAATTTGCCTCTCTTTGCCTCTCCCTTCCTTTTTCGACATGATGGTATAAAATTAAATAAACGGAAGTAATAAGTACTCAGAGTAGAACAATTTCCAGACGTCTTGGTAATACGTTTGCACGGCACTCTGAGTAAAACCAGCCTTCTCCAACTTTCTCGTCTTGGCGATTAAATACGTCGCTAAGATTGCGTGCACGGTGATCATAATCTTTTGGTTGAACCACGTCGGGTTGAAGACGGACAAACCAATCGCAAACACGTAGTTCATCAACAACAAACCACTTCCAATGTAACTCACGTTCTTGACTCCCATCTTTGTCGTAAACGTCTCTATCCCAAACTGCTTATCGCCATCGATATCTGCTAAATCTTTCGTGACGGCAATTGCAGTCGCAAATACCGTCACGAAAATGGTGATGAACAAAACCGGCGGGGACCAGACAAACGGCAAGCGCAACGCCGCTCTGGTCGCGTGAAAGACGCCAAAGTTCAACAAGAACCCTCTCACAGTGGCAATAATCATAAACGCCGGCAACGCGAATCGTTTTAATCGTAACGGTGGTACTGAATAAATTGTTCCCAAGAACAAGCCAAAGGTGTACAAAGAGGTGATCAATGGGCCGAAATTCATCGCGACGATTGTCGCGCCTCCAATCGCCGTCGCCAAGCAAAACGCCCAAGCCATCGGTAACGACAACTCACCCGCCGCAATCGGTAAATACGGTTTGTTTACTTTATCAATTTCGACGTCGTAGATTTGGTTAATCCCTACGATAAACCCGTTCCCGCACAGCAACGCGAGTAATCCAAGCAACGCTCGCGGGAACAACGAGAGTTGAATGAGTTCTGGATTTTCAATCAAAACTTTAGAGACCAAGGCGGTTGTCCCTAATAAAGTCCCACGAATCGTGTGTGGACGGACAAATTTCCAAATCGCTCCGATTAACGCTTCCATCTTATCCAGCGGTGAAGCTGCCGATGATGAAGCAGCTGCCACTCGCGCGTTGTTGTTGTTTGACGCGCCAGAAAATGCGTTCGTTCTTATCTTTCGTCTTCTTTGGTTATCCTTACTGTTATTCTTTTGCATCATCAATCGCGACGATGACGACGACGACGACAAAGACGACGAGGATATCTTTCGTCGTTGTTGTTGTTGTTGTTCTTGATGTTGCGTGAAGACATTCTTTCTCGAAGAAGAAGAAGAAGAAGAAGAAGTGGAGGAAGAGTGGGAGGAGGAGACGCGAGCGGCGGATGAAGGAAGAGTCGCTCTGTTCAGCATGATGGTTTGTTGTTTATCTTCTCTTTTGTATGTAGTGCTTATGCGCTCTTTTTCTGTGGAAAGTGGATAAACAAACAACAATTCCATTCTCCATTCTCCAAAAGACATCATATCACACTTCAACGAGAACAAAACAGACACACGCGCGACTTATTAGATGCATCTAGGAGGAGCAATACGAGCGATGAAACCTTCCGCCACGACGACGACGACGACGACGACGAGTGCTACATCCAGTCACCTCCAAAATCTCCAACAACATCAACGTTATCAATATCAAAGAAGAAGCAGAACAACAACAACAACGAGGAGGAGGAAAAGAAACGCGCACGTAATCACTCGCGCCGCTAAGAACGACGACGAGAACGACAAAGAAGAAAATCTCTTCTCAAAAGCGGAAAAGATGTTGGAAAAAGCTGGCGTTTCCATGGGGCCCATCGCCATGTCTTTACAAGAAGACGGGAAGAATATCAAAGAAAAGAGTTTCGACTCGAGAGAAGCCATCGAAGAAGCGGTCAAGGCGAGGAAGTCCATCGCGAATTTAACCACGGAGGAGTGGAAGAAGAAATACGTCAACAAAGACGGGACGGTGGATTTGTTCATGGAGGATGACTTTAACGTCGCCTCTCGCAAAGCAGGAGCGGGTGACTATGATACTTTAATCAACGTGGAAAACGTTGCGTGGCAAAACAAAGGCTCGAGCGAAGTAGACGCACCTATAAGGAACGTGAAAATTACCGATCACGAAACGGGAGAAGTCTTGGAGTTGGACGTTCCGGAAGGTAGGTATATTTTATTTGAAGCCGAGCAGCAAGGATGGGAGTTGCCGAATGCGTGTAGAATGGGATGTTGTACAAAGTGCGCGGTGAAAGTGACGAAAGGAAGTTTAGAACAAATCGAAGCATTGGGTGTTTCGAAAGAAATGAGAGACGAGGGATACGCTCTACTTTGCGTCGCGCACGCGACGTCAGATATAGAATGCATCACGCAAGACGAGGAGGAAGTTTATATGAAACAGTTTGGCGAAGTGTTCGGGAAATTAGCTACGGATAAAAACGCAAAGAGCGTCGTTCGCGACGATTTTGCATTAGAGATAGCAGATATGGATGAATAGACTACTACTGCTGCTACTAAACTTTTGTAAATAAATATATACACGCGCGTGCTTTAAAAATACATAATGCCAATGTTCACTTTGTTTGGCTAGTCTAAGTAAAAAATCCACCTGGCGGAGGAGGAGGAGGAGGTGGAGGAGGCGCCGACGTTGCATGCCCCTTTGTTGCTTGTTGAAAGCCTGGAGGAGGAGGCGGTGGAGGTGGTGCTGGGGGCAACACGACTTTAGCCATTTCGGATGAAGCTGAAGCACTCGATGGTTGCGATGAGGAAGATGGAATATCAAAAAAATGACCAACCGGTGGTGGGGGCGGAGGCCCCGCTTTTGTATTTGCCTGAACAAAACCGATTGGTGCCGGTGGAGGAGGTGGTGGAGGGAGCACGACTGACACCTTTGTTTCAACACGCGGAGGAAGTGGTGGCAAAGGCACATCAGATGCAGCTGGATTTTTGCTTTGCTTCTTTTTATGCCTTCCGAGTCTATCTGCGAGGCTCGCGCGAGAGTGTGGAACCAGGTGATGAGAGTCCGATCCGTCTGAAGCTTGTTTTTTCTTCGGCGACCGCGGTTGTTTTCGCGGAGAGAGACTCGTATCTTTCTTTCCAACACCACCGACTTTTATAGGAGCCACGAGCTTCGTTTTGCTCCTCAGCTCACTCAGCATTGCATCTCTTGCATCTAATTCGCGGACGGGTGCTTGTTTTTTCTTCCCGTCTCCGAATTTCTGCTTTTTATTATTCATAAACTCTTCCATGCGCACCTTTCTCTTTTCTTCAGCCTCGCTCGCCTTTACGTCTGCTCTCATCTTCTCAAAGACTTGTAAAAAGTTCTTGACGATTCCAAATAATCGCGCAGAATTTTCTGCTTTAAATGGTTCGCCAAAGAACTCGCTCGTCTTCTTCAACAAGTCGTGCGCGTCCCGAACCAAACTGTCGACTTCGTTCACTTTATCTTCGGTTTCAGAAACAAACGGTTCCATATTATCGACGTACTTTTGGAACATATCACCACCATCTCCTTCTAGGTGCTTAGATGCATAATCAAGTTCCTGAGCGATCAAAGTCATCCCACTTTTAACTTGCTTTAACATGTCGAACGTTCCGTCCAAGTAAAGAGTCGCCGCCGCTGTTACCGATTCCAATTCTTTGTTCAAATCTTCGATTCCTGGCACCGTTTTGCGCATTTCTCGATACACAAAGTGCAGAAGCGATGTTTTCTTGTCAATCGCTTTTACATCAGCCAATTTTAAGAGCACTTCAAGTCTGAAGCCGACTGCCGAACCACTGCGGGATCCAACATTCAAATGGTTACCCACCGCGAGAATACCTTCCAATAGCTTCACCATCGTTTTGGAGTTTTTCAAATCATCGCCCGCACGTTTCACGAGATTGATATCTTGCGCTATTGAATTTATCATGGTTGAGCTTTGCTCTTTAAAAATCATGGACTGAATTCGTTGTTCAAGGCGCTTGATCCCCATCACTTGCAGAAAGTATTGCTCAGACGTTCCAAGTTCTTCCAACTCCCCATTGTATTTGGTAATTTTTTCAATTTCTTTCCGATCCGGAACTGCCGTTACGAGCGTCAGCAAATTCTCCAATGTCAATTTTTTCGGGCTATTCATGTCAATGAAGCATTGCTTAATTGATGCGAATGGCATTCGCACTCCAGCTAATTGAATGGAGATGTTCAAAGCTCGTTTTGCATCGAGCAACGAAACAGACTTTGGCTTTGCGCTGCTCGCTTTTTTCATCGGAACAGCATCTTGTAACGCGAATAATGTCTCCAACTCTTCAATATTCAGCTTCGAGATGGCATCGTCTGTATTCGCATTTTCCCAAATCGTTCCTTCAATGGCTTGCAACTTTTCCCAGTGGAGCATTTTGACTTTCTTGCGAGCAATTTTTGCAAACTTTGCCGCAGCCGCGACAGCGGCGATGGACATTCCAGGTGGTATCGGAGGTGCGGGAATTTTTGGACCGGCAGGCGGAGGTGGTGGTGCTCCTTTCGAATTCGCTTGAACGAAACCAGGCGGTGCTGGGGGAGGAGGGGGGGGCAGAGCCGCTTTTGGTACTTTTTGTAGCGGTTTCGCTCCACCTGGAGGGGGCGGCGGAGGTGGAGGCGCCGATCCTTTTTCTGCTTTCTTGAAGCCTGGCGGTGCTGGTGGAGGAGGTGGAGGAGGAGCTAGCGCTGATGATGATTTCTTCCCGCCACCCATTCCCGGCGGAGGAGGAGGCGGAGGCGGAGGAGGCGCTGCACCACTTTTTTCTGGCTTCTTTACCGGTGCTCCTCCGGGTGGAGGGGGTAGAGGCGGCGGTGGAGGAGGAGCAGGAGGTGGAGGTGCAGGTCCAGATGGGGGCGTTTTTGCTTCTTTTAGAGGCGATTTTCTCGGCGGAGGAGGGGGCGGAGGAGGGGGAACAGATGAAAACTTCCGCGGCGGAGGCGAAGGAGCCGGAGGCGGTGTCGCGCTAATACCACTTTGCTTTGCTTTATTTATACCAGAATCGCCATCTGCTGGCGATAAAGTTTCCTCCAATCTCAGCTTGTCTTGCATTTTTTTGATTTCTTCCCCGCCAATGGTCTTTTGCTCTCTCGGAGAAGCAACGGGAGATAGTATCATTTCAGCTTCGATATCGTGAACACCTTCTCCGACCAAGTTCTTATGCAGATTTGAACTTTTGGAAAAGCCTCCTGTTTTCATTTCCTCTTCTTCGGCGCTACCGGACTTGTCTAATCCAACAAGTAATAATTCCGCAATATCTCCTTTCTTCAAGTTCTTTCGGCGCATCTTCTCGGCTTTTCCTTGGATTGCTCTCGCGAGTTTACCCTTCAAAATAGTCTCGATATCTGCCTGGAAAGACTGTAATGAGAACTTTTCTTTCGATTTACCTTCTACACCGTCTGCGATCAAAGCATCATCGTCGTCATCGTCATCTTTGATTTCGTGGAGATCTCTCAAGAGTTCAGTCAATTTCCCGCTTCTCGCCATTTGTATCAAAGCTTCTTCGGTTTCTTTCGATAACGGAACATCGCTAGAATACTGGGACGACTCAAGCTCGGTCGGTAATATCGAAGCATCAATCAATGGTCCACTTTTCTTACTTCTTGGCGAGAGACTTTTTTCCAGGGCGTCGTAAAAGCCTTCGGAACCGCTACTGTCCATGTCTTGCGCACCACCAACTTGTTCGCTACGCACGGCTTCGTCAAGAGTTGTAATTGTAGCGTCGGTAGGAGAAGTTGGTAGCGACGAGAACAGCTCAGCTCGTGGTGAAAAATCTCTTTCTCCGTGCACTTCGCTTCGCAATCCCTCTTTCGGCGATGTCATCGTAGTGTTGGGATCTATTCGAAGCGGTGTTGTCACCTCTGTACCATCCTCTTTATTCGCTTCAATTTTAGCCTCAACTGAAGACGGTCGCTCATCCTCTATCACTTTTACACTCTTATTCGATTTTGGCGTCACATCGACGCCAACCTCACCCATTGCTGCTACTTTAATGGGTGTTTTTATCGGTGATTCTTTTCTCGAAGGCGAAAGTGGCACCTTCTGAGCCGACTTTTGTTGTTGCGCATCCAATTCTCGAGGAGCTTCTTTCTCGATAGAATCCTGCGTCGTCGACGTTTTCGTTGCTCTCCGTCGAATAGCTTCCGCCACAGCGGATACTTCAACTCCTTTCATTTTTCTTTGAGACTTCAACTTTCGATTTTTGGATGATGCAATTCGTAATCGAGCGATTGCTGGCACAGACGCGGCAGTTCCCGATTTAGGTGATTTTACCATCCTCCTACCCGTCGCATCCAAAATTGGTGCCGCAGTCGGTACCACAATGGCCGAAATTGGCGCAGAGACGCTCATCTCACCACTTTCAATTGTATTAGTAGGTATTTCTTCCGCATCATGTCTGTTCTGATCAGGCAATTCGTATATGTCGTCGTCGTCATACTCTTCATCTTCTTGACTAGCGTCTTCCCAAATCGAACCTTCTTCGTCGTCGTAATCATCGTCGTCGTCGTCTGAAGCTTCCTCGACATCAACATCTTCGTAGATTTTGAGCTCATTCCCTTTAGTAATATCCTCACGCGGCGGAAGTTGTGGTGCGGTAATTGTCGTTACTACTTCACCTTCTCTTTTCAGAGTTATATCTTTACGTTTACGTCGTCGACGACGAGACTTGGAAGGCTCAAAGTTTTCCGGTGGCGGTAACGCTTCAACTTTTTGAGCAGTATCGTCGGCATCGTCGTCGTCATCTTCAAAGCTTTCACCGTCTGTGTACTCGTACTCTTCTTCATCTTCCTTAGTATCTGTTGCAAGTAATAAATCGGTATCTATCAGTGCATCCTTTTGAACTCTTTCCTTTTCTCGCCTCGTACCCCTTCGACGAACCTTTCTCTCCGTCAATTCTTCTTCTTCTTCTTCCGACACAAAAGAATGGTCGATAACATATTCCTCTTCGTTTTCACTACTGCTAAGTTCGTTAGAATCTTTCTGAATGGGTTGTTTGCGCTGTTGCTTTGCTCGGTGCTTCTCCCAATCCTCGGCTTCAGAGTCGCATCGTTCCGCTTCCTCGTCGTCGTATATTTTATCGAATCGACTTGGATCAAATTCGCGCTTTAGACTCTCACCAAACGCACTATTTCTTTCATCGTAGTTCCCAAACGCTGAGTTCAAATCCCATTTTCCGCCAGTAGCGACTATTTCTTTAATCCACCGTGGGGTTGGAGAAAGAGATGCGTAAGCAGAAAGGCCTCGTTCATTCATCCAAGGCGGCAGCGCATCGTCGATGTCTTCGCTCTCGTCGTCACCTTCCACCTCAAACTCGGACGGTGGAGATATACCAAAAGTAGCGCGCCTGTGTTTTCCACCTTTCCTGTCCGCTATTGCTTCGTTCATCCATGAGGGCAAGCTGCTGTCGTCGATCAAACCTTCCCGGATATCGTCCTCGTCGTACTCTCCATCGTCGGAATAGATTTCAAATTTTCTACTGCTTTTAAAATCGTTCTTGTTACTACTATAGTACTCGCGACGAAACGAAAACGAGTCGCGGTTGTCGTCGTCGTCGTCATCGTCGTCTTCAATATCATCCTCGTTGTTATTTCTGTGGTTGTTGTTGAAATCATAATCCGTTCGATTCTTCCTCACTTGGGGATCCCGTCTGTTCATCATCCCTACGCTGTTGAGATACATTTCCGCATACGAGGACGCTCTCACAGAAGTATCAAAATATATATTGTTCCCGAACTTCTCACTCCGCGTGTTCTCTATAAAAACTGGTTGGTTCTCGTTTTCGGCATCCGTGATGATTGAATAATAGTCTACGAAGATGAGTTCCATTAAAGAAACGACCAAAAATGCCTCGTCTTCTTCTCGCGTCCGGGACGTCGCGCGCTTCTCTCGCGATGGCTTTAATATTCTCGGCCCAATAGCGCTCGCCATAGATCGCAACGCAGTTTTATCCTTAACGAATACACTCCCGGTTTTAGCGTTGAATCCACACGTCGTCGAGTGGACAAACTCGCAAATCTCTTTCAAAACGTCAAAACGTTCTTTCGGCACAAACTGTTTCAACAGGAAGGTCACTACATATATCTGACTTTTTCTGTGGTCCGTGGACTCTATGGCCGTGATGAACTGCTCGTATAACTTTGTCGTCAGCAGACAATCCGTTAACAAATCTAATCCTTCCAGCAAGAGCTTCGCGTGCTCTTTTCCCCCCCTTCTTCTTTCTCTTTGCGTGTATTCATCTTCTTCTTTTTCTTCTTCTTCTTCTTCTTCATCTACGAGTTCCAAAGCTTTCCGTTTCCAAGTGTACGAAGCATCGGTATCTCCGTGCAACACTTCCGCGTGGTGCTTGAACAACGCATTGTTTTTACCACTCGTACCACTCGTACTCGTCACTTCTTCGTTCACTCGCAATCGGTGCGCGATGATTTGGAGTATCTTCACGATAGCCTTGTCCTCTAACTTCTTCGTTGTGGTCGTTGTTGTTTCATTTTTTCTGCCTTTACC
>Ga0255752_10000052_pt1 | contig 123084 bp, 119 predicted proteins | sample 011ome_25_FD_179952 | JGI IMG/M metagenome (GOLD analysis project Ga0255752, IMG submission 179952) | Coastal salt marsh microbial communities from the Groves Creek Marsh, Skidaway Island, Georgia - 011512CT metaG (version 2) | ecosystem: Environmental > Aquatic > Marine > Intertidal zone >...
TGGCACAAGCCCAAAAAGAATTATATTTGCACCCCCAACAAGGGACAACAACGGCCTCGTGGCGCAACTGAATAGCGCATCTGATTACGGCTCAGAAGGTTACAGGTTTGAATCCTGTCGAGGTCACGAATATATGTTTAAAAAAAAGCGCCAAGTCTACTTGAGCGCTTTTTTTAGTGCCATTCTAAAAGCGGAGTTTTGTCAGGAAAAGCCGAGCGAAGCGATACTAATCCTGAGTATTCGTGAAAGGGTCAAGGAAAAGTTGACAACTTAAACTACCTATTGCTGAAATAAATCATCAAAACAAACCAAATAAAGGTAATCAGAACCCAGTATTTTTTTAAGAATTTTAATGCTCTCATTTCATAAATGTATGGTTTTCATTTTTTATCTTCAAAAAATATTCGAGTCATGAAACAGTTTCAATACATAGTTTTTATAGGTCAAATTATATTATTTCTACTCCCTTTAATAGGTACTGCACAGATTTCAGAAGAAGAGACCGTTAAAAAAACCATTGAACTATTTTTTGAAGGCTTTCATCAAAAAGATGCCCAAATTTTAACACAAACTACAGATTCCTCATTCTCCCTAAACTCTGTAGGGAATAGAGATGGTAAAGTAGTCGCTACACAAACATCAGGCAATGCCTTTGTTAAAGCAGTGATTTCTAGAGAAGACATTCCCTCCTGGAATGAAAAACTCCTTTCATTCAATATCAAGATAGACGGCCCGCTTGCCCATGCATGGGTGGGGTATGAATTTTGGCTTGGAGATACTTTTAGTCACTGCGGGGTAAATTCAATTCATCTCATGAAAAAAGACAATACCTGGAGAATAATTAATATCACAGATTCTAGAAGAGAGAATTGCCTTGAGAAAAATTGATTGTTATATAAAATTTTTAGTTAATACCTATATCTACATTTTAAAATTTAAATTATCTCTATATGAAAAAATATTTTTTTCACTTTATTAAGCCTTTTAACACTTTCAATGTCTGCACAGATGAATGAAACAGACCAAGCAATTGAAAAGTCAAAAACTTTTTCAATTGGAGTTAAAGTAGGAGTACCAAACATTATTTCAATAAACGGTGAATTTGTCTTGCCCGTTTTAAATAATCGTTTTGCACCTTATGTAGATTATGGATCATTTGGATTAGATATTGAAGATACAGAAACTACTCTAAAATACATTGAGTACGGTCTTAATATCTATATGGGTAAAAAAGGAAAAGGCTTATACTTAGGTGCCGGAAGGGGTACTTTAAAAAATGAATTCACGTTTAATAATCTAACTTTTGAAGAAAATGGCGTTTCCTTACAAGGCTCAGTCACAACCCAGTTAGATATTAATGCTTTAAACTTAAAATTGGGCTTTAAGACTGGTGGGACTTTTTACTTTAGAATAGAAGCCGGATACGGGCTAGGAACCATTCCAGATACATTGAATTTTACTGCTTCCTCGGGAGGAATCACAGAAACTTTTACAGAGGAAATCCCTGAGATTCCTGGTATTGGGACTAATGGATTCGCTATTGGAAATATTGGCTTTGGATTGTCATTCTAGTTTCCCATATTTGTAGGGCTACCAATTCTAATTTTTAAAACTGTTTTTTTCGTTGGATTTATTTAGTACACCAATAGACCCTACTCATAACTGGCTGCCCAAAGATGGTGTGGTGGAGTATCACGGAACTATTTTTAGCGAAAAAGAATCTACTAACTATTACGAAGCGCTGCTCCATGAGGTTGCATGGGCGCCAGATCAGGCCCTCATGTTTGGAAAATTAATCACCACTAAAAGGGAAGTCGCTTGGTATGCAGATAAAGCCTATTCCTACACCTACTCTAAGATAACCAAAACAGCTTTGGTTTGGACCCCATTACTTTTAAAGATAAAAGCGGCGGTGGAAAAAGCCTCCGGGGAAACGTATAATGCCTGCCTTTTAAATTTGTACCACAACGGAAGTGAAGGAATGGGCTGGCACAGTGATGGAGAAAAAGACCTCAAAAAAAATGGTGCCATTGCTTCCGTTAGTTTTGGTGCAGAGCGCAAATTCGCTTTCAAACACAAAGAAGACAAAACAGTCGTGAACATACCCCTAGCCCACGGAAGCCTTCTGGTCATGAAAGACACTACTCAAACGCATTGGCTTCACCGGCTCCCCCCAACTAAAAAAATCCATAACCCAAGGATAAACCTCACCTTTAGAACCATTGTAAGGTAACAACTTCAGGGATTATAATTATAGGTATTGGCTTAGAATAGCTTTTAAATCATGGGTAGAATACACCCCAGATTGCCTCCATAGCTGCTCACCAGATTTGAAAATCATGAGCGTAGGAACACCTCTTACTTGGTATTTTGCCGCTACGCCCGGATTCTTATCTACATCTATTTTCACAATAGACACTTGGTCTCCCATCTGCTTTTTTAAATCATCTAAAATAGGACTCATTGCCTTGCAAGGACCGCACCAAGTAGCAAAAAAATCTATTAAAACAGGGGTGTCTTTATTGATAATATCTGAAAAACTGGCCATAAAAAAGGGTATTAATTAAAAGCAAAAATAAGGAAATGGTTAGATTTAAAATGTAACCCAAGTCACATGGGTTTAAATTAATATCTTTGGGAAAAACCCAAAGTTTGACAGCACTTCTTCGTAGGACCCTAAGTTCCTATCCCATCCTCAGTTTAATAGTCTCTTTTCAGCTGCTCAGATTGACTATACTGCCCTTTATGGGGCTTATGCCACAAGACGCCTATTACTATTTCTATGGCCAGCACTTAGATTGGTCCTATTTTGACCATCCTGGGATGATTGGTTATTTACTCAGGGCTGCCTCAGATCTTTTTGGAAGCAGCGTCACAGTGGTGAAAATGACAGACTTCACAGTGAGCTCACTTTCTCTTTGGGTGTTTTACAGCCTGTCTAAGAATTTTTTATCTCCCAGTAAACTTTGGGTCGCCATATTACTGGCCTCCAGCTCTATATTATGGAGCATGCTCAGCTTGAATTCCACCCCAGACGTCCCATTAGTACTCTTTTGGAGTTTAAGTTTATGGAGTTTAGAAAAAGCCCTTTTTAAAGCGACATTCCACCATTGGCTTTTGGCCGGAATTTGGATGGGTTTGGCTTTTAACAGTAAGTATACCGCAGTTTTGTTGCCCTTCGGGCTGATGCTTTTTTTATTTCTCTCCCCCACCCAAAGAAAACACTTATTAAAACCAGGTCCATGGCTCAGTTTGATTCTTTTTTGTGGAGTAGCCTATCCAGTATATTATTGGAATGCCCAGAACGATTTTGTCTCATTTGCCTTCCAATCTACCGGAAGATCTAGTTCTGTAAGTGATTTTGGTTTTAAACCAAAATTACTAGGTGGGTTTTTGGCCACCCAAATGGCTTTGGTATTTCCTGCTGCATTCATAACCCTAATAGTCCTTTGCTATAAATACTTAAAAAGAATCATTATTAGCTGGAAGCTTCCCTCAGACAAAACATTGTTCTTGGGCGCTTTTTTCCTCCCTACATTCTTGGGTTTTATGCTCTTGTCTCCCTTTTATTGGATTAAAATTAACTGGCTAGTCCCTAGCTATATCTCAGGCTTTATACTGCTCGCCTATTTCTTTAAACGCAAATGGGTGCGTTCACAAATCATTATTTCAATAGTCATACACTTATTGATACTCATAGAACTAACTACCTACATAGTTCCCATTCGCTCAGACGACACCTGGTGGGGTTGGGAAGCCCTTTCTAAAGAAGTGAGTGAACTGAGAACCAATTATCCAGACTATTTTTTCTTCTCAACAGATAATTATAAAACCGCAGCAATACTGAGGTTTTATCAGGACGCCCCCACTTACAGCACTAATGTGATAGGAGAAAACGGCTTACAATTTGGCATATTAGATCCTGATCTTAGTTTTTTAGAGGGACAAAATGCGATTCTTATAGATTCGGACACCCGATTTAAGAATGAAGCGCCCCCTGAAAGAGCTCCAGAAAAAGTAAGTCCGTTTTTTCAAGAAATCCAGGTGCTCCCTCCCATTATACTCAGAAACAAACAAGGCAAAGCCATTCGAAAATTCAATGTCTTTGCCTGTAAGAATTATAAGCAACCGTAATTATTTTATAGGTCTGGTTTTATTTATTTTAAATAACTGCAAGCGGTCATTATTATTTGCTACCAATATATGTGGCATGCCACCAATATTAATTTTAGCTATTTTTTTTGCGTCAAGCGGGGTGAAGAAACCACTTTCTGTGACTGGAATATTTTGTAATTTATTTCCGCTTTTCCCTTTTAAAAACAAACCAATACCTGCGTCATTTCTCGGTGTTTCTATTTCAGATACAAACAAATTACCAACACCTAATATATCTTGCTGGCCGTCTTTATCAAAATCTTCAATATGAAATGCATTTATATTGGACATTTGTGCTTGGTAAGGTAGCGACTTTAAAGCAAACGCTCCGTTTCCTAAGTTTTCAATATACTGTGACGCAAAAGTTTGGGTTTCATAATGAAGCGATTGCTTTAAGTTTTCTTCTCCATAAACTTCTTCTATCTGTAGAGAAGCAAAAACATCGTACTTTTTAAAAGTGCTTTTTAAGATTGGCACTTGTTCGGAGGAACAAGAGAATCCCCTTAATGGAAAATGCTTGTCTTGGTTGTAATATCCCAAAACAATATCATATTTATTGTTCCCATCAAAATCGTTGTAATACACATCAAAAGGATTCTGAGGAGTAGTTTTATACTTATAATTGAGTCCTAAATTTCCTGCTAAATAATCAGGATCACCATCGCCATCCATATCTGCTGAAGCCAGAGAAAACCACCAACCAGCTGTAGATTCAAATGAGGGAATGGTCGCTTTAGAAAGTAGTCCTCCATTATTATTGAAAATGGTCAAAGGCATCCATTCTCCAAGTAGCATCAAATCCGAATCGCCATCTGAGTCATAATCAGTCCACAATGCATCTGTAACCATGCCTAAATGCTTAAATTCAGGGGCCACACTTTCTGTTTTATTCACCAACTGCCCACTCTCATTAATCAGTAGCATACTAGTAGCAGGACTTGGATATTGATGGGGAACATGACGGCCAGCAACAAATAAGTCTTGATCTCCGTCTGCGTCAATATCTATGGCTCTAACTACACTGCCGCTGGTTCTAGCAAGACCAACAATAGCCCCTTTAGAAAAATTTCCTGCTCCGTCATTAAGATACACCCTATCGGTATAATGAAAATCATTTGCTGGATATTCATTCCCACCACTCACCACAAATAAATCTGGGGCTCCATCACCATTGACATCTACGAAAAGTGCGTCTACATCTTCATAGGGCTTTTCCTTTTCTAATAAGTTGGTATTTGAAGTATCGAATTGACCATTTTCATTCTGGAGTAATAACTGGGCCGGTTTTCCAGAGGCCCCTCCTATATAAAGGTCTTCTAGTCCATCTGAATTGACATCGGCGACAGCCAAAGCAGGGCCAAATTGTGACATTTTATGAGGCAATAAAACTTGTTGGGCATAATCGTCATAGCTATTTTCTTGGTGGGAAATTTTTAGAGAGGGCAGAAACACTTCATTAAACATGGGTTGCGCCTCTGATGGATTTTTGGTATTGACTACAGCCTGCTCTGGACTTAAAATCAAGGTCTTATTAACCATTACACTTTTTATAATTTCACGTGCGTTGTTTGGCCATACCACCATTACACTATCTACTGAAGCTTTGCCTAAACCAAAATGAAGGGATTGTTCAGAGGTAGAGTAAATTCCCCTCACATTAGAGGCCTCAGACATTTGTGACTTACCTTGGCTGTAAACAGTAACCCGTGTACCCATAACACTTTGATGATTTGGATCTTTTAATTGTACCCTTAAGTAATTATTAGGTAATTTTTTATCGCTATTATTTTTATACAAAAAGGCGGGCGCATTAATGTTGCTCACCACGAGGTCTAGGTCTCCATCTTGGTCAAAATCTGCATAGGCAGCACCATTAGAAAATGAAGCCTGGTCAAGACCCCAAGCTTCGGAAACCTTTTCAAACTGCATAGTCCCATTATTCTTGTAGGCATAATTTTTTAAAGGAACTGAAGGCAATAATCCAATGGTTTTGTCTATATCTAGAATATCAAATAAATTCACATCGCCAGCTTTGGGGTTGGCTGCCACCCATTCATTTGCAAAATCAGATACATATTGTGCTACGCGCTTATCTGCATCTGTGTTTCTAATATCATATAAAAGTCCATTGGTAATGTAAACATCTTTATGACCGTCATTGTCAAAATCTGCTAGTAGTGTAGACCAGCTCCAGTCAGTAGCTGCCATACCAGTATATTGTGCCATATTGCTAAAGGAGCCATTCCCATTGTTGTGTTGTAATGCGTTGTACATATATTGGTAATGCCCTCCGTCATTGACTACTTTCCAAAAAGCATCTGGATTCATCCCACTCATATTAGATTTAAGCCTAAAGTTGTCTTCTGCCACCATATCCAAAGTAAATATATCCTGATGCCCGTCATTGTCTAAATCTGCAATGTCTACCCCCATGGCATAAAAGGACATTTGTCCTAAGCGGGTATTGGCTTCATTTTTAAATGTACCGTCTTGCTGATTTATAAACATAAAATCTGGGGCATAAAAATCATTGGCCACATAGATGTCTTGCCAGCCGTCATTATTGAGGTCTGCTACACAGACACCATTTGGAAAACCTGTGAGGTCTATTCCCGCTGAGGCGCTTACCTCTACAAATTTCTGACTCCCTGTATTTCTGAATAATTTTAAGTGGTACTGTTTCTGTAATAGCTCTGTTCCAAAAAAAGGAGAGTAACTTCCTGGGTTGGGAGGTTGTGTCAATAAAAAAAGATCTAATAGCCCATCTTTATCATAGTCTAAAAAAGATGCATGTCTTGTTCTTGAGTCGTCTGCCAATCCATATTGTGCACCCATCTCTTTAAAATGTCCATCTCCTATGTTTATATAAAGTAAATTTACCCTTAAATCTGGTTTGTGATCAAACAACTCTCTGGTTACATAAATATCCAACAAACCATCTGCATTAATGTCTGCTACTGCAACACCAGTAGACCATCCATTGTCTTGAATAATACCTGATTGGCTGGTTACATTTTCAAAGCGAAAATTACCTTTATTGAAATACAATTGATCGCCCACCTGGTTTCCAGCAAAAAAAATATCTTCTAAGCCGTCCTGATTAAAATCTCCAACACCTACGCCAGCACCTCCATAAAAATTTGAATACAACAATATGTTTTCTGTCTTGTTGTCTTTTATTACATTGTTAAAGGTAATACCCGATTTTTCGGGAGCCACTAAAGAAAAAAGAGGGGTAGTATTCTGTCCAAATACTGGAACAATTAGACATAAAAAAAGCACCGCTAAAGTACTTTTAATCATTGTGAATTTTAAATGGTCTTTCATAAAGATTGTTTTTGTTAATAGACAAAGGAGGGTTACCCCTCCTTTGCCAAACTAACTGGACTTAAAACTAATTTACGATATTTCAATTGAAATACAAAAGCCGTAAATTATACGATTATTTATCCCACCATACTCTGGTTGTGAATTCATTAGGACCTTGTCTGGAAATTGCCGCAGCAAAATTTTCACCATTGGTACTCGCTTCTGAACCAGGATAAATGAGTCTTCTCGGTATAGTTCCGTTGGTCACGTTACCATCGTATGTAGCTTCTCCACCAAAAGGCTGTAAAACAGGGAAACCTGTCCTTCTCCAGTTGGCAAAAGCTTCATATTCATTAAAAAATGTAGCTGCCCAATATTGCTCTCCAATCATTTGAAGGGCTTTAGAGGCATCAAATGGCTTTGCAGCTAAATATGTAGCTACCTCAGCATCTGAAACAGCTGCAGCATTAGGATATAACATGCTCAGCATTTGCATGGCTGCTTTAACACCTGCTTCGTAATGCGATTTGGCATCTCCAGAAGCCCAACCTCTTGTTATAGCCTCTGCTATCATAAATTCAACCTCCGCATAAGTTTGGAAAACCATTGGAGCGTCTTCTCCAGTAATTACACCTCGATTGGGTTCTGCATAATCTGATGAGGTTGTTCCGTATTTAGCCTCTAACGCGCCAGATGTTAGTCCATTTGGCATACCGATTAAATCTGCTGGATTAGTGCTACCATCGCTTCTTCTAGCGCCAAGAATTGGTAATCTTGGGTCATCTTTTAAGAAATCTACAAAAGTCTTAGACAGTCTTGGGTTCCCATCTGCCGAAAATACTTCTCCATGACCATTTTTATTAATTCCCTCAGGACCTAATAAATGTTGAACATAAGCAATGTCTGCATTTGAAGTCATTACACCTGCAGTAATTGCTTTACTAGCCCATGCCTGTGCAGTAGCTGGATCTGCTTTAGACAATCGCATGGCTAATCTTAACATGAGAGAATTTCCAAACTTTTTCCATTTGGTTATATCTCCTTGAAAAATTAAATCAGAAGCACCAAGACTAGAAGAACTGCCCAGTTGAGCAACACCTTCTTCAATCTCTTTGAGCATATCCATATAAATATCCTGCTGTGCGTCGTACTTTGGTTTCAGCACACCGTCTATATATCCTTTACCTGCTTCAGAATAGGGAATATCTCCGTATAAATCAGTTATTCTGTGGTAAATAAAGGCACGCCAAATACGAGCAATACCCATCTGGTCTCCAGTATTTCCCTCATTGGTTAATTGGGAAATAATATCTTCTATCTCTTTTACTTGTTGGGGATATGCCCTGTCAAATAGAGAGGTAGCATAACCTTCATTTCTAGTATAGAAATTTCCAGTCCAATAAGTGGCCGTAGATGACATATGCTGAACAATCTGAGAGGAATAAATAAAACTTGCCCTCCAGTTTTCATAACGTTCTCCTGAGGTTCTTAAGAACACTGAGGCCAATTTATTATTCACATCTAATTGTGCCGCCTTTGTAGGATTTATATTCATCTCTTCAAAATCCTTGTCAAAATCACAAGAGGTAACTAAGAGAGATGAAATCAATACAATCGATAATAATTTTTTCATCTTAATTAAAATTTAAGGTTTACATTCATACCTATAGTCCTTGGAATGGGCATACCAAACCACTCTAATCCTTGTGAATTACTCACATTGTAACCAGATTCGGGATCTACATTTTCAACACTATTGGATAAGAAGAATAAGTTTCTTCCAATTAATGAAATTGACGCATTCTTAATAAAAGTATTTTCTAACAAATCTCTTGGAATGTTGTATCCAATACTCATTTGCCTTAACCTTAAATAGTCTGCATCATAAACAGATTCCTCAGCAATTTCATAAGTACGTCTCCAATAGTCTTCTATTCGTGCAGGAGCTATAGAAGTAGTAAAAGCAGCGCCACTTGCGTCAACACCAGAAACGGTGAATCCATTTTCACGACCATCTGCGTCTATGGTAGCTTTGTGAGCCCCAAAATATTTAGCCATAGCATTGGTTCCTGAGAACATTTGTCCACCGTATTTACCTTCAACTAATACACTCATATTAAAGTTCTTATAACGGAAGTTATTGCTTATACCGATAGAGGTTGGGGACACTCCAAAACCTAATATTTTTCTAGCGCCTACTTGTGGTATTGGCGTTCCATCTGGATCAATGTCGTGAATAATTCTTCCTTGAGCATCTCTGTTATATGAAGTTCCGTAAAGTGCTCCGTAGGTTTCTCCTACTATATGAGTAACATTTAAATTTCTAGAACGAGGCTCATCCATAGTAATGTTTGTATTTTCATCATTGGTAGAGACTATTTTAGAATCGTTGTAAGAATAATTTAAAGTTATGTCCCAAGCAAAGTCATCAGTTCTAATAGGAGAGCCACTTAAAAGTATTTCGTATCCAGTATTAGATACCTCTCCAAGGTTAGCCAATGCACTTCCATATCCAGAAGTAGGTGAAGCACTAACTCCAACAATGTCTCCAACAGTGGCGTTGTCATAATAAGTGAAATCTATAGAAGCCCTATTGTTAAACATTCTCAAATCAAAACCAAGTTCAATTTCATTTTTTTCAAATGGTGTAATATTTGGATTTGGAATTGAACCGTTAGAAATAGTTCCTAGAGAAGCACCTTGGTGACCTTGTCCATAAATTCCATAAGTTAAATTCAATGAGTAAGGCCCATCTGCTCCACCAGCTACTTGAGAATAACCTGCTCTTAGTTTAGCAAAAGAGATTACTTCTGGTAATTTAAACATATCAGAAAGCACTAATGAAAAACTTGCAGAAGTATACAAATCATTATTAGGCGCTTCTTTTCCTGGTAAAGACAAAGTCGAGAACCAGTCATTTCTTGCTGTAAGAGTTAAGAACATAGCGTCTTTATATCCAAACTCAGCAGACCCATAAGCTGAATTAATTTGTTTCTCATTAAAACCATAACCTGCAGATTGGTTTTGTGTGTTACCAACTGTATATAAATAAGGTACAATAAAATTACCTCCACTTGCGGTTACTGATTCAGCATTCTGGTAATTTTTACCTACACCTACAAAAGCAGTAACAGATAAATCCTCTTGAATTTTTAGATTGTCTGTTCCCAAGAATAAATCTGCGTCTCGTTGAACATTGGTAAGCTTATATTCGCTCATAGATCCTAATGGCTGATATGCAGTTCCATATGGTGTAATATCTCTTCTATTATAATCAAATCTATCTTGACCAAAACGTCCTGATAAATATAAAAAGTCTGTCATATTCCACCTTAAATTAGCAGAAGCAATAACACGCTCTTTTACAGAATTATTTACATATTGATAGGCTGCAAACCAAGGGTTTTGAGAATATGTATTGTCAGAAGTTCTAAATTCAGAACCGTCTTCATTTGTTCCAAGACCACCAGCACCTAACATATCGTTCACATCAATATTTGGTGCAAACAAGCGCATTCCAAAGTTAGCATTACCAGGTGAATCCGACAATCTAGGAGCTCCAACAGCGTCGTCTTGAATATATTTAATATTAATGTCTGCAACAAAGTTTCTAAATTTTTGAGTTGCATTAATACCTAGTGTATTTCTATTTAAAGTAGAATTAGGTATTATATCTGTGTTGTCTAAATTAGAATAAGAAACACGCACATTAGACTTTTCGGTTGCAGAAGAAATGGCTACAGTATTGATAAATGTCTGACCACCATCATAAAATTTCTTTAAATTATTACCTTTATAAGTATATGGTCTAGAAACACCATCCCATTGTTCTACAGAAGAACCATCTAATCTTGGTCCCCAGTTAGCATAGGTGTCTATGTTGTCTATAGTAGTAGAAAAATCTCTACCCTGTCCATAAGTAGTCTGAGGATCATAAGGATCATTATTAATATCATCAAACTGAATAGAACTACTAATATCTACAGACATCCCATCTGATCCAGCTCCAGTCTTAGTGGTAATTATAATTACACCATTAGATGCCCTTGAACCATATAAAGCTGCAGCAGCACCCCCTTTTAGCACAGAAATAGACTCAACTTCATCTGGGTTTAAAGCTGAAATTCCATCACCGGAGTCCGCTCCACCCCAAACTCCAGCAGAACCAAGGTTGGAGTTATTGATAGTAATTCCGTCTATTACATAAAGCGGTTGGTTATTACCAGTTAAGGAGCTATTACCCCTTATAATAACACGGGTAGATCCTTTAGCTCCAGCAGCATTACCTGAGATTTGAACCCCAGCAATCTTTCCTTGAAGTGCGTTGATTGCATTAGTTTGTTTTACGGTGTTCATTTCTTCACCTTCAACTTGAGTTACAGAATAACCCAGTGCTTTGGTGTTTCGCTTAACTCCCAAAGCGGTAACAACTACTTCTCCAAGTTGCTCTGCGTCTTCAGTCATAGAGACATTCAGAGTAGTCAGGTTTCCTGTAGACACTTCTTTAGTGGTATATCCTAAAGATGTGAATACTAAAACAGCATTACTGCTACTCACTGAAATGGTAAAATTACCGTCAAAATCTGTAGAGGTACCATTATTAGTTCCTTTTTCTACCACATTTACACCCGGTAACGGGACACCAGATTCCGATTCGGTTACCGTACCGGAAATGGTTTTGTTCTGAGCATACAGGCTATTAAGGCATAGTACTGCAAAGAACATTAATAAAAAATGAATTTTTCTGTTCATACTAATTTAGTTTAGTTAGTTACTTTTTAGTGTTATAAATTAACACTTGGTTAGCATAGTAAATATGTCACAATTACACGAATTTCAAAAAAAAATTCGACATATAACAACATATAAACTGCAAAAAATAGAAAAATTCAATCGTTTTCGAAATTTAATAGACTATAAAGCCGCTTATTTAAAGGCACAAAAAAGCAAAACGGCAAAAAAAAGCAATTAATATAAATATTTGATTTTTTCGACCAACTACACAAATGAACATACTAATAACAATTAAATAATCTAAGCTGTGCTATTTCAAAGGCTGTTGTTGTAAAATAAAATTCAACTCTTTGCCGTTTATTAGTTGCTCATGAGATATAAATAATCCCTTGAATTGTCTTCCATTTAAGTGAATGCTTTGAATGAATGTGTTATTTTCAGGGTTATTTGAGCGAATGAAAAGTTTTTGGTTTGAGTAATACTTTGGATCCAATTGAATTTCAATCTCGTCAAAACTTGGTGAAGTAATAGCATAAAGTGGCAAACCTGGAGTTACTGGATAAATACCCAGCATAGAAAAAACTGCCCAAGCACTCATGGTACCGGTGTCGTCATTACCAGGAAGTCCATCTGGCTTGTTGTGATAATAGGTGTCTAAAAGTGTACGGACCCTTTTTTGAGTTTTCCATGCAGCACCTTCTACAAAATTGTACAAATAGGGATAGGCTATGTCGGGTTCATTGGCCATATCAAATTGATTGTTGCTAAAAACCTTATCTAATTGACTTACAAAAGATTTGCTACCCCCCATTAAGTCAATAAGTCCATTTATATCGTGTGGCACCATAAAGGTGTATTGCCATGCATTTCCTTCAATATATCCAGGATTCTTTACAAAATTAGCCCCAGTGTCTGGATTAAAGGGACTAAGCCATGTACCGTTTGAATTTTTAGGCCGTAATAAGTTGAAAGAAGGATCAAATAATTCTCTGTAAGAATGAGACCTTTCCAGAAAAGTTTCATAAGAATCCTTATCTCCTAAAGTTTTTGCCAGCATAGCAATAGCAAAATCTGCCAAGTTGTACTCTTGAACAATAGACACAGAACCACTTTCATGTTGGTCTGCGCCCAAATAGCCCTTTTCAATGTAAGAACTTAATTCAGGGCGCAAGGGATTTTCATGGAGTTGGGTAGCACTTTTTTTCATGGCCTCGAATCCAAGCGCCACATCAAAATCGCGAATTCCTCTGTGATAAGTATCAGCAATAACAATCCCTGCAGGGTCTCCAACCATAGTGGTGGTCTCTGTAGCGTTTAATTCCCATTTGGGCAACCAACCACTTTCATTGTAAATGTTAAGCATGCTCTTCACCATATTGGACTGTTGCCTAGGATAGAGCAATGACAAAAGTGGATGCAAATTCCTGTGGGTATCCCAAAGCGAAAACACGGTATATCTTGTATCTACAGTATTTAAGGTTTCTCTATTACCCATAGCGGGATAGTCTCCATTAGCGTCGTTTAGAGTATTGGGATGTATTTGAGTATGATATAAAGCGGTATAAAAAATTTCTTTTGCTCCCGGTTTTCCACCTTTAACACGAACAACAGACAGTAATTTTTCCCATGCCTCTTGGGTAGCACTTTTAATCGCTTCAAAAGAACGACCTTCAGATTCAAGTCTTAAATTGTCTCTAGCATTTTCAATACTAACATATGACACCCCTATGCGCAATTCAAGCGTAGTGGCCTGTTTAAAGTCATAACTAAAATAAGCGCCAATACTATCTCCAACAACTTCTTGGTGGTAGTCTTTCATTAGCCTCGTCTTACCATTGTATCCCATCCATTGAGCTTCTTCACCTACATAAGCGCTTGGCTTTTTCCAAATTCCCTGGTCTTTAGTGGGGATAGAAACCTTGGCTACAAAATAAATAGGATAGGCTTCTTCTGGCTTATAATAGCAAAAACTTCCTACTTGCCGCATACCTTCAATTTCAGTATCAGAAACTCTTTTTACCCGCGCCCCTTGTTCATTGGTTAACCCCAGTCCTAGATTTAATAATACGTTTGCTTTACCCGCCGGAAAACTATAGCGGCTTATACCTACTCTGGTTGTTGCAGTTGTTGCGACTTTAATATCATAAGTATCTAAATAGGTTTCGTAATATCCTACGCTCGCTTTTTCGTCCCTATAAGTACTTCTATATTTTGCTAGATTGGTTTCTAGATTTCCTGTTGTAGGCATGGCAATAAGCACCCCTAGATCAGGACAGCCTACCCCAGATAAATTTACATGACTAAATCCTGTAAGAAATTTATTTTCATGGACATAGGGGGTAGACAACCAACGGCTGTCTTTTTCCATAGGTAGATTCTCAGCACCTGATACATTAAATGGACTAACACTTACCATCCCTCTAGGGGCAATAGGCCCTGGATTAGTAGTGCCAAAATTAGAGCTCCCCACAAAAGGGTTTACATAAGAAATGAGTTTTTCAGACTCTTGGGCCAAACTTAAATTTACGAAAAACAAAACACAAAGAAACAGTCGCATTAGGAAGGATTTAATTCATGAGAACTCATAGAGTAAGGAAATGCATTGAATTCAGTGGCTCGTTCTAAATTAGGCTCCTCGCTCATTTCAAATCGAAGCACACCGCCCTTTTGAACAGCATCTATTTTTAAAAAAGACGCATTCCAATCTGTATTATTTAAAGTAGCTTTTTTAATATAAGGTGCTGTAGGGCTGTTATGGTCTGCAATAATATCAAAAACATTTCCGTTTTGAAGTTTTAAAGAAACCTTGTCAAAAAGTGGGCTTCCCAAAACGTATTCTCCAGTTACAGGTGCTACAGGATAAAATCCCATGGCAGAAAATACATACCAAGCAGAGGTTTGCCCGTTGTCTTCATCCCCACAATATCCATCTGGTGCAGGAGTGTATAATGAAGTAAGCACTTCTCTAATTTTTGATTGTGTTTTCCATGGTTTCCCAGCGTAATTATACAAGTATATCATATGCTGAATAGGCTGGTTACCGTGGGCATAGTTTCCCATATTTGCAATTTGCATTTCTCTAATCTCATGAATGGTAAAGCCGTAATAGGAACTGTCAAAGATAGGTGGCATGTTAAATACCAGATCTAATTGAGACTCAAACACATCCAAACCACCCATTTCTCGAGCCAAACCAGCAATGTCGTGAAATACCGACCAAGTATAGTGAAGACTGTTTCCTTCGGTAAAAGCATCGCCCCACTTTAGGGGGTTAAATGGACTTTGAAAAGTGCCATCTTCATTTTTACCTCGCATCCATTTGGTTTCAGGATCTAATAGATTCTTATAGTTTAATGATTTGTTAAAGTAATAATCCGCCACAGAAGACTGACCCATTTTTTTAGCTAATTGACCAATGCTAAAATCTGCGAAAGCGTATTCAAGTGTCCTTGCGGCATTCTCATTTATGCCCACGTCATAAGGAACATAACCCAATTCGTTATAGTAATCTACTCCAGCTCTACCCACCGAATTCACAGGGCGACCTTCAGACTGAGTGGCATTTTTCAACAGTGCTTCTAAAAGCAAATTTTGATCTGCTGCCACCCCCTGTACAATGGCGTCTGCAATAATAGAAGCAGAATTTGAGCCTATCATACAATCCCTGTGACCAGGACTCGCCCATTCAGGTAACCATCCTGATTCTTTATAGGTATTAGCTAAACCTTCTAGGATTTGAGCATTTAAATCTGGGTACATGAGGTTAAAAAATGGAAAAACAGCCCGAAATGTATCCCAAAAACCATTGTCTGTAAACATATAACCAGCTTCCACTTTTCCATTATAAGGACTGTAGTGCACTACTTCATTTTGAGCGTTATACTCGTGAAATTTTCGAGGAAATAACAATACACGATACAGGCAGGAGTAAAACGTTTTTAATTGGTCTTGATTAGAACCACTTACTAAAATGCGTCCTAATTCTTTCTCCCAAGCAGCAGTCGCTTTTAATTTTGTCTCCTCAAAAGAATCGAATCCAACCTCTCTATTTAAATTAATCTCTGCCTGTTCGGGAGATATGAATGAAGAGGCTACTTTCATATGTATTTCTTGCCCTTTTTGGGTTTTAAAACTCACCACTGCCCCTACATGATCCCCTTGTTGTTCAATTTGCTCAGGCATAAGCCTCCAACCGTCTGACCATGTTTGAGCCATCTCAAAATCTGTATCAAAAACAGCGACAAAATAATTGTGAAAATTTTCAGGAACACCACCATTGTTATTTCTACAATAGCCTACTATTTTCCGTTCCTCAGGAATAATTTTCACCATGGACCCCTTAAAAAACCCATCCAAGATAATATGAGAATTCGTGCTTTCCGGAAAAGTAAATTTAAATTGAGCAGCTCTCTCTGTTGGTGTAACAGCCATAGTTACATCATAGTCTGCTAAATAAACACTGTAAAAATCTGGTTGAACAATTTCTGATTTATGAGAAAACCAAGATGCTCTTTTGTCTTCATTTACCTCTAAAGGTCCGGTAGTAGCCATGATTGAAAAAGCAGCGTAGTCATTAATCCATGGGCTGGGTTGGTGTGTTTGTTTAATGCCTCTAATCGTATTTTCATCGTATTTATAGGTCCAACCATCTCCCATTTTGGAAGTCATAGGGGTCCAAAAATTCATCCCCCACGGGGTAGCAATAGCAGGATATGTATTTCCGTTAGAAAGGCTAAAGTCCGAATCGGTTCCCATAAGAGGGTTCACGAAATCTACCAGACTATTTGATTGGTCTGCAGCAGAAAGAGCACTTTCTTGTTTACTCTCTTTACACGAAAAAAGAAGCGTCAAAAAAAACGAAATAAAAAGTAATTTGGGGATTTTTTTATTAGATATAATCGTCATTTAATCTTGTTCTTTAGAGGTCTTTATTTCTTTCCATTGTTCTAAGGTAATGGCATTACCGTCAAAAAACGAAACCCCATTGGCACCATTATCTTTGGCTATTTGAATAGCCAACCCAAGGTCTTCTGCACTCATAGGAGGCACATAAACTCCAGTATGTAAACCAACGCCTTTGCCCTCTAAATCTTTCACCCCTTGGGCAGTGGCAAATCCAATCCAATCTACCCCTTCATTGTAAAAGCTATTGTAGATCATAGGTAACACTGCATCTATTTTCCATTTGTCCCAACGCTGACGCACCATATGGTCTGCCATTTCAGGATATGGAAAAACAGCTGCAGTCAGAATTTTATTATTCTTATGGGCAATCTCAAAGGCCTCATCTACAATGCTTTTAACCTTATTTAGCCTAAACTGTTTCCATTCTATGTCAATTTCAGGATGTGTCATCTCTAAAGGGTTTCTGTGGTGCTCCTTTTCAAAAGCAGCCACACAGACCTCGCAATAACAAAAGTCGAATTCAGGTAATTCTGTGTCTTGTACCAGGTCGTATTTAGGTAAAAGTCCTACGGGCAGATAGATGTCCGAGTACCGAATATAGTCTAAGTGAACACTGGCCACACCGGCTACCTTGGCCAAACCTTCCACCAAAGAAAGTACATGATTCCTTGAGGCTTCTCTAGTCGGACACATCCATTTGTAATAGCCCACATAGGGTGGTTGGTCAAAACAAGATTTACCATCCCGACTCACTGCATACCATTCAGGATGCTTTTCTGCCTCTTTGTCACCAGGTCTATTAATGGCCATAATCCAAGCATGAACTTCCAATCCTGCTTTTTGAGCAATGGGTGTTAGTCGAGCCAAAAGACTTGGGTCTGTATTGGTATTAATCAAAACAGCATCTATTCCATTTTGAGCATATTTTTCAAACTCAGACACATAAGAATCGTCTGTCCTTTCTGCGTTAGCAGTGGTCCAAGTCCAATATTTAAATGGTGTTTTTGTTGGTGCCTCTAGCTCAGGATTTTTGCCCTGACAAGCACTAAAAATAACAGCCCCAAACAAGGCCATAAAAATAAATTTAAGGGGTATTTGTTTCATAACTTTTAAATTTTCCACTGGTATTTATTTCAAAGGTTAGTTCACTAAATGGGCTTTCACATATAAGACTAAAACTTTTTAAATAAGGAATTAGTTTTAAATTTATCTGCTTACCTTTTATACGAGTACTTATATTCATCTGATCATTTGACCACCCTTCACCCGATTTGAAATGTATGAGCAATTTTCTGTATTCTTGGTACATAAACCACTTTAAATACTCTTGATCCGGGATAACAAAAGAATCAATTTCTCCGGGAGCCCTAGGACTAAAGTATACATAGCCCCATTTTTCTGGCTCATGCATATTAATCACTTTTTGTTCCGACCAAACCCAATTGTACTCAGGTAAATAATTTCCATCTGGGCCTTTTTTTCTATAATACTGCCCTTGGGATATATCAAAGTCCCAATTGACTCTTGAAAAACCCATACGCCAAAATTCCCCAGCTAGGTGGTCATTCAGCTGAGTCACTTCATTAAAGACTGTAAGTGGAATGGCTACCTCTAATTGCCAACCACGGTCAATATCAGAGGGATTGTTTAGGGTCCCTTGAATACTAACAGCAGACAAAACTCCCTTCATATCCCACTGATTTAATACTCTAGGATTGTTTCTATAAGGGGCTGTTAAAAACAAATCCCACACCGTATTAAGCGCATTCATCTCAAATTCCACATAATTATGGGTGTCTCCATCTGGATCAATAAAAATTTCAAAATCATTGTTGTAAAAAATAACTGTATCCCTTTGCTTAAGGGTACCCCATACATGAGGCTCCTCTAACTTCGCCATGAAATAGAGATAGTTCTCATCCCACAACATTTTCATTTGAGTAGTGTACTTGGGTGTTTTTTCGCCTTCAATATCTACAAACGGAGCAGTCCATGGAGCCATTTCCCAGGCCTCTTCATCTACAATACCATCTATTGAAATCGCTTCAGTTGTTTTAAAAGCTACATAAGATTTTGGAAAAGGCGTATTTAATTCAAAGGGAGTTTTCTGACCAAATAGTAGAAAGGAATAAAACAGGCTGAGGGGAAAAAAAATTAAACTATTTTTCATGAATAAATGACAATAAATACTTCTTTAAAATTACAAATTGTATTCTTGTTAGGGAATAAAATTATAGCCTGTAGCACAAGTTATAATTATAATCACCTCTAATTTTCTTAATTTTAAAAGAATTTCAACATATTTTTAGACCAATAACAAAGCATCCAAGGCATACAACATCAGTTTTAATGTAGGCTAGTAACTCTTAAAAAAATTATAATAGCGCCGTTTAACAACCACCATGATTGCAGACAACCAAATAGACGCCTTACTTAACCAAGCTTCATACTCAAAAAAGTATCAGATAACCAAGAGGCACCATTTAATCTTTTGGACCATTTATATTTTATTTAACACCATTAGATGGGGCAGTTATTTTGACGATTACAGCTACTCTTTAAAAACAAATTTACTGGGCTTTCCCATACACATGACATTGGCTTACCTCAATGTATATTACCTCATGCCAAAGTTTGTTTACAAGAAAAAATATTGGAGTTACGCTGGATTGGTGGTACTATCTTTATTTTTAATGCTGGTGTTAAAATACTACCTCACTTATTATTTGGTGAGTACCAATGTATGGCCAGAGGGACCAGAAGAACCCAATGGTTTGAGTTTTAATTACGCGGTTCAAATGATGTTGGGTGAATTTTATGTGGTAGCTTTTGTCACGGCCATAAAAGTAACCATTGACTGGCTGGGAGAGAACAATCGTTTTAACGATTTGGAAAAAAGGCAGTTGGCCACCGAATTGCGGTTTTTAAGATCTCAAGTATCTCCACACTTTTTTTTCAATACCCTAAATAATATTTATGGTCTCACCCTAGAAAAGTCAGACAAAGCCCCTGAAGTGGTTCTCAAGCTCTCCGAGCTGATGCGCTATTTACTGTACGCCACTAAAAAGAGAAAACAAGATTTAATCAGCGAGCTTAACTGTATTCAAAATTATATAGATTTAGAAAGAATACGTTTTAGTGACAAACTCAAGGTAGAAGTAGAGATAAAAGGAGACTTAAACAATAAAAAAATTGCTCCAATGCTGCTCATTCCTCTCATTGAAAATAGCTTTAAACACGGAGCTAATCAAAATTTAGGAGACGTTAAAATCACATTAAGCGCTTTAGTTAAGGGTGATTTTTTATATTTTGAGGTCACAAATAATTTACCAGAACGAAGTACCAGAATCGACAATCTATCCTTAATTACAAAAAATGACTACAGAGGAGATGCTGTAAAAAAAATTGGTGGTATTGGGTTAACTAACGTAAAAAAACGATTAGAACTAGGATACGCACCCCAAGACTACGAATTAATCATAAACCAAACCAAACAAGACTTTACAGTAAAACTAAAATTAAAAGTATGAGGCTGAAAACCATTATAATAGACGACGAACCTTTGGCTGTAAGTATTCTAGAAAAGTATATCTCTGAAATTAAAGAAATTGAACTCATGGCCACTTTTAACAATGCTGTAGAAGCAGCTAGTTTTGTTCAACACCATCCCTTAGATCTCATTTTTCTTGATATTAACATGCCTGTATTAGATGGACTGTCCTTCTTAAAAAGTTTAGACATAAAACCCATGGTGATTATGACTACTGCTCATGAAAATCACGCCTTAGAAAGTTTTGAACTTCAGGCCATTGATTATTTAGTCAAGCCCATCCCTTTTCCCAGGTTTTTAAAATCCGTGCAGCGGGTCATTCAATTAAAAAAACCTCAAGAATCTCTAGATCAAAGTAGTTCTGAATCCAAGAGTATTTTTGTGAAAATTGACAAAAAGAAACTTCAAAAAATTGAGCTGGACAAAATCATACTCATCGAGAGTCTTAAAGACTATATTAGAATTAAAACAGATTTAGGAAAATACATCATTCACAAGACCTTAAGTAGCTTTACTGAGGAACTTCCCACAGATAAATTCATTAGAATACACCGCTCTTTTACCGTGGCTATAGATCGTATAGATTCTGTAGAAGGAAATAGCATAGAAATACAAGGAGAGCGCTTTACAATAGGCAGAAGCTATATCAATGAGGTGAAATCTAAAATTCTTCAGGACCTCATTAACTAAAATTGTTTTTTTAATTTGACAAATCCATTAAATAATTAAAAAACAGCCAGTGTTCTTCATAGCAACTAAACTTTGATGTTTGTCTCATTTCTCAACCTATTGAACCACAAGTCTTTGTCGTTTGTCTAATATAATTGCAAGGAGTCTTTTAAATATTGATATTAATTGAATCAATTTTAAAAAGATGTTATGCGCCTATTGTATTTTTTAAAAAAATACTCAGCTGCTTACCTACAAATGGGTGGTCTGTTTTCTATACTCCTATTATTGTTGGTTTTGAGTTGTCAAAAAAATGGTCCTAGAATTAAGGATTCAGAAGTTCGAATGCTTCAAGAAAGCGTTCCAGACTCTATAGACTTTACCTTTCACGTAAAACCAATACTTTCGGACAGGTGTTTTAAATGTCACGGGCCAGATAAAAATGCCCTTCAAGGCGGTCTTTCGCTGCATACTGCAGCGGGGGCCTATATGTCCCTTGGCAAAGCCAAAGACCGCCAGGCCGTAGTTCCATTTAAACCAAAAGAAAGCGAACTAATTGCGCGCATACATAGTTCCGATCCTAACATTAAAATGCCTCCTCCAGAGTCTAATCTAAGCTTAAGTAATTACGAAAAAGAGGTGCTAGAAAAATGGATTTCCCAAGGAGGAAATTACCAGGAACACTGGGCTTTTACTCCCCCAACACCTAAAAAAGCACCCCCTATTAGTCCTGAATGGGGTGCCAATGAAATAGATGGTTTTGTAATGAAAAAACTCAAAGAAAAAGGACTAGAACCTTCAAAACCAGCACCTAAAGAAGTGCTTTTAAGAAGGGTCTTTTTAGACCTTACTGGAATTCCACCGAGTCCTGAGGCTATAAATACTTTTGTATCTGATCAAGACCCTAAAGCATATGATAAAATCATAGACAGTTTATTAAATACAGATGATTATGCAGAGCATATGACTGCCGAATGGCTGTCCATCTCGAGATATGCAGACACCCATGGTTATCAGGATGACTTTGAAAGAACTATGTGGCCTTGGAGAGACTGGGTTATTCATGCCTTCAAAGAGAATATGCCCTATAACAATTTTGTAACCTATCAATTGGCAGGAGACCAACTTCCCGATCCAACCAAAGAACAAATTTTAGCCACGGGATTCAATAGAAATCATAAAATTACTTTTGAGGGAGGGGTTATACCAGAGGAGTACAGAGTAGAATACGTAGAAGACAGAACAAATACATTTGGCACTGCTTTTCTAGGTATTACAATGGAGTGTGCCCGTTGCCACGACCATAAATACGATCCCATTTCTCAAAAAAACCATTTTGAACTCTTTAGCTTCTTTAACAAATTAGATGAAAAAGGATTGGTTTCTGATAGAAATGAAGTTCCAGCCCCTACAATGAGAATTACCCCTGAAGACAAAAAAGGAGTACTTGCATTTTTAAGTACACAAGAGGACGGATCAATGACCAATCAAAAAGAAATAGAGATTATGGTGATGCAAGACATGCCTATTCCGAGAAAGACTTATATACTCAATAGAGGTGCCTACGACCAACCCACCACAGAAGTATTTCCAAACACACCAGAAAAAATATTACCCTTTCCAGAAGATTTACCTAAAAATAGATTAGGCTTATCTCAGTGGCTCTTTGAGGAGGAGCATCCGCTTACAGCGAGGGTGGCAGTAAATAGAATCTGGCAACGCTTTTTTGGAGAAGGCCTTGTGTCCAGTAGCTATGATTTTGGTAATCAAGGTGCTCTGCCCACTCATCCTGACCTATTAGATTTTATGGCACTTAAATTTAAAGATGAGGGATGGGATTTACATAAAATCATACGTTTTATTGTTCAGTCAGACACTTACAAACAAAGCAGTGCTATTAGTGAAGAGGCCCTACAATTGGACCCAGAAAATAAATGGCTGGCCAGGGCACCACGATTACGACTTTCTGCTGAAAGCATTAGGGACCAAGCCTTAGCCATTAGTGGTTTATTGGTTAGAAAAATAGGAGGTCCAAGTGTAAAACCATATCAACCAGAAGGCTTGTGGAAAGAAACCACAGGTGGTGGCGGTGGAAGTACCGCCAATTATGTTCAAGACAATGGGGAGGCTTTGTATAGAAAGAGTATGTATACTTTTTGGAAACGAACCGTTCCACCCCCGAGCATGCTCACTTTTGACGCTTCAAATAGAGATTTGTGTAGTGTGAAAAGTCAACAGACTAATACCCCACTCCAGGCACTCGTATTATTAAATGACCCTCAAATTATAGAAGCATCTAGAGTACTAGCAGAGAAAGCCAGTAGAAAAAAAGAAAACATAGCGGAACAGCTAGCCTATATGTATCTAGCAGCTACGGGACAATTCGCAACTGATAAAGTTGCTGCACAATTACTCGACTTATATCACGATATGGAATTACAGGTACAAAAGGAAGGAGTCATTCCTGAAACCTACTTGAGTATTGGAGAAAAAGCGGCTACAATTAATGAAAAAGACACCGCTTTAACGGCACTTTCTCTGACTGCTCATACCATTTTAAATCTAGATTTAACCATTACCAGAAGCTAATCATGAGTGAAAAAAAAATTATAGAAGAACGTTCCCTGCAACTCAATAGAAGAGCATTCTTAGGAAAAACAGCTTTAGGAATTGGTGGTATTGGTTTGGCCTCATTGCTAGGTACACCGTATTTCAATACAACTAAAAACGGTATCATAACCTCAGCAACACCTCAAGCAGCTATCAAAGGTGCGCTCGATGGACTGCATCACCCTGCTAAAATAAAAAGGGTTATTTATCTCTTCCAAAGCGGTGGTCCTTCTCAATTAGAGTTATTTGACTATAAGCCCATGCTTAATAAGAGGCGTGGAGAAGATTTACCAGAATCAATTAGAAATGGACAAAGACTTACTGGAATGACTTCTGGTCAAGACAAATTTCCTTTAGTAGGCTCCCAATTTGGATTCAATCAATACGGTAATAATCCTGCATGGATTAGTGACCTTTTACCCTACACCGCAAAAATATCAGACGACATTTGTGTCATTAACTCTATGTTTACAGAGGCTATTAACCACGATCCAGCCGTCACATTTTTTCAAACAGGGTCTCAGCAACCAGGAAGGCCAAGTATAGGCTCATGGCTCAGTTATGGTTTGGGAAGTGAAAACGACAATCTACCTGCTTTTACAGTACTCCTTTCAAGAGGAACGGGAAGACCTAATGGCCAGCCTTTATATACCAGGCTTTGGGGGAATGGATTTTTACATTCCTTGCATCAGGGAGTACAATTTAGGGCAGCCAAAGATCCAGTGCTGTACCTAAATGATCCAGATGGCATGAATAAAGACACCAAAAGAAATATGCTAGATCATTTGGCTGAATTAAACGATTCAGGATACGAAGATTACGGGGACCCAGAAATTAAAAGTAGGATAGCTCAATACGAAATGGCCTACAGAATGCAAACCTCTGTACCAGATGTTATTAGCACTGAAAAAGAACCAGACTATATTTATAAAATGTATGGTGCAGATGCCAAAATTCCGGGGACATTTGCTGCCAATTGCCTACTAGCAAGAAGGTTAGCAGAACAAGATGTACGTTTTATACAGCTATATCATATGGGATGGGACCAACATGAAAATCTACCAGGCGCCATTGCCAAACAAGCTAAAGACGTAGATCAGGCCTCTGCTGCATTGATCATGGACCTTAAACAAAGGGGGCTTTTAGAAGACACCTTAGTGGTTTGGGGTGGAGAATTTGGAAGAACAAATTACTCTCAAGGGCTCCTCACAGACACCAATTATGGTAGAGATCACCACCCAAGGTCATTTAGTATTTATTTGGCGGGTGGTGGTATTAAGCCTGGCTTGTATGGAAAAACAGACGACTTTGGGTACAATATTGTAGAAAACCCTGTACATGTTCATGACTTTCAGGCAACCATGCTACATTTATTGGGTATAGACCATGAAAAATTCACTTATAAACACCAAGGAAGGCGCTTTAGGCTTACAGATGTAGAAGGTAAAATTGTCAGAGATATTTTAAGTTAGCATGAAGAGAAACGAATTTTTAGCCACCGCTGGCCTAGGGACATTGGGATTAGGACTTTCCGGTTGGGGAACACTTCCTGCTTTTGCCTTAAAAGATGCTGTTATTGGACATGGAAGCCACCAGTATAAAGTAGATTTAAATTGGGGAGCGTTGAATCCAAATTTCTATCCTGTTAATGACTGTCATGAAATGGTTCAAGATAAAAAAGGATTGTTGTATCTATTGACCAATCACACAGCAAACAATGTTTTAGTGTACAATACCTCTGGCAGCCTTGTGAACAGCTGGGGTAATGAATATCCTGGGGCACACGGTTTGAGTATTCACGATGAAAATGGAACAGAATACCTCTATATTTCTGACAACAACAGACATGAAGTAATCAAAACCACTTTGGATGGAAGAGTTGTTCAAGTATTTCCATTTCCAATAGAGAGTGAAAAATACCAAGATCCATCGCAATATATTCCCACTGAAACTTGTGTGGCCCCAAACGGCGATGTCTATGTTACAGATGGTTATGGCGCCCAATACATTATACATTACAATTCCAAAGGAACACTCTTAAATGTATTTGGAGGTAAAGGCACTCAAAAACACCAATTTTTAAATGCTCACGGCATTTGCATAGACCAAAGAAGCGGTACGCCTAGCTTACTGATTACTGAAAGACAGGGAAATGAACTAAAACGCTTTGACCTCAATGGAAATTATATGAGTAGTACCCATTTACCAGGGGCTTATATATGCAGGCCAGTGATTCACGAGAAAGAAGTATATCTGGCCACTATTTGGTCTGGTAATGGTGGCGAAAATAGTGGTTTTATCTCCATCTTAGATCACAACAACAAACTCGTGTCTGCACCCGGAGGAATTACTCCAGTTTACAACAAGGGTGGAGAATTACAAAAAATGCGTCAAGGATTAAAGGTGTTTAAACACCCACATGATGTTTGTATAGATAAAGACCACAATATTTATGTAACTCAATGGAATGCAGGAAAAACATATCCTATTAAACTCATCAGGATATGAGAATAGTCCTTTTAAGCTTTGCCGTTATTTACTTATTTAATAGTTGTAAAAATACTATTGAAAATATTTCCTCTGTGAGTGATACAAAAGAATTTCAACTATCCAGCCCTTTAATAACTACTGAAAAGACACTCTTTAAAGACAGTACTCTGTTAGTCATTGAAAGCCCTTACCCAGGGGCTGTATTATGGTTTGAAGCTATAGATAATCACACCCAATACCCAATACCAAACATTCAATATGAATCCCCAATTAGCCTCAAAGAAAACACCATTTTACGTGCCTATGCTACCCATCCAGAATATCAAACTAGTGACACTGTCTCTTTGGAGGTTTTTAAAATAAAGCATTCTTTACAAAAAAGTCAAATTAGCATTTCTCCTAGGGCAAACCCCGCTTATCTTGGAAAAGGGAACAGCACATTAATCAATGACACAAAAGGAAGTGTATCTTTTAGAAATAGTGATGAATGGCTGGGGTTTGATCAGCCAAAAATAACCATTGATTTGGTTCTTGACCCTCCCCTTTTAATAGACAAAATAATGATTAGCAGCCTGATTGACCAGGACGCTTGGATATTCCCTTTAGCAGAAATTGAGGTAAAAAAGGCAAATAAGGTATTAGGCAGCTATGTTAATTTTGATGCTGAAAATGCTACCAACGCAAAGCTAAAAACTTTTATGGTAAAGATCCCGAACAATCATTACAATAAACTAACTATTGAATTGACTTCTGTAATAAACATTCCAGACTGGCACCCTGGAAATGGAACCCAAGCTTGGCTTTTCATAGATCAAATACTTGTAGAATAATATGCTTTTATCTTTGAACTCAATTCCCATAATATTTCATATTCTACTCCTTCAAATAAATCCCATAGAAGTGATGGGTAATTTTCACCCACTTCTGGTTCACTTGCCTATTGGTATTTTCCTTTTTGGATTTGCATTGGAATGCTATTGTCATTTAAAAAAAGTCCCTTTACCCCTTTTTATTCGAAGTTTTTCTCTAGTTGCAACAGCAGGATTTGCACTTTCTTCTGTAATATCTGGCTTGTTACTGGCGCAAGGCGGTGCCTATAATGAGGAAGTACTGTCCTTACACAGAAACATGGGTATTGTATTTACCATTGGGGCCTTTGGATTATTATTTTTACACCAATCAAAAACAGTTTGGTCCAAGAAAATATTTTTCCCTATATATGGTATACTGGTGTTTTTACTGACTGTTACGGGTCATTATGGAGGTAACGTCACCCACGGTGAGGGGTTTTTATTTGGCCTAAATGAGGTAAATTCAAGCCTTTCCATTACCTCATTAGATAATGCTATGGTGTACACTGATTTGGTAAAACCCGTATTGGATTCTAAATGTGTGGCTTGTCATAATGATAGAAAGACTGAGGGAGGTCTTTTAATGACTAGCCCTGAATGGCTGCTCAAGGGAGGTGAACACGGGAGTATTTTTCCTAATGACAAAGACAGTATTGGTCCTCTTTTGACCAGGGTTCATTTACCCATGGAAGAAAAGGAACATATGCCGCCTAAGTCTAAAGCGCAACTCACCACTCAAGAAGTGACCCTTTTAGAATGGTGGATTCAAAACAATGCTTGTTTTGACTGTAATGCAGCTAGTTTAACAAAGAACGAAAAAGTGGACTTGGCTTTGCAATCCTTTTTGGAAGATAAAAATCCTATTCGTGAATGGGGAGAAACTATAGACCCTGTACCTCAGGACTGGATAAACATTCTGGCAGCCTCAGGAATAAAGGCTTATCCTATTACATCAGGGCATTCAATGATAATAGTCAATGCTCGAGGCAATCAAAATCTGAGCAAAAAAGACTTTAAGCTTTTAAAAAAGTACGCAGTTAATATTGTAGAATTAAACTTAGGAGCTTCTAATATGAATGACACTTTAGCCGTTTTTTTACCCAACTTTAAGCACCTATTAAAGCTACAAATTCCACAAACTTCTGTAACGGACCTGGGCATAGAATACATAGCATCGTTAGAACATTTAATGTCTCTAAACGCTTTTTCCACGCCGTTAACCAACAGGTCATTGGATATCATTAACAATATAAGCTCCTTAGAAAACGCTTATGTTACAGATACTAAAATAAACAAAAGTACTATGGAGTCCTTTGTAGCTAAAAATGGGAAACTCAACTTACATTATGTCCCTGAAGACACTTTTGCTCAAACAGCTCTAGATCCGCCTACTATTTTATCTAAAACAGATTTCTTTAAAGATTCGTTGGAGATTGGCTTGGCCTATGTCTTTGAAAAAGCAAGCATTTACTACACTTTAGACGGTAGTTTACCAGATAGCACCAGCACCAAATACCTTGCTCCTTTTACTATAGATAAAACCACCCAACTCAAAGCAGTCACTTATATGGAGGGCTGGGGGCTGAGCACCATAGTACAAGCAGATTTTAAAAAATCTAACATAGATTACACCCATGTAAAGTTATTAGAAACACCCAATGAAAAATATAGCGCTAATGGAGGTGAGTCATTGGTAGATCTAAAACGTGGCTCTACTAATTTTGTAGACGGAATGTGGCTGGGTTTTGAGGGTAAAAACGCTTCTGTACTTCTCACATTAGCAAAAAAGGAACAAATAAACTCAATGGCAATTGGTACCTTATCTGCCCCTGCAAGTTGGATTTTTTATCCTGTAAGCATTGAGATTTACAGCAGTAACAACGGCATTGATTTTAAAAAAATAGCACAACAAAACTATTCCCCTGAAGCACCCAACAATGATGTTAAAAAGAAATTCTTAGAAATTAATTTTCCTGAGATAGTAGCTACCCACGTCAAAGTACAGATAAAAAGTCCACTTAAAAACCCAAATTGGCACCCTAATCCAGGAGGGAAAAGTTGGATTTTCATAGATGAAATTATTTTAGACTAGTAATGGCGTCTACGAAAAAATTTGTCGCAGTATGAACTCAAATGAGTAATTTATTTTACTTATTTTTGATAAAAAACTATTGATATGGATTTTATTCTAGAACCTTGGCCATGGTATGTATCCGGCCCTCTTTTTGCTTTAGTAATGCTTAGCCTTACTATCTTCGGAAAGAACTTTGGTATGTCTTCTAACCTTAGAACCCTTTGCGCCATTGGTGGCGCAGGAAAAGTAGCTTCCTTCTTTAAGTTTGATATTAAGGCCCAAAAATGGAACTTGGTCGTGGTATTAGGTGCCGTTATTGGTGGGTATATAGGAAGTCACTTTCTTCAAAACCAACCAGATATTGCCATAAGCGCGTCTACCATAGAGGCACTACAACAAATGGGGTTTCAGGATCCTGGAGCCAGTATATTACCTCCTGAACTCTTTAGCCTAGACGCTATAAGCCAACCCAAAACCTTATTTATGCTTATTCTAGGCGGCTTTTTAGTTGGTTTTGGTACCCGCTATGCTGGTGGCTGCACCTCAGGACATGCTATTAGCGGGTTGAGTAACCTTCAAGTACCTTCATTAGTTGCTGTGATTGGTTTTTTCATCGGAGGCCTTATCATGACTCACTTTATTTTACCCTTATTATTCTAGACTATGAAATATATAAAATTTTTAAGCGTCGGTATATTTTTTGGAATTCTCTTAGTAAAATCAGAAGCTGTTTCTTGGTTCAGGATATTTGAAATGTTTCGTTTCGAATCATTTCATATGTATGGAATTATAGGAAGTGCTGTAGCACTTGGAGCTATTGGAATTGCGCTAATTAAAAAATTCAAAGTTAAAGACCTGTCTGGTCAAATCATTGAGATCCCCAACAAGGCTAAAAATTATACCTCAGCAATTATTGGAGGCTCTATTTTTGGACTTGGATGGGCATTGGCGGGTGCTTGCCCAGGACCAATGTATGTTCTTGTTGGAACGGGAGCAATAAGTATGTTTGTCGTTATTGGAGCTGCGCTTTTAGGCACATTTGTTTATGGGCTACTCAGAGATAAATTACCTCATTAAAACTTGATTAGTACGCAAATAAAAAGCCCCTTTAAAGGGGCTTTTTATTTTATGTGACGAGGGAAATAATCACTACTATACAATCTCCGCCTGAATACCTGCGTCTAAAATACCCTGACATTGCGGTTTTAATTTATCTAGAGGACCCGTTTTTACAGTACACTTCCCATTAAAGTGAATAATAAGGGTGCATTGTTGGGCTTGTTCACTTGAATGTTTACAGACTCTAATCAGGGTGTTAATGACATGATCAAAGGTGTTCACCTCATCATTAAATACCACGAGCTCGTTGTATTTTTGAACCGCCTCTAACGTATCTTGTGAAGATTCCTGTTGTTCCTTCATATCCATAAAAATATAAAAAATCAAACAGATTTAAAAACAGCCGCTACCCAGTCATTCTTCTCTGTATGGCTTTGATATTCAATTCCCAAAGAAGCGCATTTCTCTTTAATCATGCCTAAGTCTTGGTCGTAGAAGCCACTTAAAAGAAGGTATCCTCCAGGGGCGATATGACTCTTATAAGCTGCCATGTCGTTTAACAAAATGTTTCTGTTGATGTTAGCCAAAAAAATATCATAGGTCTTTTCTTTTAAATCAACAGAGGATAAGAAAGAAACGTCTCCTTCATATACCTTAATAAAAGGCACTTTATTTCTTTCTGTATTTTCTACAGCATTTAAATAACACCAGTGATCTATATCTACCGCGTCTATATCTATAGCTCCTTTCATAGCCGCAAGAATAGCTAAAACTCCTGTACCACTACCCATATCCATGACTTTCTTATCCTTACAATCCAGCTGTAAAATAGCACTTAACATCATGTGAGTGGTCTCATGGTGTCCGGTGCCAAAACTCATCTTTGGTTCAATGACAATGTCATAAGTAACCTCAGGAGCTTGATGAAAAGGCGCTCTAACAACACAGTGATGATCTACTTGAATGGGAGAAAAATTAGCCTCCCAATTGGCATTCCAATTCTCTTGTGGAATTTCCCTTATGGTGTATGAAAAGCTAAAACCATCAAAATCATAAACATCTAAGTCCTCCAATAAATCAGGTTTCCAAAAAGAGGTGTTAATATAAGCAATGACACCTGTAGGAGTCTCCTCAAAACTTTCAAATCCCAAGGTTCCCAACTCTGCCATCAATAAATCTGAGGCAGGTTGTAAGGGAGTCACTTCAAAGTGACAAGCGGTATAGTCTAGTGTCATATTTAATTAAAAGCGTTCACGATGGCTGCAAAATCTGCTGCTACGAGTGCTGCTCCTCCAATAAGGCCTCCATCTACATCTGGCTTAGAAAAAATCTCTACAGCATTGGCTGGTTTCACACTTCCACCGTACAGTATGGAAACTTCTTGTGCAATTGATTCAGTAAATGCCGCGGCTATAGTCTTTCTAATAAAATGGTGCATTTCTTGTGCTTGCTCTGCAGAAGCAGTCTCCCCAGTTCCTATGGCCCAAACAGGCTCGTATGCTAAAATGATTTGTGACCAAGCAGTTTCGGGCAAACTGAATAAGGCATTTTTTAACTGGTGCTCCACTACATTGAAGTGATTGCCTGATTTTCTATCTGCCAATTCCTCACCAAAACAAAACATGACTTGTAATCCTTTGTCAATGGCTTGTTTTGTTTTCTTTTCTAAAATAGCATCTGTCTCTCCAAAATAGCTTCTGCGTTCAGAATGACCCAAAATAACTGTTTTAATTCCCACCGCTGTGAGCATGTCTGCAGAAATCTCTCCGGTGTAAGCACCTGAATCTGCGAAGTGCATATTTTGTGCAATCACCTCTATAGGAGTGGTGGCTGCAGTATCTAAGGCTGCCGTTAAGTTCACAAAGGTTGGTGCCACCATCACAGAAACGTCTGTTGCTAATGGCAATCCTTTTAAGTCTTCTATTAAAAGCTGGGTAGCCTTTAAATCATTGTTCATTTTCCAGTTTCCGGCTACAATTTTCTTTCTCATAAGTATATTAATTGGTTGTGTTGAATTCTAATAATTCAAAATCATTATAATGTCTTTTTTGGGTAATGGTGCCATGTTCTACCACTAAAATGGCAGGATTGGATCGCACGATTGTTTTGAGCGTGGTCTGATCTGTGAAATAAAAATCAAACCCCAGTCCATATTTCTCTTTCACTTCTGCTGCCTGTGCTTTTGAAGAGGCAGACATGCCTATTACTTCATAACCTGCACGGTGTGCTTTTAAGGTAGCTTGAGCCACTTTTTCAAACGCTTGGGGATTGCTTTTGGATAAATCATAGGCCACAACCATCACCAGCTTAGGAACCATCATTAAAGACTCTGTCTGATCTACCCCTTCCTGCTCTATGGTAAAATCATGGATAGGAGGCACGTAGCCCTCTTGAATTTTTTCTGTGGTAACTCTTAAAAAGGTGCCGTCTACATTGGGATATTCCTTTTGTGTGGTAATGACTCTTTCTTCTCCATTGACCTCAAAAACCCATCGATATTCATAAATAGATTGTGGTGCCCCCTTAGGAACAGTCATAGCTGCTGGAATATTAACACCAATCTTATATGGTCTAAAGTCTATTGCCGGTAAATGTTGCAACACCCAAAAACCAAAAGAAACAGCCGCCACAAAACTCAAAACCACTACAGCTTTTGTTAAGGTCTTAGGCAAGAAACTATTTAGATGTTTCTTTCCTCTAAAAAGAAATAATATGAGTACCAATAAAATGACATCTTTTGTAAAAGACTCCCATGGAGTGAGCTTTATGGCGTCGCCAAAACAACCACAATCAGTTACCTTATTAAAATAGGCAGAGTAAAAAGTTAAAAAAGTGAAAAAAACAATCATAGACAGCAAACTCCATAAGGTGAATTTCAATTGATAGCCTAGTAGCAAAAACACCCCTAAGATTACTTCAAATACCACTACAAAAAAAGCGATCGCTAAAGCAAAAGGGATTAAAACAGGGAGGTCCAAGACTCCTTGGCTGAAATACTCTTCTAACTTAAAAGAGAAACCTACTGGATCATTTAGCTTAATAAAGCCACTAATCACAAATAAAACCCCTACTAAGATTCTAGATAAATGCGTGATGTATTTCATAGATTGTTCTATTAAGATTCTAAGTGAATCAATGCAAAGACAGCATAATTTAACATGTCTTGATAATTCGCATCTATTCCTTCACTAACTAAAGTTTTTCCTTGATTGTCTTCTATTTGCTTCACCCTAAGTAATTTTTGCAAGATAAGATCAGTCAGGGAACTCACTCTCATGTCTCTCCAAGCTTCCCCATAATCATGATTCTTGGCTTCCATAAGTGATTTCGTAATGGCTACTTGCTTATCGTAGGCTTCTAAAGCTTGAGAAACATCCATATCTGGTTGTTCCACAGCTCCTAACTCCATCTGAACTAAGGCCATGACGGAATAGTTTATAATCCCTATAAATTCAGACACTTCTCCTTCCGCTACTTTCTGCTCTGTATTTTGCTGAAGCCCTCTAATTCTTTGAGCTTTAATAAAAATCTGATCTGTCAAAGAAGGAAGTCTTAAAATACGCCATGCAGCTCCATAGTCTGACATCTTTTTCTCGAAAAGATCTCTACACATTTTAATTACTGCATTATATTGGTCCGAGGTATTGGCCATGTCTTTAGTTAATTTGCGTAAATTTCGCATAAATAATTAAACCCAACAACCCTATCCCTTTGAATCTTAAGATCTCATGTTAAAAAAAACAAATTCTACTCCCACTGTTCCTTTTTCATTGAATTGTAAGGGAGATTTAATCTTTTTGAACACACCTAAAATAATGGGCGTACTCAATATTACTCCAGATTCTTTTTACGACGGAGGGCGCTACAAAGCAGAAGACCAAGTGCTAGCACAAGTAGAAAAAATGATGAAAGAGGGCGCTACTTTTATAGATATTGGTGCATACAGTTCAAGACCAGGAGCGGCAGAGGTGTCTGAAGCAGAAGAGGCAAAAAGACTCTACCCAATGCTACAGGCTATTTTAAAACGGTTTCCCGAGGTGCTTTTGTCTATTGATACCTTTCGAAGCCATATTGCAAAAGACGCTGTAGAAATGGGCGCTGCCTTAATTAATGACATCTCTGCAGGACAATTGGACCCTGAAATGATTCCAACTGTAGGAAAGCTAGGGGTGCCCTATATCATGATGCATATGAGAAGTACGCCAAAAGACATGCAGGAGCACACCTATTACGAGCACTTATTACAAGAAATTATCAGTTATTTTTCAGAGAAAATTGACAGGGCTAAAAAACACAACATCAATGATATTATTATAGATCCTGGCTATGGATTTGCCAAAAACACCCAACAAAATTTTAAATTACTTAGGGATAGTGCGTTGTTAAATACTTTTGGAGTACCTGTCCTAACGGGAGTGAGCAGGAAATCTATGATTTACAAAACATTGAATACAACTGCACAAGAAGCGCTTAACGGCACAACTGCCCTACACATGCAAGCGCTCATTAATGGAAGTAGTATCTTGAGAGTACATGATGTGGCACCTGCTAAAGAGTGTATTCTTTTGTATGAAGCCCTTCAAAATGCTTAAAAAACAATATATCTCTAGGCTATTTATAGTCTAATTAGCTATTTTTACAAAAAAAAACCTATTGGAATTTTTCAATTTTCTTGAATTTAAAATTACTGACGCCATAGATATTCTATTGGTGGCCTTGCTGCTTTTTTATATTTATAAATTGGTCAGAGGCACAGTAGCTATCAATATTTTTATTGGGATTGTTATGGTTTGGGGGCTTTGGAAACTCACAGAATTATTAGAAATTAAAATGATTTCTAATATCATTGGAGGGTTCATGAATATTGGCCTTATTGCGCTGATTATTGTTTTTCAACAAGAGATTAGGAAGTTTTTACTCATGTTAGGATCTACTAATTTCGCTAACAAACGCGCTTACTTAAAACACTTTAAATTTTTAAAGCAAGACCTTCAATCCCTGGAAACAGATATTAAAGCAGTTATAGCAGCGCTAGAAAAAATGAGTCAAACCAAAACAGGCGCCTTATTGGTTTTTGAGAAAAACAATTCTTTGGATTTTGTGAGACAATCTGGAGACAGAATGAATATTGAATTGAGCCAACCTATTATTGAAAGTATTTTTTATAAAAATAGTCCACTTCACGACGGAGCTGCGATAATAGAAAATAATTACATCGTAGCGACGCGTGCCATTCTACCCGTTTCTGATGAGAGAACTATTCCACTTAGATTTGGTCTTAGACATAGAGCAGCAGTAGGGATCACTGAAAAAACCGATGCTTTAGCATTGGTCGTATCTGAAGAGACTGGAGCCATCTCTTATATAAAAAATGGTGGTTTTATATTATTCAAGGACAGTATTGAATTAGAGCAACTGCTGCGTACAGACCTGAGCCAGTAGTCTTAAATTAAAATACATTGATGAGTAACCGCTACAAACAATAGGCTTTTCTTAATGCATTGTTACTTTAAAGCTATTCCGCAACAGCTACTTGTAAAAACTGGGCTTCGTAAAGGTTTTTATAATACCCTCCTTTTTTGAGTAATGCCTCATGCGTGCCTTGCTCCACAATCTTTCCTGCCTCCATGACAAGAATGTTTGACGCTTGTTTAATTGTGGCCAATCTGTGTGCAATCACAATGGAAGTCCTGCCTTTAGTAATGGTGTCTGTAGCTTTTTGAATTAGTTGCTCTGAGGCACTGTCTATAGAAGAAGTAGCCTCATCCAATATCAAAATTGATGGTTTTGTCACATATGCCCTAAGAAAAGCAATTAATTGCCTCTGACCACTTGACAACATGCCCCCACGCTCCTTTACATTAAACTGATACCCTCCTGGCAAGCTGGTAATAAAATCGTGAACGCCAATTTCTTTGGCAGCAGCTTCTATTTCAGAAATACTAATTTCAGGATTTCCTAATGAAATATTATTTTCAATAGTGTCCGCAAAGAGAAAAACATCCTGTAAGACTACGGCTATATGACTTCTAAGTCCAGCTAATGACAAGTCACTAATACAATGACTGTCAATTGAAATACGACCAGATTGAATATCGTAAAAACGGTTAAGTAAATTAATGATGGTAGACTTACCAGCTCCAGTTGCCCCTACTATAGCGAGGGTTTCTCCTTTAGATACTTTAAATGAAATTTCTTTGAGTACAGGTTCATCTGGTAGGTAACCAAAAACTACTTTTTCAAAGCTAATATTTCCTTCTATTTGAGATAAATCAGTATGACCCCCTGTTTCTGTTTGGTCTTGGGTATCTAAAATTTTAAAAACCCTTGCAGCAGCCACCATACCCATTTGCAAAGTATTGAACTTGTCTGCTATTTGTCTGAGCGGTCTGAAAAGCATCTCTGAGAGTAAAATAAAGGTAAATATGGTACCGTATTCATTAGCGCTAATACCAGAAATATTTTGAAGCCCACCATACCAAACAATCATTCCTATAGTAATGGAAGAAACAATATCTGCTACTGGAAAAAAAACAGAGTTATACCACACGGTTTTTAACCAAGCTTTAGTGTGTTTCTCGTTAATTTCCTCAAATGCTTTTTTTTCTGCAGCTGCCCTATTAAAGAGCTGAACTACTTTCATGCCTGAAATACGTTCTTGAACAAATGAATTTAGTTGCGCCACCTGAACCCTTACTTCGGTAAAAGCACCTTTCATGGCTCTTTGAAACAATCTTGTGGCGTATAAAATAATGGGCAGAACAGCAAAAACAATTAGAGATAGCCTCCAATTTAAATAGAGCATGACTCCACCAACCACAAACATTTTAAGTAAATCTGACACTATAACAAAAAAGCCTTGTGAAAATATCTCCCCTATTCGTTGCATATCTGCCACAGCTCTAGTGACCAATATACCAATGGAAGATTTGTCAAAATAAGCCATTTTAAAATGGGTCATATGACGAAAGAGCTTGACCCTTACATCTCTGATTACAGACTCTCCCAACCAATTGGCAAAATAATTAAAAGTAAGTTGGCTGGTTACCTCCCCAATTAGGACGGCTAGTAAGATAAGGGTTAGATTTAGGAGCTTTTGGGCATCGGCCATTTTAATGGCCTCATCTACCAAAACCCCTACCAAAACTGGTCTTAACACCGCAAATGCAGAAAGTATTATTGCTGTAAAAGCTACTCCATAAAAGGTAAATGCATAGGGATTGGTATATTGCAACAATCGCTTAAACAGTTTTTTGTCGAATGCTTTCCCGCTTTCTTTAAGATCAGACATAAATGTTTTCTGGGTAATTTATCTGGGTTAAATATAAGCCTTTCGCTGGAACAGAAGGTCCTGCTTTACTCCTTGACTTGGAGGCTAAAAGTTCTGGAATATCTGTCACTGGGCGCTTGCCTGTACCAATTTCTAAAAGAGTCCCCACAACTGCTCGAACCATATTTCGCAAAAATCTGTTGGCGGTTATGGTGAAAACCAATTGATCTTTTGTGGCTACCCACTTTGCGTGGGTAATGTCGCATATATAGGTATGTACATCTGAATTGGACTTTGAAAAGCACTCAAAATCTTTTTCACCCAATAGCATCTGAGCTGCGGTATTCATTGCATGAATATCTAACGGCTGAAAAACATAATGGGCCCCATGATGCTGAAAAGGATCCTTACGATTTACAACTATATACTCATAAGTCCTACTGGTTGCCGTGAAACGGGCATGGGTGTCTTGGGTAACGGCTACTATTTGATCTATTGATATATCCTCTGGAAGAAAGGCGTTCAGCCTGTCTGTAACAATTAGTGGTTCAAAATCTATTTCAGTATCAAAGTGAGCGACCATTTTTTTGGCATGTACACCAGCATCTGTTCTCCCTGCACCCATTAATTCTACAGGTGTAGCTAATAACATTGAAAGTGAATGTTCCAATTTTTCTTGCACACTGGAGGCATTCGGTTGCTTTTGCCAGCCGTGATAGTGTGTTCCTAGATATGAAAAGTGTACAAAATATCTCAATGCAATCTCTTACTTTTGTGTGCAAAGATACCGTATAGCCAATTGAATTTACTTTAAATGAAAAAAATTTTACTGCTTTCAGATACCCACTCCCATATAGACGAGAGAATATTACATTTTGTATCTGAGGCAGACGAGGTATGGCACGCTGGGGACATAGGAGACTTAGCGGTAACAGACGCTATAAGTGCTTTAAAACCACTCAGGGCAGTTTATGGAAATATAGACGATCATAAAGCCAGAAGTAGCTTTCCGCTAGATTTAAAATTTGATTGTGAGGGTATGAAAGTTTGGATCACTCATATTGGTGGTTACCCGGGTAAATACAATCAACGCATCAGGACGGAAATAAAGCAAAATCCTCCTCAAATTTTTGTTGCTGGCCACTCTCATATCTTGAAAGTACAGTGGGATAAATCCATTCAATGTATGCATCTCAATCCAGGAGCTTGCGGCATTTCTGGTTTTCACCAAATGAGAACCATGCTGCGATTTTCTATAGACAAGGGTGCTTTAAAAGATTTGGAAGTCATTGAATTGGGCTTGAGGGGAAAAAAGCCATAAAAAAACCCGGGTAACAAGCCCGGGTTTTACGCACTAATACTACTAAGATGTTAGGTTTAACGTAAACGATCGACAGATTTTACGAGATCTTCGTCCTTTTTAATGGCTTTATTGGCCACAGATAAAAAAACGATAGAAATAATAGGAACAAACATCCCAATACCCTTCTCAGAAAGAACACTTTCTCCAGATAAATTTAGCCATCGGTAAACGAAAAATCCTAGTAAAAAAAAGTTTAATATGATGTTTAATCGGTTCATTACAAACTGATTAATTCTCTTTTTATAGGAAAAAACACTTATGAAAGTGAGTGTTGCAAATATAATGAACGTGCCTTTATTTAAAGCGTTTGCTAAAGTAAAGATAGTATTTTCCTCCACTTCAGCAACGATATTAACGAAAAAAATAGCGCATAAATTTACTGCTGCTACAATTAATAAATAAAGTGTTTGTATTCTTTGTATCATAGGTGTTGGTTTCTTCTACTGGCACACAAAAATAACGGTCTTTTTCAAGATTTAAAGAGAATATTAATTTTTATTTGTATTATTGTATCGTGATTTTGTAAAAAAGGAAATCACACTTACCCCAGGGAAGTTCTTTTTCCCATTTTCAAGTTATTTACAACAAATTACTTATCTCAAGTATCCACCTATTTTATATCATTGAATGTTTGAAATTTCGAAACTAAAAACCATGAAGCTTCCAGAGCTTCAGGAAATTGCAAAAGGATTAAAGGTTCCTAAGTTTAAAACTTTAAAAAAATTAGATTTAGTCTATCAGATTTTAGATCTTCAGGCTACAAATCCCAAAGCTGTTGTTGCTGCTGCAACACCAGTTTTAGAGGGAAAAACAGAAGCAGTTAGCACTAAAAAAACCTCTGAAGAAACGAATGAAATTACTGAGGAAATTACTAACGATATTCCTTTAAAAGCAGCGGAAGTTAGAAGAAAACCTAATCCAAGACCTAGAAAACCAAGAGAAGGAGACAGCCCATCTACTAGAAATGAAGCGGACGCTCCTTCTGCCAATAATACGGAAACTCCCACTAGAAAAACAGCGTCTCCCATTAGGCCGGAAAGAACAAAACCAGAGACCACTCCAAACAAAAAGGAGCTAGAAGGAGAAGAACAAAATAACGGGAGGGTACAAAACAACCGTCCTAATAGAAGGCCTGAAAATAAGCAAAACAATAGAGACACAAGGTCTGCTGAAAAATCTTCGGAGCAAAGGAACCATCCACAGCACGCCCCCAAGCAACAAAACAGGAAAAATCCGAATCAAAACCGTCCAGAGAAAAACTTTAATTACGACAAAGAATTAAAGAATAGGTACAAAGATCCCGACTACGAATTTGACAGTATTATTGCCTCTGAAGGGGTGTTAGATATTATGCAAGATGGTTATGGTTTCTTGAGATCTTCGGACTATAACTACCTATCTTCTCCAGATGATATATACGTGTCTCAATCTCAAATAAGACTGTTCGGTTTAAAGCCAGGAGATACTGTATTGGGAGAAGTAAGACCGCCTAAAGAAGGAGAAAAGTATTTCCCTCTTATTAAAGTAAATAAAATTAATGGTCAAGACCCACAAGTCGTTAGGGATCGTGTGGCTTTTGAACACTTAACACCTTTATTTCCAGAAGAAAAATTCAAACTATCTGAAAGACAGAGCAATATATCTAACCGAATTATTGATTTATTTTGCCCCATTGGTAAAGGTCAAAGAGGAATGATTGTGGCCCAGCCTAAAACAGGTAAGACCATGCTTCTTAAAGACATTGCTAACGGAATTGCAGCCAATCATCCTGAAGTGTATCAACTTATTCTTCTGATTGACGAACGTCCAGAAGAGGTGACGGACATGCAGCGAAATGTAAAAGGAGAGGTCATTGCCTCTACTTTTGACAAGGAGGCTACAGAACATGTAAGAGTGGCTAATATTGTATTGGAAAAAGCCAAGAGATTGGTAGAATGTGGTCATGATGTCGTGATTCTTTTAGATTCTATTACCCGATTGGCTAGAGCCTACAACACTGTTCAACCTGCCTCTGGTAAGGTGCTGAGTGGAGGGGTAGACGCCAACGCATTACACAAGCCAAAAAGATTCTTTGGTGCTGCTAGAAACATAGAAAATGGCGGTTCTTTAACTATTATAGCCACTGCACTTACAGAAACGGGTTCGAAGATGGACGAGGTGATTTTTGAAGAATTCAAAGGAACTGGTAATATGGAACTTCAATTAGATAGAAAAATATCTAATAGAAGAATTTTCCCTGCCATTGATCTTACCTCTTCTAGTACCCGTAGAGACGATCTTTTATTAGACGAGCAAACCGTGCAACGCATGTGGATTATGCGTAAATATCTTGCAGATATGAACCCTGTAGAAGCCATGGAGTTTATTGAACAACGCTTTAAGCAAACGAAAAACAATGAGGAATTCTTATTGACTATGAATCAATAATCACTCCTCATAATTGTATTAAAACGCCGCGGATTTCTCCGCGGCGTTTTTTTTTGTGGCATTAGCCACTATTCATTGCTGTTAATTAGGGCACAAAAAAAGCCTGTGGTATTGAAAAATACCACAGGCGTATGAGATAAAACGAGTAAAGATCCCTACTTAAAGAGTCGCTACTTGTTTGGTTAATTTACTCTTCAAGTTAGAAGCTTTGTTAGAGTGAATGATGTTGCGTTTTGCCAACTTATCAATCATAGAGATCACAGATGGAAGCATCTCTAAAGCTGCTTTCTTATCTTCTTCTAAACGTAATTTTTTAAGGGCATTACGCATGGTCTTGTGCTGGTACTTGTTACGTAAACGCACTGCCTCGTTTCTTCTAATTCTCTTTAATGCAGACTTGTGATTAGCCATAGTTTTAATTTGTAATTGTTATGAATGTTACCATTCGCTTTTGTAGTCCGTAGGGGAATCGAACCCCTGTTACCAGGATGAAAACCTGGCGTCCTAACCCCTAGACGAACGGACCGTTTTGCAGCATATGCTGCGGGATAAATTTTGTAGTCCGTAGGGGAATCGAACCCCTGTTACCAGGATGAAAACCTGGCGTCCTAACCCCTAGACGAACGGACCATTACTTTACGCAATTGCGGATGCAAAAATACAACTATTTTTCACTATTGCAAGATCCAACTACAATTTTTTCTTTTTTTAATAGGCCTTAGCAAATAAGACCCTTTTAGAAGAGGGCTTACCCGTAAGAATACAAAGCCCTTGCTCCTCTTTTGCATCTATAGGAATACACCTAATTGAAGCCTTAGTGTCCTCTTTTATCTTTGCTTCCGTCGCTATAGTTCCATCCCAATGTGCAGAGACAAAACCACCCTTTTCTTCAAGTACCTTTTTAAAAGCTTCATAAGTGTCTACAGGAGTAATATGAGTGTCTCTAAATTCAAGGGCACGTTGGTATAGATTATCTTGAATAACGGCTAACAATTGCTCTATATGGTTTACAACCTGGTCAGAAGCGACGGTTTCCTTTGTAAGGGTGTCTCTTCTTGCAACTTCAAAAGTGTTGTTGTCTAAATCTCTTTGTCCAATGGCCAAGCGAACAGGAACTCCCTTGAGTTCATATTCGTTAAATTTAAATCCTGGTTTATGGGTGTCTCTTTGATCAAATTTTACAGAAATTCCCTTAGACTTGAGTTCTTTTACCAATGGCGCTACTTTTTCAGCAATAGCGTCTAATTGTTCTATACCTTTATATATGGGTACAATAACTACTTGTATGGGGGCTAATTTTGGGGGCAGAACCAATCCGTTGTCGTCTGAGTGGGTCATAATAAGTGCACCCATTAGTCGGGTAGACACTCCCCATGAAGTGGCCCACACATACTCTTGTTTTCCTTCTTTACTTGCGTAGGTTACATCAAAAGCCTTGGCAAAGTTTTGTCCCAGAAAGTGTGACGTACCTGCCTGTAATGCTTTTCCGTCTTGCATCATGGCTTCTATACAATAGGTCTCTAAGGCGCCTGCAAAACGCTCAGACTCTGTTTTTAGCCCTTTAATCACAGGAACCGCCATAAATTCCTGTGCAAATGTAGCATATACCTCCATCATTTGCTCAGCCTCTGCTATAGCCTCTTCTTTGGTAGCATGAGCGGTATGCCCTTCTTGCCATAAGAACTCTGCCGTTCTTAAAAACAGACGTGTTCTCATTTCCCAACGAACTACATTAGCCCATTGATTTATAAGCAATGGAAGGTCTCTATAGGACTGAATCCATTTTCTATAGGTGTCCCAAATAATAGTTTCTGAAGTAGGCCTAACAATAAGCTCCTCCTCCAACTTGGCGTCTGGATCTACGACTACCCCACTACCATCCTCAGCATTTTTAAGCCTGTAATGAGTCACTACGGCACATTCTTTAGCAAAACCATCTACATGACTGGCCTCCTTACTGAAATAAGACTTGGGAATGAACAAGGGAAAATAGGCATTCTCATGACCTGTTTCCTTAAACATATGATCTAATGCTGCCTGCATTTTTTCCCAAATAGCATATCCGTATGGTTTTATAACCATACAACCTCTTACGCCAGAATTCTCTGCTAGGTCTGCTTTTCCAACTAATTCGTTATACCACTTAGAGTAGTCTTCGCTTCTTTTGGTTAAATTTTTACTCATAACTTAGAGTTTGGCACAAATCTTGTAATTTAGCCTATAGTTAGTATCTCATTCTCAGTACTACGCCTTTTTGGGGCCATCTTATTTGTCTAGCACTGTGGCACAAAACTAACTATTTTTAAAGAGCATCACAATTAAATTATAGCCATATGAAAACACAAACACTTACTTCCAGTTTTAGATCTTTAGGATTACTAATAACAGCAAGCTTGTTTTTAACTTCATGTGGAAGTTTTACCCAGGCTTCATTTTACGCACAAGATGGGATTTATAGCAATTCCAATGGCATAGTAAGAACCGTAGCTGCTTCTGAAACAGCAGTTCAGGTAGTGAACGACAACCCCAATGAATTTGGGTCTTACTTCTCAGATCGCGCCAATACTTATGCCTCTTTATTAGAAGAAAACAATTTTACTTCTGCAGACCAGTATAGCTCGTCAGATCAGTACAATGATGACCAGTACGTAGACCAAAACGGTCAAACATACAGACCTCAAAACAATCAAGTTTCTTCGGGTCAAAATAATGCACAAGCCGGTTGGGGAAGTAGTCCATCTGTTGTAACTATTCAGGTCCACAACAACCCTTGGTTTGATCACTTTTATCCTGGGGATCCATTTTATAATAATTTTGGTATAGTTCCAATGGGCATGCAAGGGCTTTATTTCTCCTCTTTTGCCCAAATGAGTTCCATAAGATTCCGCCCTTGGAGAAATTGGAGATTTAACCAATGGGGATGGGGAAACAACGCCTGGGGAATGAACCCATGGGGATTTGATCAATGGGGTTGGGGCTTTAATAACTGGGGTGGAAACCCTTGGGGCTGGGGCTTTAACTATTGGAACAATATGGGCTGGAACAGTTGGAATAGATGGGGATGGAATAGCTGGGGCTTCCAAAATCCAGTGGCTTTTTACGGACCATACAATTATGCTAGAGTCAATAGGTTTGGAAGAAATAACCGATTTAATAGAAGTCCATATAGAACAAACGTTGCAGTAAATGCGACACGAAGAGGAAAAAGTAACCAAACTCAAAGAAGAAATAGCAGCTATGCGCTTAGAAAAAATACATTAAGCGTGAGTGGGCTCAGGAATTACCTCAGAACCAGCGACAATACAAGGGTAGTGGACGCTTACAGAAACAACAACAGGGCTGTAGATGGAATAATAACTTCCAACAACACTCTAAGGTCTAACAACGGACTTAGAAACAATATTGGACAAACAACTTCTAACACAAGAACTGTGTCCTCTAATGGAAATACGAGAATGGTGTCTTCCAATAATTTGTCTAATAACCTGAGAAATCGGACTTACAATACTTCTAACGCAATAAGAAACAACAGTTTAGTTAGAACACCCCGTGCAACTAGAAGCACTTCTGTAAGAAGCAATCAGAGTCCAAACACTCAATTGTACAGAAATTTAGCCCCTAGAACGAGTAATCTTAACAACAGCGCTATAAGAAGTAGCGGTAGTAATAGTGTTAGAAATGTGAGTCCTATTAGAAGGAGCATTAACATACAAAGCACTCCTGTTAACAGGTCCAGCATTCAACGCTCGAGCAACAACACTCCCGCTGTAAGATCCTCTAATAGCGTAAGAAGCAGTGGTAGTGTGCGGTCTAGTTCTTCAAGCAGGTCTTCTTCTAGTAGCAAATCTAGCGGAAGAAGAAATTAATTAGCAATTCAATGAGAAAAATATTATTAGGAGTCATTTTGACTTCGGGTTTATTCACTTATGGGCAACAAATTCAGGACCTTCCTTTGTTTGGCTTAGAACAAAGAACAGGAACAGCAAGATTTCAAGCCATGGCGGGTGCTTTTGGAGCCCTAGGAGGAGATTTTTCTGCGCTCGCCATTAATCCTGCAGGTGCTGCCGTATTCAAACACAGCCAAATGGGCTTTGGACTCTCTTATTTTCAGACAGAAAACAATACCCAGTTGAACGCAACAAATACCCAAGCCAATAAAGGCCATTTAGGGTTCAATCAAGCGGGAATTGTTTTTGTGTACAACAACAGTCAAAACAGTCCATGGAAAAAAATCAGTTTTGCGCTAAACTCAGACAATAGCAACCAATACAAATCGAGGATAAATGCGAAAGGAAACACCCCAAATGGTTTGGACCAGTACTTTCTTCAATACGCCAATGGCATTCCTTTTGGGGATATTTTAAAATTAGACGGTGAACTATTAGAAGAAGCCTATCTCAATATTGGCGCAGAAATTGGATATGACGCACAACAGGCCTTTTTAGGGTATTACAGTGGTGTTTTGGACCCTACTGAATTAGACAATAATAGCATCAGTAGTTATGTGTCTAATGCCCGCTACCAACAAGTACGCCAGAACCATCAGATTCAAACCAAAGGGAGAAATAGCAAATTTGTCGCTACCACAGCAGCACAATACAAAGACTTCTTGTTTTTAGGTGCTGGACTTGAATTTCAAAGCTTGGTTTATGAAAAACAAGGAAGAATAAATGAAGATGGATACAGTGCTAATAGTCCCATACAATACATAGATTTTGACAATTTTATTAGAACAGACGGTAATGGAGTTGCCCTAAGTCTAGGCGCCATAGCCAAAGTCTCACAAATTCTGAGACTTGGAGTGAGTTACAGAACCCCCACCTGGTATACCATATCCGAAAAAACACACCAACAAATTGGGAGTAATCTAGAAGATGTAGATATTGAATTCATTGACCAAAACCAGATTAATCTATTTGAAGATTACAGAACAACAATCCCCTCAAAAATAACACTGAGCGGTGCTTTGGTATTTGGTAAGAACGGCTTATTAAGCGTTGATTATAGCCAGCAAGATTTTTCTACTGCACGGTTTAGACCCCTTAGAGATCCTTACTTCAATGAACTAAACAATGCCGCCAGCAATAGTCTTGGCACAGTCAATAGTTTAAACATTGGCGGGGAATTTAATCTTTCAAGATGGTCTCTTAGAATAGGGTATAGCACACAAAATAGTCCTTTTAAAAACAACAGCACCAACACCACAAACACCAGCGCTGGATTGGGATGGATTTTTAATGGAGGTAGAATTGATTTTGCCTTTAGCCAATGGAAACAAAATCAGTCATTTTATGCTTTAAACTATCCAGGAGGCACTCCTTTTCAAATGGAAACAAGTAGAAATATTGCCAGTATGACCTACACCCTTTTCTTCTAAACCAAAAAAGCTATAAATCCCGGTAGAATTGCCCTATATTTGCAGTAGAAACGTACTACATTTAGAATGAAAATAGACCAAAACGCTATGGAGGCTCAAGAAGAACTCTCTATGGACCACCTGTCTGCAGCAGAAGATACTCCGCTACGATCAGACGCCTTTGACCTCTCTAACGAGGACAAAATTGAACGAATTAAAGGCCATGTAACAGCCATTCTAGACACTTTAGGTCTAGACCTTACAGACGACAGCTTAAAAGGCACGCCTAATAGGGTAGCTAAAATGTTTGTGAATGAAATTTTTGGTGGTTTACATCCAAACAAAAGACCAAAAGCGTCTACTTTTAGCAACAAATACAAGTACGGAGAAATGCTTGTAGAAAAAAATATTACCCTCTACTCCACCTGTGAGCATCACCTACTCCCTATTGTTGGGAAAGCACATGTGGCATATATATCAAAAGGGACTGTAGTGGGATTATCAAAAATGAATCGGATCGTAGATTATTTTGCCAAAAGACCCCAAGTTCAAGAACGTTTGACCATACAAATTGTCAGGGAATTACAAAAAGTGTTAGGAACACAAGATGTGGCTTGCGTCATAGATGCAAAACATCTTTGCGTAAACTCTAGGGGTATTAGGGACATAGACTCTAGTACCGTTACAGCAGAGTACGGAGGCGCTTTTAAAGAAGCTGCCACCAGAAAAGAATTTATAAATTTTCTCAACCTTCCGGTTAATTTCTAGATCAAAAGAACATGCCTGTATCACAAAATAATACCTTAAAAATATACAATTCCCTCAGTGGAAAGAAAGAAGTATTTACCCCTATTACACCGGGTTATGTAGGTATGTATGTATGTGGACCAACTGTTTACTCTCAAGTACACCTTGGAAATTGCAGAACCTTCATGTCTTTTGATATGATCTTTAGATACCTCAAACATTTAGGCTATAAAGTGAGGTATGTAAGAAACATCACAGATGCAGGACACTTAGAAAATGACGCAGAAGAAGGAGAAGACAAAATTGCAAAGAAGGCCCGGTTAGAGCAGATTGAACCAATGGAAGTGGTGCAAAAATATACGGTTGACTTTCATAATATCTTGACTAAATTCAACCTATTACCACCCAGTATTGAACCTACCGCAACTGGACACATCATTGAACAAATTCAAATTATAGATGAAATTATAGCGAAAGGCTTTGCGTATCATATAAATGGGTCTGTTTACTTTGACGTTCAAAAATTTAATGAAGCCCATGATTACGGGAAGTTAAGTGGCAGGAAATTAGAAGACATGTTGGCCAACACCAGAAGTCTAACGGCACAAGACGAAAAAAAATCTCCTCAAGATTTTGCGCTATGGAAAAAAGCAGAACCACAACACATTATGAGATGGCCGTCTAAATGGGGCGACGGTTTTCCGGGATGGCACTTAGAATGTACTGCGATGAGTACAAAATATTTAGGAAAAACATTTGATATTCATGGAGGAGGAATGGATTTAAAATTTCCACACCACGAATGCGAAATTGCACAAGCAGAAGCCACTAATGAGGTATCTCCGGTGAAATATTGGATGCATGCCAATATGCTTACGCTCAATGGTAAAAAGATGTCTAAATCTACTGACAACAATATTTTACCCGGGGAAATATTTACAGGTGAAAACAACATATTCTCTAAACCTTTCACTGCATCTGTAGTTCGATTTTTCATGATGCAAGCGCATTATACCAGTATTTTAGACTTGAGTAATGAAGCCTTATTGGCCTCTGAAAAAGGACATTCACGTTTAATGGATGCTTTAAAACAACTAGACAGTGTAGTGGTGGGAACCCATACAGACTTTGACTTAAAAAGCTGGGAAGACAAGTGTTACACCGCTATGAATGACGACTTTAACACCCCCATACTCATTGCACACCTATTTGAGGGAGTAAAAGAAATTAATTTATTAAAAGAAGGAACACACCAAATTAGCCAAGCAGACAAAGAGCATTTTTCTGTTTTATTAAAGGCTTTTGTTTTTGATATTCTAGGTCTAAAAGAAGACGAAGAAATGGCTACAAATAGCCAGACACCTGCGTTAATAGAAATGCTAATTAAACTCAGAAAAGAGGCCAGAGACAATAAAGACTTTACTACTTCAGACGCTATTAGAGACCAATTGTTGGCACTAGGCATACAGTTAAAAGACGGCGCAGAAGGGACCACCTTTAGCCTGTCTTAATTACTGCTAACACAAAAAAGAAGGGAGTATACCTTCTCAATGAAACAAGCCATAAAAAAAAACAATGGTTACACTACAGATCTGGTGTAAGCATTCCTGTAACTCGAATAAACGAAAACAACTGCGTTTGAAAAAAATACTTATTTTTCCTTTTGTGATCCTGATTCGTTTTTACCAAAACTTCATTTCACCACTCACACCACCCAGTTGTAGGTACACTCCAACTTGCTCTAGTTACAGTCTTGAAGCCTTTCAAAAACATGGGCTTTTTAAGGGAGCATGGTTGTCTGCCAAGAGAATTTTAAGTTGTAATCCTTGGGGTGGGCATGGACATGACCCAGTGCCATAAAATAAATTCAGTGAATAAAGCCATCTATTTTGCTATCTTAGCGTAAACTTTACAAGCATGCATATTTTAGGAATTATATGGAACCCAAATGAAACCTTATTCAGTTTAGGGGGATTACAGATAAAATACTACAACTTACTTTGGATTATTGCCTTTGCACTAGGCTGGTACTTAATGAAAAAGATCTTTTTATCTGAGAAAAAAACCTTAGAACAATTAGATTCACTCTTTATTCATGCGGTATTATCCACCATGCTTGGTGCTCGATTAGGACATGTTTTTTTCTATGATTGGGCCTATTATAAAGACCATTTATTAGAAATCTTATTACCCATTAGAGAAAGTAGTAAAGGGGCCCTGTTTGGGCTGATTAGAGGCTATGAATTTACCGGTTTTGCTGGTTTGGCGAGTCATGGGGCTGCTATTGGTATTATCCTAGGGATGATGCTCTACATAAAAAAGAATCCAGAATTCAAATTGCTTTCTTTATTTGACAGACTGGTTGTGCCTGTTTCTCTTGGTGCATTCTGTATTCGTCTGGGCAATTTTTTTAACTCAGAGATCAACGGAAAAGTAGTGAATAAAGATTTTATTTTCGCCACTAAATTCATCAGAGACTCGGAAGACATGTCTGCCTACAAAGCCATGGGTATAACTGGTGAACGTACTCCAGATGCTGCCTACGCTATGATTGAAACAAATCCAGACTTTGCTTCGTACCTAGAAGCCATTCCGTTTAGGCACCCTGCACAACTTTACGAAGGAGTGGCATATTTAGCCATTTTTGTTTTATTGTATTATATATTTTGGAACACCACTAAAAAGGACAAACCAGGTTATCTCTTTGGTCTATTCTTTATCCTTCTTTGGGCTACAAGATTTTTTGTGGAATTCGTAAAGAAAAGTCAAGGAGGATTTGAAGAAAGCTTGGGCTTGCTAAGCACAGGTCAATGGCTTAGTATTCCATTTATACTCATAGGCGCCTATTACATGCTACGCCCAGCTAAAAAATAACCATAGATGCCTTTGCATCTACATCTTCTCATAGGAAATCACATCAGTGAGGACCGGGTCTATGGGCACTTAAATAGAGCCTACCCTAAAACCTCAAAAGCTTCCTGGTACTCTAAAAAAGCCATTCAAGTTCAGATCCAAGAAGAGCGCATTCATGATTTAAAACTATTCGTAAACACCTATGGTCAAACACTAGAAAGTATGTCTAGTGGCCAACAAGGCATGGCGTTTTTCAAATTTATCCTGAGCCAACAAAAAGAGACCATAGTACTTATTAACCCAATGGCGCATTTAGATGAAATCAATAGGGCTTATGTAGCAAAAGAGCTGGATAAAATATGTGATCAAGTCAATATTGTCATTGTGACTTCAAATGAACATTGGACACCCAATTTCAGTTGTCAAAAATCTTATCTAGAATACGATACAATTTTAAAAAGTCAAAAAAAATTATCATACACAGAACTCGGGACTAATAATCAAAAACTGTGGACTACTATTAAAAAAAGCGTTTCGGAGAAAACAGTTCCTAAAACACTGGTAAGACTTGAGAATGTCACAGTTTCCTATGGTAGTAAAAAAGTATTGTATCAAATTAATTGGACTATTAAAAGTGGAGATTTCTGGCAGTTAAAAGGAGAAAATGGATCAGGAAAAACCACTTTACTCTCTCTAATCACAGGAGACAATCCAAAGGGTTTTGGCCAAGACTTATGGCTTTTTGGCCATAAAAAAGGGAGCGGTGAAAGCGTTTGGGAAATCAAGAAACAATTAGGCTACTACGCCCCTACCATGATACAAATGTTTCCTGGCACACATAGCGCAATAGAAATGATTTTGGGTGGGGTATTAGATCAAGTAGGTTTATACAATAAGCCTTCAAATGAGATGGTGCTTAAAGCCAAATTATGGCTTGAAGCGGTTGGTCTATCCTCTCTGGAAAAAAAGCCTTTCCATACTTTATCTGAAGGACAAAAAGGAATGATCATGACTCTAAGGGCTATGATAAAACTTCCTGCACTACTCATTTTAGATGAGCCTACTAGTGGGTTAGATTCCATTCAAAGTAGTCAATACATTCAATTAGTAGAGAATCTAACCAAACAAACAGACACTGCCATTATTTTAGTCTCTCACATAGTGGCACACGAATTTAAGAAAGCCAAACAAATAACACTCCACAAAACACCCCAAGGCAGTATTGCCAAAATGATATAAAAAAAGGCGGCCAAATGGCCGCCTTTTTTATGCAATGAACAAAAGTTCAAATTATTTTCCTGATTGAATTTTCTTCTTTAAGAAGTCAAACATAACTGGTGTTGCAATAAATAGCGAAGAATAAGTACCTACTAACACCCCAATAATCATAGCGAACATAAATCCTCTAAGAGACTCTCCTCCAAAGATAAAGATTGCTAGTAATACCACTAAAGTAGTTAAAGAGGTATTTAAGGTACGGCTTAGGGTACTGTTCAAGGCCAAGTTGGTATTTTCACCAGACTTCCATCCTTTTTCTGCTATAATCTCACGAATACGATCAAATACAACCACCGTATCATTTAACGAGTATCCAATTACTGTAAGGATCGCAGCAATAAATGCCTGATCAATTTCCATGTTAAATGGCATATACTTTCCTAACAAAGAGAAAATACCCAACACGATTAATACATCGTGGAATACCGCGACAACAGCCCCCAATGAGAACTGCCATTTTCTAAATCTCAACAAGATGTATAAGAATACTACCAATAGAGATCCTAAGATCGCTAAGAAAGCATTGTTTTTAATATCATCTGCGATTGTTGGACCCACTTTAGAAGACTGCATAATACCAATTGTTCCACTACCATCTCCAACAATAAAGTCTTCATAGCTGGTTCCAGCTGGCAAATATTTCTGAAGTGATGTGTACAATGAATTTTGAATCTCATTGTCTACCTCAATACCTTCTACGTCTACTTTATAAGCCGTAGTTATTTTAACCTGATTGTCATCTCCATAGGTCTTCACATTGGTTCCTGTTCCAAACACATCAGACAATTCAGAAGATAGTTCAGAAGGATTCACCGCTTGTTCAAAACGAACTGTATAAGAACGACCCCCAATGAAGTCTACCCCCTGCTGTAAGCCTTGGGTATATAACGAACCTAAACTCACTAACACAAAAGCTCCAGAGATAGCGTAAGCAACAGTTCTCTTTCCTAGGAAGTTAATATTAGGCTGCTTAAACAAGTTCTTAGTAATGGCCGTGCTAAAATCTAAAGAGGCAGACTTTTTAGCCGTGTACCCATCGATTAATAATCTAGTGATAAAGATCGCTGTAAATAAAGAGGTAATAATACCTATCAATAAAGTAGTCGCAAATCCTTTGATGGGTCCTGAACCAAACACAAATAATATAATCGCTGTAAGTCCTGTAGTAATGTTGGCATCTAAAATGGAAGATAGGGCGTTACTAAAACCGTCTGCAATAGCAAGGGCTTTTCCCTTTCCTTTAGCCAATTCTTCTTTGATACGCTCAAAGATGAGTACGTTAGCATCTACTGACATACCAATAGTCAGTACAATACCTGCAATTCCAGGAAGGGTTAAAACAGCATTTAAACTCACCAAAACACCAAAAATAAGCACGATGTTTAACAATAGGGCAATGTCTGCAAAAAGACCAGCTCTACCGTAGTATAATATCATCCATAACAATACCAATACCATCGCTAAAGTGAATGAATTAAACCCACTATCAATTGCTTCCTGTCCTAGTGATGGACCCACAATTTCTGACTGAATAATCTCAGCAGAAGCCGGTAATTTACCAGCGCGTAACACGTTGGCAATATCTTTTGTTTCATTCACAGTAAATGAACCAGTAATTTCAGAACGACCTCCTGAGATAGGACCTGAGGAAACACCTGGTGCAGTATAAACTTTGTTGTCTAAAACAATAGCAATACCTGTTTGATTATTAAATGCGTCTCCAGTTAATTTCTCCCACTCTTTGGCACCTTTAGTATTCATGGTCATAGACACTGCAGGACGGCTAAATTGGTCAAAATCGTCTCTAGCATCACTTACCACATCTCCACTAATTCTAGGAGTGTTATCTCTGTTAGATTTTAAAGCGTACAAACCAACTACCTCAGAATTGGCAGAAGGACGTTCCCACACAAACTTTACATTAGCTAATGAAGCTGGAATAAGTCTGCGAATTTCTTTCATTCTCAAATAAGCCCCTACTGTAGCAGTATCTCTTACTGAAAATTTAAAAGTTTCATATCCTTGTCCTTGACCTCTAATCAAGTCAATTAATGGATTTTGTTGGTTGGCCAATGAATCTTGTGCCACGTCTGCCAATAAAGAATCAATCTCTGAAGCAGGCTTTTGAGTTTCTTCTTTAGTATTAACTAAAGACTTTAACCGCTCATTGGCAGCCACAAAGAAAGAGGCAATATCTTGGTTGTTAGGTGGGTAGGTTTCCCAAAATTCTAATTGAGCCGTACTAGACAATAAATCTTGCGCTCTAGCAATGTCTTTGGCTCCTGGTAATTCTACAAGAATTCTTCCAGAGTTACCTTCTCTTTGGATGTTTGGTTGTGTTACCCCAAAACCATCAATACGCTCTCTAAGTACCTCAAAAGCAGATACGATGGATTCATCAATTTTTTGACTTAAAATAGGCTTCACCTCATCGTCTGACATTTGAAAGTTAATCACGTCAGATAAGGCTTTGTTTGCAAAAATAGAGGGATCTGCTAACTTGGTGTCTCCTTTAATAGCGTCAAATGACTCGAAGAATAAGTTTAAGTAAGTGTCGTCGCTATTTTTAGACGCATTATCTGCATCTGCAAGGGCCTTATTAAACACAGGATTCTTAGAATTGTTGGCCAATCCTTTTAGAATGTCTTTTACAGAAATCTGTAAAGTCACGTTAATCCCACCTTTAAGGTCCAATCCTTTGTTTAGTTCTTTTTTCTTAGCGTCTGCATAGCTAGTGAATCCAAAGATTGGATTGTTTGCTACTGAATCTAAGAAAGCGGTTTCTGCCGTCCCTCTTTTTGCGATATAGTCTGCGTCAGTGTCTGCAATCTTAGCGGCAGCGAAAGCTACTGAATCTTGTTCTACCTTACTGGTAATGAAGGTAAAAGATAGCTGGTAAATACTCACTATCCCGAATAAAAAAGCAAATAGCTTTATAAGTCCTTTATTTTGCATTAGTTCAATGAATTATTATTTGGTATATAAATTGCGTGCAAATATATCATTTCCAATAGGAACTGACAATAATTTGTTTTAAATCACAAAAAAAGTAAGCGCCCTTTGTAAAGGCGCTTATATACTTGTTGTAGTTATGATACGTCTAAGAGACTGTTTGTTTTTCTTACCCCCTCGGCACTCTCTGCCAATTTGGCTTTCTCCTGGTCATTCAATGGAATTGTAACAATTTCTTCAATTCCATTTACCCCTAAGATTACGGGAACACCAATACAGATGTCAGACAAGCCGTACTCCCCTTCTAACAAGGTAGAACAAGGGAACATTTTTTTCTGATCACATACAATGGCTTGTGCCATTGCAGACACGGCAGCTCCCGGTGCATACCAAGCAGAAGTACCTAATAACTTGGTCAAGGTTGCTCCACCAACTTTGGTGTCTTCTACTACTTGACCCAAACGCTCCTCACTCACAAAATTAGATACAGGTACAGAGTTTCTAGTAGCTAATCTGCTCAATGGAACCATTCCAGTATCTGAGTGGCCTCCAATCACCATACCATCAATATCTGAGATAGGTGCTCCAACAGCCTCTGCCAAACGATACTTAAATCTAGCGCTATCTAAAGCACCACCCATACCTATTATTCTGTGCTTTGGTAATCCCGTTGCTTTATGAACCAAATAAGTCATGGTGTCCATTGGATTACTCACCACCATAATAATAACCTCTGGAGAATGTGCCAAAATACTTTGGGCAACAGTCTTCACAATACCGGCATTAATACCTATGAGTTCCTCTCTTGTCATTCCAGGTTTTCTTGGAATACCAGAAGTAATAATCGCTAAATGACTCCCTGCAGTTTTGCTATAATCACCAGTCACTCCTGTAATTTTTGTGTCAAAACCATTCAAAGAAGCTGTTTGCATTAAATCCATCGCCTTCCCTTCTGCATAACCTTCTTTAATGTCTACCAACACTACCTCTGAGGCAAAATCTTTTATAGCAATATACTCTGCGCAACTTGCACCAACAGCACCTGCTCCTACCACTGTAATCTTCATTCTAATTCTATTTATTTAAGTTTATAATTTTTCAGTTTATGCGTCAATATTCGCATAAACAGCATTTTTCTCGATAAATTCTTTTCTTGGCGGTACTTCATCTCCCATTAACATAGAAAAAGTCCTGTCCGTCTCCGAAGCATTGTCTATGGTAATCTGTCTCAATGTTCTGAATTCAGGATTCATAGTAGTGTCCCACAATTGTTCTGCATTCATTTCTCCAAGACCCTTATAACGTTGTATACTTACAGATCCGTTAAACTCCTCTGCTATAGCGTCACGCTCTTTGTCATTCCATGCATAACGTTTTTTAGCCCCTTTTTTAACCAAATAAAGTGGTGGAGTGGCAATATATACATGCCCTCCATCTATGAGCTCCCTCATATATCGGAAGAAAAACGTCAAGATTAGGGTCTCAATATGACTACCGTCTACATCTGCATCACACATGATGACTACTTTGTGGTACCTTAACTTATCTAAGTTAAGGGCTTTAGAATCTTCTTCAGTTCCAATAGAAACCCCTAAAGCAGTATAAATATTTTTAATTTCTTCATTATCAAATACCTTGTGCTGCATGGCTTTTTCCACATTCAAAATCTTACCTCTTAAAGGTAAAATTGCTTGAAAATTCCTGTCACGACCTTGTTTGGCTGTTCCACCTGCAGAATCTCCCTCCACAAGGAATACCTCACATAAACTTGGATCTTGCTCCGAACAATCTGACAATTTACCAGGTAAACCACCAATACTCATGACGGTCTTACGCTGAACCATCTCTCTGGCTTTATTTGCAGCATGTCTTGCTTGAGCAGCTAAAACCACTTTTTGAACAATAATCTTAGCGTCGTCTGGGTTTTCTTCTAAGTAATCAGACAACATTTCAGAAACTGCCTGACTTACAGCAGCAGAAACTTCCCTGTTGCCCAATTTAGTTTTAGTTTGCCCTTCGAACTGAGGTTCTGCAACTTTTACAGAAACAATAGCAGTTAAGCCTTCGCGAAAGTCGTCTCCAGATATTTCAAATTTTAGCTTGTCTAACAAACCAGATGAATCTGCGTATTTTTTCAAGGTGGTCGTTAAACCCCTTCTAAATCCAGAAAGGTGCGTACCCCCTTCGTGGGTGTTAATGTTGTTTACATAAGAATGTAGATTCTCTGTATAAGAAGTGTTATACACCATAGCAACCTCTACAGGAATACCATTTTTCTCTCCTTCTATTGAAATCACATTTTGAATCAATTGCTCTCTATTTCCATCCAAGAATTTTATAAATTCTTTTAAGCCTTCTTCAGAATGGAATACTTCACTTACAAAAGAACCGTCTTCTTCTTTTTGACGCTTATCTGTAATGGTTAATTTTACCCCCTTATTCAAGTAGGACAACTCACGCATTCTATTAGAAAGCGTTTCATAACTGTACTCAACCGTTTGGGTAAAAATTGTTGGGTCTGGCCAGAAAGTCACAGTAGTTCCTCTCTTATCTGTATCTCCAATTGATTTTACTGGGTAAAGGGCCTTTCCCCTTTCATATTCTTGCTCCCATATTTTACCATCTACATAAACGGTAGCTTTAAGACTCACCGAAAGGGCATTCACACATGAAACCCCTACACCGTGTAGACCTCCGGAAACCTTATAAGAATCTTTATCAAATTTCCCACCAGCACCAATCTTAGTCATTACTACCTGCAAGGCAGAAACACCCTCTTTTTTGTGCATTCCTACTGGAATACCCCTACCGTTATCTGTTACAGAAATGGAATTGTCTTCATTTATATCTATGGTAATGGTGTCACAATGACCTCCCATTGCCTCATCAATAGAGTTGTCTACCACCTCATAAACCAAGTGGTGCAAACCCCTTACTCCTACATCTCCAATATACATAGAAGGACGCATTCTTACATGCTCCATCCCTTCAAGGGCCTGAATACTATCTGCGGAATAATTCTTTTTTTCTAATTCTTCACTCATAAATCCTAAGCGTTATTTGTTTATTTATTAAGCAATCCCACAAATATAACTAATAGCCTATTAAATGGGGGTTTAATATGGTTTAGAAGCGCCTAAGTTATTAACAATTGTTGTGGAAAATGAGGGGTTTTAAACAAGTATAAAAACAAAAAAAGCCCTCCATGACGGAGGGCTTTAGTTTCAGAAATAAATTCCGAAACAATTTCTAATTAAAATTACTTGCTATAGGCATCTGAGTGTACTTTAGCCACTGCCCTACCAGAAGGATCATTCATGTTTTTAAACGCTTCATCCCATTCAAGTGCAATGGGGGTGCTACAAGCCACAGAGGGCACAGAGGGTACACATAGGGCCGCAGCATCTGAGGGGAAATGGGTCTCAAATATAGACCTGTAATAAAATTCTTCCTTAGATGTAGGCGTTTGCAATGGGAACCTGTATGCGGCGTTGGCCAACTGTTCGTCTGTTACAGCTTCTGCAACAACTTCTTTTAGGGTGTCTATCCAATTGTATCCAACACCGTCAGAAAACTGCTCTTTTTGCCTCCAAGCGACAGATTCTGGCAGATATGCTTCAAAAGCCTTACGCAAGACCCATTTCTCCATACGCTCCCCATTGATCATTTTGTCCTGTGGGTTAATTCTCATGGCCACATCCATGAATTCTTTGTCCAAGAATGGCACCCTTCCCTCAATACCCCAAGCAGCCAATGACTTGTTGGCGCGCAGGCAGTCGTACATGTGAAGCTTATCTAATTTACGGACTGTTTCTTCGTGAAAATCTTTGGCAGACGGCGCTTTGTGAAAGTAAAGGTAGCCGCCAAAAAGCTCGTCGGCGCCCTCGCCAGACAAGACCATTTTAATACCCATAGATTTAATTACTCTAGCCATAAGATACATAGGCGTGGAGGCTCTAATGGTGGTAATATCATAGGTTTCCAGGTTGTAAATCACATCCTTAATGGCGTCTAAACCCTCTTGAATGGTGAATTTAATTTCATGGTGTACTGTACCAATATGGTCGGCCACTCTCTGTGCCGCTGCTAAATCTGGTGAACCCTCTAATCCTACTGAGAAAGAGTGTAATTGTGGCCACCAAGCGTCTGTTGTATCTCCTGACTCTATCCTTTTTTGGGCATATTTTTTGGCTATCGCCGATGTCACTGAGGAGTCCAACCCTCCAGATAAAAGTACCCCATAAGGAACGTCAGACATAAGCTGTCTATGAACCGCCGCCTCCAAAGCATCTTTAATCTCCTGAATACTGGTTTCATTGTCTTTCACCGCCTCATAATCCATCCATTCTCTTTGGTACCATCTGACCATCTCACCATCACTAGAATGCATATAATGTCCTGGAGGGAATAACTCTATTTTAGAACACACCCCTTCCAAAGCTTTTAATTCAGAGGCCACATAAAAGGTTCCGTGAATATCCCATCCAATATACAATGGAATAATCCCCATATGATCTCTGGCAATAAAATATGCATCGTTTTGTGCGTCATAAATGGCAAAGCCAAAAATACCGTTCAATTCATCTAAGAAAGACACCCCTTTTTCTTGGTAGAGTGCTAAAATCACCTCACAATCGGACTGAGTTTTAAAATCATATTTACCCTCAAATTGAGCTCTTAACTCGCGGTGGTTGTATATCTCCCCATTGGCTGCCAATACCAAAGATCCATCTGCATTGAGCAGTGGCTGCTTTCCTGAAGCCGGATCTACAATAGCCAGTCGTTCATGAGCCATTATCGCATTGTCATGGTCATAAATACCGCTCCAATCCGGACCTCTATGGCGAATTTTTTTAGACATTTCTAACAACTGAGGCCTTAAATCTCCAGCAGTTTGTTTTAAATCAAAGGCACATACAATACCACACATAATAGTTATTTATTTAATGAGACTACAAAAATGAGTTAAAACATTATTTTATAAAACCAAAAAGGCTATTTTAATTACATTTTATTACCTAATATTATAAAAAAGTGATAAATAGTTACAAAACTAGGTCATTACAGCTTATTGAACTTACATTTGAAAGCTAAGCTTTCAATATTCGTTTTAAATGTGGAACTTAGTATCAGAAATTTTAATTCAAAACAAACATTAATAACACACTTATTATGAAAACAAACTTATTTTACAGCCTATGCTTTTTTGGTCTCCTTTGTAGCAGCAGCCTCTTTGCTCAAGACTTTGGAAAATTAGACGCGAGTCCCATGGATATTGCTTGGTTTCCAGCTAAGCACATGGACGCCAATAAAAAAATGAGGGTGATATACAACAGACCTCAACTAAAGAGCAGGTCCTTAAGCACCTTGGCACCCAATGACGCTGTTTGGAGAACGGGTGCGAATGAAGCACCTGAGATTACTTTCTACCAAGACGTTGTATTTGGCGGTGAGAAAGTAAAAGCAGGTACTTACGCTTTGTTTACCATTCCTGGTGAAAATAGCTGGACTATTATTTTAAATAGCAATCTCAACCAATGGGGTTCTTATTCCTATGATGAAAAAGCAGACGTTTTAAGGGTTAAAGCCATTGTTAGTGAAGACTCAGAAGCTTTAGAGTATTTTAGCATGGTATTCCATGAAGAAAATGACAACCTACAATTATCTATGGGTTGGGACACTACTAGAGTTCACTTACCTATTTCAATGCAGTAGTACCAATTGAATAACACAAAAAAAGGAGCCCTAGGGCTCCTTTTTTTGCAAATTATTTTTTGAATTCTATTCATAAACAAGCTCTCCCCCTACATAAGTTCTGAAAACCTTAATATTAGGAACTTCAATCAATGGTATCTGCATCATATCCTGGTGGTATATGACAAAATCAGCCATTTTACCTACAGAAATACTTCCGCGTTCTGCCTCCTGAAAATTCGAATAAGCCGCCCACAAAGTCATCCCTTTTAAAGTTTCTTCTCTCGTTAAACCATCCTGAATCTGAAAACCACCCTCTGGATAACCTGAGGTGTCTTGCCTGGCTGTTGCGGCTAAGAAAGTCAAGAATGGGCTTACTTGTTCCACAGGAAAATCAGTGCCAAGTGCAATAGTTCCAGCCTTGTCTAACAAAGTTTTAAAAGCGTAAGCACCTGCCATTCTCTTTGAACCCAGCCGATCTTCTGCCCAGTACATATCTGAGGTTGCATGGGTCGGTTGAACCGAAGGGATAATTCCTCCATTAAAATAATCAAAATCTTCAGGACTGATGATTTGAGCGTGTTCTACTTTCCAACGCTTGTCTTTGGTGCCCACTAGTGCTTCTGCATAGGCACGAAGTACTACAATATTCGCAGAGTCTCCAATCGCATGGGTATTCATCTGGTAATCTGTTGCCGCAATTCGTTTAGCTAAAGCTTCAATCTCTTTAACACCTGTGACCATAGCACCAAAGTGGTTGTCCCTATCTGAGTATGCTTCCCTGAGGGTTGCTCCCCTAGATCCAAGCGCTCCGTCTGCATATACTTTAACACTCCCCACCCTCAGTCTTGGGGTCTCTATAACGCCTTTAGGCAAGAAGTAATCTAAATTTTCAGGACTGTTACTGACCATAGCATAAATCCTCATTTTAAGGTCTCCCGTCTGGTGCAAACTGTCTATAATTTCTATAACATCTCTATTTAAACCAGCGTCATTTACCGTAGTTAATCCGTAAGAAAAGGCTATACGCTGAGCGTCTTTTAAAGCCGTAACAATATCTGCTACTGTAGGCTTAGGCATTACTGCGTCTACGAGTGCCATTGGATTGTCTACCAATATACCTATGAGTGCACCATTTTCCTTTTCTATGCTCCCTCCAGCTACCTCAGTATCTGTGGTAATACCCGCTAAATCCAAAGCAGCCTGATTCACTAGATAAGCATGTCCGTCTACCCTTTCCAGGGCTACCGGTATATCTGGAAACAAGGCATCTAAAGCAGCTTTGGTGGGGTATTTTTTTTCTTCCCAGTCATTCTGATCCCATCCCCTACCTCTAATAAATACGGCAGGTTTTTCATCGTGAAAAGCCACGACCCTGTCAAGGACTTCTTGGTAACTTTTTGTTCCTACCAAATCTACCACCTGTTGGTTTTGTCCCAAACCGTAGAAATGACAATGTGCGTCTATTAATCCAGGGGTAACGGCTTTACCTTGGGCATTTATAACCTTTGAAGATTTATACTGATTTTGGAGCGTTTCCGTATCCCCTACGGCAACAAAACGACCTTGGTGTACCGCAAAAGCAGTAGCGGTCTTTTGAGTGTCGTCTACCGTATAAACTTTGGCGTTCACCACCAAAAGGTCTACGGACTCTTTAGGGCTACAGCTAACGGCGAGTGCAGTAATTGCAGTAAAAAATAACGATTTGTACAATGTCATGTTATGGGGATTTGGTTTAATAATTTTAATTGGTTTTAAAAACAAATAAAGATAGGGAACTGAAGTCAAAAAGAAAACCTATAAATCGAATCTGTACTGTGCTCCTGCCATTACAATCCTGGGGGGAGCGACAAAACCAGACCACAGTGCATAGGTACTGCCTGTTAGGTTACTGCCTTTGACAAAAACAGATAGTCGTTCATTCGCCTGATAAAACAACTGGGCGTCTAATCTGTGAAATCCTGGCAATTCGAAAACTTCAGAAGGCATTGGTCCAGCAACAATAAATTGCACCATTTGACTGGATCTGGCGGTTCTAACACCTGTATAATTCCAAGAGCCATTTAATGTAAATCGGGATAAAAAATTGTATTCTAATTGTATTCTTGCGCTTTCTTTGGGCAAATGCCAAGCCTCTTGGGCAGGAGTTGTGGTATAATCAAAACGATGGTAATGACCTGAGAGACTCAGTCCTTGTAATGGCGCTGCTTCTATACCAACACCCAAACGCTGGGTATCTATTGCGTCATAGACCACCTCAAAGCTATTACCGTAATTAAACTGTTTTTCATAGGCGTTTAAATAATTCTTGGGATTCTGCACAAACAATGCCTGGTTGTTTGTACTGTTTTCCATCCAAGACAAGCTGTAGGAAAAAGCAGCTCCACCACCTTTTACACCCAATTCAAATGCATAACGCTGGTCAGAAGGAAGCACTTCTAACGAAGGAGACACAAAAGGATTCTCTTGAACAAAAGAAGCGTAATCATTTAAATTGAAGTCTCCACTTAGACGGGCAAAAGCACTCACGAAATCTGCCACAAGAGCGTATTGACCATAAATATCTGGATAAATTTTTAGTCCATTGGAGTAAATTATTTTTGACCCTAGCTTAAAAAAAGCATCGGCGTCAGCCAACTCAATCACAGGATTTAAAGCTACTTTATGAATCTGGTACCCCAATCCATTGCTTTGGTCAAAAGAAGACAGCGGTGGGATACTAAATTGGCCTCCCCTAAAGTCGTAACTGGCATTCCAAAACAGGGGTTTATCTCCAAGCATGAAACGTCCATTCCCATGAACAATAATTTTTTGGGCGTTGGATTGGGTGGTATCTCTAAAATCTCCCCCCGTGATACTCAAGGACTCCAAAGCGCCTTTGTCTTGCCTAAAAGATCCAAAGATTTCAGAAGAAAAATAGTTTTGCTGTAAATCATATACCGGGACCGCTATAGAAAGCTGCGCTATTCCGCCTTGCATGATTGGCATTCCATACCAAGAATAGGCCATATGCTTGAGTGACGCTCCGGCCTGGTAGTGCTTTTTGCGCTTAGAAAAATAATAACTTCCTTGTAATTGGGTGTTAAAAAAATTGCTATCCCAATCTAACTCAGGAAGGTCCTGCACCATACTGTTGTGCATGAGTTGTAATCCAATATGGGCATATCTAGATTGCTTTATCTGACTGTCTGCCCAAAGCGCTGCCGTACTTCTACTTCCCAAACCCAAATGCACCAGGGTATTGTAGGACTTAGGGGCTTTCTCAGCAGGCAAGGCGTCTGGCGCGGCCAATTGCGGGATAAAATTAGAGGCTACAGGAAATTCTTGTATAGGATATGTTAAGGTTCTTTTTTGATCCCATGAAACCTCTTTGAGAATGGGTGCTATAAGGGGCTTAGCTCCAATTAAAATAACTGGGGCATAATTCTTTACTACAGTAACAGACTCTGTACCCAAGTCTTGATCCTGAGCCAAAATTGGGCTTGTGGCCAATAAAAAGAGTAATGAAAAGTATAGGTTGTTTTTAAGCATCTGTGTCTTCATTTAATTTGGCGTCTTCTAACTGGGCTATTTTAATTTCTGCTTCCCTCATTAATTCGGGGTATTGCGGGAAATTCTCAAGTACATTTTGCCACAAATACTGGGCTTGAAATAAATCTTCTAAGGCAAAAAAATTGTCCCCCATTAGAAGGAGACCCTTAGCAGACCACATTTTATAGGCACCGTAATCACTGGCCAGTTCAAGAATTAATTCATTGGAAGCCTCGTAGTTTGCCGACGCATTTTTATAATAGGCCAACCAATACAAAGATTCTGCGACCAAGACCCCAGAAGCTACTTCCTTAAGCGAGGCATAGCCAGCAATGGCTGCCGTAACATCTCCTTTAATGTGAGCACCTCTAGCCAACATAATCTGAGCGTCTTGCTTAATCTCCTCTGGCACCTCAGCTAGAGCCATCACAGATTGGGCGTAGTTTAATGCAGCCTCTAAGGATTGGTTTTCATAACTCAAACGCATGAGATTAGACAAAGCATAGGCCTTATTAGCGGGGTCTTGTGACTTAGACAATAATTGCTTTAAAGTGGCTTCTGGATTTTCTCCAAAGCCTTTTTCTAGTTGTAGTTTTATATATGCGACCAAGGCTGCTTCTGCATGTATAGATGCTGCCTTAGCCACAAAATCATACAATGGGAATGCCTTCTTGTCTTGAGCAGTTTGGGTGTAAAGCAGGGCCAAATTATAACTGACGCTTAATGCGTTCGCTCCGTTGGGAAAATCTTTCAAATACTGTTCAAATCTGTTTATTTGCGCTTCGAGGTCCAAAGATGACAGGGTCCTGTTCAACTGGTCATAGGTCTGTTTTTCTAAAGAAGCCTCTGAATCTTGGGGCAAATTCAGTTGGGCCACCCATTTTCTGTAGTCACTTAAACGCCCTTGGTCAATATATATTCTCTTTGCCGCAGAAACTGCTTGAGAAAAAGAGGCAGACTTTGGGAAGCGATTTACTAAGTCTTGGAATGTTTTTAATGAGGCGTCTATTTCAGACGTATTAAACAAGAGCAATCCTTTTCTCAACATGGCTTGAGGCACTAAATCGCTTTTAGGAAATTCTGTTATAAGGCGGTCGTAATAAGTGATTGCCTGAGAGTTATTTTCTTGTGCTGCTTCACTTAGCCCTAATTCTAAATAAACTTTTGGCAGGTAATTGTGTTCTGGAAAACGGCCAATAAAGGATGTAAGTATCCCTATTTTTTTAGCGGTATTTCCATTTAATCCATGTGCCATAGCCTTGTTAAATTCAGCATAAGCGGCTGCTTGGGGCTGTGATTTTGCCACAGACTCATAACTAGAAATGGCCATTGAAAATTGACCGCTGCTGTACTGAGCGTCTGCTATTCTAAGTGCAGCTTGGTTCCGTTCCACTTCAAAATTAGTGATTGATTGGGTCTGACTTAAAAATTGTTTAAACGCAGTAATTGCTCGTGTAAATTCTTTTGTTTTAAAAAAAGCAAAGCCCTTTTGGTAGGGTAATAATAATCGCAAGCGATCTGGCAGAAGTGATTCATTCTTTATGTCTGCCAGAAAAGCAAATGCATTCGTGTACGCGTATGTTCTTAAAGCGAGTTCAGACTGCCAAAAAAGGGCTTCTACAGCAGCTGCTGAATGATTATCAAGAGCAATAAGCGCTTCAAAATACTCTTGTGCCAACGCTATTTGCTTTTGTTCCATGGCCATGAGTCCTGCTTGTAGGCCTATTGATTGTCTGGTTTTTACATCCTTAGGGTTTCGCTGGGCCAATAGTGCCAAAGCAGCTTGAAAATCTCCCTCCAATAAACTGGCTTCCAGCAAGAGTTCTTCTAGGGTGGCGGCTCTGGAATCCTTGGGGTAAGCAGTTATAAATTGGTCAAAAACATCCTGAAGAGATGCATAAGGGTTGCCAATCTCATAACTGAGTTGGGCATAATTATAGCGAGCTTCTTTTTGAATATCTGTGTTAAAATTAAAATCTGCTGCACGCTTAAATGCGTTGAGAGCCTGTGATTTTTGGTTCTCCTTTAAATAAGCTGCAGCCAACAAATAGTATGCGTTTTGCACCAAATCAGTTTCTTGGTTTAGTATCTTGTTAAACTGTGCTATGGCATCTTTTGAATGACCAGTGATGTAATAGCAATAGCCTAATTGATAGTAATCTTCTGCGCGCCAAACCCTCCTATCTCCCCTGTAATCTAATAGATACGGAATAGCTTTCTCATACTGTTGCAGGCTAAAATAGGCCTCTCCCACTACCTTACTCAGCTGGGAAGCTTCCGAACGATTGGCCTTAGGCAAATACCCTAATGCAGACTCAATAGCGGCCTGATAGTTCCCTTCTCTAAAATAAATGTCAGCCAAAAAATAAGGCAGTCTGTCTGTTTTAAAACCTGAAAAATCACTTTGGAACAAATTCTTAGCAGTCTTATAATCTCCTGAGGCATAGGAAGTATAGGCTTTGTAATATAAGACCGCTTTAGCGTATGTACTGTTAGCTGCTATTTGATTAAATAGATCTGAAGCAGCTTTATAGTCTTTGTTTACGAATTTACAGTAGCCGTAATAAAAATAATAATCCTCTTGTTCCTTTGGAGAAAGCCCACCAATTACAACCTTCTGAAGCCATGGTAATGCTTTAGAATATTGACCAATCCTAAAAAAAGCTCCACCTGCTTTAAAATAAATTTGATTGGCTCCTATGGCATTGGGATAATTTTTAACAAAGTCCGAAGCAAGTGATATAGCATTAGGGTCTTCCATACCAATTGCAGCCAACACTTGTACTTGAGCCGCTTGTTGGGCGATTATTTTGTCCGGATGCTCTTTTAAATCTGATCCCAAATCAGCTGCCACTGAATAACGTTTAGCTTGAAGCCATTGCTGGGCAATATCCAACTGCTGTTGCGCATGGGAGTCTCCTAGATGAATCTGGCCTAAAAGTGACATTGGGCCTAAAAACAATAGCAAAAAACAACGACTAAATACAGACAATCTCATAGACATAGTACAATTAAAAAGGAAGGCTACTTCCTAAACGCTTCATTTTTAAATAAAGTATAAAGGAATGGAAAATTAAAAAACCTAGAGCGGGTTACAAAAGAACTTAGTACATTTATATTCACAATTTAAACAGATGTCTTTGCCCATTTTAGAAATTCAACACGCGACTATTTTTCAAGACCAAAACATGGTACTTCAGGACATATCCCTAAAGTTAGAAAAAGGTTCATTTACGTACCTGATCGGAAAAACAGGGAGCGGAAAGAGCAGTCTCATGAAAACGCTCTACGGAGAAATTCCATTAAAACAAGGCTCAGGGCATATAGTAGGTGTTAATTTAGTGGGCCTCAAAGAGGCCGATATTCCTTTTCTAAGACGTAAAATAGGGATTGTATTCCAGGACTTCAAACTCCTACCAGACAGATCTGTAATGAACAACCTGCTTTTTGTACTCAAAGCCACCGGTTGGACAGACGCTTTAAAAATGGAAGAAAAAGCCAATGAAGTATTGGACAAAGTAGGCATGAAAACCAAAGGATTTAAATACCCTCATGAACTTTCCGGAGGAGAACAACAGCGTATAGCTATAGCCAGGGCTCTACTCAATGATCCCGAACTTATTTTGGCAGACGAACCCACCGGAAACCTAGATCCTCAAACCAGTGCAGAGGTCATGAAAGTCCTGACAGAGATTCACCAAAATGGCAAAACTATTTTAATGGTGACCCACGACTACGCCCTACTATTAAAATTCCCTTTCAAAACCTTAAAATGCGAAGACAGCAAAATCTTTGAAGTGGTTCAAAAAGCGCTGTGATATTTTTTTTGTTTCTTTGTTTTGCTAAAATTATTACGCATACATGGAAATACTAGGGATAGATATTGGAGGTTCGGGAATTAAAGGCGCTTTGGTCAATACAGAAACAGGGACCATGCTTACAGAAAGGTATAGAATCCCCACCCCTAGTTCCAGAAAGCCAGATGAAATGGCAGAGGTAGTGGCTCAAATTGTGAGGCATTACAATTACTCAGGCCCTATTGGCGTGGGTTTTCCCAGTATCGTTAAAAAAGGGGTTTGTAAGAGCAAGGGCAACCTTCACAAATCATGGATAGGGGTTCATGTACCGGAGCTCTTTGAAAAACATACAGGATGCCCTGTTGTGGTAAACAATGATGCAGACGCAGCAGCCTCTGCTGAAATGGCTTTTGGGGCTGGTAAAGATAAAGAAGGACTGGTCATGATGGTGACCATTGGAACCGGATTAGGTAGTGGCGCTTTTCTGGACGGAAAACTCATCCCTAATTTTGAATTGGGGCAGATTCCTTATAAAAACTATGATAAGATTGAGTTGTGGGCTTCAGCTGCAGCCAAAGAAAAAGAAATGCTCTCTTTTAAAAAATGGGCCAAGCGTTTTAATACTTTTTTAAAATATGTAGAGCTTATTACCGCACCAGACCTCATCATTGTGGGGGGCGGAACCTCGAAAGACTGGGAGCGATTTTCTGAACATATCTCTATTGAAACCCCCATTTTACCAGCAGAATTTTTAAATCAGGCAGGGATTATTGGTGCTGCAATGGGTGTGGTACAGCAATAGCCATTCACCAGAATATAACAATTAAAAGGCCCGCTTAAAGCGGGCCTTTTCTGTATAGCTCAATAGCCATTAAGCAATTTTGTTACGCTTTCTTTCTACCTCTGTTAGGTGAATTTTTCTAAGCCTCAAGAAGTTTGGCGTTACTTCTACATACTCATCTTTTTGAATGTATTCTAAAGCCTCCTCTAAAGAGAATTTAATAGCAGGTACAATCTTAGCCTTGTCGTCTGCTCCAGAAGAACGCACGTTGGAGAGTTTCTTCGTTTTGGTTACGTTAACAGACATGTCGTCTCCACGCGAGTTCTCCCCAATCACTTGACCTTCGTAAATATCTTCTCCCGGATCTACGAAAAACTTACCTCTATCCTGAAGTTTGTCTATAGAGTAAGGAATGGCTTTTCCTAATTCCATTGAAACTAGTGAACCATTTTGTCTCATTGGAATGTCGCCTTTCATAGGCTGATACTCCAAGAACCTGTGCGCCATAATAGCCTCACCTGCTGTAGCGGTTAAGAGTTGGTTTCTAAGTCCAATAATACCTCTAGAAGGAATTAAAAACTCACATACCATTCTTTCCCCTTTTGCTTCCATAGAAGTCATCTCGCCTTTTCTCATAGAAACCATCTCTACAGCCTTTCCAGAAACAGATTCTGGTAAGTCTATGGTCAATGATTCTATAGGCTCACATTTAACACCGTCAATTTCTTTGATAATTACTTGTGGCTGACCAATCTGAAGCTCATATCCTTCTCTTCTCATGGTTTCAATAAGTACTGAAAGGTGCAATACTCCACGACCAAAAACCAAAAACTTGTCTGCTGAATCTGTTTCGTTTACCCTAAGGGCTAAATTCTTTTCTAACTCTTTAGTCAAACGCTCTTTAATATGTCTAGAAGTCACAAATTTCCCGTCCTTACCAAAGAATGGACTATCGTTAATAGTGAACAACATACTCATAGTAGGTTCATCTATGGCAATAGAATCTAATTTTTCCGGATTTTCAAAATCTGCAACAGTGTCTCCAATCTCAAATCCTTCAATCCCTACTAAGGCACAAATATCTCCAGCAATTACCTCAGGCACTTTTAAACGGCCTAAACCTTCAAATGTGTATAACTCTTTAATTCTTGATTTTACAATACTCCCATCTCTCTTAACTAAAGATATGGGCTGTCCTTCTTTTAAAGTACCTCTTTGCAAACGACCAATCGCGATTCTTCCTGTAAATGAAGAGAAATCTAAAGAGGTAATTAACATTTGTGTATTTCCCTCCTTCACTTCAAAAGTTGGGATATGATCAATGACCATGTCTAATAGGGGCTCTATATTTTCTGTAATATTCTTAGGATCATCACTCATCCAGTTGTTCTTAGCAGAACCGTAAACGGTTGGAAAGTCTAACTGCCACTCCTCTGCTCCTAATTCAAACATGAGGTCAAACACCTTCTCATGCACCTCCTCTGGGGTACAATTTTCTTTGTCTACCTTATTGATAACTACACAAGGTTTTAAACCTAAGTTAATTGCTTTTTGTAAAACAAATCTAGTCTGAGGCATAGGACCTTCAAAAGCATCTACCAATAACAACACCCCATCTGCCATGTTTAATACACGCTCTACTTCTCCACCAAAATCTGCGTGACCAGGAGTATCAATAATGTTAATCTTAGTTCCTTTATACTGGACAGAAACGTTTTTAGATACAATGGTAATTCCACGTTCTCTCTCTAAATCGTTGTTGTCTAGAATGAGGTCTCCTGTTTGTTGGTTTTCACGAAATAATTGACAGTGGTACATGATTTTGTCTACCAGGGTTGTCTTTCCGTGGTCTACGTGGGCAATAATGGCAATGTTCTTTGTATTAGACATAAAGTGCTTATTTATAGATTACTTAGCTCTGCTAAGCGCGCGCAAAGATACTTCTATTTTTTATCAGGCGGTTAAATAATTTGCTTTTTTATTTTTTTAGCCTTGTTCTATGATTGAATAGTTTGTCTGAGTGAAGGAATCTCTTGGGTACAAATAGATAAAAAAGGAATATCTTTGCCATTTAAAATAACCTTTATGGAATTAGATTTAATCCCTCAGATCAAGCACACTAAAAGCAATAACTTTTTTCTTTTATCCGGTCCTTGTGCCATTGAAGGAGAAGACATGGCCCTTAGAATTGCAGAGAAAATCGTCAGAATTACAGACGCTTTAGAAATTCCTTACATTTTTAAAGGAAGTTTTAAAAAGGCCAATCGCTCTAGGGTAGATTCTTTTACTGGGATTGGAGATGAAAAGGCTTTAAAAATTTTACAAAAAGTATCTCAAACTTTTGGGGTTCCCACCGTTACAGACATTCATGAAATATCAGATGCCGCTTTAGCTGCTCAATACGTAGACGTATTACAAATACCTGCCTTTTTAGTGAGACAGACGGACTTGGTGGTCGCTGCCGCTAAAACCGGAAAAGTAGTGAACCTCAAAAAAGGGCAATTCATGAGCCCAGAGAGTATGCAACACGCGGTACAAAAAGTATTGGACAGCGGGAACAATCAAGTAGCTATTACAGATAGAGGTACTATGTTTGGATACCAAGATATGGTGGTAGATTTCAGGGGAATACCTACCATGAAAGCCTATGCACCTGTTGTATTAGATGTAACCCACTCCTTACAACAACCCAATCAGACTTCTGGAGTAACTGGTGGCAGACCAGACATGATTGAAACTATAGCCAGAGCAGGTATTGCCACAGGAGCAGACGGTATTTTCATTGAAACCCATTTTGACCCTACCAATGCTAAAAGTGACGGAGCAAACATGCTACACCTAGATCATTTAGAGAAACTTCTCACAAATTTAGTAGCGATTAGAAAGACGGTTCAAGGCCTTCAGTAAGCTTTATTTTCCATTCACATAAGAGGCAAGATAGCTGTAGCGATCTGTAAGTTTTCCGTTTTTGGTCATTTGAGCCCTTGCTAAAACCCCATCTGCATCTCCATTAAAAAAAGCTGGGATTACATGGGTTAAAAAAGCAGCCCCAAAACCCTCTGAGGCATCTCTAGGTAATTCACAAGGAAGGTTATCTACTGCCATAACAGCTATAGCATTTGGATCCATAAAATCTACCTCTTTAGCGGTGTCTCTATCTATACCATAAATGGGATCTGAAATGGTACTTGCTCTAAGCGTGGTAGGAATTGGATGACCAATATCACAACTAATATCTGCAATAACAGAGACTTTAAATAGGGGATTTTTAATGTCTTTTAGTTTAAAAAATGCTGGAGCCCCCTGACCGTAAAAGTGTCCAGCAATAAAAATATCTGATTCTTCGGTATATTTTAAAAAGTCTGATTTATAAGCCTCTGGATTGTCAAAAAAATCCTTCTTATCCCCAACGAGTCCGTCACTTCGCTTATTGTATTCAAGTACATCTATCTGTGTGTACACTGGACCTGTAAAATGTCTTCCCATAAAATGCTCAGGACATACTTTTAGTACGCCAGCAGCGTCTAACAATTCTGCAGCACCACTGCCAACCCTTCCCATTCCTGTTAGCACCACTTTAATTGGGGGCAGGCTCACGGACTTAATAGCTGCTGTAAGCGCTTCTAAATCTCTGAGGTCACTGGCTTTAGGTAAATTAAATAATTCGTATTTTAAACCATAGGTTCTTAGGCCATTATAAGCACCCACCAATCCGGCATATCTACCAAAAGCAACGAGTCTTTGGCCTTCAGCCGACGTAATAACCTCATGGTCATACAAGCTAATATTTTTCTCCAAAACCGCCCTCAATAAATCTCTATTGTACGGTTGCTTTTTAATTGTATGAGAAAAGAAAAAGTATTTTTTATTAGGAATTAGTGCCTCAATGGGCACTTCTTTAACACCTAAAAGCACTTCGCAGTCTTCCATGGAAGCAGAAACTTCCAAGCCTTTTTCTTTGTATTCATTGTCTTTAAAAACTCTTATATCCGAGGGCTCAATAATTATTTGTGTACTAGGATACTCATCCTTAATCACTTGACAAAATTCAGGCGTTAGCACTACTCTTTTGTCCGGTGGGTTTTTTCTCTCTTTGATAATACCAAAAGAAGTCATGGGCTTTATTTTATTGCTCTAATTTAAGAGGATTTCACTGGCTTGGCAAACTTTTTACTAACTTTGCAAATTCCTACGGGGCCGACCGGTTTTGACAGCGAGGCCAATTGGGATGTAAGCATGCCGAGCGCTGAATTACAGCTCGTAAATCTCATTTTTCACACTTTTAATTGGCGAGAATAACTACGCTCTAGCTGCTTAATCCGAATCATAGTAGGATTTAGCCACGTCCTTACAAGGTAGGGAGGCCAGATGTTCCTGAGAAGCCCTTGTTGTTGGCGTCTCAATCCGGAACACCATCAAAAGCAACATAGAGAGATTAAGGCTTCGGTAATCTCTTAAAACTAAAGAAGCTAAGGTTGTGTTGGGCGGTTTTCGGTCAGGCACCTCACGAAAACTAATCGAAAACTAAGCATGAAGAAAGCATTGTAATTGCTTGTTTGGACGAGGGTTCGACTCCCTCCGGCTCCACTAAAGTAAAACCCTCAACCTTTTCAAGACTGAGGGTTTTTATTTTTGCTATTTTTACTAATATGGAAATACTATTCAATCCCTTATTTATTACCCTTGGAAGTTGCGGCCTTATATTTATTGTCATGGGGTTTATTATGAGCAAAAAACCACCAAAGGAGATCAATGGCCTGTATGGTTACCGAACACCAAGAGCTATGAAAAATCAAAAAAATTGGGATTATGCACAAGTGTATAGTGCCAAAGTAATGATGAAGTACGGAGGGTATTTTTTATTACTTTGCCTCCCTGGATACCTTATGGATATTGCTCCAGAGGAAGCCGCTGGAGTAGGACTCATTGTTTTATTAGTAGGCGTTGCATTCATGATTTTCCAAGTAGAAACACACTTGAAAAAATGGGAAAGTGATTCCAATAACCACGCTAATAAGTAAGAAACAGCCAGCCTTCCTTAATTAATTCTCCAGACACATTGGTGACCCTATAAAAATAAGAGCCTTCAGGAAGGTAATCTTGATTGTTTTTGTACTTACCGTCCCAATTATTTTGGTAATTACGCTTTTTAAAGACTTCTAGACCCGCTCTGTTGAAGACTTTAACTAAGGCATTAGGAAAATTTTCAATGTGCTTTATTTTCCATAAGAACTCACTCCCTTCAAGTTCCATTGGGGTTAAGAGTTCTGACGGGTATATCTCAGATTCTAAATAACCGTCGTTGTCTATATCTGGGTCTTCACTATCTGGAATCCCGTCTCCATCTGTATCTTGAGACGCCTCTGAGTCTATGGGAAAATAATCTTCTGAATCTGGTATTCCAACATTGTCTACATCTGGGTCTTTACTGTCAGGAATCCCGTCCCCATCTGTGTCTGGGTCTGCACTGGGGCCAATAGCAAAAATAGCTTCTTCTAATGAGCCTTCCATTCCCAAGTAAACTAGGGTTTCACTACCAACAGTGGTATTTTCTGTTGGCATAGGTTTCCATTGATTTTCACTATCACTCCATTGATACAAGGTGTTATATTGCTGATCTTCAGAAGCTAAACTAGGGTCCCAATAAAACATTAGGTTGCATTTGTCTTGAGGATCCGTCACTGTCTTCTGTAATTTCCAAGCTACAGGCAAAAAAACAATTTCAGGATCAGATACAGTAGCCATGCTCAGCTTAAAATTTGCCGTTACCCCCTGAGTAAGCACTAGATCTATTTGTGCTTTATTGGAAATACCACTTATGAAATTTGCTGTGGTATTTGATGCAATTTCAGTGGCCTCTAGGTAAGCAGTAGATGAAGCCAACTTAAAAAAACCCTCCGTAGGTAAGACTACCTCAGAAGAATTGACCAAACCAGCCGTATCTTTTAGGGTAACGACCCTTTCGCTACTACTGCCATACCACTGGGTGCTACATATAACCTTGAATCATTAGACAAAGTAAGTTCTTGTCCCCAACAAAAAGAGACAAACAAACATAAAAATAAAGTAATGTGTTTTTGTAGCATGGCCCTAATGTAAGAAAATTAGGGCTAAAAAAACCTAAGCCTATTTCTTTTGCCCAAAAATGAAACCCAATAGCACTAGTATGAGTACAATACAGACAGCGGCAAAAACCCCTATCATAACAATACCATTACTCCAGTCTACCAAGGGCAGTATCAATGATTTCATATCCATGTGTTTTAATAACTCAAAGATATAAAGGGTCTTGAAAAGTAAATATGATAAATATCAGCCTTCTCTTCTAGAAGGCTGATATTTGTTTTTTAAAGTGTGGAAGGGCACACATAATCAGAGGTCTTAGCACCTGATTCTTGTAGGCTTTTGAACCCTCCAGCTACGTCTATTAAGTTATGTATTCCCCTGCTCTTCAATATAGAAGATGCTATTACAGAACGGTAGCCTCCTGCGCAATGCACTAGGAAGTCCCCTTCAGAGGGGAAGGAGGATAAGTGGTCATTTAAAGCATCTAAAGGTGCTGTTTCTGCAGATAATACATGTTCAGAAAGGTATTCTGGTGTATTTCGTACGTCAAAAACGGCTTGGTTGTTTTTCTCTATTCTTTCAATCGCTTCTGCCGCTGAAATGGAGTGAATTTGATCTACTTCTTTTCCAGAAGTTTTCCAAGCGTCAAAACCTCCCTCTAAATAACCAATGGTATGGTCAAATCCAACTCTGGAGAGTCTGGTAATGGCTTCTTCTTCTCTGCCTTGTGGGGCAATGAGTAAGATAGGTTGTTTTACGTCTGCAATTAATGCGCCTACCCATGGAGCAAACGAACCATCTAATCCTATAAATATGGATCTCGGCACAAATCCTTTTACAAATTCTGATTGGTGGCGAACGTCTAAAACAACAGCTTCTGTTTCGTTAGCCGCTGCCTCGAAAGCCTCTGGAGAAAGTGGCTTTATACCACGCTCTAGCACTTTGTCAAAATCTTCATAGCCTTCCTTATTCATTTTAACATTTAAAGGAAAGTATTTTGGGGGTGGCATTAAGCCGTCAGTAACTTCTTTGATGAACTCATCCTTTGTCATGTCGGCCCGAAGGGCATAGTTCATTTTCTTTTGGTTTCCAAGACTGTCTACCGTTTCTTTCATCATATTTTTACCACAGGCAGATCCTGCTCCATGTGCTGGATATACGGTAATACTATCTGCCAAAGGCATTATTTTAGTCCTAAGGCTGTCGAATAGTGTTCCAGCCAAATCTTCTTGGGTCATGTGGGCAGCCTTTTGAGCCAAATCAGGACGTCCCACATCTCCTAAGAATAAGGTGTCTCCAGAAAAAATCGCGTGATCTTCTCCCTGGGCGTTCCTTAGTAAAAAGGTGGTGCTCTCCATAGTGTGGCCTGGTGTGTGCAAAGTCACAAAAGTAAGGTCTCCTAGTTTAAATTCCTGACCATCTGTAGCAATAAGTGCTTCAAAAGTAGGATTGGCCAGCGGTCCATAAACAATGGTGGCGCCAGTTTCTTTAGCCAAAGTTACGTGCCCACTCACAAAGTCTGCATGAAAATGGGTCTCAAAAATATATTTGATCTTGGCGTTATTGGCTTTGGCTTTTTCAATATAAGGCCCAACTTCTCTAAGAGGATCAATTATAGCTACTTCGCCATTAGATTCAATATAATAGGCGCCCTGCGCCAAACATCCGGTATAAATTTGTTCTATTATCATGGGAATGGTTTTTGTATTGATTCAAAAATATAAAAAAATTATTCTTTGCTTTGTAACATCTGTTACCAAGAATAGTGTTATAAATCTATGACGGTTATGTCGTTTCTATGCATAGAAATTTTACCTTCATTTTCTAATTTTTTTAAGAGTCTAGAAATAACTACCCTTGAGGTGTGTAAGTCATATGCAATCTCTTGATGGGTAGCGTGAATATGATCATCTCCCGTTACTTTAGCTTTGTCTTGCAGGTGCTTTAAAAGGCGGTCGTCCATTCGAAGAAAAGCTAGAGTATCTATGGTTTGTAACAATTCCTTCATTCTTGCCTGATAACTATCAAATATAAATTGCTGCCAAGTCTTATACTTACCCATCCATGATTCCATTTGTGCCACAGGAATCATAATGATTTCTGCATCTGTCTCAGCAACTGCTCTAATGTCACTTTTACTGCCTCCCATGCAACATGAAAAACTCATGGCGCAGGTGTCTCCTTTTTCTATGAAGTACAAAAGCAGTTCGTCTGACTTCTCATCTTCTCTCATGATTTTAATCGCTCCTGAGAGCAATAAAGGCATTTGGGTTATGAGTTCTCCTATTTCAATAAGTTGCTGCCCTGCAGCTACTTTTTTTAAACTCCCAAAAGTGAGAATTTCTTCCATCAATTCGGGCTCAAAAAGAAAACCGTAATGTTGTTCTAATGCTTCTTTAAACATAAAATTATGGATGTAAAAGTCTGTAAATTAAGACAGCTGTTCTTTGTGTGAGAGCCTCAAAGGTATTTAAATTAACCGTTTCTTGTGGAGTATGAGCACCCGTTCCCATGGTCCCTAAACCATCTAAACAAGCAACATAATTAGCCACAAATGAGGTGTCTGCAGCCCCTCTTTTTCCTGGATCATAAGCCAATACTGTTCCCTGGTTTAAATCTAAACTCACCTGGTTTAATTGAGCTAACAAAGCCTCATTTTCTGCAGTAGGTGGCATGGCAGGATAACTGTCCGTAAAAGTTATTTCTGCACTCGTTTGTGGTAGATTTCTGGCAACAACTGCCCTCATCTTAATCCTAGCACTATCTTTCTGTGCTTCCGAAATAAACCTTAAGCCTCCTTGAACGGTAGCTGTCTGTGCCACTACATTACTCTTTCCAAATGCGGTAGCATTTCCAGTAAGCGGGTCAATACTGGTGAAGGTTCCCCCTACTATCATTCCAGGATTAAAAGTGAGTAGGTCTGGACCTTTTACTTCTTCATAAAAATCATTTAAAATCCTTCCCATTTCGAAAATAGCGCCCGCACCAGTTCGTTCACTAAAAACACCAGAAGAGTGGGCTCTTTTGCCAGTAGTAGTTACTTTCCATCCTGAAGAGCCTCTTCTAGCTACTGTGGCATAGTTGAAACCAGTAGACGTTTCAAACCCCAGCGCTACGTCAGATTTCTTAGCCGCATCTATAAGGTCTTTTCTACTAACAGAAAGTGGTTTTCCTGAACTTTCTTCATCTCCTGTAAATGCTACAATTACCTGAGTGTTTTTTAACAAACCTTGTTCACTTAGTGCTTTTAAAGCATATAATATAATCACATCTCCTCCTTTCATATCATTCCCCCCAGGTGCGTGTGCAATACTGTCGTTTATTCGTTTAAAGGTTTGAAATGGACTGTTTTCTTCAAAGACCGTATCTAAATGACCGATCAATAATAATTTTTTACCAGTTGGTTTTTTCACCATGGGTGTTTCTACAAAAAGATGTCCTGCCCTATTCAGTGAATCTGGCATTGGAATCCATCTAGGCTGCATTCCAATGGAAGAAAAAGCGTCGCTAAAAACGGCTCCTACTTCCTGTACACCTTTTAAATTTAGCGTCCCACTGTTTATATTCACCACTTTTTCTAAAAAGGAGATAGCCTCTGAATTGTTAGCAGAAACAGTCGCCACCAATTGTTTTTCTACTTTATTAAGTTTTTGCGCCTGTAAAATTTGAATGCTAAGCATTGACAAAAGAAGAGGCGCTAAAAAAAATGTTTTACTCATGTTTGTACATTTCATATTTAAAAGTTCAATTTACTAAAATTAGTCTTAAACTTCTGCGAAGATTAATCAAACTTTAATGCTTTAATTACAGATACCTTAGATACTATAACCGAGGGAAGCAATAGCATTAGAGAACAAAGTATTAGTACCAGCGCATTTAGACCCAATACAATGGATAGATCCATATATACTGGAATTTCTTTAATGTAATATTCTTTTGGATTCGGAAATTGAAGCCATTTAAATTTGTCTTGAAGATAAATAATACCCAATCCTACAAAATTACCCACCATTAGTCCAAAACCTATTAAGTAAACGGCCTGATACAAAAACACTTTTCTCACGGTCCAATCTTCTGCCCCTAAAGCTTTGAGAACACCAATCATGGGGGTGCGTTCAAGAATGAGTACTAAAAGTGCAGTAACCATATTAATCCCTCCAACCAATATCATAATACCGATAATGAGAATCATATTGAAATCGAATAGAGCGATCCATTCAAAAATATTGTAATAGCGTTCTTTCACGGAACGCACATCTAAATCTGATTGTGTAGCGGCATATACCTCTGCTGTTTTTTCCTCTATCTGATCAAAATCCGATACAAATACTTCAAAAGCACTTACTTGGTCAACTTCCCAACCAGATATTTTTTGTAAGTGCCTCAGATCTACAAAAATATAACTGCTGTCAAAAGCCTCAAACCCCGAATCATATATTCCAACTATTTTAAAAATTCGCTCACTAGGGATCGTATTTTTTGAATCATTTTTAATAAAAAAAGTTCTAAAAGTGCCTCCTACTTTAAGGGCCAATTTTTGTGCCATTAGATCAGAAATGAGCACTTCATTATTGAGTGTCCCCCCATAATTTGGCAAACGCCCATTGATAATAAAATCTTCAAAAGCCCTCCAATTATAATCTGTAGACACCCCTTTAGCTACAATTCCTTCAAAAGTATCTTCTGTCCTAATAATTCCTGGTGTAGTAATAATTCCCTGAATGTGGGTGATTCCAGAAACAGCTGTAAAGTTTGGGTAGAATGTTTGATTTTTAGAAATAGGTGATCCAGATATATGAGCCATATTGGTCTCATAGCTAATTATTTGAAGGTCACCATTAAATGCAGCTACTTTTTCCTTAATTTTATAATTCAATCCAAGGCCAGTGGCTACAGAAATGAGCATCATCACCATGCCAATAGCAATAGCAGCAATAGCAATTTTAATGATTGGTGCAGAGATATGGCTTTTGCCACGGCCTCCTAAAGCAAGCCTTTTGGCTATAAATAGTGATACATTCAAATGAATAAGCCTTTTAATACTTCCAAAAATAGCACTTTATTTATACTTCTATTCATGCTTTGCATACCTTTTAGCAGTTGCAATAGCCAAGAAGAAAATCAAATTATTGTAGGCGCTAATAGGACCGCCACATACCTACCCTATCTCAAAGGAAAAAATGTTGCGGTAGTAGCCAATCCTACTTCTGTGATATTCAAAACCAATGACCACTCACAAGGCCATACCCATTTAGTAGATTCTCTACTGTCTTTAGGAGTCAATATTACCAAAGTATTCTCTCCAGAGCACGGATTTAGGGGAGATATAGATGCTGGAGAAAAGGTATTAGATGGGGTAGATCCCTCTACAGGTATTCCGATCGTTTCACTCTATGGAAATCAAAGAAAACCAAGCCCTGAAAGCTTGCAAAACATAGATCTTGTGCTATTTGACATTCAAGATGTAGGGGTGCGATTCTATACCTATATTGCGACCCTTCAACTCGTTATGCAGGCTTGTGGAGCAGCAGACATTCCTTTATTTGTACTAGACAGGCCCAATCCAAATAGTAGCTATGTAGACGGACCTACAATGGAAAAAGCCCACCAGAGTTTTCTGGGAATGACCCCTATACCACTGGTTTATGGAATGACCATTGGAGAATATGCTAGCATGGTAAATACCGAAGAAGACTGGCTAGGTACAGATAAACATCCAGTACTTTCGGTAGTGGGTTTGAAAAATTACAATAGAGAGGTCTCCTACTCAATCCCTATAAGGCCCTCGCCTAATTTACCCAATGACCAATCCATTGCACTTTACCCTAGTCTGGGGTTATTTGAAGGAACAACCATCAATGCAGGCAGGGGAACAGAAGCACAATTCACCCGCTTTGGAGCGCCAGAATTGTCTAACAAAATGCCCTTTAGTTACACCCCGAGACCCAATTTTGGGGCCAAATACCCTAAACACAATGGCGAAATTTGCTATGGGCAAGATTTATCTGAGATAACTCCTCCTAAATCAGTAAACCTCACTTGGCTCATAGATGCGTACACCAATAGCTCTAAAAAAGAGGCGTTTTTTATCACATCTGGATTTACCAAACACGCAGGAAACGATAGACTTCAAAAACAAATAGAAGCAGGAATGACTGCTGAAGAAATAAGAAAAACATGGCAAAAGGATCTAGACACTTTCAAAGCGATTAGAGCCAAATACCTAAGGTATTAAAAACCTTTTTTAAAATCCAACTCAAAAAAAATAGATCAGACTATTGGTAAATAATCACTAATCCCCAGGAGTAGTAGACTTTCTGTAGGCGTTAAATGGAATTTTGAGAAGTTCTCTGATTGACTTATTGGCTTCTGTATCTGGGTAAGTATCTACCCCGTACACAATCTGATCTACAGGCATAGTTGAAAAAGTACCAAAAAGTCGGTCCCAAACTGAAAATATATTACCATAATTCGTATCGGTATAAGGCAATTTATAGTGGTGGTGAATCTTATGCATATTAGGAGAAACAATCAACCAGCTCAGTAAGGCGTCTGCTTTGGCAGGTAATTTTATATTGGCGTGGTTAAATTGAGAAAATACCACAGAAAGTCCTTGATACAACATAATATAAGCCACCGGAGCACCTACTACAAAAACAGCCATACAGGTAAAAAGAAAACGCACTACACTCTCTAAAGGATGATGCCTGTTAGCAGACGTTGTATCTACCTCCATATCTGTATGATGCACCAAGTGAAAGCCCCATAAAACCATCACCTTGTGTTCTGTAAAATGAGCCAACCAGGCTCCTATGAGATCTAAAAACAAGACTGCCACAAAAACCTCTAACCACAAGGGCATGGTGGGCAACCAATAGAGCAACCCAAAAGAATTTGCTGCAGTCCAATCGCTTGTATACAGTAATAAAAAAGCTAATGGGAAATTGACCAATATAGTGGTTAGCGTAAAGAAAATATTTACACCCGCGTGTTTGCCTTTGTGATAAGACAATTTAAAGAGTGGTAAAATATATTCTAGTATCCAAAAAAAAGTAATTCCACCCACCAAAATAAGGCTTCTGTGCAAGGGTGGAATAGTTTCAAAATAGGTGATGATCTGTTCCAAAGCAATTTATTTTTTTTTTAAAATTACAACTTTATTTTATTTTTCATAGCCTCCACTACCTTATAAGCAGCAGGACAAATAGGAATGTTTTTTTGAGTAATAGCTGTAATCTGATGAAACTTCTTGCGGTTGGTGTGCGGAAATTCACTACAGGCTTTGGGCCTGTGGTCATATATGCTGCAATAATTATCTGCCCCTAGAAAGGCACAAGGGACTTGTTGCAACACATAATCATTGTCTTCATCTACTTTCAAATATTGAGATACAAACTGAGCAGATTTCATCTTTAGGTGCTTGGCTATTCGATCAATATCTGCGCGGGTAAAAAGGGGCCCTGTAGTTTTACAACAATTGGCACAACTCAAACAATCTACCGAATCAAAAACAGTATCATGAAGCTCTTGCATCATATAATCTAACTGCTTAGGCGGCTTCTTTTTGAGTTTGGCAAAGTAGGCAGCGGTCTCTTTAGAAGACTCCTTGGCCAGTTTAGGCAATTTTTTTAAAAATTCATCCATAGATAAAAAAAGAAAGTCTTTATAAAATTAGACGCAATCATTTGGGTTAAAAATAAGACATTTGTAGCGCTCAAAAAATTTTAAACCAATGGATGTTTTTGGAAACGCTTTATTAGATTATTGGAACGGAATAGCCACAGAAAATATTTTGACTTACTCCAATTTAGAAGACACTGATGAAATTCCTTTGGAGTACCTTTTTAGAGACTACAAACAAATGCCTGCTCTAGAAAAAAAAGCACTCAAGAACTGCAAGGGGGCTATCTTAGATTTAGGTGCTGGCGCAGGGTCTCACGCCCTTTATCTACAACAGCAACACAAAAGCGTTACAGCTTTAGACATCTCACAGGGCGCTGCAGAGGTGTGTAAATTAAGAGGGATAAAAAACGTATTTTGTGAAAATCTATTTGATCACAACCTTAAATACGACACTGTACTGCTCCTTATGAACGGCACAGGACTGGCTGGCACATTAAAAGGTTTGGGGCCATTTTTAGAGCAGCTTAAAAAACTTTTAAACCCAAATGGGCAAATCCTAGTGGAGGGGACAGACATACTCTATATGTTTGAATCCGATGAAGAAGACGGAGGCTACTGGGTACCTGACCAGGGAGATTATTACGGAGAACTTCGCTTTACCATGCGTTATAAAGACCAAATAACATCAGAATTTCCGTGGCTCTATTTGGACTACAATACCTTAGCCAGAGCAGCGCAATACCACGGATTTAAAACAGCCCTTGTGATGGAAGGCCCACAAGACAATTATTTGGCCAAACTCAGCTTGTAAGGGAATTAAGGAATGTTAAGGTATTTATGGGTTTGCAAAGACACTTTCCAAGCTGGATTGGCCATGACAAAATCTACAATCATAGGAACTACCTTGTCTTTTACACTCCATTCAGGCTGTAAATACAAATGACAATTAGGCCCTACCTTTGCGGCCTGCTCTTGGGCAAACTCTAAATCATGCTTGTTAAAAACAATCACTTTAAGTTCGTGGGCTTCTTTGTAAATAGGTGCTAAAGGCAATTTATTTTTCTTGGGAGAAAGACAAATCCAATCCCACTCCCCTGTCAGTTCATAGGCCCCAGAGGTTTCAATATGGATTTGCAAACCCGCTTCTTTTAAACCGGTTGTGACGGGTCCCATATCCCAAGTAAGCGGTTCTCCTCCAGTAATGACAATGGTTTTGTAAGGACTAGCATCTTGGATAATTTTTTCTATCGCCGTAGGCGGATGCTTTTCAGCATCCCAACTCTCCTTTACGTCACACCAATGACAGCCCACATCACAACCGCCAACCCTAATAAAATAAGCGGCAGTACCTTTGTGATAGCCCTCTCCTTGAATCGTGTAAAACGCCTCCATTAAAGGCAAATAAATGCCCTTGTTCACCGCGTTTAAAATATCCTGCTCTTTCATGCCGCAAAGATATTAGAATTAGATTACTTTTACGGGACTATTTTATCTAATTAAATGCCTTCTTTCATGAATAAATATTTTCTCTTTTTTGCAGTTATTGGTTTAACAATTGTAGGTTGTTCCTCTAAAAATGATCCTTTCAACATTTCTGAAGGAAAGGTGGGCAAATTTCATAAAGCAGACGCTATAAAAGACTTGTACGCTATTTTTGCGAACGACTCAATAGTGGGAGATTCTATCGCTATTTCCAATGGCATTATCGGATCTAGAATTAGTGTTTTTGAAAAAGGGGGAGCTCCATTACTTCATTTGAATCCTGTTCAGGATTCTATCTCTGTCATAGGAAGTATTAGGGTGTTAGACAAGCGTTATAAAACAGATAAAGGAATTAGTTTGGAAAGCACTTTTAAAGAAGTGTCTAATGCCTATTCCATAGATAAGATCCAAACCACTTTTAGCAGTGTGATTGTTTCTTTTAAAGGATCAGAAGTGTATGTAACTATAGACAGGAAAGAACTTCCTGAGGATTTAAGATATGGAACCATTGAAAATTTGGACGCTATTCAAATTCCACAAGAAGCCCCTATCAAAAATCTAATGATTAGTTGGCAGCGTTAATTATGAGTGCTAAAGCCTTAAAAATACTTGCTCTTGCGTACGGCACCTACTTTAATTTTATCGCGATTTTTTCTAAGAAAAAAGCGGCTATAAAAGCATTTACTTTATTTTGCACGCCTCGAAAGGGCAAGCTACTACCCCATCAAAAGGACTACCTCAACCAATTTAACAAAGAAGTTGTTTCAGTGGTTGACCACAAAATTCAAACCTACCATTGGAAAGAAAGTAATGGGCCCACTGTATTGCTTTGCCATGGGTGGGAAAGCAATGCTTTTAGATGGAGAAACCTCATTGAAAAGCTTCAAGCCAAAGGATTTCATATCATTAGCTTTGACGCTCCTGGACATGGAGCCTCTTCAGGGGCGCATTTACATGTCCCCATTTATGAAGCATGTACCAGTGAACTGATCAAAAAATACCAACCCAAATATGTCATAGGTCATTCTATAGGAGGTTTAGCCCTATTGTACAGTCTGTATAAATCTCCTCAAGAATCTGTTGAGAAAGTGGTGAGCCTTGGTGCGCCATCTGACTTAGAAGATATTATGAACAACTACCAAAAACTAGTTGGTTTCAACCAAAGAGTTTTAGATGGGTTAGACCGCTATTTCCAGGAACGATTCTCTTTTGGAATAGATGAATTCTCTATGGCCAAACTCATTAAATCTGTAGACAAAAAAGGCTTAATTGTACACGATCTAGGAGACAGAATAGCCCCTTATCAAGCGGCTGTAGCCATACATGCCAATTGGCAAAACGCCCAACTAATCACTACAGAAGGTTTGGGACATTCCCTTCACCAAGATCAGGTAAACGATCAGATCATTTCATTTTTAGAAGCCTCTTAAACTTTAATATTATGGAACAAAAAGTAACACCATTTCATATTGCCATCCCGGTACACAATCTAGAAGAATGTCGAAGTTTTTACAAAGAGATATTAGATTGCGAGGAAGGCAGAAGCAGTGATCACTGGGTAGATTTCAACTTATTTGGACACCAGTTAGTGATTCACTACAAAGAAAAAAGTCCAGACCACGACTTACACACCAATGCAGTAGATGGGAAAAATGTTCCCGTGCCTCATTATGGCGTGGTGCTCCCTTGGGATACTTTTGAATCCTTTGCAGCCGGATTAAAAGCAAAAGGCGTCTCGTTTATCATTGAACCTTACATACGTTTTAAAGGTATGGTGGGTGAACAAGCCACGATGTTTTTTCTAGATCCAGCTGGAAATGCGCTGGAATTTAAAGCCTTTAAAGACATGGATCAATTGTTTGCGAAGTAAAAAAAAAGGCCGCCCAATGGGCGGCCTTTTTTTTTACTAATTTCTTGCTCTATGGCGCTCTCTGGCCAATAGGGTGTTTTTTAAAAGCATGGCAATAGTCATAGGACCCACCCCTCCAGGAACTGGAGTAATATGAGAAGCCTTTTTAGACACATTTTCAAAATCTACATCTCCAGTTATATAATAGCCTTTTTCCAAACTATCATCTGCAACTCTTGTAATTCCTACGTCAATCACTACAGCACCCTCTTTAACCATTTCTGCTTTTAAGAAATTAGGCACCCCTAAAGCAGAGATCACAATGTCTGCCTGAGAAATAATCTGAGTAATATTTTTAGTGTGGCTATGTGTAAGTGTAACTGTTGAATTCCCTGGCCACCCCTTTCTTCCCATGAGAATACTCATGGGTCTTCCCACAATATGACTTCTTCCAATCACCACGGTATGCTTACCTTTGGTGTCTACTTGGTATCTTTCTAAAAGCTCTAGTATTCCGAATGGCGTAGCAGGAATAAATGTACTCATATCCAAAGCCATCTTCCCGAAGTTCATAGGATGAAATCCATCTACGTCTTTATCTGGATCAATAGCCATTAATACAGACTGGGTATCTATTTGCTCAGGCAGAGGGAGTTGTACAATAAAACCATCTATCTCAGGGTTTTCATTGAGCTTCTTAATTTCTTTTAAAAGTTCTACTTCAGAGGTAGTAGAGGGTAATCTCAGTAGTGTAGATTCAAAACCAACACGCTCGCATGACCTCACCTTACTCCCTACATATGTCAATGAAGCACCGTCGTTTCCTACAATAACTGCAGCTAAATGAGGAACTTTTTCTCCTCTGGCTTTCATGTCAGAAACGGCATTAGCAATTTCATCCTTAATGTCGTTAGACACTTTTTTTCCATCTAATAATTCCATAGAACCTACTTAATTTTATATTAACGCATGCCACCAAGGCCACTCATCATTTGCATCATTTTTTTACCACCACCACCTTGCATCATCTTCATCATTTTAGACATCTGGTCAAATTGCTTTAACAGTTGATTTACGTCTTGTATTGTCCTACCACTCCCTTTCGCTATACGTTTTTTTCTACTGGCGTCTAACTTAGTGGGCTGGCTTCGCTCCAATGGGGTCATAGAGTGAATGATCGCTTCTATATGTTTAAAAGCGTCGTCGTCTATATCTAGACCCTTAAGTGCTTTTCCAGCACCTGGAATCATCCCCATAAGGTCTTTTAAATTACCCATCTTCTTAATCTGTTGGATCTGGGTGAGGAAGTCGTCAAAACCAAAGGTGTTTTTTGCAATTTTCTTTTGAATCTTTCTAGCCTCTTCTTCGTCAAACTGATCCTGTGCGCGCTCTACAAGAGAGACCACATCTCCCATTCCAAGAATACGGTCTGCCATACGCTCTGGATAGAACACATCTAAAGCCTCCATTTTCTCTCCAGTACCTATAAATTTAATAGGCTTGGTCACCACAGACTTAATAGAAATAGCTGCACCCCCTCGAGTGTCTCCGTCTAACTTAGTCAAAATAACTCCATCAAAATTTAAGACATCGTGAAAGGCTTTAGCGGTGTTCACCGCATCCTGACCAGTCATGGAATCTACCACAAACAGAGTTTCACTTGGCGTGATTGCTTTATGGATATTGGCAATTTCTTCCATCATAGCCTCATCTACCGCTAATCTACCTGCAGTATCTATAATCACTAAGTTGTGACCATTGGCTTTAGCATGGGCTATACCCGCTTGTGCTATGGCTACTGGATTAGATTCTTCCTTATTTGAATATACTGAAACACCTATTTGATCTCCTACAACGTGCAACTGATCAATAGCCGCTGGCCTATAAACATCACAAGCCACTAAAAGAGGATTTTTAGATTTCTTTGATTTTAAATACAAGGCCAACTTACCGGAAAAAGTAGTCTTACCAGATCCCTGAAGACCAGCCATTAAAATAACAGATGGGTTATCTGAAAGATTTAAACCTACAGATTCCCCTCCCATGAGCTGGGTCAATTCATCTTTAACCAGCTTAACCATAAGCTGACCTGGCTGAAGACTCGTTAGTACCTGCTGACCTAATGCTTTTTCTCTAACGGTATTGGTGAATTCTTTAGCAATTTTAAAGTTAACATCTGCATCTAATAAGGCACGCCTTACTTCTTTAAGAGTCTCTGCAACGTTAATCTCTGTAATCTGACCATGCCCCTTTAAAACATGAAGGGCTTTGTCTAGTTTATCGCTTAAATTATCGAACATATGGGCTGAATATTAAAAAACAAATTTAAGAAAACACCCGATAAAAATACAGTTCTAATCCACTTTCTTTGAAAAGTACATCAGAAATATATGGGGAATGGTCAAGGCGGTTAAAAAGGCAAAAAACAGGGAGAGTTCTAATGTGTAGTAATGCTGTATAATTAGAAAGTAGATTCCTAAAGACAATACTGCCATGGCCCAATACAACCAGCTAGACTTCACAAACATTACAAATCCTTTAAAATCCCTACGACCGTATAAAAAATTCATTTGATCAAGCAAAGAGGGCAAAGAATGCCAGAAAATAAAATATATAGCAAAAGCCCATAATAAAGTGGTACTGTTAAATACTACAAAAAAGACCAACAAATAAAAGAGCTGACGCACCTTAAAAGAACCATCAAACTTTGAGTAATATCTGATTGTGTATATTAATAAAGTGATCATTATAAATACATACAGCAGCGCTCTCAATACCGAAGCGCTAAACCAATAACCACTAATATCTGCGATAATTTGAATCACGAGTATTGAATGAGCGTTAAATAGCAAAAAAAATACCACCATTCCATAACTCATCATGAAAATCTTAGATACATATCCAGCATTAGAGAGATAAGGCTCCCAATGCTGCTCCCCAAAATGATAAGCACTAAATAAAACAAACAAAGCAAGGGTAACACTTGGAAATTGCATTAATAGGAAAGCAACCACAAAAATACTAAGCACATAAAACAATAGCATGACCCAATTTTTAGATAAAATAGGATACTTTTTCAATGTTTTTTCTCCTACGCCAAGGTCGTTAGCGCCATGTAAAATTCCCAAACTCAATATAAAGAAATATGCTATGTAATCTTCTAACACATCTGTAAAGAAAACAGAGAGCCAAAGCGTAAAAAAAGTGAGTATTAACTTAATATTTTTCAATATAATAATTATTTAAGATCAAAATTATTAAAATATTATTTCCTAGGGCTTGTTTTTATCATATTATTGTTTAAATTTATAATGATTTTATTAAACATTTTATTGAAGTCAAAAAAAACATTAACCTAAAACCTAATTATTATGCTAAATTTATTTGCATCCCTTCCATTAGCAGCTCAGATGGCTACTGATGATTATGTAGGATTTACATTCTTCGTTGGATGTATGGCCATGATGGCTGCCTCTGCCTTTTTCTTCTTGTCCATGAATGGATTTGACAAAAAATGGAGAACTTCTATTTTGGTCTCTGGACTAATTACTTTCATTGCCGCAGTACACTATTGGTACATGAGAGACTACTGGGCAGACTTTGGAGAATCACCCACTTTCTTCAGGTATGTAGACTGGATTTTAACAGTTCCATTAATGTGCGTTGAATTCTATTTAATTCTCAAGGCAGCTGGAGCTAAAAAGTCACTTATGTGGCGTATGATTTTCTTCTCCGTAATCATGTTGGTAACAGGATACATTGGAGAAGCTGTAAACAGAGAGATGGCTCAAATTTGGGGTCTAATTTCAGGATTAGCTTACTTTGCCATTGTGTATGATATCTGGTTTGGTGAGGCTAAAAAACTAGCAGAAGCAGCAGGTGGAGCGGTCTTAAGTGCGCACAAAACCTTATGCTGGTTTGTACTAGTAGGATGGGCTATCTATCCAATTGGATATATGGCAGGTACACCAGGATGGTACGATGGTATTTTTGGTGGATTAGATCTAGATATAGTCTACAACATTGGAGATGCTGTAAACAAGATAGGATTTGGATTAGTAATCTACGGATTAGCAGTAGCTAAGTCTGAAGAAAAATAATTCACTCATAACACAAGTAAGAAAAGGCGGCCCATGGGCCGCCTTTTTTTTTACCGCTACTGCAAATTTTTATTACATGCGCTCCGGAACCTCAATTCCTAAAAGGCCTAAAGCATCTTGAATCACTTGGGCCACTTTTCTAGAAAGCGCCACCCTGAAAACTTTTAATTCCTCGTTAGACTCCCCCAAAATAGATACGTTCTGGTAAAAACTGTTAAAAGCCTTTACCAAGTCATAGGTGTAATTAGCGACTAAAGCAGGACTGTAATTTTGAGCGGCCAATTGAATGGTTTCAGGAAATAAAAATAACTGCTTCAATAAGGCCACTTCTTTCTCGTGTAAAAAAGATTCTTGCCCTTCAAAAGTCGGCAAAACAGAAGTGTCAAAATCTGCTTTCCTTAAAATAGATTGGATCCTAGCGTAAGTATACTGCATAAACGGACCCGTATTCCCCTGAAAATCTACCGATTCTTTTGGATCAAATAAAATTCGCTTTTTAGGATCTACTTTTAAAATATAGTATTTGAGCGCACCCATACCAATAGTGTGGTATAAAGAAGCTTTCTGTTCCTCGGTATATCCAGATAATTTCCCTAGATCTTCAGAAATGCTTTCTGCCGTAGCTGCCATTTCGGTGATCAGATCATCTGCATCTACCACAGTTCCCTCCCTACTTTTCATTTTACCGCTGGGTAAGTCTACCATTCCATAGCTTAAATGAAACAATTGTTGGGCCCAACTAAATCCTAATTTTTTAAGAATGAGAAACAACACTTTAAAATGGTAATCTTGTTCGTTACCTACCGTATATACCATACCATTCACATCCGAGTAATCTGCTACCCGCTGTATGGCTGTTCCTATATCTTGGGTCATATATACTGCAGTTCCATCTGAACGCAAAACAATCTTCTCATCAAGACCTTCTTCTGTAAGGTCTATCCATACACTCCCATCTTCTTTTTTAAAAAACACACCTTGCTCTAGTCCTTTGGCCACCACATCTTTTCCGAGTAGGTAAGTGTCGCTCTCGTAGTAATAACTGTCAAAGCTTACGCCCAAACGTTTGTACGTCTCCTCAAAACCTTTGTACACCCATGCATTCATTTTTTTCCACAAAGCGACCACCTCATCATCACCAGATTCCCAACGAATGAGCATTTCTTGTGCGGCTTTTAAAAGACTGGTTTCTTTTTCTGCTGAAGCTTGCTCCATACCTGAGGCTACTAATGCAGCTACCTCTTCTTTATAAGCTTTGTCAAAGGCCACATAGTACTTTCCTACTAGGGCGTCTCCTTTAAGACCTGAAGATTCAGGCGTTTCTCCATGACCAAACTTCTGCCAAGCCAACATACTTTTACAAATGTGAATCCCTCGGTCATTAATAATTTGAGTCTTGTACACTTTTTTGCCAGAAGCTTCAAGAATTTTAGCCACCGAATAGCCTAATAAGTTATTCCTAATATGCCCTAAATGAAGGGGCTTATTGGTGTTTGGAGAGGAGTATTCCACCATCACTGCCTGAGGGTCTTTCTCTTTGACGGTACCATAAGAGGTATCCAATAAAGCATCGGCGAAAGCTGAAAGGAAAAAACGATCTGTTAAGCTAATGTTCAAAAAGCCTTTAACTACATTAAATGACTTTACGACTTCCAACTCCTCTTGCAAATAAGTCCCTATCTGGTTCCCGATCACTTCCGGGTTTCCTTTGATTACTTTGAGTAAAGAAAAAACAACCACTGTAATATCTCCTTCAAAATCTTTTCTTGTAGGTACAAATTCTACTGAAGACAATGGCTTGTCAAAAATTTTTTCAACGCCCTCTAAGACGGTTTTTTCAATCAGGGATACTACATTCATAATGGTTACTTCTTAGGGCGCAAAATTAAGATTTTATTCTCAATAAATTTGGGCTCTTTTACAATAAGACCGCTTAGTCAGTGATTAAATATAGTACCTTTAACTTAAAAATGCTTTGTAACGATTCATATAACAATCCAAGCCAGACCAATGCCATTAATGATTTAGTAGGCCAAGCCTATTCCATTAAGGAACGTTTTAAAATGGGGGGTATTGGCTCTCCTAAAATGGAGATTGTCTCCAGTAGTGCGACCATTCATTCTTTGTTGGTACTAGACCATAATACCAACTACAGCTCTATTGAACTCAGACCCAAAGGTATTATACTTAGATTTAGGTCTTTGTTAGAAACCTATGCCCTGGTGATTCCATTTTACAAACTCACCATTTTCAAGGGAGACACAGGAATTTACAGTGTGTATATGGATGACTACTTTGTTAAGGTGAAAGCAGACACCAAGGCCATTCAAAAATACTTCAAAAGGATTTTAGATGCTAAAATAGCTAATGACCCCAACCAATCGTATCATTAATTTTCCATCCTAGGTAAAAATACCTCAGCCATCATACAACGGGCACTCCCACCTCCACAAGTTTCAATAGTAGAAAGGTCTGCATGTATGATCTCACTGTGCTTTTCAATTTTTGACAACTGATCGGATGTTAGACTTTTGTAAGCGGTACTGCTCATAACCAAATAAGGGGTTTCTTCTGAACCAAGCACTTGCAACATATTTCCAGCAAAGCAGTGCATTTGAGCCTCGCTAATCGCAATAATCTCTTTACCGTCTTCTCTTAAATGATTTACGACTGCCTTTCGCTCTTTCTTGTCATCTATACTGTCCAAACAGATCACTGCAAAGGTCTCTGCCAAACACATCATTACGTTGGTGTGATAAATGGGCAAGCGGTTTGAGCCTACGGTCTGATTAGCGTTAAAAATAACAGGAGTATATTCAAAATCTTCGCAGAACTCTATGAACAATTCTTCATCTGCTCTAGAAGACAAGGCACAATAGGCTTTTTTATGAACCCTATCTAAAATTAGACTTCCTGTGCCCTCTAGGAAAATACCTGAGTCTTCTGCAGCGGTATAATCCATGACTTGGTCTATGATAAACCCGTCTTCTTCCAAGATTTCCAAAACTGCTTCTCTCCTTTCTAAGCGTCTATTTTCTGCAAACATAGGATAAAGGGCTACCGTAGCATCCTGGTGAAAAGACACCCAGTTATTAGGAAACAACGCATCTGGTGTATCTGGATCTTCAGTATCCTGTACCACCGTTACCTGCACCCCTTTTTCTCTCAACAAAGACACATAAGCGTCAAATTCCTCTTGTGATTTTTTTACCACCTCTTCTGGCGGTATTCCCGCCGATGCTTGAAAGTAGTTATTCACAGCCGTTTGCTCGTTCATCCTGAACTGCGCAGGCCTGATCATTAAAATATGATTGGTCAGTTGTTTCATTAGTCTCTTATTAATGGTAAAGTACTACACCGCAATAATCCCCCTTGCTTAGCAATCTCTTTGTATTCAATGGTTTCTACTTTGATCCCTTTATCTGAAAGCCATTCGTTTAATCTAGTAAACCGCTCGTCTGAAACGACTACAGTTGGAGAGATAGAGAAAATGTTTGAATTCATTTCATACATCTCCTCTTTGGTAATTTCAAAAATATTTTCAGGACCAAAGTAATCTTTGAGCCATTGGTATTCAGACTCAACCAAAAAGCCTTCTTTGTGTAAAATAGCCCTATTTTTCCCTACAGGCTGAAAACAACAATCCAAGTGTAAAGCATTTTCTTTGGGGTTTGTATTGGACTTCTTAAGTTCAAAAGCCTTGACTATTTTATGGGGAAACAAATCGCTTAAAAAACCTATGGCCGCTTTATTAGTTCTCGCGGTAATATAGTCTGAATAATCACTCCCTGTGTAGGTCCCTACAAAGATATACTCATTCCAAGGCATTACATCTCCTCCTTCTACATGTACCTCCTGTGGAGGATACACTATTTTATGGGGATCTATCTGATCTACTATATATTTAATCGCTTGGTATTCATCCTCCCTATCCGGAAGTATATTAGCTTTAATGAGGGTATCTTCTATCACAAAAGCAATATCTCTAGAAAAAATCTGATTACAATCACTGATTATTTCAGGCCTATAGACTTTCACACCATACTTTTTTAAGACTGCAGCAAAATCCTCCATCTCACGAATCATATCTGATTCTAAGGGATAAGTGCCCGCCTTAATATGCTCTCGAGATTTTGGATCATAGGCGTCTACCAACTTTGGTATTGGTCCGTTTTCCTGGGCAATACCCAATATCACTGCTTTTAAAGGCGCCGTTTCGTTTTGTATTTGAAGAGATCTCATCACTGTTTTTTTAAAATAAAAAAGCCTTGTCAAAAATACAACAAGGCTTTTATTATAAAGTAATATTGGCTTATCTATTTTCTACTGGAATAAAATCCCTAAAGTTTTCTCCAACATACACCTGTCTTGGCCTTCCTATAGGCTCATTGTTTTCACGCATTTCTTTCCATTGCGCAATCCAACCTGGTAAACGACCCAATGCAAACATTACCGTGAACATCTCTGTTGGGATGCCTAATGCTCGATAAATAATACCTGAGTAAAAATCTACATTAGGGTATAATTTTCTATCTACAAAATATTGATCTTCCAAAGCTTCTTTTTCTAAGCCTTTAGCTATGGCTAAAATTGGATCATCTATTCCTAAATTATTTAATACCTCGTCTGCAGCTTTTTTGATGATTTTGGCCCTAGGATCAAAATTCTTATACACACGGTGACCAAAGCCCATTAATCTAAATGGGTCATTTTTATCCTTAGCCTTGGCCATGTATTTTTTAGTATCACCTCCGTCTGCTTCAATGGCCTCTAACATCTCAAGTACTGCTTGGTTGGCACCTCCGTGTAAAGGACCCCACAATGCAGAAATACCTGCAGAAAGAGAGGCAAAAAGACCCGCATGAGAAGAACCTACAATTCTAACTGTAGAAGTAGAGCAATTTTGCTCATGGTCTGCATGCAGGATTAATAATTTATCCAAAGCATCTATAATCACTTTGTTCTTGGTATATTCTTGGCTTGGCTTTTTAAACATCATTTTGTGAATGTTTTCCACATAGCCAAGACTGTCGTCTCCATAATCTAAAGGCAAGCCTTTTTTCTTTCTCATAGTCCATGCAACCAATACTGGAAATTTAGCAACTATTCTTACAATAGCAGCATACATTTCTTTATCAGAAGAAACATTGACAGAATTAGGATTAAAAGATATAAGCGCACTAGTCAGAGAGGCTAAAACACCCATTGGATGAGCAGATTTTGGAAAACCATCTAAGATTTTCTTCATTTCCTCATCTACATGAGACTCTGCGACAATATCTTTTTGAAAATCTTCTAATTGTACTTTAGTAGGAAGTTCGCCAAAGATTAATAAATATACCACCTCAATAAAGCTCGCTTTCTCCGCCAAATCTTCAATAGAGTAACCCCTGTATCTCAAAATACCTTTTTCGCCATCTAGAAAAGTAATCGCACTCTCACAAGATCCGGTATTTTTATACCCGGGATCAATAGTAATCATACCACTTTGAGCCCTTAAAGTTTTAATATCTATAGCCAATTCATTTTCTGAACCCTTAATGACAGGAAACTCAAAAGTTTTATCTTGGTATTGTAAAAGCGCTTTATCTGACATATTCAAAAATCTTTTTTTTATGTTCACAAATTTACTAAAAAGTGACCATGATAACAATCTGAAAGATGCTAATTATTTCAAAAAAAAGGCCCTAAAAGGGCCTTTTAAAATTATATTTAACTCAGTGAGTTATTTCTTAATCTTGAACGCATTTAACTTAGGAAAATATGCGGTATCACCCAACATTTCTTCAATACGCAATAATTGATTGTATTTGGCCATACGGTCAGATCTTGAAGCAGAACCTGTTTTAATTTGACCTGTATTCAGTGCCACCGCTAAATCTGCAATAGTATTGTCTTCAGTTTCTCCAGACCTATGGGACATTACAGAGGTATATCCTGCATTCTTAGCCATATTTACCGCTGCAATGGTTTCAGTTAAGGTCCCAATCTGATTTACTTTAATGAGAATAGAATTTGCAATCCCTTCAGAAATACCTCTCGATAGTCTCTCTACATTGGTTACAAATAAATCATCTCCTACCAGTTGTACTGAATCACCCACTTTTTCTGTCAGTGACTTCCAACCTGCCCAATCGTTTTCATCCATTCCATCTTCAATAGAAATAATAGGGTATTTTGCGGCCAAGTCTGCCAAATACTGTGCTTGTTCTTCAGAAGACCTAACAGCTCCATTTGGCCCTTCGAACTTAGAGTAGTCATATTTACCATTTACATAGAATTCTGCTGCTGCACAATCTAAAGCGATCATTACATTGTCTCCCAAGGTATAACCTGCATTAGACACTGCTTTTGCAATGGTATCCAGAGCGTCTTCTGTACCGTCTAATGTTGGTGCAAAGCCACCTTCATCTCCAACAGCTGTACTCAAACCTCTATCGTGTAGTACTTTCTTTAAATGATGAAAAATTTCAGTCCCCATCTGCATGGCATGAGAAAAAGATTCCGCTTTTACTGGCATGACCATAAATTCCTGAAAAGCAATAGGGGCGTCTGAATGAGAACCACCATTAATAATATTCATCATAGGCACAGGAAGTGTATTAGCACTTACCCCACCTACATATCTAAACAATGGCATACCCAATTCTTCTGCGGCAGCTTTTGCAACAGCTAAAGAAACTCCAAGAATGGCATTGGCTCCTAATTTTGATTTATTAGGGGTTCCATCTAAATCAATCATAATTTGATCAATCAAGTTCTGCTCAAAAACAGAAACACCTAAAAGTGCGTCTGACAAATGTGTGTTTACATTTTCTACCGCCTTAAGCACTCCTTTACCCATATAGGCGCTTCCTCCGTCTCTTAATTCAACAGCTTCGTGCTCTCCAGTTGAGGCTCCAGATGGTACGGCAGCTCTTCCTACTACACCATTTTCAGTTTCTACATCTACTTCTACTGTAGGATTCCCTCGAGAATCTAATATTTGTCTAGCGTGAACGCTAATGATCATACTCATAATTGAACTTTTTAAAATATGTGCCAAATATACAAAAGCCAAGCATCTGCTTGGCTCTTTTTATTCGTTTTTAGCGAAAAAATATCACTATAACGTTTTAGTACACAGGTGTTTTACCAATAATTAATGTGTGCACCACGTATTGATCTAAACTTTAACTGAAGCATTCATTAGATCAAAGAATTGATCAAATAAATAAGTGGCGTCATTTGGACCTGGACCTGCTTCAGGATGGTATTGAACAGAAAAAACAGGCTTATTAGTCATTTCTATGCCTGCTACGGTTAAATCATTCAAATGAATATGTGTTATAGCAACGTTCGGATGCTTTTCAGTAGCTTCCTTATCTATAGCAAAACCGTGATTTTGAGAAGTTATTTCTCCTTTTCCTGTTTTTAAATTTTTGATGGGATGGTTAATACCCCTATGCCCGTTATACATTTTATAGGTTGGAATTCCATTCGCTAAAGCAATTACTTGGTGCCCCAAACATATACCAAACAAAGGAAGACCACTGGCAATCATTTTCTGGGCAGTTTCTATAGCTACTGTCAAAGGCTCTGGATCTCCAGGACCATTGGAGATAAAATAACCATCTGCTCCCCAAGATTCTAATTCTTGAAAAGGAGTGTCATGAGGAAAAACTTTAATATAAGCACCTCGCTGCTGAAGGTTTCGAAGTATATTTTTTTTAATCCCAATATCCAAGGCTGCAATCTTAAAAGAGCTCTCTGGATTACCAACCACATATGGTTCCTTTGTAGATACTTCCCCGGCCAAAGCCAATCCTTGCATACTTGGAACCTTAGAAAGTTCAGATTTAAGCGCATCTATTTCATCTACTCTGGTAGAAATAACCGCATTCATAGCGCCGTGATCTCTAATATAACTCACTAAGGCACGGGTGTCTACGTCTGAAATAGCAAAGAGGTTGAAATCATTCAAATAATCTTCTAAAGAAGCTGTTGCATCTGCTCTGGAAAACTCATAAGAAAAGTTTTTACAGATGAGACCAGCAATCTTAACACCGTCAGATTCCACTTCATTTGGATTGGTCCCATAATTACCAATATGTGCATTGGTCGTAACCATGAGCTGACCAAAATAAGAAGGATCTGTAAAAATTTCTTGATAACCGGTCATTCCGGTATTAAAACAAACTTCTCCAAAAGCAGTTCCAGTTTTATCTCCCACAGCTTTACCATGGAAAATAGTTCCGTCTGCCAACAAAATAATAGCGCTTCTTTTTTTCTTATACTTCATTGTGTTCAAATTCTTTATATAAACAAAAAAACAAAAAAAAAGGACAAGCAATAAAGCTTATCCTTTTAAATTATAAAACATTTAATAACAGTTTATGCTTTAGCATCATCTGTATTTTCTGTGTTATCTTTATCTGCAGCTGGTGCAGCTTTTACTGGAGCTTCAGCAACCTCTGTAGCAGGCGCTGCAACTTTAGCTTTACCTCTACGAGTTGATTTCTTAGCGGCTTTTTTAGTGTTGCTATACAACTCATTAAAGTCTACTAATTCAATCATAGCCATATCTGCGTTATCTCCTAACCTGTTTCCAAGTTTAATGATACGTGTATAACCTCCTGGTCTGTCTGCCACTTTATCTGCAACAGTAGAAAATAACTCAGTTACTGCATACTTATCACGTAGGTACTTAAAAGCGATACGTCTGTTATGCGTCCCTTTTTCTACCGTTTGGTTGTTAGCTGCTTTAGATTTAGTAATAATAGGCTCTAAAAATACTTTTAAAGCTTTGGCTTTGGCAACTGTTGTATTGATTCTTTTATGTTCAATTAGAGAACAAGCCATATTGGCTAACATAGCTTTTCTATGTGCTGTTTTTCTCCCTAAATGATTAACTTTCTTACCGTGTCTCATGGTATTGTTCTATATGAATGCTGTGAAAAATTCTCAGCGCTTAATTAATCTTTATCTAATTTATATTTGGATAGGTCCATCCCGAAACTAAGCCCTTTGTTAATCACTAACTCTTCTAATTCAGTTAATGATTTCTTACCAAAGTTTCTAAACTTCATTAAGTCATTCTTGTTAAAAGAAACAAGGTCACCTAACGTATCTACCTCTGCAGCTTTCAAGCAATTTAATGCCCTTACTGAAAGATCCATATCTACTAACTTAGTTTTCAATAACTGACGCATGTGAAGTGATTCTTCATCATAAGTTTCTGTTTGGGCAATTTCATCTGCTTCCAAAGTAATTCTCTCATCTGAGAATAACATAAAGTGATGAATTAATACCTTGGCAGCTTCTGTTAAAGCGTCTTTTGGATGAATTGAACCGTCAGATACAATTTCAAAAACAAGCTTTTCATAATCGGTCTTTTGCTCAACCCTAAAATTTTCAATACTGTACTTCACATTCTTAATAGGTGTGAATATAGAATCAATAGCAATAGTTCCAATTGGAGCGCCTGATTTTTTGTTTTCTTCTGCTGGCACATATCCCCTACCTTTTTCAATGGTAAGTTCCATGTTAATATTCACCTTAGCATCCATATTACAAATGACTAAGTCTGGGTTTAACACTTGAAAACCAGAAATAAATTTCTGAAAATCACCAGCAGTTAATTGTTGTTTTCCACTTAGAGCTATAGAAATAGTTTCATTGTCAACATCTTCTATTTGTCTTTTGAAACGAACTTGTTTCAAGTTGAGGATTATTTCGGTTACATCTTCTACCACTCCAGGAATCACAGAGAATTCATGTGCTACTTTGTCCATGCGAACAGAAGTAATTGCAAAACCTTCAAGTGCAGAAAGCATCACCCTTCTAAGCGCATTCCCAACTGTCAATCCATAACCAGGTTCTAAAGGGCGGAATTCGAATTTCCCTTCAAAATCGGTAGAATCAATCATGATTACTTTATCGGGCTTCTGAAAATTAAATAATGCCATAATTGGATCAGTTGTGTTTATTTAGAGTATAACTCGACGATTAATTGTTCCTTAATATTTTCAGGAATCTGAAGTCTTTCTGGAATAGCAACAAAGCTACCTTCCATTTTTTCTGAGTTCCATGTAATCCATTCGTATACATTAGAACTAACAGAAAGTGCATCTGATATTGTTTGTAAAGACTTAGATTTTTCTCTAACTCCTACAACATCTCCAGCTTTTAAAGAATATGATGGGATATTTACAATAGATCCATTCACAGTAATGTGTCTGTGAGAAACCAATTGTCTTGCTCCACTTCTAGAAGTAGAAATACCCATTCTGTAAACCACATTGTCTAAACGAGACTCACATAATTGAAGTAAAACCTCACCGGTAACTCCTTTACTTCTGTTTGCTTTTGCAAATATATTTCTAAATTGTTTTTCAAGAATACCGTAAGTGTACTTAGCTTTCTGCTTTTCCATTAACTGTACTTTGTATTCTGACTCTTTTCCACGGCGTCTGTTGTTACCGTGTTGTCCTGGAGGAAAGTTTCTTTTTTCAAAAGACTTGTCTTCTCCGAAGATTGCTTCACCGAATCTACGTGCAATCTTAGTTTTTGGTCCTGTATATCTTGCCATTTTCTAAAAATTTGATACTGTGATCATGAATTAAGGCTATCCTTCGATAATCGTATCTACAGTATCTGTGAAATGCCCTTGGGCGTTAATTAATTAAACTCTTCTTCTTTTTGGAGGTCTACAACCGTTATGTGGCATTGGAGTAACGTCAATGATTTCTGTTACTTCAATTCCTGCGTTGTGAATAGATCTAATAGCAGACTCTCTACCATTACCTGGACCCTTAACATACACTTTTACTTTGCGTAAACCAGCTTCATGTGCCACTTTAGCACAATCTTCTGATGCCAACTGAGCAGCGTAAGGAGTATTTTTCTTAGAACCTCTAAAACCCATTTTACCAGCAGATGACCATGAAATGACATCTCCCTTTTTATTGGTTAAAGAAATAATGATGTTGTTAAAAGATGCAGTTACATGTGCTTCTCCAACAGACTCAATAATAACTTTACGCTTTTTTGTTGCTTTTGTATTTGCCTTTGCCATAATACGCTACTTATTATTTAGTTGCTTTTTTCTTGTTAGCAACTGTTTTTCTTTTTCCTTTACGAGTTCTAGAGTTGTTTTTAGTACGCTGACCTCTTAAGGGTAAACCAGTACGGTGTCTTATACCTCTGTAACAACCAATGTCCATTAATCGCTTAATGTTCAGTTGAGTTTCAGAACGTAATTCTCCCTCAATGGTATAAGCAGAAACTGCTTCCCTTATTTTAGAAATCTCGTCATCATTCCAATCAGAAACCTTAGTGTCTTCACTAACGCCTGCTGCAATTAAGATTTCTTTTGCTCTAGTTTTACCAACACCAAATATGTAGGTAAGGGCAATAACCCCTCTTTTCTGTTTGGGTATATCTACCCCTGCAATTCTTGCCATAATTACCCTTGTCTTTGTTTAAATCTAGGATTCTTTTTATTAATTACGTACAACCTGCCTTTTCTGCGTACAATCTTGCAGTCGGCACTCCTCTTTTTAATTGATGCTCTTACTTTCATCCTATATACTTAATATCTATATGTAATTCTCGCTTTTGTTAAATCGTATGGGCTCATTTCTAATTTCACCCTGTCTCCTGGCAACAACTTAATGTAATGCATACGCATTTTACCAGATATATGTGCCGTAACAACGTGTCCGTTCTCCAATTCTACACGAAACATAGCATTTGACAATGCTTCTATAATAGTTCCGTCTTGTTCAATTGCAGCTTGTTTAGCCATATTATACTTCTTTTCTATTTTTACCAGACTTCATTAATCCGTCATAGTGTCTATTTAAAAGATATGCATTCACCTGTTGTACTGTATCTATAGCAACTCCTACCATAATAAGAAGTGAAGTACCACCATAAAATAAAGCCCATCCCGGCTGAATATCTACTAATTTCACAGCCAAGGCCGGCAAAATTGCGAGCAAAGCTAAGAAAATAGATCCAGGTAACGTAATTAATGACATAATCTTATCTAAAAAATCTCCAGTTTCTTTACCAGGAAGTACTCCAGGAATAAAACCACCGCTTCTTTTGAGATCATCTGCCATTTTATTTGTTGGAACTGTGATCGCTGTGTAGAAATAAGTAAAAATAATAATCAATAAAGCAAATAGTATATTATAGGCTAAACCAAAAATATCTTGAAACTGAACTTCCATCCATTGACCCAATGCAGTATTGTTAAAAGTCTTACCTAATAAACCAGGCGCGAACATAATTGCTTGAGCAAAAATGATTGGCATTACTCCAGATGCATTTAATTTCAATGGAATATACTGTCTTGTTCCAACGGCATTCTTATCAAATCCACCAGATGCAGTTCTTCTTGCGTATTGAACCGGTATTTGTCTTGTAGCCATAACCAATAGAACACTTCCTAAGATTACAAGGAACCAAAGAATAATTTCTATTAAAACAAACATAACACCTCCGCTAGTCGTAGAAGTTCTTGAGATGAACTCTTGAACAAATGACTGAGGCATGTTTGCTATAATACCTACCATGATCAATAGAGAAATACCATTACCAATACCTTTATCGGTAATTTTCTCTCCCAACCACATAGCAAATACAGTACCTGTAACTAATATTATCACAGATGGAATGATAAAATCTAAACCTTTACCGAGTACAAAAGCAGAATCTGGTACACCAAGAGCACCTAAAGAATACAAATAGGCAGGGGCTTGAACCACACAAATACCTATGGTCAACCATCTGGTAATTTGATTGATGGTTTTTCTCCCGCTTTCGCCTTCTTTCTGAAGCTTTTGTAAATAAGGAATCGCAATACCCATTAACTGAACAACAATAGAAGCAGAGATATAAGGCATAATTCCCAATGCGAAAACAGATGCATTAGCAAATGCACCTCCTGTAAAAGCATTTAAGATTCCTAAAATACCACTATCTGTATTGGATGTTAATTGAGCCAATTGCGTAGTATCTATACCTGGCAAAACAATTTGAGCACCAAAACGATACACCAATAAAAGACTTAAGGTAACGAGAATACGTCCTTTAAGTTCTTCTATTTTCCAGATATTAGATAAAGTTTCTATAAATTTCTTCATAATCCGTATATTATAAACTTATTGCTTCACCACCAGCAGCTTCAATAGCTGCTTTAGCAGTAGCAGTAAATTTATGAGCAGTTACAGAAAGTTTTGCTTTTAACTCTCCTCCACCTAATATCTTAACTAAATCATTTTTACCAACTACTCTGTTAGCAATTAAAACTTCTAGGCTAACAGTATCTTTAATAACACCATTATCTACTAAAAGCTGTAGTTTATCTAGGTTAATCCCAGCGTATTCTTTCCTGTTGATGTTCTTAAAACCAAATTTAGGAACACGTCTCTGTAAAGGCATTTGACCTCCTTCGAAACCAACTTTTTTAGAATACCCGGATCTAGACTTGGCCCCTTTGTGACCACGAGTGGCTGTACCACCTTTTCCAGATCCTTGACCTCTACCTACTACTTTTCCTTCTCTGTGAATAGCACCTTCGGCAGGCTTTAAACTATTTAAATTCATAATGAATGTGGTATATTAAGCTTCTGTTGTAGAAACTAAGTGTTTTACTTTATTAATCATTCCAATCACTGCTGGTGAAGCATCGTGAGATACTTCATGACCAATCTTTTTAAGACCTAACGCAGCCATTGTTTGTTTTTGTCTGAGTGGTTTTTTAATACTACTCTTTACTTGTTTTACTATAATTTTTGCCATGATGCTTGAATTATCCTTTAAATACTTTTTCTAAAGATACACCACGTTGCGAAGCAACTGTTTTTGCATCTCTAATTTGTAATAAAGCATCAAAAGTTGCTTTAACTACATTGTGAGGGTTTGAAGATCCTTGTGACTTTGAAAGTACATCGTGAACTCCTACTGCTTCTAATACAGAACGAACTGCACCTCCAGCAATAACACCGGTACCATGTGAAGCAGGCTGAATATACACTCTAGCCCCTCCAAATTTACCTTTTTGCTCATGTGGCAAAGTTCCTTTATTCAATGGAATTCTCACTAAGTTCTTCTTAGCATCTTCAATAGCTTTTGAAATAGCTGTAGCCACCTCTTTAGATTTTCCTAAACCGTGTCCTACTACTCCGTTCTCGTCTCCTACAACTACAATTGCGGAAAAGCCAAATGCTCTACCACCCTTTGTAACCTTAGTAACTCTTTGAACACCAACTAAGCGATCTTTTAATTCTAAACCACCTGGCTTTACCGTTTCTGCGTTTTTGTAATTTTGGTACATAATTTTTTTAGAATTTAAGTCCTGCTTCTCTAGCGCCTTCTGCCAAAGATTTGATTCTACCATGGTATAAGTTTCCACCTCTATCGAAAGCAACTGTTTCAATTTTAATGGTCTTTGCTTTTTCTGCAATGGCTTTTCCAACAAGGGCAGCCATTTCTATTTTAGTCCCTTTAGCAGCGCTAAGGTCCTTATCTCTAGAAGATGCAGCAGCTAATGTAACGCCATTAACGTCATCTATTAACTGTGCGTAAATCTCTTTGTTACTTCTAAACACAGCCAGTCTTGGTGTGCTAGCGGTACCAAAAGAAACCTTACGGATTCTTCTTCTAATTCTTAATCTTCTTTCAGTTTTCGATAATCTCATGATGCTATATATTAAGCCGATTTACCTGCTTTTCTTCTTAATTGTTCTCCTACGAATTTAACTCCTTTACCTTTGTATGGCTCAGGCTTACGGAAAGCCCTAATTTTAGCAGCCACTTGACCCACCAACTGTTTGTCAAAAGAAGTTAATTTGATAATAGGGTTCTTTCCCTTTTCAGAAATAGTCTCCACTTTTACTTCAGGAGCAACATTTATAATAATGTTGTGAGAGAAACCAAGCGCAATATCTAATTTTTGACCTTGATTACTGGCTCTATAACCTACACCAACTAATTCTAATTCTTTGGTCCATCCTGTAGAAACTCCAAGTACCATATTGGCTACTAAAGATCTATACAGACCGTGTTTTGCTTTGTGTTCTTTTGAATCTGAAGGTCTTGTCACTAAAACATTACCTTCTTCTACAGTGATCGAAACACCAGAAAATTCCTGTGTTAATTCACCTAGTTTACCTTTTACGGTAAGCACATTGTCTTTTACCTCTACGGTTACCCCTTCAGGAATCGCTACTGGATTATTACCTATTCTAGACATTATTCTTGCTCTTTACTATATTAATAAACGTAGCATATAACTTCGCCACCTACTTTTTCTAACTTGGCTTGTTTGCTTGTCATTACTCCGTGAGAAGTAGACACAATAGCAATACCCAAACCGTTTAATACTCTAGGTAGTTCTGCAGCTCCAGCATACTTACGTAAACCTGGCTTACTTATACGACTAATTTTTTTGATCACTGGCTCTTTCGTAGCAGTGTTGTATTTAAGGGCGATTTTAATAGAACCTTGTGGTCCATCTTCCTCAAATTTGTAGCTTAAAATATATCCTTGATCGAATAATATTTTAGTGATTTCTTTTTTAAGATTAGATGCAGGAATACTAACCACTCTGTGACCAGCGCTGTTTGCGTTTCTAATTCTTGTTAGGTAATCCGAAATTGGATCTGTAAACATAGGTATATATTTGCGGTAACGGTTTTTAACTTAAGTTAAACCTGTAACCAATTAATAATTGTTTTTTTACCAGCTCGCTTTTCTAACGCCTGGAATAAGACCATTATTGGCCATCTCTCTAAATAAAACTCTAGAAATTCCAAAAGTTCTCATGTAACCCTTTGGTCTTCCAGTTAATTTACATCTGTTGTGCATACGAACTGGAGAAGCATTTTTTGGCAACTTCTGTAAAGCTTCATAATCACCAGCTTCTTTTAAAGCTTTTCTTTTTTCTGCGTACTTGGCTACCGTTTTTGCTCTTTTAACTTCACGGGCCTTCATTGATTCTTTAGCCATTCTAATTCTTTTTAAAGGGAAGTCCTAACTGTGTTAATAATGATTTTGCTTCTTGATCAGTGTTTGCAGAGGTAACAAATGTAATATCCATACCATTAATTCTATTGATTTTATCAATATTAATCTCTGGAAATATAATTTGTTCGGTAACCCCTAAAGAATAATTTCCACGTCCGTCAAAACCAGTCGCTTTAATTCCTTGAAAATCTCTTACACGTGGTAAAGCTGCAGTAATCAATCTGTCTAAAAATTCATACATACGCTCTCCTCTTAAAGTTACTTTGGCGCCAATTGGCATTCCTTTACGTAATTTAAAAGACGCAACGTCTTTCTTAGAAATAGTAGACACTGCTTTCTGACCAGTTATTAAGGTCATTTCTTCTACGGCGTGATCGATAAGTTTTTTATCTGCTACTGCAGCACCAACTCCTCTTGAAACAACTATTTTCTCTAATTTAGGAACTTGCATTACATTCTTGTAACCAAATTCTTCTGTTAGAGCAGCCATTACACGCTCCTTATACTCTTGTTTTAATCTTGGAATGTACCCCATAACTAAATTACTTCATTAGATTTCTTAGAAAACCTTACTTTCTTATCTCCACGAACCTCATAACCAACTCTTGTAGCTTCACCAGACTTAGGATCTAATAAAGACAAGTTTGAAATATGAATAGGAGATTCTTTCTTAACAATCCCCCCTTGTGGATTTTGAGCACTAGGCTTCTGATGTTTTGAAACCATATTGGTTCCTTCTACAATAGCTCTACTTTTCTTAAGATCTACAGAAACTACTTTCCCTTGGTCCCCTTTATGGTCCCCAGCGATCACTTTTACTGTATCTCCTACTTTTATTTTAATTTTTGTCATTTTTTTGGAAATTAAAGCACCTCAGGAGCTAATGAAACAATCTTCATGAATTGCTTGTCACGAAGCTCTCTAGCAACGGGACCAAATACACGGGTACCTTTCATTTCACCTGTTGGGTTTAAAAGTACACACGCGTTGTCGTCAAAACGAATATAAGAACCATCTGCACGACGTACTTCTTTCTTTGTTCTAACTACTACCGCAGTAGAAACAGCACCTTTCTTTACACTCCCATTAGGAGTGGCGTCTTTTACTGTAACCACAATTTTATCTCCTACAGATGCATACCTTCTTTTAGTACCTCCAAGTACTCTAATGGTCAAAACTTCTTTTGCCCCGGTATTATCTGCAACTTTTAGTCTGGATTCTTGCTGTAACATATTATTTAGCTCTTTCTAAAATTTCCACTAATCTCCAACATTTGGTCTTACTTAAAGGACGTGTCTCCATGATCTTTACAGTATCACCAATGTTACAATTGTTTGTCTCGTCGTGTGCAACATATTTCTTAGTTTTTAACACGAACTTTCCGTACATAGGGTGCTTTACTCGTTTCACTTCTGAAACTACAATGGATTTCTCCATTTTGTTGCTAGTAACAACGCCTACTCTCTCTTTTCTTAAATTTCTTTTTTCCATAAAGCAGAACCTGTTATTGGTTTTCCCTTTTAGTTAACTCTGTAGCCAATCTTGCTACCGTTCTTCTCACTTTTCTAATCAAAAGTGGATTTTCTAAAGGGGTAACAGAATGAGCTAATTTTAAATCTGAATGTTGCTTTTTGAATGCAGCCAGTTGTTCTACTAGTGCTTCAGCTGATAATTCTTTTATTTCTGATTGTTTCATGATTCCTAAATTAAAAGTTATGCTGAATAATCTCTAGCAACAATGAATTTGGTTTTTACTGGTAATTTCTGAGCTGCAAGACGCAAAGCCTCTTTTGCAATATCATGAGATACACCAGCTATTTCAAACATGATTCTACCTGGAAGAACCACCGCAACGAAATATTCTGGAGCACCCTTACCTTTACCCATACGAACCTCAAGAGGCTTCTTTGTAATAGGCTTATCCGGAAAGATCTTAATCCATAATTGACCTTCTCTCTTCATATACCTTGTAGCTGCAATACGAGCCGCTTCAATCTGACGGGCTGTAATAAAGCTAGTATCCAAGGACTTAATACCAAACATACCGTTAGAAAGCTGGTGCCCTCTACCTGATATCCCTTTCATACGCCCTTTCTGAGCTTTGCGAAATTTGGTTCTTTTTGGTTGTAACATTGTTCTGTTTCTTTATAAAATTACTTTCTACGACGTGGTTTCTTTGGTCCATCTTGGTTACCTCCTTTAGAAGGGCTAGTAGCCATTCCTACCAATGGAGATAATTCACGTTTTCCATATACCTCGCCTTTCATAATCCACACTTTAATACCTAATCTTCCATAGGTAGTGTGTGCTTCATGCAATGCATAGTCAATATCTGCTCTAAAAGTAGACAGTGGAATTCTACCGTCCTTATAACCTTCAGAACGCGCCATTTCAGCACCGTTCAAACGACCAGAAATTAACACTTTAATTCCTTCTGCATTCATTCTCATGGCAGCAGCGATAGCCATTTTAATAGCTCTTCTATAAGAAATTCTTCCTTCAATTTGTCTGCAAATACTAGCTGCAACTAAATTAGCATCGACCTCAGGTCTTTTGATCTCAAAAATATTGATCTGAACCTCTTTGTTCGTGATCTTTTTAAGTTCTTCTTTAAGCTTGTCTACTTCCTGTCCACCTTTACCGATAATAATACCAGGTCTAGCAGTAGTAATAGTTATAGTCACTAATTTAAGCGTACGCTCTATGATCACTCTAGAAACACTTGCTTTTGCTAAACGTGCAAAAACGTATTTTCTAATCTTGTCATCTTCTGCAAGTTTATCTCCGTAATCATTACCACCATACCAGTTAGATTCCCAACCTCTGATGATTCCTAGACGATTTCCAATTGGATTTGTTTTTTGTCCCATAGTTCGTATCCTAGCTTTGTATGTTATTGTTGTCTCCTAAAACCAAAGTTACGTGATTGGAGCGTTTTCTAATTCTGTGTGCTCTACCCTGAGGCGCTGGACGTAGTCTCTTCAACATACTTCCTCCATCTACACGAATTTCTTTTACAAAAAGATCTGCGTCTTCAATGTTAGCGTCTTCATTCTTAGCTTGCCAATTAGCGATTGCAGACAATAACAACTTTTCAATTTTACCTGAAGCTTCCTTCTGGTTAAATTTCAATATAGCCAAAGCTGGCTCTACTTGCTTTCCTCTCACTAGATCAGCAACTAATCGCATTTTTCTAGGTGAAGTAGGACAGTTGTTCAACTTTGCAAAAGCAACTTGCTTTTTTCCTTCTTTAATGGCTTCTGCCATGTTTCTTTTACGAACTCCCATAGCTTACTTTTTACCTTTGTTTTTAGCACCTGCATGCCCTCTAAAAGAACGTGTTGGTGAAAATTCTCCAAGTTTGTGACCCACCATGTTTTCTGTAACGTAAACAGGAACGAATTGTTTCCCGTTGTGAACAGCGATAGTCTGACCTACGAAATCTGGAGTAATCATAGAGGCTCTAGACCATGTCTTCACCACTGTTGATTTTCCTGTTGATATATTTTCTTGAACTTTTTTCTCTAAACTATAGTGAACAAAAGGTCCTTTTTTTAATGAACGTGCCATGTCTTTCTACTTTTATTTCTTTCTACGTTCTATGATATACTTGTTGGTACTCTTGGTTTTAGAACGGGTTCTAAATCCTTTAGCTGGGATACCCTTTCTAGATCTTGGATGACCTCCTGAAGATCTTCCTTCACCACCACCCATTGGGTGATCTACCGGGTTCATAGCTACTGGTCTAACACGTGGTCTTCTTCCTAACCATCTGCTTCTACCAGCTTTACCAGAAACCAATAATTGGTGGTCTGAATTAGATACAGCACCAATTGTTGCCATACATCCTGAAAGAATTAAACGCGTTTCTCCTGAAGGCATTTTCACTGTAACGAACTTACCGTCTTTTGCCATTAACTGAGCAAAAGTACCAGCAGATCTTGCCATTACCGCTCCTTGTCCAGGACGTAATTCAATACAAGAAATAATAGTTCCTAGTGGAATAGCACTTAATGGTAACGCATTACCAATCTCTGGAGCTGCTTCAGCACCTACTGAAATAGTCTGCCCAACAGTTAAACCGTTTTGAGCAATCACATATCTCTTTTCCCCATCTGCATAGGTAAGTAGTGCAATAAATGCAGTTCTGTTTGGATCGTACTGAATAGAAGTCACCGTAGCAGTCACATCTGACTTATTACGTTTGAAATCTATCTCACGATACCTTCTTTTATGACCCCCACCTTTTTGACGGATGGTCATTTTTCCTTGACTGTTTCTACCCCCAGTTCTTTTTATCGGACTAAGCAAGCTTTTTTCCGGCTTATCAGTAGTAATGGCGTCAAAACCATTAACTACTCTAAAACGCTGCCCTGGGGTGATTGGTTTTAATTTTCTAACTGACATTTCTTGTCTTTATAGATTACTGTAAAAATCAATGATATCTCCTTCTTTAACATCCACAATGGCTTTTTTGTAAGCAGACGTTTTACCGTGCTGCACCCCTGTTTTTGTGTAACGAGATTTTCTTGAAGGACCATAGTTCATGGTGCGTACTGCATTCACAGAAACACCGTAAGAAGCCTCAACAGCTTCTTTTATCTGTATCTTATTCGCATTAGGATCAACGATAAAGCCATAGCGATTATACAACTCGCTATCTGCTGTCATTTTTTCCGTAATGATTGGTTTTATCAACACACTCATGGTTCCTCTATTTTGTTAAATTTGTTTCAATTCCTGCAATTGAACCCTCCAACAACACAATGCTTGAAGCATTAAGTATTTTGTAAGTACTTAATTCTGAGTTGATTACAACATCAGTTTGGGTCAAATTACGTGACGACAAATATACATTATTATTTGAATCGCCCAACACTACTAGGGATTTTTTATTGTCTATCCCTAATGATTTCAATACTTGCAAGAAATCTTTGGTCTTTGGCGTTTCAAAATTGAAGTCCTCTACCACTACGATAGATTTCTCTCCAGCTTTAATAGACAAAGCAGATTTACGTGCCAAACGCTTTACGTTTTTGTTCAGCTTCTGGGTGTAATCTTTTGGTCTTGGGCCAAAAATACGTCCACCGCCTCTAAATACAGGAGATTTAATACTACCTGCACGAGCGGTACCCGTACCTTTTTGTTTCTTGATCTTACGCGTACTACCTGCTATTTCAGCACGTTCTTTAGATTTGTGTGTTCCCTGACGTTGGTGTGCCAAGTACTGTTTTACATCTAAATAAATAGCGTGATTGTTTGGGTCTATTGCAAATACAGCATCAGAAAGGTCTGCCTTTCTTCCTGTATCTTTTCCTTTACTATCTAAAACTGCTACTTTCATTACTTCTCAATAGTTACGTAAGCGTTCTTATGACCAGGTACACATCCTTTTACTACTAAAAGGTTTTTCTCTGGAACAACTTTTAAAATTCTAAGGTTTAAAACAGATACTCTAACACCACCCATTCTTCCAGCCATTTTCATGCCTTTGAACACCCTTGCTGGGTAGGAAGCAGCACCAATAGATCCTGGCGCTCTCAACCTGTTGTGTTGCCCGTGAGTCGCTTGTCCAACACCGCCAAAACCGTGTCTTTTAACAACCCCTTGAAAACCTTTACCTTTTGAGTTTGCAGCAATATCTACAAATTCACCTTCAACAAAAAGGTCTACACCAATGGTGTCACCTAATTTGTAATCTCCTTCAAAATTTCGGAACTCAACAACTTTTCTTTTAGCAGAAACACCCGCTTTTTTAAAGTGGCCAGCAGCCGCTTTATTAACGTGTTTCTCTGCCTTGTCATCGAAACCGAGCTGAAGGGCATTGTACCCGTCTACCTCTTCGGTTCTGACTTGGGTAACCGTACATGGGCCAGTCTCAATAACGGTACATGGAATATTCTTTCCATTCTCGTCAAAAATACTGGTCATGCCAATCTTTCTTCCTATTAACCCAGACATAATTATTAGTATTTAATTAATTTATATTCAATCTATTTTGGGACGCATCCCTAAAAAAACAGGGTCAAAAATAATTCAACCCTGATTATTTTTTTCCGTTTTTCCCTTGCACAAAGCTCAGGACATGTAATGGAGGACAACCTCCGTGCTGTTGGCCCTAAGGCCAATTATCACACTTTAATCTCTACTTCTACTCCAGATGGCAACTCTAATTTCATGAGTGCATCAATGGTCTTTGAAGATGAAGAGTAGATATCAAGGAGTCTCTTGTAAGAACTCAATTGAAACTGCTCTCTAGACTTCTTATTCACGTGCGGGCTACGCAATACAGTGAATATTTTCTTATGAGTTGGCAAAGGTATTGGGCCAGTAACCACTGCACCTGTAGTCTTTACCGTCTTTACGATCTTCTCAGCAGACTTGTCTACCAAGTTAAAGTCGTAGGATTTAAGTTTAATTCTAATTTTTTGGCTCATCGTACTTAATTATGCAGTTATACCTTTAGCTTTTTTGATTACTTCTTCTGAAATATTAGAAGGCGTCTCTTCGTAGTGGTCAAATTCCATTGTAGAAGTAGCTCTACCAGAAGACATAGTTCTAAGTGCAGTTACATAACCGAACATCTCAGAAAGTGGCACCATCGCTTTGATTACTTTAGCTCCAGCTCTGTCGTCCATATTATTCACCTGACCTCTACGTCTGTTAAGATCCCCTACAATATCTCCCATATTTTCTTCAGGAGTCAATACTTCTAACTTCATAATTGGCTCAAGAATTACAGCACGAGCGGCTTTCGCTGCTGCTTTGTAACCCATTTTTGCAGCCAATTCAAAAGAAAGACCATCTGAATCCACAGGGTGAAAAGATCCATCTTTAAGAGTAACTTTCATAGAATCCATTTCGAAACCAGCCAAAGGACCGTTTTTCATAGCTTCTTTAAAACCTTTCTCTACTGAAGGGATATATTCTTTTGGTACGTTACCTCCTTTGATCACATTTACAAACTCAAGACCAGATTTAGTCTCGTCATCTAAAGGCTCAATAGTAAACACAATATCTGCGAATTTACCACGACCACCAGACTGTTTCTTGTAAACCTCTCTATGGTCTGCAGAAGCTGTGAAAGCTTCTTTGTACTCAACCTGAGGTTGCCCTTGATTAACGTCTACCTTAAATTCTCTTTTTAAACGGTCACAAATAATATCTAAGTGTAACTCGCCCATTCCAGAGATGATAGTTTGGCCAGAAGCCTCATCTGTTTTCACCTGGAAGGTAGGATCTTCTTCAGCCAATTTAGCTAAAGCCATACCCAATTTATCTACATCTGCTTTTGTTTTAGGCTCCACCGCAATACCAATTACTGGATCAGGGAAGTCCATACTCTCTAAAATAATAGGAGATTTTTCAGCAGATAAGGTATCTCCTGTTTTAATATCTTTAAAACCAACAGCTGCTCCAATATCTCCTGCCTCAATATAATCAATAGCATTCTGCTTATTGGCGTGCATTTGGTAAATTCTAGAAATACGCTCTTTGTTACCTGAACGGTTGTTCAACACATAAGAACCCGCATCTAGTCTTCCAGAGTACGCTCTAAAGAATGCCAAACGTCCTACGAAAGGATCCGTGGCAATTTTAAACGCTAAGGCAGCAAAAGGCTCCTTAGTGTCTGGCTTTCTAGAAATAGGCTGGTCATTTTCAGGATTTGTTCCTACAATAGCTTCCTTATCTAATGGAGAAGGCAAGTATCTACAAACAGCATCTAATAAAAACTGAACACCTTTGTTTTTGAATGAAGAACCACAGATCATTGGGATAATACTCATATCCATTACTGCTGCTCTAAGTGCTGCATTAACCTCTTCAACAGTAATAGAATCTTCATCTTCGAAGAATTTCTCCATTAAAGTCTCATCGTATTCCGCAACAGCCTCTATTAATTCTGCTCTGTATTGCTTTACTTCAGCAACCATATCCTCAGGAATAGGCACTTCGTCAAAAGTAGCCCCCATATTGTCTTCGTGCCAGATAATAGCACGATTGGTTACTAAATCTACCACACCTCTAAAGTCTGCTTCATCACCAATAGGGAGTACAATTGGCACCGCATTAGACTTTAACATCTCGCGAACTTGCTTACAGACATTAAGGAAATTAGATCCCTGACGGTCCATTTTATTAACAAATCCAATACGAGGCACTTTATAGTTGTCAGCCAAACGCCAGTTGGTCTCAGATTGAGGCTCAACACCGTCCACTGCAGAAAACAAAAACACCAAACCATCTAGCACACGTAAAGAACGGTTTACTTCTACCGTGAAATCTACGTGACCTGGAGTGTCAATAATATTAAAGTGGTAAGGAAGGGTCTCTGGTAAAGTAGCACCGTTTTCAGTAGGGAAATTCCAAGAACAAGTAGTAGCAGCAGAAGTAATGGTAATACCACGCTCTTGCTCTTGCTCCATCCAGTCCATAGTAGCTGCACCATCGTGCACTTCACCAATTTTATGACTCACCCCTGTGTAAAATAAGATACGCTCAGTGGTGGTGGTCTTTCCAGCGTCAATATGCGCTGCAATTCCAATATTTCTTGTATATTTTAAATCTCTTGCCATGCTTGATTAGAATCTAAAGTGAGAGAATGCTTTGTTGGCTTCTGCCATCTTGTGAGTATCTACACGTTTTTTAACAGCAGCACCTTCTTCTTTGGCAGCAGCTAAAATCTCAGACGCCAAACGTTGGGCCATTGATTTTTCGTTTCTTTTACGCGCATAACTAATCATCCATTTAATGGCCGTAGATATCTTACGGTCTGGACGGATTTGCATAGGAATTTGGAAAGTAGCTCCTCCAACTCTTCTAGACCTTACCTCTACGTGAGGCATGATATTAGAAAGGGCGTCTTTCCACACTTCTAATGCAGATTTCTCTTCATCAGTCTTTTTTTCTTCTACAATCGCAATAGCGTCGTAAAATACTTTAAAGGCAATAGATTTTTTACCATCCCACATCATCATATTGACGAAACGGGTTACCAACTGATCGTTAAATTTAGGATCTGGTAATAAAGGTCTTTTTTTGGCCTGTTTTTTTCTCATGATTTCTCTTTAAACTGTCTTACGCTTTCTTAGGTCTTTTTGCTCCGTATTTAGATCTACGTTGTGTTCTTCCTGCAACACCAGCGGTGTCTAAGGCGCCCCTTACAATGTGATACCTAACTCCTGGCAAATCTTTAACCCTTCCGCCCCTTACTAATACTATCGAGTGCTCTTGTAAATTGTGACCTTCTCCAGGGATGTAGGCATTCACTTCCTTACCGTTCGTTAACCTTACCCTTGCTACTTTACGCATTGCAGAGTTTGGTTTCTTAGGTGTAGTGGTGTAAACACGCGTACATACCCCTCTTCTTTGAGGACACGATTCCAAAGCAGCCGATTTACTCTTCTTAGTAATTGTGGCTCTTCCTGTTCGTACTAATTGTGAAATTGTTGGCATATATAATGTATATAAATAACTATTACCCCTTTTTAAGGGCTGGCAAATGTAGGAATTAATTATTGATAATCAAATGACGCTTTAAAAAAATTTGATATTTTTTTCTCAAAATCAACGATTTATACCATTTAAAAATAGCTCGTATTTTTCAATAGTATATATAATAAGGTATACAATAGATTTCTGACCTTCGGCCGATGCCCCAGTGATTGTAAAACAAAAAAGTGCCAAACACCTGTTAGCACTTTTAAATTATTGGTGTCTATAACCATTTACTCCACATTTGGGTGAAATTCATGTTTATGACCTGGATTGTTGTGCTCGTAAAACCAATCGGACAAACCTCCATTAGTTTTTTCTCCCTGAAGCCTATTCCTCCTACAACTCATAAAAGCCTCATAATAAGCCACACGATAATTCAGATCAATTGACTGATTATTCATTATACTATTAAGTGTTAAGTGTTAAGTACCAATCAGAATTACTTGCAAAACTCTTGCCATCTTGGCATCCGTTCAAAGTTCCTCTGGTTTCCATATCTGGAGATTGTGCAAGAGCTGCTAAACTAAAAACCATCGTAAAAAGTAACATTAATTTTCTCATAATACTTGAATTAAATTGTTAATATTGCTCATAGTTAAAACAGTTTAAAAGTAATAAAAAACAATTGACTGTTTTTTCGACAACAGGTAATATAAATCGGATAAAGTGCTGAAAAAAATGTCTGTTCAAAAAAAGTTAAATGAATGGGGAGCCAAAAAAACTCCATTTGTATTTCTAATTGATTTCGAAAAAAAGAATAGCAAAGCTTGGAGGTTTGAGGATTGCCCTAAAGAATTTCTATTCGACTTTCAAGGAATCACTAATCTAGAAAATGATCTTTCAAGCCCTAAAAACTTAAAATTTAAGATCACTCCACCAAACCAAATTGACTATACAAACAAATACCACAAGGTAATTAACGCGATTCAAAAAGGGGAAACCTATCTCATTAATTTAACTACTAAAGGTCAAATAGAAACAAATCTTAGTCTAGAAGATCTGTTTAACAGTGCCAAATCCAAATATAAAATATTACTAAAAGACCACTTTGTGAGTTTCTCTCCAGAAACGTTTATTCAAATCAAAGACGGAGTAATTAAAACCTTCCCGATGAAGGGAACAATAGATGCTACTAGTAAAAATGCACAACAAATACTAGAAGATAATGAAAAGGAAAAAGCAGAACACGCCACTATTGTAGATCTGTTGAGAAATGACCTTAGTGAGTTTGCTAAAAAAGTAAGGGTAGAAAAATACCGGTACTATGAAGAGATTAAAGCAAATAATAAAACAGTAGGACAAATGAGTTCAGAGATCTCTGGTGAGCTTCCTATGGATTATCGATCTCGAATTGGAGATATTATTTACCACTTAACACCTGCGGGGTCAATCTCCGGTGCGCCAAAACCAAAAACCCTAGAACTGATAAAAGAGATAGAACAAGAATGTCGCGGCTTTTACACAGGCATTGCAGGCTACTTTGACGGCAACAATCTAGATTCTTGTGTACTCATACGCTACTTAGAAAAAGACGGCACTTATCGCTGTGGAGGAGGCGTTACAAGCAAGAGTAAGCTCAAGGAGGAATACGAAGAACTAATACAAAAAATGTATGTCCCAATTTATTGAAAGTATCAGAATTCACAATGGGGTTACAGAAAACTTAACCTTACATCAGAAGCGAGTTAATAAAACATTGAGACAGAAGGCTGGTGAGGGTTTAAATCTAAACAAACTCTTACAAGAACTCCAAATACCCAAAAATGGATTATTCAAGTGGCGGCTAGAATACACCAAGGATAAAATTAAACAAAACCAACTCATACCTTATACCTCTAAAACTGTAAAAAGAATAAAATTAGTAGAAGCTCCAGATTTAAAATACGCGTTAAAATACAGTGACAGAAATTCCTTTGAAAAACTCCTCACACAAAGTAATGCAGACGATATTATCATTACCCAAAAAGGATTCATCACAGACGCGAGTTATTCAAATCTATTTTTTTGGGATGGACAACAATGGGTAACACCTTCAACACCCCTACTATACGGAACACAAAGGGAAATAATACTCAAAAAAAAATTAGCCATTGAAAAACAAATACACCTCAATAACCTAAGCAAATACACACACTTCAAAAGAGTAAATGCTATGATGAAATGGGAAGACAGTAACATGGAAAAGATAGATAAAATTAATTGTTAAGCAAAAGAAATTAATACAGCTCTTAAAACAGAATATCTAAAATATTAACAACTAAACCTGATATTCCTCAGAGATTTATTTATTCCTCTGCAGAGAAAGCTTCTAATTCAAATTTTCCTGGATTAGTAGATCAATATGTTAAGGCAGACATTAACAACTAAGAATATTTTATTTAGTAAATTAAAGCCATCTAAATAGGTGGCTTTTTTATCAAATAATATTTTTTATGTATAATATTAATTAAATTAATGTTAAATTTGGTAACTAATTTTTAAACAAACCTAATAATGAAAACAACTTTAAATGGTATTTTAACGCTCTTATTGGCGTTAGTTGTGCAATTATCTTTTGCGCAAGAAAAGACAATTTCAGGTACTGTTTCAGATCAAAACAACATTCCATTGGGAGGTGTAAACATCCTTGTACAGGGTACATCTAATGGAACACAATCAGATTTTGATGGGAATTTTACCATTAATGCTAGTGTAGGACAAACATTAGTATTCACATATGTTGGAATGAAACAAACTACCGCTGTAGTTGGTTCTAGCAATGTAATGAACATTCAAATGCAAGAAGACGCTGAAGCACTTCAAGAAGTGGTAGTTACCGCTCTAGGTATAAAAAGAGAAAAACAAAGTCTTGGATTTGCCCAGCAAACCGTGAAAAGTGAAAACTTAGTGAGGTCAAGAGAGACAGATGTTAGTAACGCGCTTGCTGGTAAAGTAGCTGGGGTTCAATTTGTAGGTGCACCTTCAACAGGTTTTGGAAATTCTAGCATTAGACTTAGGGGTAACACAAACGTATTATTTATAGTAGATAACGTTAAAATAATATCAAGCTCAGATATTAATACAGACGACATTGCTGAAATGTCAGTACTTAAAGGTGCTGCAGCAACTGCTTTATTTGGACCGCAGGGTATTAATGGAGTAATTATTATTACAACCAAACAGGCTAAAAATGGTGAAAGTGTTGTAACATTAAATCACTCTACAGCTTTAGAGAACGTTTATCTTTTACCTGAGTACCAAAATGAATACGGTGGAGGTTATTCTCAGGAATTTAATGTATTCTCCTACAATCCAAGTCAACATCCATTATCATGGGCTGCTTTTGACGGTCAACCGATGGTTGAATATTATGCAGATGAGTCATGGGGACCAAAAATGGATGGACAATTAGTAAGACATTGGGATTCTTGGATACCAGGAGACCCAGAATTTGGACAATTAAGACCTTTTTCTCCAAACCCAGACAATGTTAAAAACTTTTATGACACTGGAATCACAAATAACACTGCCTTAACTTATTCAAAAGGTGGAGATGGTTACTCTGTTAGAGCTTCTTTAATAAATATAGATAGAACTTCTGTATCTCCAAATTCAGACAGAAATACTGTTCAGGCTTCTGTAAATGCAAGTCTAGATATAACAGAAAAATTGACAGGTTTTGTAAATGTTAATTATCAGGATAGAAGAACAAAAAATTTCCCAGATAACGGTTATGGAAACTTAGGATCTAACTTCAATCAATGGTGGCAACGTCAATTGGATATAGATCGCTTAAGAGAATATAAGAGGAATGGCCAATTTGTTTCATGGAATATAAATAGTCCAACCAATACAACTCCGCTATATTGGGATGCGCCGTTTTTTGAAGCTTTTGAAAACTTAAACTTTCAAAACAAAAACTCTACATATGGTAAATTTGGATTATCCTACGAAGTTAATCAGGATTTAAATGCAACAATTGAAGTTAGAAAATCTGTAAACTCATATGAATACAACAATAGAACTGGGTGGGGTGGATTAAACCAACCAGGTTACAACGAACAAGAATCTATTGATGTTTCAGACGAACTATTTGGAATTGTAAACTATCAAAAACAATTAACAGAAGATATTGATGTATCTGCATCTGCAGGTTTTGAAATTCAATCACAGTCTTATAAAAGTATCACTGCAGGAACTGTAGGAGGGCTTACTACTGTGAACTTTTACAGCTTAAATACTTCTGTAGATAGACCTAGCATATCCAGTTACACCAGTTTGAATAAAAGAAAGTCTACTTTCGCAAAAGCTTCTTTCGGATACAAGGGAATTTTATATTTAGATGGATCAGCTCGATTAGACTGGAGTTCAACAGCCAACCCTGAAAACAACAGAGTAGAAACTTTTGGAGGTTCTGCTTCGTTTATTTTTAGCAAACTATTGGCAAATAATGATATTTTATCATTTGGTAAACTAAGAGCTAGTATTGCTCAAGCACCAAGATTTCCTGGTGTTTATCAACTAGCAGAAACTTATTCTGTAGGAACACCTTACGGTTCAGATGGTACACTTTCAGTAAGGGGTACTTTTCCAAATGCATTGCTACAAGGTGGCGTTAGAGAAGAGCTAGAAATAGGAACTGAATTAAAATTCTTTGGAAATAGAGTTGGATTAGATTTAACCTATTTTGAAAAAACAGATACTGATTTACCTGCTAGTATTTCATTAGATGGTGCAACTGGATTTACTTCTACTTTAGACAATCAAGGGGAACAGTTTTATAAAGGATTCGAAATAGGAATAAATACAATCCCACTTCAAGGCAAAGATTTTGAATGGGGTTTAAATGCTAACTTTGCTACCTTAAACAGATATGTAAACAAAATTGCTGATGGTATTGATGTAAATGTTTTGTCTTCATCTTGGAGAGGAATTCAATTACAGGAAAGAGTAGGTGAAGAATGGGGTGCAATTTACGGAAGAGCATTTAGAAGAGATGAGGCCGGTAATATGATTTTATCAAGCTCTGGAGCGCCAAGATATGATACAGATCAGTATTTAGGAAACGTACTTCCAGATTTTACAGGGGGTATGACTAACAACATTTCTTACAAAAACTTTAACTTAGGTTTCGATATTGACTTTCAAAAAGGAGGAAAAGTATTTTCTGTAACAAGAATGTTTAATAACTATTCAGGTTTAGGTATAGAAACTATAGGAAATAACAACTTAGGTAACCCAGTTAGAGATGCTGTAGCTGACGGTGGAGGTGTATTAATAGAAGGAGTAGACGAAACTTCAGGTGCGCCTGTATCTATGAATATTGACGCAGCCACTTATTGGGGTAGATTGTTCGCTTTGCACGAAAGATGGCTGTATGATGCTTCATACATAAAACTTAGAACCATGCGTTTAGATTACACACTACCTAATACACTAACTGAGAAAACTCCTTTTAGAGGAGTTAACATTGGAGTTTTTGCTAATAACTTGTGGTTGATACACTCAGCTATTCCAGGATTAGATCCTTCTGAGATTGAACTAGCAAATGGTGTTCCATGGACTGAAGGAGGACAATTACCAAATGTTAGAACTATTGGTTTAAATGTTAAATTAACCTTCTAAAATTACGATAAAAATGAAAAATACTACAAAATACATAAAAACGTTGTTATTAGCAGGAGTATTTACTTTTACTGCTTGTGACACAGTAGACTTTGGAGATACTAATATAGATCCAAATAGTCCAAGTGCAGCATCTACTGCCTCACTTCTAACCAATGCTCAAAAATCAGTTGGTGGACACATTGCAAACACAACATCCAACCTTTACGTTCAGTATTTATCTAATGGTCAATACGACGAAGAGTCTAGATACCAGACGTTGAACTGGAGCTTTAATGGTCTGTATGCAACACTTACTGACTTAAACAAGCTTATTGAACTCAATACATTAGAAGACACAAAAGTAGCTGCTCAAGCCAATGGTTCAAATGCAAACCAGATAGCTGCGGCAACTATATTGAAAGCCTATTACTTTCATCAAATGACTGATATTTGGGGTATGATACCTTATTCAGAAGCGCTGAATGGTCTTGAAAACCAATATCCAAAATTTGATTCTCAGCAATCAATCTACACAGCCTTATTTAGTGAACTAGATAGCGCATTAGCAATGATTGATGGTGGTAATGGACCATCTGGTGATATACTTTTCAGAGGAGACATGGACAAATGGAGGATTTTTGCAAATACCATAAAAATGACTATGGCATTAAGACTTTCAAAAGCAGATCCTACTACAGGAAAAACTATGTTTAATGCATCTTATAATGGAGCAATTGATTCTAACGATAATAACCTTTATTATACTTTTCTTTCAGAGGACACCAATGATAATCCTTGGCAAGACAGATTCGAAACTAGAAGAGATTACTTATTAAGTGATGTATTTGTAAACGCTCTTATTGGTTCGGGAACTAACACAATGCCTGAAGATCCAAGATTAGAAAAAATGGGTGAACCATCTTTTAATGGGGGTGTATTTGTTGGGGCACCTTATGGTAAATCAAATTCGGCTACAGATGACTACTCATTTATGACTAGCGATATTATATATAAAGGAGATGCTCCATTAATGATATTTACTTACGCTGAAGTTTTATTTGCAAGAGCAGAAGCCGCAGCTTTAGGTTGGACATCTGAAGATGCTGAAAGTTTATACAATCAAGCAATAAATGCTTCTATGTCGCAATGGGGAGTTTCAACTGATGCTGCATCGACTTATGTAATGGATAACCCTTACTCAGGATTATCTGACATTGCATATGAGAAATGGGTTGCATTATATTTACAAGGCTACAATAGTTGGGCTGAATGGAGAAGACAGAATGCCATGGGTTATGGTGTTTCTTTAAGTGCTCCAGCAGATTTATTGAGTAATGCTACGGGTATTCCTCAGCGTCATGCTTACTCTGCAACTGCAGCTGCATTGAATGAAGACAATTACAACGCAGCAATTAGTGCACAAGGACCAGACAATTTAAATACTGTTCTTTGGATTAACAAATAATGAATTATTTAATTTCATTTTAGTTAGAAAAGGAGTTGCTTATAAAAAAGCAACTCCTTTTTAGTTATTAGCCAAAAAATGATTATTTTAAAGAAAAAATGATAAAAAAAATAATATTTATTACTATTCTCCTTCATAGTTCAATAAGTTGGTCTCAAGTTAGAAATGCAAAAGGAACCTCTAGTATGGGAGATGGCCTATTCATGAGTCAAGGAGATCTAAAAGGGAGTCCATTCTTTTTAGAGGACTGGACTAAAGGAACTATTTATACAAATGATGGAGAATTCAAAGACAACCAAGAATTAGTTTATAACTTATTTAATAATACTTTATTTCTTAAAATTGGCAGTGGTTTAAATGACCATATGGCTTTAACAATAAAAGATATTAGTAAATTTATTTTGTATGACAATAATGGAACTAAGAGCTATCTTTTTTTAAAGATTGAAGCAGAAAAGTTTAATGACAATAAAAAAAATATTTTTTTCTATGAAGCAGTAGATCCAAAATCAGACAAAGTAATCATTGAACATTCAAAAACATTTAGTGATCCTAATAGCAGTGGTTGGCAATCTAGCAGATACAACAATAAAGCAGGTGAATTTAAAGATCTAACTAAAGTATACGTACTAAACAAAAACTTAAAATACGAGAAAGTTAATCCAAAAGAAAATGCTATTTTAAAACTATTCAATAAAAATAAAAAACAAATTAAAGAATTCATTGACTCAAAAGGGATAAAAATAAGAGAGGCTATTGACCTAGTGGCAATAGTAGAATATTACCATAGCATTTAAAATTATATTAAAACCCCCTACCAAAAGCAGGGGGTTTTTTGTTTACTTTTGCATCATGGAGAAACAAACGTATATATACGGCATTAGAGCTGTTATTGAGGCCATTGAAGCCAAAGAGACCTTAGATAAGATATTTATCCAAAAAG
>Ga0255752_10000053_pt1 | contig 123037 bp, 125 predicted proteins | sample 011ome_25_FD_179952 | JGI IMG/M metagenome (GOLD analysis project Ga0255752, IMG submission 179952) | Coastal salt marsh microbial communities from the Groves Creek Marsh, Skidaway Island, Georgia - 011512CT metaG (version 2) | ecosystem: Environmental > Aquatic > Marine > Intertidal zone >...
TAACTGAATATGATGGTACATCTTATTGTATATTAAATTATGATGAGGACATGTTATGTAGAGATGATATAGTAAATGGTATATATCGTTCTATTATTTTGTCATTTCCTGAAAAAAAATTATTAGCATTTGCTCCTATAAAAACATTATCTATAGATAAATTTAAAGAAAAAAACCCAAAATTAACAGATATTGCTATACATGAATATATAGATGGTAGATTAATGCAAGTATTCTACGATGAAAGAATATTAAAATGGCAAATAAGATCAATAACAAATAATAATGAAATACTTAGCACTGATGAATTGTTATTTATAGAAGCAACCACCGGTAATATTAACAGCCCTTTTCATGAATTAGCAATATTGGAATATTTTCCTAAAAACTATTGTTATACATTTTGTTTAAAAACACAATATTCTTTACAATCATCCATGTATCTGATCTCTATTTATGAAATAATAGATAGCAACATAATCAAATATATACCACAATATGAATATGAGAATTGGTCATCATTTTCTAATTTAAATGGTATTATTTGTTTTCCTACAAATGAAAATATATATGAATCTTATGATGAATTAAATGAAGATATACAATATAATTACAATAGAAAGAAATTAGTTTTAACAAATACTGAAACTGGTTATGAAACAACTGTATCTACAAATGAGTACAAATTATTTAAACAAAGCCTAATGATAGACAATTTATTAATTTATAAATATTTATGTTTACAGAGAATTAATAAAGAAAACGATTATGTAATGTATTTATCCTCAATGAAGAATCCATTTTATTTAGTAAAGCAATTATATGATTGGTTAATTAGAACAGTTCATTGTATGTATATTGATTTTTTTATTGAAAAAAAGGCAAATTATATTCCAACAAAATATAAGAATGATATTCAAAATATTCATAACATCTATATTCGTTCATTAAATAAGAAAGAACCTATGCTAATTACAAAACATATTGTAAAAGAATATTATGATAAAAAAGACCCTTATGAAATTATGAATATATTAAATTATTATGAATAATAAATAATAAATTATAATAACAACTATTTTAGAGTTAATATAATTTTTACATAGATGCATACATTTGAGATAATTTACTTAATTTTGTGATGTATTCTGCACAATGCCCCTTATTTTTTTCATCCATTTGACTAATAGGTTTTCTAATTTTATCAATCACTTTCATAATTTCTTTTCCATTAGGGATATTTTGTAAATCAGCATTATAGTCTTTTTCAAAAAAGAATGTTATATCACCAGCATCAATTACATCTTTATATGGAATATAAACCATTTTATACCAAGATTTTGTAACAATAGTAGGATTCATTTGCTTAAATGTCATAAGTGAAGTTTTTGCAATAGAAATATCTTCTTGTTCTGGATATATTGAAATAATATCATCAATAAAATTAAATATTAATGTATTGAAAGCTTTATTGATAGAACTTTTATCTGCCATAATATGATATTTATATAATATTTATATAATATTTGTTTATATATATTATTTAATAATATTTAATAATATTTAATAATATTTAATAATATTTAATAATATTTAATAATATTTAATAATCAATATTTAATAATCAATATTAAATAATATATATAAACAAATAATATATAGTTAGTATATATATTATATAAACAGCATGTCAAAAGAAGAAAATACGTTTACAATTAGTCCTTATACTATGACACCTACTGTAGTAACTAATGTAACTGTAGCCGTTATTTCATTAGATTTAGGTAAATCCGTTACAATGGGTGTAACTTATCTAGATAATAATAACAGAGCTGTTGACCGTAAGCATGTTCTAATTGAAGGTGAAGACTATGATGTATGGGGATTAGACGACCAATATATTATAAATTTTGCGTTACAAAAATTAGGGTTAGCCAAAGTATAAATTTTATTATTAATAATAATGCAATCATTATTATTAAATATTTAAGGGAGGTGGACCAGGTGGTATAACATTATCGGTTTGTCCAATATCATCTAAACGTGTTTGTTGTAATTTATCTAATGTAACATCATTTGATATTTTATCTGGTTTATAGTTATCGGGTGGAGTATTTATTAAGTTCATATCATTCTGTACTGATACATAGTTATACATTTGTCTTGAACCACCATTTCCCTTTGCACTCAATTCGTCAGGTGTCATATCATAACCTGTAAATTTTTCGGACATTATATTTGTACCACCAATTGTATTGTTAAATAAATAACCACTTGGTTCATGGGTTGTTATATTGTTTGAAATTCTTGAATTATTATTCTTCATATCCTTATGAAAATGTTTTAATATATCATCACCCATAATAATGCGATAATTATCTTTTATTAATAGCATTGATGGTACACTATGTATATTTGGTGGCATTATTACTTTAGTACCATTTTCTAATATTATATGAATTTGTCCTGACTGTGGGTCACGTTTACGTTTATCTATACAAACAAAACTACATTTATCTGTTAAATTACTTTTTACTAAAGTTTGTACAACACTTTGAGAATGTTTACAATAATTGCTATAATATAAAATATCCATTATTGGTTTTATATTATATTTAAAAAAATGATTTTGAATTAGAACGATTAACCTTATACACCCGAACACATTGTGTGTAATAATCTATTTTGGAAATAGAAAATAGCATAACCAATTGCTACTGAAAACATTTGGAAATAAAACTCAAATCCCTTTCCTTTGGAAAGGCCAACTACAAGAGAAGAAAGCACTAGCAATGCTAATAATACAAATCCAATGATAGATAAAATAAAGAAGTATGCACAGTATTTGCGGTCAAGTGGACCGAAAAGAGTATTCATTATGTCAGCCATTTTTGGTGATATATTATATCATAAGAAAAATTATTGTAGATTAATAAATTACTAAATCTATTAGAATACAATGATTAAGAAATAACATAAAAATATATAATATATTTTATATACACTAGCTTGATGGATAATACTACCGTATGGAAAGTTATAAACCAATTATTTGAAGATAATCCACAAACTTTAGTAAGACACCACATTGAATCCTATAATGATTTTTTTAAACAAGGTATTTTTCAAATTTTCAAAGAAAATAATCCAATAAACATACAAACTAGATATGATAAAACTATTGATGATTACCGCTCAAAATGTATTATGTACTTGGGTGGAAAAGATGGTAAAAAAATATATTTTGGGAAACCTATCATTTATGATGATAATAATTCTCATTATATGTATCCAAATGAAGCAAGACTTAGAAATATGACATATGGTATTACAGTTCACTATGATATTGATATTGAATTTATTGATATATTAGAGGATGGAGAATCACCTACATTAGTTGGCTCTGAAGATATTATTATTGAAGAACAAGATGATGACATTGAAATAGAGAATGGGACCACCGAAGGTGGCACTCGTACAGCAGCCACTCGTAAAAATAAAGTTAAACGTAACTTAATGGAATTAACACCTGCAGAAAAAGCTTTATATAAAGAAGCTACTGAAAAATCTATTGATGAAAATAATCGTCAAATTAGAAAGATGACATTAGAAAAGAATTTTCTTGGACGATTCCCTATTATGCTTCAATCTAATCATTGTATATTATCAGGTCTTCCAAAAGAAGTACGTCATACAATGGGTGAATGTTCTAATGATTATGGCGGATATTTTATTATTGACGGTAAAGAAAAGACAGTAGTATCACAAGAAAAATTTGGCGATAATATGTTATACATTCGTGAAGTTAATGATGATACTTATTTATATTCCGCTGAAATACGGTCAGTATCCGAAAATGTTTCTAAACCAATCCGTACATTATCTGTTAAAATTATGACACCAACTAGCAAATTTACATTTAAAAATATTGTTGTTAATATACCTAATGTACGTAAACCGGTTCCTTTATTCATTGTTTTTAGAGCTTTAGGATTTATTAGTGACAAACAAATTATTACTATGTGTTTACTTGACCTAGAAAAACATGCTGATATGGTTGATTTATTTATTCCTTCTGTACATGATGCTGGTGGCATATTAACACAACGTAATGCTTTGAAATATATTGCAACATTGACAAAGGGGAAAACCGTTCCACATACATTGGAAATATTGGCTGATTATTTTTTACCACATATTGGTGAAATGAATTTTACACAAAAGGCTTATTATTTGGGGTATATTGTCTTTCAATTACTATCGGTTTACATAGGCACCGAGATACCAACTGACCGTGATAATTTTAAGTATAAGCGTATTGAACTTGTCGGTTCATTAATGTATGATTTATTTCGTGAATACTACACAATGCAAAAGAAAAATATTCGTTTACGATTTGAAGAGAAAATATTCTTTAATCAATCAATATATGCAGATAATCTGTATGGATTAATACAACAAGAACATAAGGCGATTTTTAATGAACGTATTGTTGAAAATGGATTTAAAAAAGCTTTCAAGGGAAATTGGGGTGCACAAACACATACCAAACGCATTGGTGTAGTTCAAGACCTAAATAGATTATCTCATAATTCTATGTTAAGTCATTTACGTAAAACAAATTTACCTTTGGATGCTAGTGTCAAAGTTGTTGGTCCACGTGTATTACATAATACACAATGGGGATTTTTTGATCCTATTGATACACCAGATGGTGGAAATATTGGATTACATAAACATTTATCTATTGGAGCCTATATTTCACAGGGTTATTCACGTGATATTATTATTAAATGGTTACGTGAAAAAGTGTCCATGAAATTGCTGGAAGAATGTACACCTCCACAATTATCAGCATTAACTAAAATTATTATTAATGGATTCTGGACTGGCGCAGTTCAAGACCCAATTGATTCTATCAAAAAATTTAAATTATTCCGTAGAAATGGATTAATACCTATTTATACCAGTGTTACATTTGAAATAAAATCTAATACAATTTTCATATATACTGATGCTGGACGCGTCTGTAGACCTATATTTTATAGAGATGATGAAACCGGGAAGATGTCCTATGATAATAAAATTATTAAACAACATTTGGACGATAATAACTTTTCATGGAATGAATTAATCACAGGGTTCAACCGTAAAAAAATTAAGGATTTTAATCCAAATAATTATAATATGTATGAATTGCATGAATTATATGAAAATATTGATGCTGAAACGAATCCTGCAAAATTAAATAGATTCTTACATGAAAAAGCTGTTATTGATTATATTGATACTAACGAAACAGAAGGTGCATTAATTGCTATGAATAAAATGGAATTAGAAAAAGAAAGAAAACATACACATGTTGAAATTCATGAATCACTTATTTTTGGTACAATGACAAATTTAATCAATTTTCCAGAAAATAATCCCGCTACTCGTAATTCTTTTTCGTGTGGGCAAAGTAAACAAGCATGTTCTATTTATCATACTAATTTTCAAGTTCGTATGGATAAAACAGCTGTTGTACTTAATTATGCTCAAAATGCATTAGTTAAATCCAGATATTTAAAACACATCAATAACGAGGAAAACCCATATGGTGAAAATGCAATAGTTGCTGTTATGTGTTATAATGGCTATAATGTGGAAGACGCTATATTAGTAAACGAAGGTGCTTTAAAGCGTGGGTTGTTCAGAACTACTTATTATAGTACTTATGAAATGCATGAGGAAAAAACACAAACCAATGATTCCACCGTTGAAAATGTGTTTTCCAATATTGAAGACCTACATAATGTTATTGGTACAAAACCTGGTTTTGATTATAGTAAATTAGATAAACATGGATTAGTTAAAGAAAATACGGAATTAGATGATAAAACTGTTTTAATTGGATGCATTAGTTCTACTTCTAATAATCCAGATATAAAAACTGATGGTTCAAAAGTACCAAAGAAAGGACAACTTGGTATAGTAGATAAAACATTTATTACAGAAGGTGAAGAAGGTACCAGAATTGCAAAAGTACGTGTTCGTGAAGAACGTATTCCTAATTTAGGTGATAAAATGGCTTCACGTGCCGGACAAAAAGGAACGGTTGGGTTAGTCATACCTGAAAGAGATATGCCATTTAATAAAGATGGTATACGACCAGACCTCATTATCAATCCACATGCACTTCCTTCACGTATGACTATTGGTCAATTTGTAGAAACTATAACTGGCAAAGCATGTGCTTCTTATGGTGGATTTGGTGATTGTACTGCATTTAATAATGAGGGATCTAAAATTGGAATTTATGGAGAATTATTATGCAAATCTGGTTATCATTCTAGTGGAAATGAAGTTTTATATAATGGAATGACAGGTGAACAACTAGAAGTAGAAATTTTTATGGGACCGAATTATTATATGCGATTAAAACACATGGTTAAAGATAAAATTAATTATCGGGCTACCGGTAGAATGACTGCATTAACAAAACAACCTGTTAGTGGACGTGCTAATGACGGTGGATTGCGTATTGGAGAAATGGAAAGAGATGGTGTTATTTCACATGGTGCGAGTGCATTCCTAAAAGAATCTATGATGGAAAGAGCAGATAAATATAGAATGGCTATTTGTAATACTACTGGATTAACTGCTATTTATAATCCTTCTAAAAATATTTTCTTAAGTCCAATGGCAGATGGTCCTATTAAATTTTCTGATACAGTTGATAATACTAAGACTATTGAAACTGTTTCTAAATTTGGTCGCAATTTTAGTATTATTGATGTTCCTTATGCATTTAAACTATTAATACAAGAATTGCAAACCATGAATATACAAATGCGTATTATTACAGAAGACAATATTAATCAATTAGAAACTATGACTTTTTCTAATAATTTAAGTCTATTAATGAAAAATGAATTTTCTGATCCAGATACCGTGAATAATGCTATTCAAAATATCCTTAAAAATAATAAACCACTTAATATGAATACACCTGATAGTATGAAAACCCCAGAGAATATAATTCAAGATATGATGTCTAGAGAAAACACGGTTGAAGATATTCTTAATAATGATAATAGTCAAAATTTACAAACACCACCTTATCCTGGTTCACCAGAAGGACCACCTCCTATATATAATAATTCACCCGTTTCTGTAACTCAAACATCGAGTCAATTTAATAGTCCTGTTTACAACCCTAATTCACCATATGTTAGTCCTGAATATAACCCGAATTCACCATATGTTAGTCCTGAATATAACCCGAATTCACCATATGTTAGTCCTGAATATAACCCGAATTCACCAGATTTTGCACCTTCATACAACACGCCGGAATATCCACCGGATTCACACGATTCTTTAAATAATAATATTGAATATAATGTAGGAGATTATGTTCACTTTAGAGGTGATATGAATCCTAAACGAATATGGAGTATTAAAAATATTGGTGATAAATTTATAACAATTGAAACAGAAGACACTGTTGGATTAGATTCTAGTGATAGAATTAAAGTAGTTACTCAAAATGATATTTATCAAATGGGAGATTTTACTTATAGTAGCCCTAATATTGGTCCCATATATGATAAACCGGTTACACCTACAAATGATACTGATGTTAAAATTGGAGAAAATAATAGCACACCAGCTATTAATATTAAGATTATAAATGGTAATGATATGACTGAAGATTCTAGCATGCAAATTGATACTAATGATATAGAATCTACTAGTAATTCTAATAATAATTTATCAACACCTATCAAAATGAAATCTTCTATTTCTAATACTGACGAAAAACCTATTGAAAATGAGATTGATTTTAAAAAAAACATTGTAATTAAGAAAATTTAAAATTAATAATTTCAAAAAATTGATACTTTATAAATAAATATAAAGTATCAAATATTAGTATATACAATGAGTACTTCTAGCAATAAAATTGTTTCTATTTATAACTCACGAATTAATTTAATTGACATTTTTGAAGGAAATGGTTATAACGTAAGTGATAATAATATATTTAGCATTAATGAAGTTGATGCTATGTATAAAAATAATCAATTAGATATGTTACTAACAAATCCTACAAATAAACGCAAGGTTTATATTAAATACTACCTAAAAGCTAAACAAATTAAGAAACAAGATTTGGATGAAATTATTGAAGATTTATATTTAATTGAAGATATATTAACTAAAGATGATACACTAATGATTATTACTGAAGATGAACCCAATGATACCATTGTTTCTAAGATGAAATACCTATATGAACATGATGATATCTTTATTGTTGTTCATAATATTAAACGGCTACAATTTAATATATTGAAACATACTTTAGTACCATCGTGTCAAGTCTTGTTGCCAGAAGAAGTTATTGCACTTAAACAAAAGTATAATTTAAAATCTGTTAATCAATTACCCGAAGTTTCGCGGTTTGACCCTCAATCATTAGCTATGTGTTTACGACCAGGAGAAGTTTGTAAATATGATAGAAAAAGTGTAACTGCAATGAACGCCGAATATTATCGTGTATGTGTTTAGTTATATTTTAGATTTATAATGTATATGTCAAAACTTAATTATAGTAATTTGAAAAACAATAAACCTTCTATTCATAAATATTCTTTTTTTAATGATGAAAAAGATAAAAATATTGATTTAGAAGATAATAATGTAATTGAAGGTATTGCTGATTTTTGTGCTTTAAATAAGTCTAAATCGGGTAAATGGAAAAATGGATGGAATAATTTAGAATCTGCTATTAAGAATATAACTAAAAAAACAGATGATATAAGCAGTATAAATTTAACAAATAATAATATACGTAATTCGGTTAGCGGTGGTGGCATTGATAATGCAGGTGCAGTTGTTGATAGTGACCAAACATCCCCTATGAAATTTGGTCAAATGCGTATTTATTCTAGTGATTATAAACAATTATTTAATATTAGACCTGTTGATAATGACGGTATATTCCGCGCATTCCCAGACGATTATGCTACAGCCCCCCAAAAATATAATTTTGTATATGAAGACACCACTGGTAAATTACGAAAAACAAATATTATTGATAATAAAGAAGGATTTGTTGAAGGTAATGAAAATAGTACAACACCAGACGTTACTGTTGGTGTAACAGATGACGAATTAGACGAATCAGAACTTGGTAGTGGTAGTGGTAGTGACGACTCGCGTGATATTAATGGAAAATTAAGAAATACAAACGAAAAAAATTCAGGTGCAGAATCTAGATATTACAACATGAAGAAAATATACAATGAAACCTTTGTAAATACTATAAATTTAGGGGTGGGTGTATTAGTTGCTATTATTTTTATTATGAAAACCCAATAATATAATATGAATATTCATTATACATATTATATAAATATGACAGAAGAGCAACTAAAACAAAAACATAATACAGATATTGGTAATTATAATTATGTTGATTACTTCTATCAAAGAGCCATATTAGATAGTTTTAATTTAAGTATTGGTATTTTGATTACAGTTTTTTTCATTTTTAAACAAAAAAATTGAAATATCTATGCAATATATAATGACAGAATTAGAAGATATACAAGAAAAATATTCAAAAGATACACAGATGATTCATTATAAGCAAGAGCAAACAAATGATTTATATCTGGCGAATTTCTTATTATTTTTTATTTATTATGGTTTAATCATTTATTTCACTCGTATCACATATTCGTCTTTTAGATATAGTAATATGTTTTATAAAAAATTATTTATGATTATATTACTATTTTTATATCCATTCATTGTCTATCCCATTCAACACTATATATATGATTTTATTACTTATATAATAGGTTTATTTTATAGTAATATTTATTACACCGAAAATCACTAGTAAAATATATATATATAATTTATAATATGCAAAACTGTAATAAATGTTCACTGAATAATGATAATATATATAATTATGCTACTTTTCAACAAAATTACAATAAAAATAAATCGGATTTTATAATTGAAGGTTTAGAAAATAATAAAGCTAGTACAACTGATATTAAAAACTCAGAGGATTTAACTCATGAAAATACATTATTTAATAAATTATACGCAGAATATTTAACGTGTAGTATACCAAACACAGATTTATGTAAATCTATATTAAACCAATATAATGTTCAATCCGATAAAGTAGAGAATTTAAACCAAGATAAAACTTCCAAAGGGATTAAATATACTACTTGTGATAATTTAAAAAACAGGTGTGAAGGTGTTCACATTGCTATTAATAATACCAATGCTACTATAAGTGATTTAAACGACCAGATTTATAAAAAGAATCAAGAATTAGCTACGTGTCAGGAAGATAAAAATAGATGCAAAAAATTTGAACAAGATATAGCTAATAAGAAAAAAGAAATTGAGGATTTAGAAAAGATTATTCAAAATGAAAAATCTAATTTTAAACAGAATTTATGCAAACAATAACGTATCTATTATAAGTATTATATTCTATCTATATTATAGAATATAACAAAAAATATGAGTGAATTTAATAAAACAATGACCGATGGTCAATTTGCGAATTATAATGCAATTACAAAACCACAAATAAAATCTACAAGAGACCATCTTAGGGGCGAACTTATTACTGAAGAAAATGAGATAAGTAAGGTAAATGCAGAAATAGGCAAAAATAATGTATCATTAAAAAAAAGTCAAGGTATTTGGAATAATGAAAATAGTAATGCTAATACTGACCATAGTAAAGCGGATTATCATTCCAAACGGTCAGGTGGATGGTTTGCTTTTCATCATAGACGTAAACGTGACAGTTATCGTTCACAAGCAAGAACACATGAAAAAAAGAGAAATACAGAAACACCCAGATTAAATAAACACAAAGATTTTGATAATAAATTAAAGGGTGAAAAAAATACAGAAGAACAAGAAAAACAAATAGTTGTTGATAAAATTACTAAAAATACAAATGCCGATGCTACATTAGTAAAACAAAAAGCGTTTTATGATAATAGAGAAGAAGAATGTAAACGAAATGAGCAAAGAATTAAAGATTATGAAAGCAATTTAACAAAATTAAAACAAGAATTAGATGAATTAAAGAAAAATTTAGATGATTGTAACAGAAAATATCATACAAAATGTTCCAAAGAATCGCGTGATAAACTTTTACAAAAAGTAAAAGATAGAGAAAATGAAATGATTTTTTTAAAATCTAAACAAGAAGAATATTTAAATCATTGCAATAATGGTACAATAAATTGTGACGAATTATTTCAAATACATAAAAATGCTATTCAGTTACATAAAGAGAATGAAGAATACAAACAACATTTAGATGAAAAACATAAGATTTGTGTTGACCCATATAGAAATAATTGCAAAGCAAAATATGGTGAATTAAAATTAAGTGAAGTTAAGACAATAACTCAAGCTAAAATAATAAAAGAATCTTTTGTAGAATCAATGGAATCTTATGTACAACATGACGAAATTATTAGTAACCATAACAAAAATAAGGATAATTTACCACAAATGCAGGATAAAGTAAAAGAGTTTGCTAATGGTAAATTAAATACATCGGTATCACAAAAGAAAAAATATGATGAAACCATCTTAACAAATATATTATTAACAGCTTTAGCTAGTAGTTTGTTATATTACACATTTATTGAGTTATAATATTATATGTTACTATTTTATAATATTATTTAGAAAATGTCATATCAGCCATATACGATTGATAATTTTTTGGATTTAAATAAATTAAAAGTTATAGAAGGATATGCTACCGCAGATTTAACCGCGATAAAAGATGAATTAACAACGTTTGAAAACGGTAAAAATACGGCAATTGCTAATTGGGGTGAATTAAATGATTTATTAGATGAACATACCAAATTAAATATGAGTGAAAAATATGCTAAAAACAATTATGGTAAAATACCTTCAAATGGTAAACCCAAACAAACAGTTGCAGATAGTATGAATACTGATCTAAAACAATTAAATAATACTAATACTGAAACGTATATATTAGGTTCTATTGCATTGGCATCTTTAGTTGTATTAACATTATACATGTAATCTTATAATATTTTATAAAATATTATAATAATATATAATGCCTGTAGATTCTAATCAAACCGAAACACAAAGTATATTATCTAGTTTAAGTGAGATATTACAAACTTTTAAAGAATATTCAAATGTTGACACCACTAATCTAGATTCTCAAATATCTCAATTAAAAACGAATGTTGAAAATGCAGATGATGCAAATAATGAATTATTATTAAAACAACAGGAGGTTAAAGCAATAATAAACGATGAAAAAAATCGTATTCAAAGTAATATTGATAGTACAGAAAATAACTTAACAACGAAAAAACGTCTTATAGAATTTAATGAAAGTAATAGATTACGTACTCACCAATATAATAATATTTTATACGTTTTTGTCATATCTTTATTCATAATTGTAATGATTATTATAGGTGGTCGTCAAATAGAATTTTTACCTGATATTATACCTCAAATATTAGTAATTATAATTGGGTCAATATCTGGTATAAAAATATTTAAAATGTATTATGATATTAATAAAAGGTCACATTTAGATTATAATAAATTAAGTTTAGATAAACCTGTAATAGATTCGCCTGAACAAATAACCCGTACTAAAGAAAAAGCGGCCAAATCAGGAGATTTACTAGGTAGTATTAGTACTGGTGGATGTGTTGGTGCAGAATGTTGTGGTGTTAATACAATTTGGAATGAATCATCTAGAAAATGTACTACAATAAATAATACGACAAATGAAGGATTTCTAACAGAAAGATTTAAATACAATCATAATATAGTACCACCCAATTCCCCAAATGAGTTTAATGAATATAGTAAAGTATAATTATATAATATAATGAGTACTCCTGAATCAGAAGAAAAAGAGGTATATGACAGAGAATTATTATACGAAAAAAAGAAAATGTTTCAAAAAGAAACTGTTAATGGGTTAACATTATTAAATACATTTTTAACATATGTATATTTTCTATGTGTTTTAGTCATATCTTATAAATTATTCACTAGATATGATTATAGTTTTATACTCAAAATCTTAATAATTATAGCATTAGCATTATACCCATATATTATTTATTTATTGGAAAGTAATGCATATAATGTATGTCTATATTTATGGTCATTTATAACAGGTGAACCATATGTTCCTATGCAAAATTACAGTTTTTTGTATTAAGTTTCCCACTCTTTTTTTTCAATAAATTTATGTGGTGTATTATTAGTACGTAAAAATTGTGTTTCTAATGTTATTCTGTAAATAGGTTTCCCAGTACGATAAAAAATATTAAGTTGTTTTTGACGCCATTCTTCTTGTTTTTTTATTCTTTTTTCACGTTCGTTATCAAATTCAAGATATATTTTTAGATCCAACATATTAAATATAATATATTGGAGTATTTAAATAATTTATAAATTGTTAATATCAATATCAATATCATCATCACTATCGTCACTATTATCTGTAACTCTTGGCATGTTATCGCGCTCATATTTAATTTTAACACCACTCCATATTTGATTTTGTTTTTGACCAAACTCCTTGTTCATATGTTCATGTAAATCCTTTGGTCCAGGACCACGTCCACCATAATTAGACATATACCAGATTGAAAATTCATTATTTAATTCATTTTGTCTAATTCGTCCAGATTTATCGCGTTCAATACGATCAAGAACAAATTCTGCAATATAGTCCTGGCTCTGTCGGTATTCATTACTTTTTGCCAAAACAATATCACAATCACTTACATCACCATTTGTCTTAAATACAATATTAACCAACATTGATGCAAATACTTCTTTCCAATCATCAAATTTATCTTCAAGGTCCTTATCCAACAGAAATTGATAAGGTTTTTCACGGTCACCCTGTACTGGGTTATTTGTAAATAACGATTTAAATGGAACAACTCTAATTCTTCTCCATGTGCCATGATCATTAGCTTTAACTCCCATTAGAGCATTACACGCAACTGTTAACTTAAATTGAGGCATAAACGATATAGTTTTAGGCATATATGGGGCTCTTCCTTGTATAGGGTCTTTTCCACTGGTTAATTGCTTCATCATGCCTTCGTTAATAACATCCCCCTTACTTGGTTCTTGCATGACTGCATACCTAACACCCTTGAGTTGCACAATTTCAGGTGTTAATCCACCAACTTTACCTCTCTTTTCTGTTACTAGAGTACTGGGAACATCACCTTTGTAGTCACCTAATATCTTCTCCATTAGTGAGATTAATACTGATTTGCCATTTGACCCAACACCAATATACATGTTAAATGTTTGGTTATTACACGTGCCTATAAGTGTTGATGCGAGATGTTCCCACATATATTTACATAGCTCTTTATCTGGGAACAGAGTATCCATAAATTGGTTGATATCATCAATAATTGGCTGATGCTTATTGGTTAATTTGATATAATCAATATTTGTGCATAGTGAAATAATATCTTCTGGGTGTCCACTACGAAAACATTTCTCCTTAAAGTCAATAACACCGTTATTAAAACATAATAAATATGGGTTAGTATCCATTTTTTCTAAAAATGTACCATCATAAAATAAATCTTTGGCTTCCTTCATAATGTTATTTTTGTCATTAGTAGTGGCTAACCGGTTACTGATATTTAATGCTTTTAAAGTTCGTGTTTTTAATATTGCGGTTTGTTTATCAATATCTTCTTGGCTCATATTCGGCAAAGAACCAACATCACTTAATGAACTATCTGCATCCTTACTTTTACGATTGTATAACGCACGGAATTGTTTAGATATAGATAATCTTAATGTAGTACCGGAGTCAATCTCTTCCCACCGGTTTTTAATATAACGAAACCATAAATTGCTTTTTGAACTTACACAAACATATTCATGTTTAAACATCTGGTATAGCACTTCGGCCAATATGAAATCAGGTACCTTTTCTTTAATAGTATACTCATTAATACTGCGCTCAACATGATAATCTAAAGTTCCACGTAAGATATCATCGTACTTTTCAGGTGCATCGGTTTTAACCCAATAAATTAACGATAGCTTTGTAACACCCCCATCTAACCGGTTGGAAAATTTGCGCCAGGCATCACATAAATCTGGTACGTTAGTAAATGAAAATGTACTTGATTGGGAACTAAATGCGATCCATACTATTAATAATTTGATACTAGTATTTTTTAATACCCATCCAACTCGTTTCCATTTATCATAAGAACCTTGACCATAATATTGTTCAGGTAAAGCCATTGTATAATCATACATTGTTTTTAAATGGTAGTTTTCAGTAGAATCACCCATTATCTCAATAAAATTGTTAACCATCATATCCAACTCATCTTGGTTACGAATACTAGATATAGTTAATATGTCATCTAATAGATCATTTTTATGTTGGATATCCATTACTCTCGTACTTAATACATTCTTATTATTTTTATTTGTAGTTTGTGAATTTGTATACTCAGTATACTCATTCACAAAATTATTACACATAAACAGCTTTGTGTGGTTTTTGTATCTTACCGATAAGCGATGAATTTCCTTTTCCATATTTATTTTACTTACAGGATTATTCTTAATTATTAATTCATTATCCGCTGGGTCTATATTAACATTATAAGATTTAGTCAATCTGTATTTATCATGAGCGGGCTTTCGTGAACCATATAATTGCCAATTCGTCGTACCTTTAGAAATTCCCTCATCAAATACATCATTCCATGTATTGATAAGAGGAATATCATCCCATACATTGTTTATCTTTTCAATAACCCGTTTGCGCAATATCTGTTGTACTACATGATCAACCTGTAACCCAACTATTATATGAATACCATCTTTTGTACAATTCTTTGATTCAACTCTATTTACCGTTGGTTTCTCAAATACCCATACGGTAATAGCAGTAGTTTCATCCATTTGATATATTGTTCTTAATTCTTCTAAATATAAATCTATAATATCACTTATATGTTCTTCGGTATATTGTCGTTCATCAGTTTCATATGTATGACGGAAATCAATGTCTATTAATAGTGGACCATCCTTTTCTCGCTGTTTTTCCGTCAAATATTCCTTTTTATTATTTTTTAAAATATCATTATAATATAATTGTATAAATGTTGAATATTCAGCATCAGATATATTATATGAACCACCCGATATCGCTAGTTTACTGTCGCCTATTCTAGTATTTGTAATATTATTATTATTATTATTATTATTACTATCTTTTTTTTTTATCATATGCTTGGACATAAAATCAGGATATCCATTATAATCACTAATAACTGGTACTATTTTGGATTCATTTTCTGTAATAGGACTTTTTGGTATAGATTGGTTCATGACCTGATTTAAGTTATACTAATGATATATTTTTATTCTGTTTCAATAAATCAATTTTTTGATTGCAGATAATTATACGGAATTGTATATAAATTTACTAGTGTAAAGTTCATATAATTACACCCTTGCAGATTTAAAAAATTGAATTTATTTTTATAAAATTATATAGAAATAATAATCTTACTATATTATAAGTTTAACATGAAATTCTGTGAACAATGCGATAATATGTATTATATTAGTATCAATGAAGATGACACAAATAAATTAGAACATTATTGTAGAAATTGTAAACATATTGATAATACTATCATGCATGATGGGGGGTGTATTTTAAACGTTCAAACTAAAAATGAAGAACAACATTTTAATCGTATTATTAATAAATATACCAAACATGATCCTACTCTTCCTCGTATTTATAATATGAAATGTCCTAATAATAAATGTAAATCAAATACAAATACATCATCCGCAAATCCGGAAGTTGTATATATGCGATATAACGATGCTGATATGAAATATTTATATATCTGTACTAGTTGTGATAATACTTGGAAAACTGACCAAATTATTTAATTTTCAAGTATATAATTATATTATTTTATGAATAAATCTTTTTTCATGAAAAATTGAAATAAACATTTAGAAATATACTGTGTTATAATATACGGGTTACTATGAATACTAATACCGATAACTATAATGATATTGAAGAAAAATCAACAAAACAAAAAGAAGATTATAGTGATTCTGATGATGAACTAATACCACCACCTCCACCACCCGATGATGCCGATGATGATGACGATGATGATGATGATGATGATGATGCTGATGATGATGATATTGCGGATGGAGAATCTATTATTAGTGAAAATAATGAAAGTGATATATATGAAGATATGCATGAAAATAGTGATAATGCCCTGTTACAACCTGCTATTATAGATAGTGATAATGATTTTGAAGATGACCATGATGATGATGAAAATTATTTACAAAAATTTGATGAATCTATACAACAACAAATTATTACTGACCATCATCCTGAAATGAAATCACATAATTATGATGAAATACTTACTTTATCTACTACCGTTCGCAATGAAGATGGAATTATTATTGATCCATTACATACATCTGTTCCATTTATTACTAGATATGAAAAAGCAAAAATTATAGGTGAACGTTCAAAGCAATTAAGTGCTGGTGCATTACCATTTATAGAAGTAGAACCCAATGTTATTGATGAATATTTAATCGCAACAAACGAATTTGCGGAAAAGAAAATTCCTTTCATTATTAAACGCCCTATGCCAAATGGGGGATGTGAATATTGGAAAATGGAAGACCTTGAAATTTTAGTATAAATAATTAATTTACTTTTTAACATAATGATATTTTTTTTCATTATGTTATTGTATTAAAAAAATATTGATTAGACAGTTGGTTTACGTGCTTAAACCCGGTGTATGTATAATATAAAATAAGTCAATTTTTATGGGAACGATATGTGTAAACTATGAATAACACAAATGCGACTATTATGACTTCCAATTCTTACCACAATCTAAACATGTCACAAATATTGTTGCTGGTTCATCTGCACTTCGTGTTTGTAATTCATAATATGTGCATCTCTTTGATTTACATTTTCTACATGTAAACATATCAGTTGATGCTTGCAATGTATTTGTGTTATATTTATTTGCATCACGCTTTATCTTTTGTTCAATTAATTCCTTCCAACGCACCTGATTCATTTCTTGATGGGTCATAAATGCCAATGATTGAGGAGGAATTTCACCATTTTGTAATTGTATTAATAATTTTTCGTTCTTTAAATTAATATATACACTACGTAGCCGGTCTAAATATAATTGAACAAAATAAGGATTATCCCATTTCTTTATGATTTTTTGACTCGTTCCTTCTTTTAATGCATAATTAAATACACCTTTTTCTAGATTAATACAAATTACATCATTACCTATCATTGGCAGTAATTTATTACAAATGTTTTTACGAAATTGTTTAGGATTATCTATTGTGTGCATATTAATATTATATAAGAATAACTTTATTTGATTATTATAATTAATAAATATAATAATCAATTTTTTATAGATACTCTTCCTCACTTAATTCACCGGTACATTCTAAATAATTAGAATTTCCATTACTTGAAACAAATGTATTAAATATCGTAGTTTCTTTATTTTTATTTCGCGTTGATTTGCGTACAGAAGCTGTGTTTTTATATTTTTTTCCAGCATCCACATAATCATCATCTTCTTCTTCTTCTTCTTCATCATCTACAATAAAACCATCTTTTACATATCCTGATTTAGTACGAGGAACATCATCATCTACCTCGTCTTCGCTATCTTCTTCATCCTCTAAATCGTCAAATCCGCCATATAAATGGTCATACACAGTATTCCATTCGGCTTTAGTTAAATTTGTATATTCATCATATTTATCCTTGTTAATTAATACACAATTTCCAAAAAATAGTCTTTCATCTACAGGTGGTGGAAATTCATATTTATTTTCATAATTTGCACGACCTTCTATTTTACCATATAAACGAATATTATATGATTTACCCTTTAATTTATTAATATTCCATTCGGTTTGCATTGTAAACCCATTGGATGATTTTAACCCAACCTTCTTATATAATTCTGTTTCATTTATATTATTCACTTTTTGTTCTTTAATATCGCCATTTTTTTCAACAATCAATATGGTTAACGGCATTATATTAAGTTTCTATATATAATTGGGTTTAAGTCTATTTATTTTATAATTATGTTTCACGTTAAAATCAATATATCGGATTCTGGTAATAGAATATACATAAATGATTGAATTTTTATTACATATTATAATTAATATTATTATATCAATATTCATAATTTATATTATCCATTCTACATGGGAATATTTTAAAGACACATATACAAATAAAAAAACAAAAGATTTAGTAAATACACAAATTACCAAATATCAACAAATGATGGAAGAAATGCAACAAAATACAAAATCACAATCCATTAGTAAAACTGATATTCAAACTATGAATGATGATTTAACTATGTTTATGGAACAACAACCCACTACATAGATTTATATTTTTCATAACCTATATAAATACATAACATGTAATTATATACACGGTCCATCATAATATAAGATTATCATGGAGCTTAATAATAATCAAATGTATCATCTAATTGACAGATTTCCGGATTTTGATAATTCATATGAAACTGTTTCACAAAAGGGGTATTCTAGTGATTATAATGTTGCATTGGCAATTCCTACTGGTAAAAAAAATTTTGTATGGTTTACATATTACCAAAATATGGATGTATGCTATTTATTTGATTTGAATAAAGATAAGAAAATTGTTAAATCCACACGAATTTCTAAGGAAGACAATAATCCACTTGGTAAAGGTACTATTTTATATGGTACAACTATTACCGATGAAGAAACAAACAATACTTATTTTATTATTGAAGATATTTATTATTATAAAGGTATTCATTTACATAAAAATACATTTTATGATAAGCTTTTCTATATTAAAGATGTGCTAGATATATTACATGATAGACCTTTTAATATTCAATTTAATCTGCCGGTTTTATGGAATAATGGTATTTCTACTGATATTCCTACTATTATACCTAGTAACATTATTAATACTATTGGATACCAAACACATCATATTCAATACAGAACTATAAATATTATTAAACCACATATTAATATTGTGTTAAATAAAAAAATAAATACCGGGAATGACATTAAAAATATAGAAGGAAAAATATATATTGCTAGATATACAATTGACACATTTAAACCACAATACCGACAAACTACTATTTTTAAAGTTACAGCTGATTTACAATATGATGTCTATCATTTACATGCATATGGAAAGAACAATTCATTAGTTTATTATAATATTGCCTATATTCCTGATTACAAAACTAGTGTTTTTATGAATGGATTATTCCGTAACATACGTGAAAACAAAAATCTAGATTATATTGAAGAAAGTGATGATGAAGATGATTTTCAAAATATTAATGAAGAAAAATATGTTGATACCAATAAAGTATTATCTATGGAATGTGTTTTTCATAAAAAATTTAAACGATGGGTACCAGTTAGAGTTAATAATTATAATTGTAAGATTATACATATTTCTAGATTGGTTAAAGATTACTATTAACAAAATAACTACAACCCATTCTTATTCACAAATAGATCTTTCGCAAATGTCTTGATGATTTTATTATCTAAACGGATTTGTTCATCTTCTGCATCACCCAATATTGCTCTCATCATTTTATAACAGAAATTGTATTCACGACTATCCATAATTTCACTTTTGGGTTGTGCGGTTCTCCAATTTGCAACAGAACGATAATTTGTCATTGATATGCTACTTAATATTCTACGTAATTTTACTAATTCATCAGTATCTTTATACCATTCATCTTTGTCTTTTATATACATTGTTTCACGTTTCACATCTGTACAATGTATTGGACGTTTCGTTACATCCATGTCTTTAAGGCGGTCCATTATCATTTTTGTCATACCATTTACATATCCATGATGTCCTATATATTCTAATTCATCTATATTAACATCCATGTTTCCTAAAAAATCTGTTATGTTCATCGCATCTTTACACGTGTCATTCATGAAAAAATTAAGATTAAACCGTTGATTGTTATTATTTGTTGTATTGTTATTAATCGTTTTTCCTTCTTTGAACATTTCTACCATCTGTGTTTGCAGTTCTGTATTTTGGTTTTGAGATTCTTGAATTTGTTTATTTTGGTCAACCACCAATTGTTTAAATTCTTTATTCTCACGAAGTAATTCAAGTATAATATTACTTTGATTGCTAATATCAACTGGTTGTGCGGTTGCAACTACTGATTCATTTGCATAGGTTTCATTATACTTACAACGTTGCTTATGATACCATAAACTATTCCTGGCTTTATATACCTTACCACAACCGCATTCAAAAATGGTTTTTGGGATTTTTGGGGATTTTTCACATGGTTTTGTTCTAAATTGGTGTTTTGCAGTCAAAATGTGTTTACTGTAATCTTTTTTACTACTCGTAATATAGTTGCATATTTTACACTCAAATATATTGGGATTTTTAGGGACTTTTTTCATTCTAAATGTTCTATATATTTAGAACATAAAAAGTCCCAAAAATACCTCCGTGAAAAATTGCAAAAAAAAAAATGCAGTCATACAAAAATAATAATTCATGGATTTACAGCATTATGCTTTAAAACTGAAAATCGTGTTTTTTACGGAAAATTTATTCTTCAAGATCTGAAAAGTGGACATTTTCAGAATGTCCTTTTTTCGAAACCTTTACTATAAGTTTTCTGAGAAATAATATAATAGAATAAATTATAAAAACAACTTAAAGATAAATATATAAATCCAATAACAATATGGGATGTTGAAAATCACGGTCCTCTAATAAATAATAAATTGATTATTTGATATAAAGAATATGTGAATTTGGGCTCTTTAAGTTTAAATTAAATATATAAATTGATTATTCTGGTTGGGTAATACGTTACAATATTTACTCATAGGTAACTATTGTAAAAAATTGAGTTAAACAGTTATCGGTTTTAAACTTTAAACCGAGTGATTATCTAAAATGAATGTTGAAACACAATTGACAAATAATCTTAATGAAAATACAATTTCTAAAAATTTAGAAGAATGTGTAAAATGGGCTACAATAAAACCAGAACAAGTTGAAAAAAAAGAAGGGACAACTATTTCACAACAAAAGAAAGAAGCACAAGAAAATGAAAAAAAGTGGGGCAACAACATGATACAACAAACTAATAATGGACAGTGGACAACATTATTGGGTGAAGGATTAGTATTTGAAGTGCTAAAAATGCGAGGAGAAAATCCAAGAAAAGTTATCCGGAAAGATGGATTTGAACCAGATTGGGAAACTGATGAATATATATATGAAGTAAAAACATCTAATTGGTGGGTCTCTGGAACAGCTGGAGAAAAAGTTTATGGAACATTTATCAAATATCAAAATATTCCTGAATTATACGGAAAGCCTTTGCGAATTGTTTGTGTAGCAAATCAAGAGGAAGAATTGACTAATGGAAAGACCAAATATTTTGGTGAAAAAATAACTAAAAAAACACAACAGGTTTTAGATTTAGCGGGTTCATGGTGTATAGAATATATACAATTTAGTGAATTGGTAAAACCAATATTTAGTTTGAAATGATAACTTCTGTTGTAGTAGAACCCGGTTTTTTAGAATTAATTGCTCGTCTTGCTATAATATCTTCACTATTATAATCTTTAAAATTATCTGTTACCAAATCTACTTTTGCATTACTCATTGCAAATTTAATTGTTCCTAACTTTTTTATTGCAGTAAACAAATTGTTGTGTGTTTCTAAACTAAACCCATCTGCTACATAATTTACAAATGATTTATTATTTTCAGGTGCATACGGTGGGTCTAAATATACAAAATCACCATCTTTTACATTTTGTATTGAAGAATTAAAATCACTTTGAACAAAATTAACATCCTTAATTAAATCACTAATATAATCTAAATCAGGTTTCGTGATAATAGTTGGTGTAGTCTTATAGTGACCGTATGGTACATTATATCCATTTGGTCCTTCGCGATACATACCTCTAAAACAGGTTTTATTAAGAAACATAAATAGAGCGGAACATTCTACTGTTTCCTTATTTATTTTATTATATTTATCTCGTATCCAATAATAATAACTTTCTTTTGATGTTTTCGCATCTTCAATAGATGTTGGTTTTCTATTAATAGTATTACCTTTTATACTATCATATTCTTTAATGTATGAATTAATATATGTATATAGGCCTTCTTTATTGTTTTGAATATGTTTATAAACATTAATTAAAGTATTATTAATATCATAAGCATAAATATTCTCTTTTATTTTAATTTTATTTTGTTTTTGTAATGACAATAATGCAAATAATACACTACCCCCACCTAAGAATAATTCATGATAATTATTGAATTCAGCAGGAATTTTAGAAATAATATTATTGATAATTTGTGTCTTTCCACCAACCCATTTTAAAAATGGTTTTTGTATTTTGGTTACCGGTATGTTATTATCATGAATCAATATTTCATTTTTACAAGGTGTTTTTCGCCGAATATGTGAGTCATATTTAGATTTTTGTGAAAAATCTCTTCCACAGTCTTCACAATTATAGTTAACCATTTTTGTTATATAGTTTTAGTATATAACTTTAATTCAATTTTCTATATACAATTTCATTTTTTATTTTGAAAAATCATTAAATCGCGGAAGTTTTCAGGAATTGGCGATGGTTGAATCGGTACTAAATACTGGTCTCGTGTTCTAGATTTTTTTATTTTAATTTTTATTGGTTTTGTTTTTTCGTTTTCGGTACTATCAAAACTATGTGACCGACTGTCTATGCTATCATTTCTTTTTCTGCTTTGTTGATACATATGATTATAATAGTATATTATAATAATATTATTTTTTTAGACAATTTACACATATATCATTTATCATTATTAAATATCCATCTTTATTCACTCGGTCTTGATGATATTTAAATTCTGTATTTTCAAATATTTTATTACATTGTTTACATGTTTCTATACCAGGTTTAATACCTCTGTGTAATATAATTCCAACTGCATCTTCAATCTTAACATTTGTAGGATTTGTAAGGAATAATTGTTCATACTTATTATACAATTTTCGCCAATTGTCGTCTAACGATTCATATATTGCAATTTTATCTTTAAAAAAATAATTGGCATTTAATATTTTATTTATTCTATTATGTAATTCCATGTCAATATATCTTATAATAATATTTATAAATCATTTATATTAATTAAACATTTTGTAGGCAACTCTTCTTCTTTATCATTATCAGCATTATCTGTAATTTCTTTGGGTTCATATACACGTTTCCATATGCTATCTGTTTCCCAATCTATTGACATATTTGTATACTTATTAGAATCTGTCATTCTAATACGATAATTACACTTTTTATAAAATCGCTTTCGTTGCAACCATTGCTTTTGGAAATTTTCATGCATGTCTACAATATCTACAATAATAGGGTGTTTATGTTTTACTCGTAAAATACGTCCAACAGATTGAACTATATCAGTTTTAGGTGAAACCATTACTAATGTAGCTAATGTTTTAATATCAAGAGCTTCTGCTGCCATTGCATAAGTTGCCAATACGATTTTCTTTGTTTCTGTTTCTTGCAATTTAACTTGCTTCATTCCGCCAATATAATACCCCACACTAGCTATTTCACGATAATTAATCGCTTCATATAAGTAGTTTAACAGCGATTTATTTTGACATAAAATCATTATTTGATTTTCTGGGTGTTCCACTAATAAATCTCTTAATACATTTACAATAAAATCACTGCGTGGACCAAATGCACAGAGTTTTACTATCATACTACTGAATTTAGTGTTACCTCTATAATCCAAATCTACCTCATTAAAATCCGTGTCATCGCATTTATATTCAATCGCTCTAACACATACCGGGTCTTCCTCTTTACGAGTTGATTCGTATATTTTACCACCAATAAACATATACAATACTTTTGTTAATTTATCCTTACGTTCCACTGTTGCCGAAATACCAAGCATATAAGGTGTAATGGTTTTAAATAATGTTCGTGAAAATTGTTCACTACCTATGCGATGAACCTCATCAATAATGGTTAATCCAAATGATGAAAACGCGTTTGGTGCGTATTCTTTATCATACAATGATTGAATCATGCCGATAACCACATCTTTATCTTCTATATCAAATACAGGTCCTTGAATTTTACCTATACGGGCAGTTGGCAAGAAATCATTCATTCTTTCTATCCATTGGTTCATTAGAAATTCTTTGTGTACTAAAATTAATGTCTTCTTTTTTATTATTGAGATAATATTTATTGCCATAACCGTATTATGTGTAACCGTACAATCACCTAATACAAAACGACGATTTCCATCAATTTCAAATCCATAATAGTCATCTACTTCTAATTTTTCTAATTTTATTCGGGTGCTTAATGCGTCCTTTATTTGTTTTCTTGGAGTTACTTTTTTTCTGGGACATTTTACTGGAATTTCATCTAATCCTTTACCGTGAATACAGGTTCTGTAATATGTACCTTCTTGTTTTTCACCTTTATACATACAATGTTTTTTACATTCTTTTTTATACGCGGCAAATCCTAATGACCTTGCTATAAATATTATATCATCTAATAACCGTTCATTTTTTTGTATAATATCATATGTATTGTTTGATGCAGAACCGTCCGAGTCAATTATTCCTGCTAATAATTCTAATTGTGTAGTTCTATCGTTACACTTATAATCGTGAGGAATATGTTTATTTTGTATTAGATTATATTCGCGTAAATAATTCATAAGTTCATTTGTTTTATTTACACCAGTGTTTATTGAATTAATGCGATAGTCATATTGTGAACCAGTATATTGTAAATACAAGGACGGGTGTTTATTTTGGAAACAATCCGCTGTTAAATATTTTAAGACATTGGATTCTTGTGTACTGATAAGTGTTGTTCTGGTAGCACCATCACCTAACCAATATCCTAATAAATATGGGTCTATTTTTACAGATACTGTGGGAAACACGACTGGAACCCGATAGCCAAGTAGAGGACCACCGAGACCGTGATATGATTTTGGTAAATTTAGATAATCCAATACAGAAATATCGCGAATTGACCCTTTGGGTGTATTTTTATTTCTATTGGAACTATACTTTAATGATAAAATGTGACTTTCATTCACAGTATATGAATCGCCTTTATTTGGTATGACTTTGTACATTTGCTCCCTTCCTCGTGCGAGAGTTAGAATATTTCTTGGGGTTGAATCATCCCCCATAATTACATCGCCCACTTTTATGTCTTGAACCATTTTTATTGTGCCGTCATACATCATAATAGGTGTGTTTAATCCGTTGCATTTACCGGCTCCACAATAAACTTCAAGAATACCACCACCACCGTGCTGTGCGTTATCTTTGGATAAAGGTTTAGATACATGATTACAATAAATATCAACAATATTCTGTTGATAATCCCTTAATAACAGTTTAAATGGAACATCTATATCATCACCGGATTCAATATCGCATCTATCAGGAACACCATAACGTTGAATTCCATAAAATCGTGGAATATATATTTTGTTGATATTTTCACGATATACAGGGAATGATGCTGATGGGTCGTTAGGGTTACCAAACTGTGCACCGGGCACGAAAGGTTTTAAGAATAAGTCTTTTTTCAAAAATTCGTATTCATCTTTAGATAATACAGATTTTGGAATGGTGTATCCTTTTTTCCCAATATAAGATTGTGACCGAATGAGTTCTTTAGTTTCAACATTTAAAAATATAGTTTTGGAATTAGTTTTGGAATTTGATTTTGTTATAAACTTTTGCATAATGTAAATCTTACTTTATTAGTAATTTAGGACTTTTTATATCAATTTTTCAAATTACAAAATATATATCCTATTGTATATAGTATGAATATGCCCAGTTTTTTAAAAAACATGTCTCAATTAGAATTATCGGTAGCTGCCATTTTAGTACTTTATATAGTATTACCTGTAGAGGCACCCAGTATGGTTTGTAATTTGGTAGATGGACCCGTTGGTATGGTCGGTGTATTTGCAGTAGCTGTATACTTATTTTTCCATGCTAATTCATTATTAGCAGTATTGTTCTTATTCGCCGGTTACGAATTATTACGTCGTTGCAGTAATGTCACCGGTAAAGCTGTAATTATGAAACATACCCCTACACAAGAGAAGAAGGACAAAAAAATGAAAAAGATGAACCCTCCCAAGAAAGATACATTAGAAGAAGAAGTAGTTGAGAAAATGGCACCTATTGGAAAAAGTGAGATGAGTAAATTTATATCAAGCGGATTCAGTCCTGTATCAGAGGATGTAGGAAGTGCTTCTGTTTATAATTAAATATTATGTGATACTATATTTGTAAAATCACATAATAATTTGAAAGCATTTAAGGGTTGGAAGTATTTATATTTTTGGTCAAAGACATATACATTATAGGCGTCATAATAAAGAACGCAGTTAAAGATAATGGGGTAACCCATTTACTAAACATAGTTGCATCACGTATTGCTAAAGCGCCACCAAGAATAAAAACTAAACCAGTAATAACAAATGATATCCACAAATAAGAATTTCCTATAGAATTTTTCAAACCATCTAATAAATGTTTACATAACTCTCCTATCTGTTTTACATAATCAAATACATAATCATCATTTATTTCAATATTTTCATTACCAGTTGTAAGATAATCGTTTTTAGAATTTATTAAATATTGAATTATACCCGATGAAAAAACGGTAAAACTGATTAAAAAAATACCATAGTATGTAAGATATATATTGCCACCAGAAAGGTCAGTTTTAAGACCGGCAACTAGTGAATATATTCCAGTAAAAATAAATGCAATAAAAATCCAGAAATTAGTTTTAGACATATAATCACGGCGTTGGTTATTATCATTAGATATGGTATTATTAATCATATCAATAATGAGATTTTTGTATAGAGATGACCCCCCAAAAACAGAAACAACAGCTATAATAATAAATACTAAAAAATGAATAATAGATTTAAATGCATCTATTTTCGTTTTAGAGTCAGCATATCCACTATGTAAAGGAACATTTAATGCCTGTACACTTTCATCACTTTCACCTGCCGGTTGGCAATCAATGTATATTTCACCTTCTGCTGCTTCTTGAATTGTTGTTGTTTTAGATACAAAACCTTCTGTACCACCTAATTTAATAAGTTGATGACTAACAATTTTATCATCATGTGCAGGGTATATGTTAAACAGTTTTGTTTTAGATGCAAGTTTATTTTTAAAAAAGGAAGCTGCATTCTTTTTAACAGATATAGGGTTTGTATAAACGAACACATGATTATTATTATCTTCATAGTGAAAACAATGGGTTTGTGTAGGAATATCATCTATTAGTGTAATAGATAATTCATTGTAGTCACTCTTTCCTTCTACTAAATCAATAATTCTATCAACAGAATTATCATTAGTTTTAACAAGTTCTTCTTTAATTAAAAAGCAGGTATATACTTTTTGATTTTGTTTATTTGGGTTAGAGTGTTCAATAACAATCTCCCCGATAATTTCTTTATTATTAGTAGTAACCCCACTAATATTGTGATGTAAAACGCTGTATAAATATATATTATTAGCAATATAAGAAGAAGGTGTAAGATTAGTATAAACAAAGTTGGCTTCTTTGTTAGGAAAATTAATTTTATAAAAAGTATCTTTAATAGGTATTAATTTGCCCTCAACCTCAACCTTATTTTCTTTTTTAATAGAATTATGTAAATTATCATTAGTATGTTCTTTTACATCTCGTTTATTGATGGTAGTATCTTTATAGATGTATTTAATGTTATTATCATAAGAAATATTATTATCATCTAATTTGAAAAATGACATTTGGATAAACTATATAATAAACATATAGTTTATTTTATGTAAAAATATCTTCTAAATATGAATGCATAAAAAATTAAACAGGTATATATTGAAATTGATTATTTTCATATACAGTAACACGGAAGGTATCATTATATCCTTCAACATAAACAACATCGCCATTATAAATATCATCACATCCATATTCACTGGTACAACTGCGTCCATTAACACTAATAGGCAGTTTGGTATTGAGATTACCAGTTCCAGAAATGGTATAATATTGCCATTTATCTCTACCTGACATATGTCTTCTTCCCATAAGAGGAAGAATCATTTCGGTGTTGCTATTTCTAGTTAAAATACCAACTTGTTGATAATCATTCATAGTACCTCTAGTTTGTACATTAACGGGAATTCCGCGTACATCACCAGAATTGCGTGGATATACAGTAATATCTTTAGAAGGTGGTGTATATGGGTCATTAAAAATATCTTGACGAGTAGCAATAGGAACTAATTGTGGAATATTAGATTGTGTATTTACTAAAACAACTTTTTCTTTAGGAGCAGTATTATTACGGTTATGGTTGTACCAAAGATAAATAACAAGAATTAAAATAATAAAAAGAATGAATAGAGCCATGTTTTCAATACATATTAATCCAGGAATACACTTTTTACCCATTTATAATATATTATGATATAAATTATAAACATTTGTATATTTAAGTTCGCGTAAAATATAATAAAAAGATATAAATATGTTTTACTATATAGAATATTATTATGGAGAACGAAGAACCTAAATTATGTGTGAATGTAGAGTGTGAAAGATATCCACCAGACTGGGATTTTGAAGAAAATACAGAAGAAAATTACGAAGAAGGACAATGGAGAAAATGCTGTTTATGTGACGGATATTTTGATGATGATGGATTTGGTGATATTTTATACATACAAGAAGAGCCAAATAATCAAGAAGCCGAATGTGACTTATGTGGAAAAACTGAAAATATAGTTCAAATGAAAGGAAGCGGTCAATTTCTTTGTGAAAGTGCTTGTGATGAAGATGAAAATTAGATTTTGTTCGTATTTAGTGTGAACCTAAATACGAAATGTTTTAATGTACTTCCGAAGGATTTCGTGCATAAGTTTTAAAAATTTCTTCAAACTGTTTTTGTCCTCTTTTGAATAGTTTTGCACTTTTACCAAAATTTTGTGGTATAGTCTCTTTAAATGTAACACCAACATTCTTGGCCTTATCATCAACCGCTTCGGTTTTTAGTCTTTTACATAAATAACAATCTTCTCTAATTTTTTTAGGCCAATGAATTATATGAAATCCTAAATAAGGATATAAGAAGTCATTAATTTGTTGTAATCCTTTATATGTATTTTGTGGAATATAATAAAAATCCAGGTCTAAAAATGTATCAAATGCCCATAAAATAATGGTACAAGGTAAGTACAATACGTATAAAATAATATCAACGAGATAATAAAAAATGCAGTCAAAGAAATTTCCTGCAAATTTAAAACCACATAACATGTAAGTATTGATAAGTTCACCTATATATAATCCTAATGTACCAATACTAGACGACCCTTGATGAAAACTTTTGCCAATAGCTTGAAATTCCAGGTTGATGCCTTTAAAAATATTATCAAATCCAGCATTAATATTACTAATACGTCTAGGAACACTACCTAAAAAGCATATAATGCGTTTAAAATTATGAATCATATTTTTAATTCCATCAATAAATTTTTGAATAAATCCCATGATTAATACTAATATACTTGTATAAAAAAAAGTAAAAAATTGATGTGATTAAAAATATGATTTCATTATTAACAATAATTAATAATGAATGAAAAATACAAATTATATGCAGACCGGGTATTGGCTGAACATGACCGATATTATTTTATAAGAAATACACAGATGGAAATATATACAGCAATAGAAAAAGCAAATAACCTAGAGCAGTTTTTAAGCAAGAAAGTAAAAGAAGAACCTGAACCCATTAACCAATGTGCAATCTGTTATGATACAATGGAAAATAAGAGCATAGTGAAAACATCTTGTAATCATACATTTTGTTTAGATTGTGTCATTCAAAACAAGAACAATAATAAACACACAGGTAAATTATGTGGTATTTGTCGTAACAATATTTGTACATAAATATTGAAGTATTTTTATTCTATTTTTATGGAGTGTGATTTATTACTATTTTTATACCAGGCATTTTGAATGATATTTGTATATAATTTATCTAGTTTTTTGATACAAGGTTCAAATGCCATCAGTATATCATGAAACATTGACCTTTGTATACATTTGCACGGATTGTTGTTAATATCATCAAGACTCCACGAAACATCACATTTATTACAGTATGCAGTATGAGGTAATTTTCCACGAGAGATGCACGTACATACACGTAGAGCGGGGGTTATGCCAGAGTTTATAAAAGTGCAGCACATATAACAGTAATTCTCAGTATTATCGTTGTCGATCCTGTTTTCTACGTCTGGTACGATTATGGTAAAATAATTCATGATTGCTACAATTGATATTAAAAAAACTTTATATCAATTTTGTTATGTTTCGTATTTCACAGATAATTTAATGAACATTGTGTGGTTCTCTTGGAACAAGAACCGATGTTTCTTTGAATTGATTTCTTGCTCTTCTAAATTCAGGGTCGCCACCTTCTTCTGTCATTATATATGGTATTTTTGTATTAAATGTGGTTTCTAATTTATCAGCAGCATTAGAAACAGCACTATCTTTTAATCTCACGCATGTAAAACAATCTTTACGAATACTTTCTGGAAAATAAATTAAATGAAATCCAAAAATAGAATAAAAGAAAGCATCTAACATATCAAGCCCTTTTTCAGCTTTATCAAAATTCTCTTGCATATCAATCCCAAATAATCCACCAATAAATTTAACAGGACTTAAAATAATAACACATAATATACTAAAAATTGCTTTTAATATATAAAAAAAAATACATTTGTATAAATTTAATATAAAATGAATGAAACATTCTAATCTAGTTTTTGCCCATTCACCTGAATACATAAATAGATTAGATGTAGAATCAAACCCAACACCTAGAGATTTACCAATAGCCTCATGTTTTTTTGCAATTCCTTTAAATATATTATCCATTCCTGAAGTTATATTTCGCATACGTAATGGAACGGACTGTAAAAAACAAATAATACGTTTAAAATTTTCAATCATATCCATAATACCATCCAATGGTACACGAATCATTTTTTCAATTGCATTTTTAATAGCATCCGCAATCATAGATGGAATGTTTGCGATTGTCTCGAACGCCCTTTCTAATTTTCCAAATATATCTCCAAACATACCTATATTATTTTATAAATTGTTATAAATTATAAGTATACTAAAATATATTACATTATTACATAATTACATAATATATTTTCAAATTAGTTTGTCTCATTTTTCTTCATTTATTGCATTACTATAATGTTCAAATTTTTGAATAAAACTTTCTGCTTTTGTTAGTAAAGGGTCTATTTCCTGCATACCTTTTAATATAGCATCTTGTGTTTTTTGAAAACTTTGAAAATCATTTTGTAAATTATCATAAAGCATTTTTTTCTTTTCTTGTACACCAGGTGCGGTATTGCTTTCGGCTTTATTAGATTCACTAGAAACAATATCATCTATGCCAGAATCACTTGAATCATCATCTTCTTTTTCTTTTGTATCATCTTCCTTTTCTTTTGTATCATCTTCCTTTTTGTCTTCTTCATCGTTTTTTTCGTCAACACCTTCTTTCATATTTCTAGCACCCTCTGAAAATGAAGAACTTGATACAAAATTTAATGCATAAGTAGCTAATATAGAAACAGCTAATATAATTATCATATTTTTACTAAAAAAGGAAACTAGGAAACCAATTATTAATAGTGTAGCAACAGAATTGAAATCCTTTACATTTGCATAGATAACTATGTTTACTAAAGCAATTATACATAAAGCATATAAAACCCAACGATTATGTAGTAGTGATTTGGGTAAATAAGAAACTACATTAGGAATTTTAATACCTTTCATAAAATTTTTCATAGTTTTGACCATAATTTCAATAATATAAAATATATACCGAAATAAATTTGCCTAAACAGAATCACTAATTTTATTAATACTAGAATTATCGGTTATATCATTATACATAGTAGGAATGTCACCACTGTATATTTCTAGTACTTCTTTTACTATTTCTTCGCGTTGAATATCATCATTATCAAACTCAACACTTGTAATGCTAGAAGAACGTTTTCCTTTAAATTTATTTAAAAAATCATCTAATCCATTTATTTCATCATGTCTGTCATGTTGGTCTAAATCACCAGTAACAACCAAACGAGTATTTTCACCTAGACGTGTTAATAACATTTTCATTTGTGAAACCGTAGAATTTTGCATTTCGTCGGCAATAATCCAACAATTTTTGAATGTACGTCCACGCATAAAACCCAGTGGCGAAATTTCAATGATTTTATCTTCTAACAGGGTTGTTACATCTTTTGGATTTATAAAATTATATAATATGTCGTAAATTGGACGAACCCAAGGAGCCATTTTTTCTTCCAGAGTACCAGGTAAATAACCTAAATCTTCGTCAACAGATACAGAAGGACGTGTAAAAATTATTTTTTCAACATTTCCCATGATAAAATTTTTAATACCTATTTCTGTAGCGAACAATGTTTTACCCGTTCCAGCTGGTCCTGTTGCAACAACTATCTTTTTTGTTTTTTTACTTAATAAATTATGATAATCTCTTTGAACACCATTTTTAGGTTGGGTGAATTTATTTTCAAATTTTGTTTTTTCAATAGAAGATAAATGATGTAGATTTTCATATATTAGTTTTTGACTAAATATATATTTATCGTTATCACATTCATTATCATAATTATATTCTTTCATTAACTCTTTTTCAAGTTGTTTTTTTGTTTTTTTACCACGTTTTTTCGTCTCACCTAGTAATAATACGTCTGGTCCACTCATTATTACTTTATCCACTGAAAATAATTATTAAAAATAAATAGATTATTATCATACAAATGTATAACAACATATATCATTATAGTAGTCCTATTAAAAAATTGAATAATATTTAGTTACATATTAAATATTATCATTAATATGTCAGTAATACACAGATTTACAATCAAACACATTCGGGATGTTTTGATTAATGCAGCAATTGGTAAAGAAACGAAAGTACCATTGGGTAGATGGAATTCAATTAGAAATAAGGATAAAATAGATTTACAAGTTATGTATTCAAATGAAGACCATTGTGGTATTTGTAATGGCTATATAAGTGAAATCAATAAAAAGAATAAATTGAGTGATGAAAGAATACTGCAAGAACAAAATTATGTAGATGAATATGTTTGGATATTAGGTACAACACCTAGTAATAATAATAATAAATAGACTAGATAAATAATTTTTATAAACAAGATAAAAATCTAAACAGTATATTATTTAGTAATGGAATCTACAGAACAAACAAATAATGACCCATTGTTAACCGCTGACGATAACCGCTTCGTAATGTTTCCAATTAGGTACGATGATGTCTGGCAAATGTATAAACGCCAAGTAGATTGTTTTTGGCGCGCAGAGGAGGTAGATTTATCCAAAGATTTAAATGACTGGAATAATCTTAACGATGATGAACGAAAATTTATAAAAATGGTATTAGCCTTTTTTGCGGCATCTGATGGTTTGGTATTAGAGAATTTAGCTGTTCGCTTTATGGGAGATGTTCAACTGTCAGAAGCAAGAGCATTTTATGGGTTTCAAATAGCTATGGAAAATATTCATTCAGAAATGTATAGTATATTAATAGACACATATATTCAAGACACTAAAGAAAAAAGAACATTATTTGAAGCAACCCAAAATTATCCATGTATAACAAAAAAGGCGAATTGGGCAAAGAAATGGTTAGGTGATAACAGAAGTAGTTTTGGAGAACGATTGGTAGCATTTGCAGCAATTGAGGGAATTTTTTTCTCTGCTTCATTTGCATCAATATATTGGATAAAAAAGCGAGGATTAATGCCGGGTCTAACATTATCCAATGAATTTATTTCACGAGATGAGGCGTTGCATACAGAATTTGCAGTGTTATTATATTCAAAATTACAAAAAAAATTAAATAAGAAACGTGTATATGATATTATACAAGAAGCTGTAGAAATAGAAACAGAATTTATTACAGAAGCAATACCATGTCGTATGATAGGTATGAATTCAAAGTTAATGGTGCAATATATAGAATTTGTAGCAGATAGATTATTATTACAATTAGGCTATGATAAGGTGTATAAATCAACAAATCCTTTTGATTTTATGGAACTAATTAGTGTAGAAACAAAAGTAAACTTTTTTGAACGTACAAATTCCGAATATGCATTGGCGGATAAAACAGTAGCAAGTGATGTATTTGAATTTAATACCGAATTTTAAAAAATAATATATAAAAAATAATATATAAAAATAATATATAAAAATAATGTTATATATTATTATGTATAATGTATAATGTGTTACCGAAGGAACTGATTGCACATATTTATCAATATGATAATACATACCATATAATTTACAAAAGTTGTATACAAGAAATGAAAGATATATGGAAGCAACAATATATAGATTATATATTATGGCGTGCTGATTGTTGCTGATTATGTGTCAACATCACTTATATCGTCTTGTTCCATATACTTATTTTTTCATTATCGTTTATATTTTTTACGCGTAAATCATTATTTATACTATTTTACAATATACTATAAATATTTATTCGGCACTAGATGTTTCACCTGTAAATCGCTTTACACATTCCCAAATTTTAGAAGATTCTTGCATATCAAATGCACCTCTCTTTTGTGCAATACCCATAAATCCAACCAATACATTTAATGCTGCATTATCATCAGTAATGGGAATATTAACAAGAGATATCGTTTTTTTAACAGGAGGTGGGTTTACTGGCTCACTTTGAGAATCATTCATTGAAGAATCCATTATAATATATAAGATTGATAATTATTTATATAGTTTATGATATAAAAAATATTTATCATTATTAACATAATATATGTGAAAGATGTTTTACACAATTTAAGATTTAAAATTGGACAAAAATATATACGTATATAAAATATCTAATATACTATAATTACATATTATAATTTTTGTCCTATTTTTAATCTTCAAAATTCTAAACATTTTTCTCATGAATATACTTACAATAAAGATATCCATGTAAAATAATTGAAAAAATTGATTTCAAATAATATAAAAATAGATAATAACATAAATACAATTATAACAGATAATCTTATTATGGAAAAAGCGGAGCCCTCTAGCAAAATACAACAAATCATAAATGAAGATTGTATTGCAGGTATGAAAAAACAGGAAGATAATTCAGTAGATATTATTATATGTGACCCACCATATAATATTGGCAAAGATTTTGGTAATAATAGTGATAAACAAAAAATGGATGACTATCTAGTATGGTGTGATGAATGGATTGGTGAATGCATACGTATATTGAAACCACATGGTACTTTATATATTTATGGGTTCAGTGAAATACTTGCATTTATTCGTGTAAGAATTAACATCAATGTTAGGTGGATTATATGGCATTATACCAATAAAGTAACACCTTCATTAAATTTTTGGCAAAGAACACATGAGAGTATTTTATGTTGCAATAAAGAAAAGCCTGTGTTTAATAGAGATGATGTTAGAGAACCATATACAGATAACTTTTTAAAAAATGCTGCTGGAAAAGTAAGAAAAGCAACAAAGGGACGGTTTAGTAATGGAGAAAAAGAAACTACATATACTGCTCATGCGAACGGGGCTTTACCGCGAGATGTAATTAAGATTTCCGCATTAGCTGGTGGTGCAGGAAAAAAGGAACGTGTAAACCATCCTACGCAGAAACCACTAGAACTATGTGAAAAATTAATAAAGGCTAGTCAAAATAAAGACGATAATACACTGTTGGTTGTACCTTTTGCCGGTTCAGGCAGTGAATGTGTAGCAGCAAAAAAGATGGGGATTAATTATATAGGTTACGAAATAAATAATGACTATGTAGATTTATGCAACGAACGGTTACTTGAAGTATAATTTAAGGAAGAAAGCAGGCTTTTATATTAAATATATCTGTATATGATATTTTTTTATTGGAATTGTCCACTTTGATACTGGAGACAATGTATTGTTTAATATCATGAAATATCAAATGTATCCACAGTTGAGATGACATTGAAAATGTAATAGATATATACTTGGTTTCCCAACCAACTTGAATACCTTTATTTTTCCCAGTTTTCCCCATTTTAGGTTGTAAATCATTATCCTGTATATTAAATATTGGACATGTTTTGGGAATTACACACCAATAATATTCTAATATGTTATCTTCTAATTCTTCACGTAGTAATACTGAATAATATTCAAAAGAACTATCTCTTTGCGATATTTCTTTTACTATTTCACTTGGATTTCCCGGATTTTTATCACTACATACGGTTGTAAGTCTATAGGATGATATTGAAATTTTATTTTTTTCCATCTTTGCACTTTTCATGGAAATTCCAAATTCATCAAATTGCATGTCTTTTCCAGATTTGTGATTTCCTTTTGCTTCATCTTTTACATCACATACACAACATGCTATATTTTTGTTGATTTCTTCCCACAATGCCTCTTTAATCGGCGCTTCGCAAATTAAATGATATCCTTGAACTTCTTTTTGAAATTTTTGTGAAACGTTGTCTTGTTTTAATTTATTAAATAGAGAGTCATTACAAGACTTTTCCGTTTTAGTAATAACATCTTCTATTATACTCTCTATAATATTGCTTTCTGTTATCATTGTATTTTCATTCATCGCAAATGCTTGTTATATAACATCATTTTAGAATACAAATCTCAATTTTCTACATTTCTACTGTATACCATTAAATAATGTAGAAAATTGAGATTTTTTATTGTATATAGTTAGTAATAACACTAACCAATATGGAACTAAATTTAAAATATATACCAAGATTACCTTGGGAATTAAGATATGCTATTTATATGTTTATAGATATAGATACTAGATTAGAATTACTACAAACTATACAAGCAAGAATTATTAGATGCTTATACCACATGCCAACAACTGATGATAATATTAATAAATTAATAGATACATTTGAAAAAGGATTTCGTATAAAAATATTTTGGAAAGATAATGAAAATAAGTATAATGTTCAAAAAAACATTTTAAACTGTCTACCTCATGCCATGTATAAAAAACAAGGTCAAATGCATGAAATATGTAATCCAATATTTTCAATGTTAGAAAAAGAATGTACTTTAAAAAGTATCTATACAAATGAACCTATCTGGTCTAAAAAACATACAATTATTGCTAAAATAAGAAATTGTTTTGATATTATACCCACATTATACGGATATAATTCATTTATGATACAAAAGAATCAGTATAAGAATGGACAACAATTTCAAATTAAGCAAAAAACTTTTAATTATGAAATAAGAATAAAGTTATTTAAATTTATTGGTATATTAAATATTATAACCAAAGATTTTCAACAACAAATAAACAAGATTGATTTACATAAACAACAAGTATCTATAAAGCGCAGATTTAAAAAAATTATTTTAAAACGTATTATTCCAATGAGTAATAATTTTCAACGTAGACGCATAAAACAAGCCAAGATTCAAGAAAGAGAACAGGCAAAACAAGCCAAGATTCAAGAAAGAGAACAGGCAAAACAAGCAAAGATTCAAGAAAGAGAACAGGCAAAACAAGCCAAGATTCAAGAAAGAGAACACGCAAAACAAGCCAAGATTCAAGAAAGAGAACACGCAAAACAAGCCAAGATTCAAGCAAAACATGATGCCAAACAAGCCAAGATTCAAGCAAAAACCGTAAACTAGTAATTGTAGAATAAATTATTTGTAATTTAATAATAAATTATTTTTTTATCATCTTTTTCTGTATCGGAATTAATTATTTATACTGTTAGTGATTACAATGTAATATTGTTTTGGTAAATAGATAATGTTCTAGCACTAGAATCATCTGCGTCTACATATTTTGGCATCCAAAAATAAGGCACTATTTTACCATAACCATTATAATGTTTTTCAAAAATATAACGATAATATAATTGTTCTGTAGTTTGTGGTATAAGATGATTATTAATATTATCAAAATCGGTATGGTTATTAACGATGTCTTCAACTGTTTTTTGTATATCCTCTTTAAAAATATATGAACTATATAAATTTGTCTTAATATGCATATTAGTATATTCCTCTATAATTTTATATAAAGATCTATTTTGTGTTGATACACCATCACTAAATGCTTCTTTTCTACGCCATAATATATTAGATGGTAAAAGTGGTTGTTTATTATTATTTAAAATATACTTTTCATCAAATGCTGTACGTAATAAATATTTTTCCATATTATTTTGTAAAGTATGATAACGCAATTCAAAAGGAATTGTTAAATAATATTGCACAAATTCACGGTCTAAAAATGGTGTTCTAGGTTCTAGTCCATGTGATGATATAGATTTATCTGAACGTAAAACATCAAATTTATGTATATCAGTTAATAATCGTCTACATTCTTTATCAAATTCAATTAAATTATTTGCATGACCAACATATAAATATCCTCCCAGTAGTTCGTCTGAACCATCTCCATTAAATATAACTTTTGCTTTACTATTTTGAGAAATATATTTACCAAGAAGCCAATTACCAATACTAGCACGTACTGTAGTAGTATCATAACTCTCAATATCTTTAATTACATGTGGTATTGCATCCAAATAGTCTTTTTCACTAACAACTATTTCTGTATGTTTTGTTGCAAGATAATTCGCAACAATACGAGAATATTTTAAATCTTCTGAATCTTCAAGTCCAATACTATATGTTTCAATAGTAGGTAAATTATTATTTTTATGATATTCATTTACAATAGCAGTAATTAAACTACTATCTAATCCACCAGATAATAAACAGGCAATAGGCCTCTCTGTAGTAGAACAGCGTTTTTCAACTGCTAGTTTCAAATACTTTTGAATGTTATAAATACAATCATTTTGAGTTATATCACGATTGATACAAGAAGTAAATCCTGGTTTATGATATACATAATTATCTATGTATTTCCATGTATTGTCAGTAAATAATAATTCAAAAACACCATAAGTTCCCGGTTTAAAATGTTGTATTTCATATTTATTGATATTTTTTTCATTATCAATAGTGTGTTTATTTAAAGTATCACACATACCACTTAGTTGTTTTAATTCACTTGAAATACCATAAATAGAATCATTCTTTTTTTTATTAGAATTCATAATGTACATTGGTCTTACACCATATGGGTCACGTGCAATAAATAGTTTTGATTTGTGAAAACAATCTCTAGTATCTAATAAACAAAATGCAAAAACACCATCAAGCATTTGCAATGTATGTTCAATACCATATTTTATATACAAATGAATAATAACTTCACAATCTGAATTAGTTTCGGGTTTTACATCACTCATAAATTTATATAATTCTTTATAATTATATATTTCACCATTGCATATTAAAGTAATATTATTGATTCTTAATGGTTGGTTTGAAACATTATCAATACCATTAATTGCCAAACGATGAAATCCAAAAGTAGCTTTTATCATAACTTCTTCCATTATTGAATCTTCAGGACCTCTATGTTCTCCTTTTTTAAATTGTTCATAAACATAATTTCTTGGTAAGGAATTATAATTATTTAGTAATGTAAAAATACCACACATTTATGGAATAATATTATAGTTATCTTTATGCGGTTTTTATTATATAAAAAGTTATTATATAATTAATATATATATCATAAACGTATGAACAAAATTATTAATAATTTACCAAAATTAACAAAAACACAACAAAACAAAAGGGAAGAATATTGCAATAATTGTTCAAAAAAGGATAATTTTACTGTATCAAAATGCCCATATAGTGAAGAATTTACAGGTATGGATATTATCAAAATTAAAAATCTAGGTAGTAATTTTACATCTGAAAATGTAACTAAAGAACCATTTGTACAATTATCAGGGTTTTCCAATTTAATAAAAAAGGAAGAAGAACCCAAGACAACAGTTAAGAACTTACCAAATATTCACGGTATCAATAAAAATACTGACAATAGTGTAAAAGAACAAGACGATAAATTAATCTTTGAGCCAGACAATTTAACCAAAATTTATGCTGGCTCTCTTAGTGTTATTGGTCTGTTCATATTGTTTCGTGTATTGAAAAAAAGTATGTAATATTTATTATATTCAAAATATTACATATTCATATGAAGTAAAATACTTATAATTTATAATTATTGTATAATTGAAGTGCAGCTAATCCACCAAATATTTGTGCAAGACAATATGGTAATACTTCACTTACAGGTAGTTTACCGGCAGATGCCATTGCTATTGTTACAGCAGGATTGATATGACCACCTGAAATATTACTTGTTAGCATAATTACAAGTGCTAAAGCAGCACCAATAGCCAAAGGATTACCTGTAGCAAAAATCACATAGATAAAGAAAGCAGCACCAAAAAATTCAACTAAATAACTGTACATGAGACAATATAATTTATATTGTGAAAAAAATCTAAATTAATGATACATATTTGGGGCATTATTTCCATAAAAGTCTTTAATGTGTTGATTTTCAATACCATTTTCATTTGAAAATTTAATAGGTGAAAATCTGGGAGTAGGTGCATTTGTTTTACGTGCATTCTTTTTAGGTGGGGCTACAGCACCACCCGACCTAACGCGACGTAATGCACTATTAGGTGTTTGAATATCGTTATAAGTTGTGAATGAATATAAATTTCCACTAGCATTTAATCCGGTTCCAACTGCAATATTACGTCGGTTTTTAGCAATTTGTGATGCATCTCTGTTAGAATTTCCTATCCATCTTTTTTTTAATTGTGTACATGGGGGAACCACTTCATCTGTTACAGTTTCAATAAATGTATGACGAGCCATATTAAATGAATTTTGATTATCACTAGTACTGTCTTTTTGTGGCATGGCACTAACACCACTTAATGCACTATTATTAATATTTTGAATACTAAATTTCATGGTATACATATCACAATGTTTATATAACATAGTGATATAATTTAAATAATATTAGTTGTAAAATTTAAAGTTTTGTATCATTGTAATTTTTATTCATTGCACGTAACTTACGGAAACGTATATAATCACTTGAATCCGATACAAACTTGGGGTTACAAGAAGCACCTTCTACACCACTATTATCACAATTGCTTATAATAGACCCGATGTGTCCTTTCCAACCTGGTTTACTAGCATTAACTTGATTGGGTCCACCACAAACATAATTTTTACGCCCGAGAAAATCACCTAAATTATTTACTGCGCGAAAAGGAGTTAATACACGTTCTTTATTATTTACTGTTCCAGATGCTTGTAATTGATTCCAACTACGACGTAATACTTCACGTGATTGTGCTTGTTCACCATGTTTAAAACTAGTTACTGTTTGTTTTGGAGAAATACCGTTTATTGCAGACATAGTATAATCTATAATATAGTATATGACAATATAATATTCAATCTAGAAAATTAACTATTATTTGTGTATTTTCTAGAATTATTGTTTTTGTAAAGCGAATGACCTTACAAATATGTTTACTACATCTAATATAAATTTTATACTAGATTCAGGGTAATTCGCATATTTTCTACATATTTCGGCTTCTTCAAACATTAATTGTGTATCATATGATATAAATAATGAAAATAATATTACTACAGCATAACTAATATAACGATGAATATTTGTAGGATACTTTTGTTTTATAAAAATCAAATACACTTCAATTAAGATAATCATAATAAGTGCTACTAATAATCCTGGAAACATAAAATTCATTGTTTTTTTGAAAAAACTTGGATACATGTAAACAAGTGCAGACATTATTATAAATATTGAAAATGTAAAATACAAAGCCATATAAATCATTGAATCACTACTCATAGATGTAATAGGTATAATCATGAAAGATAAAGCTGTTAAAAATACAAACCATACGATATGATTGATAGCTATACCACTCTGTGTTGTAGGTTTATTCATAGTAATATATAAGATTGCCGCAATACTTACCAAGAATGGTATAAATACGTGATGACTATATGAGCTAAAATTGTTGATATTAAAATAGATATAACACATACTTAATGCTAAATATAAATATGTGTTCATTACATAATTTTCACAAGTTGGAAATCCATCTTTAAACGCATAAATGTTAATGGCGTACATGATTAACAAGAAAAATGTAATGATTGAATAATTCATTTTGTTCGTTTGCTTCATGTTATACTATAAAAAAAGATTTTGTTATTTACAAGTTTGTAATTTTATTTCTCTCTAATTTTCTTCTATTATTGGTGAATAATGTAAAACACATAAAGAAAATGTAGTTGTTGGAAGAAAATGAATAAAAAACATATGATAATATATAGACTGTTTCATGATTCGTTCTTTATCTGGTTCTATACAGTGTTTATTAATTTGAAATAAATACAAAGATAACATGTAGGCAATTGCAGATACAAATAAACTGGTATACCATATTTTCCCACCTTCTATACTAAAATGATTATATGCAATATAACTTTTAATACTTAGAACGCTTACTGCTAATGTGCGGTCTATATTATATATTGCTGTATTTTGCATATTATTCCAGTATAATATACTTGAACCTAATAGACAATATAATCCAATTGTTAAGAAAGTATATTCATTACTATAACTTACATATATACATTGAATTATACATGGAGTTGAATACAATGCAGTTTGTGATATTGCCTGAGGTATAATTAATCTACGTTCATTCATTCTGGAATACTATACTATAATAAATTTATTTATGTTGTTTTATGATGTGTATAGACGTAAATAGAATATTTACTAACAAAAAAGTGTTTAGTTATAAATTATAAGGAAAAGGGTTATCTATTTAAAAGTAGCGTCCTGACGTTGTGTTAAGTGTTCTATGACCCAACATTTGCATTGGTATGTCTTACTGTGTTCTCGTAGTAGATTATTGGAGTACGCAGTAAGAGTTTCAAATTCTTCATACAAAGCGTATATTCGTCTAGCAACTTCATTGGGTATCTTACCACTAAATGTTTTTACTACTTTGTCAATTATATCATCCATTGGTGATAATGAATCTATCATACGGAAAATTATATCAGTTACACCCTGTTGTTGGAGTTGAATAACGTTAAATATATCCTGTTTTTTAGAAATAGATTTATTATTTTTATGAATGATAGAAGCAAATTTTTTGTCATCATATTTGTTCATAATAAATTGTATTCTGGCGTCTTGATTCACATCCTCATTGGTTTGCCTGAATCTTGGAGCAACAACCTCACTTAAGTGAATTGTGTTGCGTATAATTTTAAGAATATTATCTCCAACGGATTTCAAATTGTCTCTGTTATTCTTGAGCGTCTTCTCTTTTTCTGCAATCGCTTGGTCGGTTATCTCAACGGATGAGTCTTGTTGAGATTTGTTTACATATTGAAATATTTTAAAAGCAGTAGAAATACGATTATGAACGTTACGATCACCAATATCGCGTCCACATTCAAGGTCACCTACATTACGAGGAGCTCTTCCTCCACCATTTTGGCGTTGCCATTCATAATAGTGTGGATTGTGGATACGATTTTCAATTGTTCCTCTCCTCCAACTGAAACCAGTATGACATTGAGTGCACCACATTTGGTCACATCCTTCAATCTTATGGATAGGAGTAGAGCATTTTGGGCAAGGTTTAGTGTCTTTATCAAGCAATTTAGCAGTAGCTAAAGTATCAGGGTCACATGTATGTTCAGTGTCGCGTCTATCTCCTTTGATAACATGGCATTCAGGACAAGCCCATTTTTCACAAAGCCCACACTTCCATTGGGTGCTTAGATATCCGCGACATTCGGAGTCCGGACATTTGCGTCCATTAGAAACGATTTTATTAGCGACAATGCCTCCATTGCTAACTTGACGCTCAAGTGTTTTTCTTAGATTGATTAATGTATCAATTTGTTTCCCGATTATGATTATTTCAGCCTCAGCAGCTTCTTTGGCTTTTCTCTCGGCGACAACTCCCATAGTAGCGGGAAACAATGCCTTTTCTTTATCAACCGCAACTTTGGCGTTCATATTTTTCCAATCTTTACTAACCCACGTATTAGTAAATGTATTGACCACAAATTTGCGTGTCCATTCTTTTTTGCAATCATTGTTCATACAAGTAGATATTTCTTGGTCAACAACATAGCGTTGACAACAAGTAGAACACGCTGTAAATTCACAAAACTCGCATGTAACTGGTTTGAATTTTTTTGTATTAAACCCTTCGGCACAAATAAGACAAGTATTTTCCATATTGGATATTATTATTATTATATACTATATGAAAATTATGAAAAATATTTATCAATTTTTTGCATAATTTTCATATAATATATCTAATCTGCATCTTCGTCTTCATCTTCATCACAAGCATTTCCACAAAGAAATTGTCCGGTTCCTTTCATTTGAACTATATCTTCAGTTTTTCCACATAAGTTACACTCGGCTTCTTCATTATTTGGCTCTTCTTGTACGAATAAAATATCTCCCATTCCATCATCATTAAAATATCCATCACCATAGGCAACATTTTTTCCACTGATCCTCTTGATAAGTCTCTTCAGTATCTTCTTCAAAATCCCAATTCTCTTGATATCTTTCACAATCCATATTCACACATAATTTAGGTTCTTCGTTCTCCATAATATTATTCTATATAGTAAAAAATATTTATATCTTGTTCGAACTAAAATATTCAAACGTGTAAACAAAATAACATAAACATTAATAAATATATTATATAATAATAAAATGGGTTTTACAGATAAAATGTGTTACGATGTGGCTAAAAATATTATAGAAGACATTTTTTTAATAAACTATATTCCAACAATAATAAAAGGGAAAATATGGTATGATAATTTGAATAGTTTTTTGGTGAAAGAATGGATACGCCTTCAAACTGTAGAAGACGAGATTGAGCAATTTACAGAAAATGAAGAACATAGTATTATTGGTGATGCAATGCAAATATTATTAGATAATTTAGAAATTGATGAAGATGAATGGGAAGAGCATGAGGAAGATATAGATTGGGGTAGGTTTGATGATATAATAGGACATTATATATGTCAATATAACCCAAAAACGTATGGTGTAGATGGAAAAGAACTAACAAATGAAATGCATTTTGCTATAGGTGAGTAATTATTACAAAATATGTAACAGGTCCTTGTTGAATTTGGGGGGTATTTAGAATATAATAGACGTAAAAAATAATAATATTTAATACGAATTTGATTTAATCTTTTTATATTATATATTAATATGCCATCATCTCGAGTAACAGGACAACCACCTTCATTTGCGGATTGGAATAGTACAGCGACAAAATCGCAGAGTAAAACACCCGACAACGATTTTTCATTTGATTTGTGTCATGGTAATAATGAGGGTAATCATACGCCAGAAAGAAGACCTACAAATAAATGTAAACCTAGTCCAGGTGTAATAAATAACAACCGTTCTTCGCAACGTGGTAACATTCCCAAACCACGTATAGATAAATTTCCGCCTATTCCGGAACCGTATATCCATCCAGGTTGCGGTGGATATAAAAAACATCGTAGAACTCGTAAAAAATCAAAGAAATCTGCAAAACATATAAAAAAGATTCGTAAAACTATCTCTAACAAAAAAAATAAGAAAAAATAAATATATTTTATTTAGGTTCTCATATCTAAATAAAAAGAACTATATAGATTATAAATATGTCAGTATTAAAAGATGAATCATATGAATCTATTGAAGAGGTCTTAGAAGAACCTATGGAAGAACCTATGGAAGAATTGCAGGTAGAAGAATCAACTGAAAAAGAATATAGTACTAATTTTGATAATACAGCTTCAACAACGACAAGTGAAATAGATGATATGACACTTTCATTGTTAATGAATAAAACACTTTATAAAAAATATATATTAAAAAATGAAGATTCTACAAATGAATATGAAGAACAAAGTGTACTAGATAATCGCATGTACCGTAGTAAAATATTAGATATAACTTCACAAATGATAGATTCTCCTGATTTAGAAATATCATATGATATAAATAACATATTTTTAGCGTATACTAAAAAAATAGTTCATTATTTAAAAATGAAGGAAGTAGAAAAACAAAACAAATATAATTTTTATAATAAGGAAGAAGAAGATGATGTATTATTTGGAAGTATTGACGAAAGTAATACATCAAATGTTGAAAAAGCATCATCTTTTTGGGGAAAAGAAAGTGTAGTTAAAAAAGGTTCTCTACCTATTTCAAATTATGATATGCGTATGTTTTCAAAACGTTAATTTTCTAACTATTATATAACTAACAATGGTATTTAGGCGTAATAAATCCTATTCAAATCAAACCACGCGCAAAAAAAAACCAAAATCTAAATCTACTAAACCAAGAAAACAGAGAGTTTATTCAAACAAAAATAAATTACAAAAAGGTGGAGAAGATAAACAATATATAGTAACAGTCGCAATGATTATTCATGGTTGTCTAATTACTACTGACTTAAATACAAATTATAATATAGAACTCTATAATGCAACTGGTAATAATATAGATGTATGTGAAAAAACTATAGGAGAATTTAATAATGAACACATTAATCTACAAAAACATTTTCGCGAAAATATGCCAACGACTGTAGGAAAAGATTATTTTGATAAAATACCATATGATAAATTTATAGGAAGTAAATTAAATGACACATATACTGGTATTTGGTTAATATCTGTTCATGATAATAATAACAATTTAGTATTTCCAAATACGGATTCACTTGATATAAAATATAATTTATTCAATTTAAATTTATTAAACAGATTATTATACGATTTTAATAGGGTTGAATGGTTTAATACAAAAATGAAATTTGCAGAAAATTCGGATATACCACGTATAAACATTCATGAACATAATCAAATGAAGGAAGATTTTTTAAAGGAACATATGTCACCACCTGAAAAAAATAATGAAGGATATAGAGATTTTTCTGGTTGGAACGTTTCTGTAAATAATATAAAAAATCCAACTCACATTGATAAAATTCGTTTTAGTTATTTTTTGGATAAGTTAAAATATATTTTTGGTGATACTGTAAAATTTCGTGTTTATGATTATACTTGTACAATTCCTTGTAATAATACTGATCATATAAAAATTAATGTACCTTTAAAAAATCATGGTGGAAAAAATCAAAAAAAAAAGAAAAAGAAAAATACTATTTTATCTACATAGTGTATAACTAATGATGCAAACAAAACGTAATAATAAAAAACATAAGCATAAACGTAAAACAAAAAAAATAAAACCTATGGTATGCAATCCGGGTGTAGAAAAGACAAGTATAAATAATAGTTGTTTTACTAATGATGTATTACTTCAATTAAAAACATCATTTAATCATAGTCATCCTGAAAATAAAATACAAAATAGTGAACCTAATAAAATATGGAATGATTTAAAAAGCAAATTAACAACTTGTAATAAAGAAGATTGTTGGTTAGAAACAATCACAGATATCACAGTTCGTAATAAAATAGAAAAAGACGCCTTTGCACCAAAACAACCAAATAGTTGGAAACAAAAACCAAATACATGGTTAACTAATTTTGATATAGTTAAGGTTCTCAAACAATATGAAAAACCTTATACTAACTTTAGAGTAATTGGACCAACACCAATAGATTTTGATACATATCCTGTTGATAATATGGGCACTTGCGTATGGGAAGAAATATGTAATTTCAAACTCCAGAATTATATTGATAAAAAACATACAAAAATAGGCATAGTATTTAATTTAGATAAACATGATGAAAGTGGTTCTCATTGGGTTTCTATGTTTATTGATTTAGAAGATAATTTTATTTTTTACATGGATAGTGCAGGTGATTCAATTCCTACTGAAATACAGATTTTGGTTGACAGAATAACCAAACAAGCAGTTGAATTACATTCACCAATCAATTTAACGTATTATGAGAACAATCCATTAATTCATCAAAAAGGCGATACTGAATGTGGTATGTATTCGCTATTTTTTATTATAACCATGTTAACCAATAAACATAATAATACAAAATTTAAAAATATAAAGAATAAATTAAATTTTTTTAAAAAGAAACGAATCACCGACTCATATATTTACAAATACAGAAACCGATTTTTTAATCTGTAATTTTATATCATTATATTATAACTCTAACATAATAATTAATGTCCTCATCTATTAAAAAACCTCTTGCTGCCGGCGATGGTCCTGCTACTAGTCCTGCTACTAGTCCTGCTACTAGTCCGCCTACTGTTGCTGGTGTTTATCGCAATAAAACAGAATGTAAAGGAGTAATGAGAAACTTGTTAGATGGAATACGTGATAATTTTAATCTTGTAAAAGAAAAATTCATTGGAACGGATAAAGAAACAGATAAAAAAGAAACAGATAAAAAAATAAATGCAAATATAAAAGTATATGCAAATAAATTTCCAAACAGTAAAGGGTATAGTATTAATGGTTATACGGTAGATATAGAAAACGAAGAATATCCATTTTCAATAGCAGATGAAGTAAATTATTTTTTAGAAAATTTAATACAAAACACAGAAAATGATATTTTAAAACCAGATAATCCATCAAAACAAGACCCAGATACTTTTTTTAAATCATATAAAATATCAATACCATTATTTCCAATAAAAACAGATTCCAAAAAAGAAGACATGAAAACCGGCGGTAAAAACAAGACAATTAAGAGAAAAATAAAGAAACATAATAAATCAAAAAAAATAAACAAAAATAGAATATAAATATATTTATGTAACAAATATATTTATGGCATTATACGTTGTACCTGAAAATCAAGAATTATTATGGAATGTAATTGGAAAAAATACACTAATTCAACAACATTTTAATAATTATACACCGAATACAAAAGTAGAATGGTTTAAAAATATCATACAAACATTTTACGATAAATATAAAACTGAAAATATAAAAGTAAGTGAGTTGAACAAAATAAACAAAGAAACTATCACATATATGTTGGGAAATATACGAGAACAAAATAGTGAATTGGTAAAAAAAGTTGATGTAAATCCATATCAACCTAGTAATTCAATTATATCAACACCACCAATTGTAAGAGATACACGTCAAGATGAATATGCAAGACAATTTGAGCAACGACAAAATGTATATAGTGAAATGAATAAAAAAAATGTTCCAGATAATCTAGATTTTGCTGAAAAAATAGAAGATGGTGTAATAAATAATATGGATGACTTATTAAAACAACAGATGGCAGAAAGAGAATACGAAATGAATAATATTCCACCACCATCAAAACCAATAGGTGAAATTATTAATTCTATTCCCCCCAAGTTACAAATAGATAATTCTTCAAACATAACTGTATCAGTTCAAGAAGTAGAAACAAACCTAGATAAGAAAAAGGTAAGTTGGAAACATGATAATGATATGGTAGAAATACATGCAACTATCAAAGAAATGCAGAAAGAAATACATGAATTAAAGAATTGTATAGACGTATTAACAGAAAAGGTAGACACATTAGAAACAGATAAAAAAACAGATAAAGAAACACGACATACAATGAATACTATATTAGATTTTGTAGAAAAAACATAATAAATAAATAATTCTATATTTATTAATATGGAATTATTAGACCATACTTTTTTTATAAATTTAGATCACAGAACAGATAGATTAGAACATGTAACAAGAGAATTTGAAAAAATGGGTGTAAATGCGGAAAGAATATCCGGTATTCAACCAAAATCACCCGCAATTGGATGTACAATGAGTCATATAAAGTGTTTAGAATTAGCAAAGACTCGTAATTATGAACAAATATTTATTTGTGAAGATGATATAACATTCACAAACCCTGAATTATTTAAAGAAAATATCAAAAAATTTAATGACAATAAGTTTATAAATTGGGATGTATTAATAGTGGCAGGAAATAATCGTCCTCCGCATCAAGAATTGTATGAATATGCAGCACGTGTCTTCTATTGTCAAACAACAACCGGATATATAGTAAAACGTGAATTTTATGATACTCTATTGGATAATTTTAAAACAGGGCTGAAAAAATTAATACAAAATCCCACAAATAAATTTGAATATGCAATTGATAAGTATTGGTTACAATTACAAATGCAAAATTATTGGTATTTAATAACACCACTAACTGTTACCCAATATGATAATTATAGTGATATAGAACAAACAAATACACAATATAGTGGTATTATATTAGATTTAAATAAGGAAGAAATGATACGCAAACAACAAGAAATGTTATACAAACAACACATTGAAATGATAAATATTGACAAATAATACTATTAATTTTTTATTCGCATAAACGTAGCTAGAATATTTTTGTTTTTTTCTTCATATTGCATAGTTTTCAACTTATCTGCATATTCTTTTTGCATCATTTGTTCTTTATATTGACTATTTTGTTGGGCTAATATACGTTCAGCTTCTTGTTTTTCAATAGGATTTAATGGTTGTTTACCACGTTCTCTCATCATATGGTCAACAGAAGAGAATTGTTGTACTTTATCTATATCTCGTTCGCTGACATTAAAGACTGTTTGGTCTTTGTGTACTTTTCGTAAATCATCAAATTTTAATTTACTAAAAGGGTCACAACTAGCATATTTATCATTATTATCATCATAAATGGAATCGCCGGAATTGCTATTCATAAATAAATTTTCAACACCTTTATATTGGACTAATCCTTGTTGAGTATCTTTAATTTTATCAAACATTTGCCCCATATTTTGAGAATTCACATTATTATCATTTTTGTATAAAGTATCTTCATTGGTAAACCAATTATTTTTTTCTGCATCAATTTTATTAACCATATTTTTATCAAATAATTGATTAAATGTATTGTTAAATTTTTCTTTATCCATAGAATTAATATTTTTGTTTAATGCGCGCGTAGTTTGTTTATCGTGATGTTGTTGACCAGCCGTATATACCTGTTGTTTATTTGTTAATTCTTGATTTTGTTTATTTTGATTTTCATAAAATTTTACAACTATATCAAAAGCTTTTTTATAGAATAAAAAATACTTTGCATCTAATTTAGATTTATCTGGGTGTGTCATTAATACCTTCCTTTTTGCTCGTTTCATATCTTCCAATGAAATTGTATAAGATAAATCAAATAATCCTAATAATTCTTCAAAACTATACATATGTATATCTAGATTATAACCTTTGTCTGAATCCATAATTATATAGTAATTGAGATTTATTAAATAACAAACTAACGAAATAACTAACTTTTCATTAGTTTGTTTCTTTTTCTTGGGAACGCAAAATCAACCGGAAAGTATGATGCCGAAATACAAGAAGTACTCCTTAATTAAATTGTTATGAAAAATATGATTATTTATATTATATTTTTTACAAAATCGTATGTAAGAATAACAAATGATGAAACCATCGGGTTTCTATGAAAAGTTAATAAAAATAATTAACGGCGCGGTGTAAAATCTCAAAATGTGTAAAAAATTGAAGGATTATTTATCTAAAATAAATTAACATATTAATAAAATAATGGATAATCAAAGCAATTCTCGGTATTATCACGGTGATTGTAAATGTATAAAGAAATCCGTAAAAAGTACAATACTTATACAATGTGGGTCGTGTATAGATAATGAATATTATAAGGACAATTTATGTATATGTAGAGAAACCACAATTACACATAATATATGTGTAAATTGTGCAGATATTCGTGATAGAATTGATATATTAGATAAAGAGTTAGATGAGGTTATGTATAACGTTGCAAATAATATTAGGCAATTTATTGATTGTAGTGATGAAATTAACTCAATTCATGTAATATCAAATAATTTACGATATTTAAATAAAGAACTATTAGAAAATCTTGTAAAATAAATATATATAAAAAATAAATAGTAATTATATAATATGGGTTTACCAATAATTACAAAATATAGTGACCGTCATCATTTTTTTAAATCATTAACAGACAATCCAGGATTAATTTTTATTAAATTAGGGGCAGAATGGTGTGCACCATGTAAATTAATAGAAGAAGATGTTGTAAATTGTTTTCAAAAAATGCCAGATACAGTACAATGTGCTATTATAGATGTTGATGAAAATTTTGATTTATATGCATTTCTTAAAAGTAAAAAAATTGTGCCTGGTATTCCTACTATATTATGCTATTTCCAAGAAAATGACCATTATATACCAGATGATGTTGTAATCGGTACAGACAAAAATGAATTAGCTATCTTTTTTAAACGATGTTTAGAAGAACTTAATTAAATATATAGTTCACTCATTGAACATGCAAAACCTATCATTGGTTCTGTTTTATTTATTACTGATATATCATATGAATTTACCATTAATTCTAATATTTTTATATCAGTAATTTTTGGTTGGATTTTTTGATTACACAATAGACGTATTATATTATCAAGATCATTTTTTGTTTTATAAAAATATATATCGTTTTTACTATATCTTACGTTATAAATACAGTTATATAAATTATATTTATAACCATACCATTCATAATACGAATTCATATATTTATCCTTAAATAAACTTTCTAAATAAATTGGTATTTTATTTTCCGCATGGAATTCTGCATGATTTGGTGAATTCGCAAATTTCACGTAATTACATAACATAAAATTTGGCTCTAAAATATTAAAATTCATTATTTTTGATAATATATGTTCACCAAATTCTTTTATGGTTTCTTCATTACAACTCATATTTATTATTAAATTATCCATATTATCAATATCGGTACTTTCTATCAAACGTTTGTTAAGTTGTATTTCACTTTCACTGCTAAATATATCAATTGTAATATTCAATATATTTTTTGAAGAAGGCTTTGTATATAAAAACAACGGAACCATTTGATGTAATGCATTTGTATCTACTCGTTTTGCTAAAGGCATTGACGATGAATAGAAATAAACATCTTGTTGATTATATTTTGACCCGATTGAAACATACACATAATGATAAGATTTGTTTTTAAAAATATTATCAATAACAGTTATATAATTATTTGAATCTGTTATAGATACCATATTACTTATTAATATTAATTATGAAAATAATATTAATGGAAACAATATATCAATTTTTTAATTTACGACTTTTTTTTTGTTTTTTACAATGTTTTTTTGTTTTTCGTTTTTTTCCACCCTCTTTAGATACTGCTTCTTGTACTGGTACTGCTTCTTGTACTGGTACTGCTTCTGCTGATGCTTCTGCTGATGCTTCTGCCGAATCTTCTGCATCTGGTACTGGTGTGACTTTTACTGATGCTTCTGGTTTTGGTTCTATTATTATTTCTTTTTCAGTATCGGCAATGGTAGCATATGTTAAAACAAGTGAGGTTATTCCTATAAATATGTAAGATGTGTATGGAATATTATTCATATTACTGCTAAAGTTATATTATAATGATATTTTTTTAGTTTTTTATTCACAATTATTTTTAGACATTGCTAAGTTATATTTATTTTGCCATTTATTCTTGGTACTTTGTTTAATATTTAACTTCAAATGGCGTTCACATTGTTCCGGATTATCATAATACAATGATTCAGGACCAGTTACATTGTTAATATAATCTGCGGTATAACGAATTTTAAAAAATTGGTCTTCGTGACTTGGATTACCTACCTTTAAATTAAATTCACGAATACCAGTTACTGCATTACGGATAGAAGTACCAGGACTCAAACATGTAATATAATATTCTATTTTATTCTTCTTTTTACCATTAACTCTATATCCAGAATCTAATTTGAGCACTTCTTCCATTGCCTTACGCTTTGCACGTTGGCTAGTATAAACAGTACTTTCAGAAGATGCTATAGATTCTTGGTAATTATATGAATGTTCATCATAATCATCATAATCTATATTAGAATTATATTCAACTGGCTGTTCACTCATATTTAGTAATTAAGAGACGTAAACAAGTATAACTATAAGTTTGACTTTGTTATTATATCATAGAATATATTCTTTATGTATATTTATATATTATTTAACATGCGATATACGCGGTCAACTATTTTAGACCTATTTGTATATAGAATGACTTTTACAAATGAGCAACAACGAAAATTTATAGAACAGAATTTCTTAAATAATCAAATTACCAATAATATAATTAAGGATACTACACCTGATAATAATATGGATATTTTTATACCTGATAAAAAACCATCTATGTATGATATTAATGAAAATACTAATGATTTTAAGAATGACCGTATACAAGAATTTAAATACTTGGATGATGTTATTCTACCTAATGATATAGTTTTATTTTCTAGAGATTTAACATTAAATTATAAAATACATTTATGTTTATTTACAATTAATCAAGAATTAGACATCCCTTTTTTACAATTTATGTTTAGCAAAAATCAAGCTGAATATAGTTTTCCATCTACTGATTTAAATATGGATTCATTTCGTACATTAAATGATGATAATTCTATTGCTACAACTGATGATAATGATATGGAAATTGATAACAAAAGTAGTAATGTCAACAATGATTTTATAAATCAATGTAAAATATTTTTTGAAAAAGTTACAAATAATACAGATACTAATATTCAAACTATTTATAGGGGATTTTTAGAAGAAGATAATGATGATAATGAGAACATGAGTGAAAATATATATGTTTTCTTTGATTGTACTAATATTACTATTGATTTTGAATATTTTAAATCACAAGATTACACTTTTGCAGTTGTTAATGAAATCAATCAAGAAAAAATATACAACATGGATATTAACAAAAATATACTTGCATTATTTCATAATAATAAATTTCTAACAGAGTTAAATACACTAGATGGAGAACCTATACTTATTCCAAAAATAGCATACATATGTAACAAAAATGAGGACAATGAATACATAAATGAATATTATGATGATGAATATACAATGGATATTGTTTCACCACAAGTAAATCATGATAATTTTGATGATATATATTTATTCTCTAGAGAACCTTTGAATGGAGAATATAAAAATATTAAACGGTTTGCCCTATTTTATGATGAAAATAATATTAATAAGGAAGAATCACCCAAAACAGAGAACATGGATGTTGAAAATGATGATAATAAGGAAGAATCACCCAAAACAGAGAACATGGATGTTGAAAATGATGATAATAAGGAAGAATCACCCAAAACAGAGAACATGGATGTTGAAAATGATGATACAAGTGAGGGAACTAGTAGTGACGATGAGATGGATGAAAGTAGCAGTGATACAAGTGAGGGAACCAGTAGTGACGATGAGATGGATGAAAGTAGCAGTGATACAAGTGAGGGAACCAGTAGTGACGATGAGATGGATGAAAGTATTAATAATGATAATACAAATAAAAGAAAAGAAAATATTGAAATGGAATTAGAAGAAAATGAAGTATTTACTTTTACTGAAAATAATGATAAGTTATATGGTACATATTCAATAGAAACATTTATTGAACTATAAGTTACATAATAAATAAGTTTATTATGTAAAATTATACATTATCATTCGTTTGATAAGTTGAAAAAAAGATTTCTACAATATCTGGTTCGGTATTTGTTGATAAATTATCCATAATTTCATCACGTAGTGGTTTTCTTGCGTAAATTTCAATAAAATTTTTCACATATAAATTAATATGTTCTAGACGTTCACTAACATATTTTTCACGTTCAAGTAATTGTTCTTGTTTATTTTTTTGATTTTCAATTTGCCTACGAACATTTTTGGATTCCATTACATTTTTCTCTCTCAATTCATTTTCACGTTCTGCTATTTGATGTTGTTGTTTCTGTATTAATATATTTTTTTGTTTTATAGCAGCTTCGCTCGGGTCAGCAATAGGTGCATCATCTTCCAAATACCATTTATGTCGCGTTTCATTAGCACTAATAATAGTGTCACAAATATCAGGTTTTTTTAGTTGGTCGTAGTGGCGTCTCTTTTCAGTACCGTCTTTTCCTGAAAATTTATGTTTAAATTCCAAAATAATTTTCTCATTAATATCAGGACTAGTTTCCATTAATCTATCAAATTCGCTTCTACTATGTTTTAAAAAAACACCAGCATCGCTTCTTTCTGCTGGTAGTTTGGCTAGTTCAATTCTAATATTTCTGGATAGTTTATCCCATGAAATAGCAGAAACGCGATGAGCTTCATTTAATTCCGAAATTTTTAGGTATTGTTGAATTGTAGTTAGTATGCCAATAAAAATATTAATACTACCAATAATAGCTGGCGCGAATGCACGTGCTGATTCAGGTAAACTATCTTGCGCGAAAGATGCTGTACCACTGATAGTTGAAAAAATAATAGCGGGAATTGTAAACCATGCATGTAAATTAGAATAATTTGCATGTGAACGGCTATTTAACCATTTATAACACTGTGCAACGTCACACCACTCAACCATGATAAGTTCATTCTCTTGTGACCATGTAATTTTTTTTTTGTGAGAAATATCATTCATATCTTTATTAGTATTATCTTTATGTGTATCAATAGTTGTATTATCAGCATCATCTATATTCGTTGGTGATGGTATATTATCTATTATATCATTTGTCATAATATATTTTCTGTATTGATATAATATAATTATAAAAAATTTTTTACATACAACCTAAAATCATTATTTATGTAAATATACAAAAATATCATTTATTATGAATCACTAATAGATTTAAATTCTTTTAATTCTATTGTATCATCAAATATTACATCATTATTACCGATTTCTTGTATTGGTGATTTTTTTAAACTATTAAAATTTTCATTCATATTCATATTTTCAATATCATCCATAAGTTCATTTGCATTTTCATTCAATAACTCTAAATCAGATTCTTCATCTTCAATATCATTAATAGAATATGTATAATTAATATTAATATTTTCATCAACCTCATTATAAAAATCATCAATACGACTATGTAGTTTTTTCAATTGTTTTTTTTGTGAAATATGAAAAAATGAAATATAATTAACAAATAGTGAAATTTGTTCTTGTAAAATACGATTTTCATGTGTTAATGTATTTAAAAAATTAGAAATTGAAAAACCGACCTTATGTGTTTCATTATAATGTAGAACGGCATCTTCCTTTCTGGTAGTTTCATTATGTAATATATTAATTAATGTTAAAATACTATCATGTAATGAAATAATATCTTCAATTCTATATTCTTGAAATGGTTCCAAGTCTTTATATACAGGAAATGTTGGAATATTTAATGTTTCATCTTGTATATGTTCCTTACAAAACTTAATTATAATATTATGCAATTTATAATAGTCACAATACATTCTATTGTTTAAAATTGCTCGTAATTTTTTAATATGTTCAAATTCCATAAAAAAAATTTTATATTGATAAAAGAATGAATCTAAACAGAATAAAAAAATTTGTTTATTATTATCTTTAATCATATCACCGTGTAATTTTTTCAGCTCTGTTAATTTAGTGCTGACATTATTTTTTGTGATACCTATTTTTTGTTTAATAGATATAATATTTTTGAAATTATTTTTTAATTTTTCATTATGAAAAATGTAATTATTATCAGTAGACATATTTATGTATAAAATACCAATATATAATTATATCGCTAAAAATACAAAATGTAAAAATTAAGTTTTTTTTATTGTTTTATTAATAATAACTAATAAAATAATCAATATGGTTTTTACCAATGAGGACTACGACAGAATGCTAAGCCATATTTTAGAATGGTCTGAAACAAAATATACATTTGATGCTACTACATTTAAAGGAATACAAGATAACTATCAAGAATATGGTGGTTTTACAATGGGACAAGAAACTACGATTGAAAATGTATATAATAATTGGAGGATATAAAAATGGTACAATAAAACAAAAAAGGTATCATACCTAATTGTTTTTCGTTAAAATCATGTTCTAATATTTTTTATTTTTATTTTTATTTTGTTATTAATCTACACATCGTACTTTAAATCAGTTTGAGAATTGAATATTTCGTTTTCTAATTCATTATAATCATTAATTATATCCAACATATCATCTTTCGTAAAAGATGTACTAGTTGGATTAAAATATGATATAATATTATCCAGTAATGATGTATCACAATACCAAATATTGTTATCTTGACTTGTTCCTGTATTATACATATGATAATAAATCTGTTTATAAGTGTTTGTAACAGTATTTGTAGATGTTGTTGATTTTTGTCTTTGTTCTTTCGGAATATACTTTTTTATTTCCCAATATTGTTCTGCCTCTTCATCATATGTTATTGTTGTTGTTCCGTTATTATTCAATTTATCTTTTAAACGTTCAGATTCATTTGTATTATACAGTTCTAATTTTATAAAAGCGAAATAATAGGGATAATGATTTTCATTTAATCTACGAAACATGTTTAAATCCGTTACATAACCAATATTTAGATTATTGAATGTATCATAAACAGTTTTTTTTGTAACACTACCTAGCATACGTGGGATATAAATATTGAAAATCATGACTATAAATTATAATTTATTAGTTGTTATAGGTTATTATACAATAATGAATACATTTCACTCAATTTTCTACATATTTAACAATTGTTAAAATATATAATTATATATTATATGAAATATAACAAAAAATCCTATACAAAATCTAACAAAAAATCTAACAAAAAATCCAATACAAAATCTAACAAAAAATCCAACAAAAAATCCAATACAAAATCCAATACAAAACGTAAAACATATAAAAAAAAATGTGGCGGTTCTCGTGCAAATACACCATTACCTATTGAAGTTGCATTAGATTTAGCATTTGAAAATGCAACAAGAGAAATACAATTACATAATAATATATCATTTGATGATGCATTGGAAGGAATGTTAGATATAATAAGTATACAATATGGAATACCATTATACGAAGTAAAACGTTTATCTGTAATGCGTGAAGAAGAACATAAATTAGAAGCAGGATTTAGGTGGAATGAAGAAACCGGAAGTTGGATGCGTATTAGTAACCCAAACGACAATTTATTATTTATAGCAGCAGCTGGAGGAAATGAATTTCTTCTTCGATCTGAAATAGAAAAAGGTAGTGATATAAATGAAACAAATGATTATAATGAAACACCATTAATGATTGCAATACAAAATAATCATACTGCAATAGTAAATATCTTATTGGATAATTATGCAGATACAGTTGGTGCAATTGAATTAGCATCTCAACCCAATGTAGACTCGCAAATACGTTCACGTATATCTAGAGCACATAGTCCAGTAAATATGATTACAGGGCAAAATACGTATCGCAATGAACGAGAGGCACGCCGGCGTTCTAATCATTAATGTAATTATAAAATAACATAAAAATATTTTAATATACAAAATATAATGCATATTAAAAATTCTTACATAGAGATAAATGATAATAGTGATTATCCATTTAAATTATTAGATAATGAAGAAGAGCGATTTGGTGTATTAAATATAGAATTAGATAAAGTAGAAATTGTAAAAAGTCCTATATTTATTTTATTTACGGTAGATACAACCGGTTCAATGAGTGATTATGCTTCAAATAATAAAACAAAAATGGAATATGCAATCCAAACATTAAAAAGTATAATGAAATACTTATCATTATACGATATAAATGTTACTATTCAAATAAATACATTTAATATTAAAACCGAAATATTGATAGAACCAATAATCATAACAAAAGACAATGTAAAAGATATAACTGAAAAAATAGATACAATAGATGCAGATTTTGTAACAAACATTGAAAATGCGTTACAAACAGCGAATAAATGTATACATGAATATAAATTACAAAATAGTAATAGTGAATGTGTGCATATATTTATGACAGACGGTGAACCAACTGCTGGTTGTTTAAATACAAATGAATTAGTTAATTGTGTATCAGAAGACTATATCTCAATAAATATAGGTTTCGGTCATGACCATAATGCGAGATTATTGAGTCAATTAAGTAATTTAAAAAATAGCGAGTATCATTTTATTGATAAAATAGAGAAATCATCTATTGTTTACGGTGAATCTTTGCATAAAGTATTATATCCATGTTTAAAAAATATTAATATATCAATGGAAAATGGTTATATATATGATTGGAAAACGAATGAATGGAAAACCGAAATATATGAGAATGTATTAATTAGTGAAATGACAAAATGTTATCATGTAAAAACGGATGATATTTTAAATATAACTGCATATTTAACAGCAGACGCAGAAATTACAAATGAAGATATGGTAAATCATACAAAAATAGAAGAAACAATATATAAATTACCAGATTTAATAAATAATAAGAATGAAATAGTTCTTGATAATACAATAACAAATTTTGCTTTTCGTCAACGTGTGCTAGAAATATTATATAATGCACATACAATAAAAGGAAATGATGAAAATATTAAAATCCAAGAAGAAATAAAAGATTTATTTGCTATATTAGTAAAATATATCTGTGATAATGATCTATTAGAAGATAATATGTTGAAACAATTAAAAAATGATTTGTATATTACTTATTGGAACATTGGTACAAATAATTCTATATACATAAATGGAAGATATATGGCACAAGGTAGTCAATCTGGATATACACCATCTAATAATATATCACTATCAAATAATGATATGAATATAGATAATCAAATACCAAGACCAATATTACATAGATCAAGAAATATTTTCCCAACTAATATCTTTGAAATAAATGATGATTCAAATGATTCAAATGATGATGACATATCATTAGGTACAACTGATAATGAATATTCCTGTTATAGTACACCGGGTACAAGAACTACAGTAAATACTATAAGATTATATGATGATTAAAAATAGATAAATGAAAAATACAGATAGGTAAAAAGTATATAAATAACAAATAATGATATAATATAAAATGTCTACACAAGAAAAGAGTATCCCATCAAATTTTAGGTCATTGATATCAGATTTTACACGTGATTTATCAACAACATTTCCCGAGTATTCCCATATGTGGAGTAAATGGGGAAATGAAGATACAACAGATGATGAATTAGAAACATTATATAATTTTAGTTGTAAGATTTATCCAGTTCGTTTTTTTGACATTTTATATCAAAATGAAGATATATTTAAAGAAGATAGTGGGGAAGATGTTTATTTCTTCCCAAATATGAGTTTTCGTTTGATTTTTAACAGCGAAGGGTTAAGTGAAACAAGTAAAAAGGTTATTTGGAAATATTTACAGTTAATATTATTTACGGTGGTTGGTACATTAGATGACAAGAATAATTTTGGGGAAACTGCCAATATGTTTGAAGGTATTGATGAAAATGATCTACAGGAAAAGATAAATGAAACCATGTTAAATATGACTGATTTCTTTGAAAAAATGAATCTAGATGGTCAATGTAAAGATGACGAAGCTGGTAATAAAACAAATGAAAATGCAACAGGTGATAATGAAATGCCAAATGCTGAAGAATTTAAAAATATGTTTAATAATATGCCAAACATGGAAGGAATGCCAAACATGGAAGGTTTATTTGGAAATTTACAATCATTATTGGATGGTAAGATAGGTGCATTAGCCAAAGAAATGGCAGGAGAAATCGCAGAAGATTTTAAGAATGAATTAGGTCAAGATATTGATAATGCTGAAAATCCCCAAGACGTGTTAAAGAACTTGATGAAAAATCCAGCAAAAATTTCAAAATTAATGAAATCTGTAACTAGTAAATTAGATAAGAAAATGAAGGACGGTTCAATCTCAAAGGATGAAATAATGAAAGAAGCTGGTGATATGATGAACCAGATGAAAGAGATGGGTGGTACTGAAAATTTCAAAGAAATGTTCCAAAGTATGACAAAGAGTATGGGATTAGGTAAAAATGTGAAGTTTGATCAAAGTAAGTTAGACCGTATGATGAAAAGAGAAGATAATAAGAAAAAAATGATGGACAAAGCGGCTATTCGTCGTGAAAAAGTAAAACAAGATAAGATAGCAGAGCTAGAACAAATGAAACAACGTCGTAGAGAACAAATCGCATTACAGCAACAATATTCTTTAACTGAAACAGATAATCCTAACCATCTAGTATTCAAAATAGATGGTGAAGATGGGCAAGAGCGTTCATTTACACATCCAGATTTAGTTAAAATGATGGAGGAAGATGAACAAAATAAACAAAACGTTGAGGAGAAGAAAAAGAAGAAGAAGAAAAAGAAGAAGACATAAAAGAAAAATGTGACTTTATAATATAACAATAATGGGATTATTTAAATTTATTGATGTTCGTTATTTTTTATTAAGTTTAGTGATAGGATTATTTTGTGTATATATTTCAATGCCAGATTTAAGAACTATATATGTATATCCAACACCTGAAAATGTTAGTATATTACAATACAAAGATAAGACTGGAACATGCTTTTCATTTAAACAGGAAGAGGTTGAATGTCCACAGGATGCAAATGAGATATCCAAAGTACCGGTGCAACAATAGTATATATTTTTCACATGTATAATATATACTATGAATTTCAAAAGATTACTTTACACTGATTTAGGGCGTATAATTCTATCAATAATTTTAGGTTTAGGATTAGCTACGTTATTCCGTAAAATATGTACCGATAAATCTTGTTTACGGTTTAATGGTCCAATAATTAGTGATTTAGAAGGTAAAATATATAAACACGGTGATAAGTGTTACAAATATTCAGCGAATACTGATAAATGCGATACAACAAAAAAACAGGTGGATTTAATGAGTACCGAACCCGAAGATATGTAAAAATATCTTTAGTAAAATTCGTTAAACTATACAATATTTGGTATAATTAATATTGTATAGTTCATGGAAAATATAACTCGTATTGCAGATTTACCAATGGATACAAATGCTCGTCAAAATACGAGTTCTTATTCGAGTAATATGCCACCAACTAGTATTAGTATTTCAAATCAAAAACAAAACAAAATAGATGATGGTGTAGAAACAAACTATAAACCGATTAATGTACATCCTAATCCTTACGGTATTTCAGCAGAAAATCCTATAATGGATGCACCAACACACCAGCCAGATATGCATATGCAACAATCTATGCAACAATCTATGCAACAATCTATGCCGAATGAAAATATACAAATGGTAAATCAAGAACAAATGGAACAATTACAAAATATGCAACAACAAAGATTACCATCGCGGGATATTCCACAAAATACGCTTCAATATTCCAATGATGAAGAAACGCGTGCAAATTATATACCCAAAGCAGACAAAGAAAATGATTATGTAAAAGACCATTATGATATGACTGAACAAAACTTGAAAGAATATGAACAACGAAAACGACAACAAAACCATTGGGATTCCATATTTAATGATTTTCAAACACCTTTATTTATAGCTATTTTATTCTTCTTTTTTCAATTACCAATCATAAATACAACCATTTTTAAAAGATTCGCGTTTTTATCTTTATATAACGAAGACGGGAATTTCAATATGGCCGGGTTAATGTTAAAAAGTTCATTGTTTGGTAGTTTATATTATTTTGTATACAAGTTCACAACATTTATTAGTGAATTATAACAAATATTGTTAATATTATGATATTTTATTGGATTTCTTTGATTTTTCGTGTTCCCATTTACTATATTATTTTAAATAGGATAATATAGTAATCTATTTCTTTGATTTCTTGGAGTTTCTAATTTTTCTTTTGGTTTTTCTTTTGGTTTTTCTTTTGGTTTTTCTTTTTCCTCCAAAATGTTCCGTCATTATTTTATGTGTCAAATCTGCAGGCATTCTTTTCTTGTCCATAACACGACCTAATCCTAACCGTTTTTTTTGTCTGTATGAATGAATTGGAAGATGTTGTTCAATTGCATATTTTCTTAATATTTTTGCTACCTCTGTATTTGCACTCTCTTCACATGCATCATCAATCACATTTTCATGAGCCCTATCCAAGCCCAAAATAGTATAATTAAAATCTATTTCGCCTTTTCTTTTATCAAGCATCAGTTTAATCATGGGAATGTCTTCATTCATCACGGCATACGAAATAGCAGATATCCCACTTCCAGTTGTAGCGTTTATATCGACACCTATACTCAACAGGTACCTTACTGCAGGTAAATTACCCCATTCAGCCGCTTCTATTAATGGTGTTGTACCAGTATTATCATCTTGTTCTACGCTTGCACCTTTTTCCACCAAATATTTCAGGATTGTAGTAGAAGGTTTAATATGTCTTGCTGTATATAGAATAGCTGGAATGTTTTCAGGTTGTTGTAAATATTCGTGTTCATCCAGAATAGTTATATTTGGATTTGCGCCTTCATCTAAATATTCTTTCACTTGTCTGGGCATTTCCTCTTCAATTGCAAATTCAAGATATTCGTTTATAGTATTTGGGTCTTCTTCCTCCATATTTTGGTCAGTGGTATATTGTCCTGGTCTTGAACAATTGGCTCCACTACCCTTTTGTCTTTTTGAACGAGTTTTACTAAAATTGTTAATTTTTGTTTGAGAATTTTTATTTTTTCGTGTTCCCATTACTATATCATATTAATATATTATTAATATGATAATGTTCTCTCATTTTTCTTTCCGGTCGGTGTAATTTGTACAACTACATCTTATTTTGGTAGTAATGCTAATATTGGATGCTCTTTTGGTGAGTTTTGTTTATTTTTACGGGTTTTATTAGTTTTCTTTTTAATAACAATATGTTTTTCATTCTTATCTGTAGGATTATATTTAAAAAACCACATTTTATATTCTTTACTATCTTTTGATATACCAGAATCCTTGAATTCTTTAAATTTATCAGATTTTATAGAACGAATATCTTCTAATGTTGTTTGTTTGCCATAACAATTTATACTAAAACGTTTTAATATACCCTTTTGTTCTAATCTATTTTGTTGTTCGGTTTGGAATAAAAACATAGCAATACATAATAATCTATCTTTATTATAATGTGGCATATTTGCATATAAAAAGCTCAAATAAAATGCAAGTATAGTATCAATAGTTGCAACCTTTACAGTTTTTGAATCAACAGATATTTCATTATAACTATGACAAGCAATTGGCTCATAAATAAATGCCATACTATATTTTCCTACCTTTATTTCTATATGTTTTGGTATTATTTCACCGATCGCGTCATGGTTTATTATTTTAATATTCTTATACTTATCACGTTGTAAATGTTCTTTGACAATTAAAGCACATTTTTCTATATCTTCTGATATAATATCAAAATCCGGTATTTTATTTACTAATTTCTGTTTAGATTCACTCATATGTTTGGAATACAAATGTGTAGAATATCCACCAAAAAACACGGAACCATTGTCTATGAATATATCGCGTAAGGTTAGGTGTAATTTTTCTTCTTCTGCCATAGTTATATCTATTTTTTTTGAAAAATCTATAGTGTTACAATCATTGTTTATTTTCATAGGATGATATTTATTCATTATTGCCAATCGTTTCATTACTTTTTCCCAACGAGAAACATCACCTGCTGGTCTAGATAATTCTAAATACATTGACATACGTAAAAAATCTGGGGGAGCATATTTTATACCAGCAATTTGGATAGAATCTTTTGATATGGATTCGTAAATATCTTTATGTAAATGAGTAATATCTGCTATGGGTATAAAATTCACAAATACTTTAAATGTACCATAATGCACGCCAGATTTAGCTTCTACTTCTGTATAACCGGCTTTTTCATAGATATCGGCTAATTCTTTGGCATCTTCTAAAGCATTTGATGAGAAAAAATCATAATCAGGGATTTCAATATCACGTTTATAGAATTGTGCATATTTGGGTAAAATATTATTTATAGCAGTTCCACCATAACAAATTAGTTTTTTATTTATAATAAAACTTTCAACGATTTCTAACATCTCTTGAATATCTTTACTATTTACTTTTTTCTGTCCTTGAATATTCTCGGTTTCATCTACAGCCTGTCTTAATATTGTTAATTCACATTCTTCAAATGTCATATTATTATCACATACTTGATTATTAAATTTATTCTTATTGGGGCGTTTATTTTTTATATGGTTATTATTTTTTTTTGTATTATTTTTACTCATTTGTTATAATATTTAATTAGAAATAATTATATATGAATATTATCTAAATTATTTGTCTTTAATGAAATAAGGTACAGCGACTGATAATGGAACTATACCACCATTTACATCATTAAAAAATTCTTCATACTTATTTAAATTAGTATCAACTCTTGAATAATTCATGAATATATTTTGACAACCATGTTTTAGAATATATTCTTCTATCGCTGGATTTGATGTATTTGGGATTCTATCTGGGATAACCATCTTCATATTTTCGGCAGTTGTACGTACATTATCATCTTTCATTAATACTGGTGTGTTTATATGATTCAATAAATCAGTATAATGATACAAATTTAAATACTCGCTACCACTTTCTAAATTTGTATAATTCGCAATATCATAACAGTCTGCACTTGTACCACAACTAGCATAATCTTTGTAATCACGTTGTATAGTTTTATCTATTACAATAACTACTTTTCTCATAATATCACTGAGTTTAGTGTCTTTTGATATATTCCCATTATATGCTACAGATTTTAAATTACCGTCAATTGATTTAGCAACAGCTTTATATACATTTGTATCTCGTGATTTTATACGTAAATTTATAAATAATGGGTCATTACTATTAGGTGCTGTTTGTGAAAAACCATGACTAGCTATTACTTCTAATGCTTCATTTAAAGATATACTATTTTTACTGTCTAATATTATGAAATTCTGGTCACTTGATATACCTACTCTTGGCATAAATGTATTGTTTTCTTTCATATAAAATACTTCAAAATCTAAAAAACGACATCCTCGCTTTAGTACATGTTGTATCATATCAGTACTCATATAATTACCACTAGATGCAGAATTATAGGACGATTTGATACAATACTCATGTAAAGGCATATTGGTAAATTTGTCTTGAATACTTTGAACATTACTAAAATTATTGTATTTAGATGCTAATTTTTCAAATTCTTTTTTTGCATCATTATCTAGAGTAAATCCTTCTGTGGCATTTTTATCAAAATCATTTATAATAACATGTCGTTTGTATTTCAATTTATATAAAATATAAAAAATTAATACGATTGCTATTATTAAAAATGTTAATTGGAATTTATTAGTTAACATATTATAATATCTATATATTAACAAATATAATAAAAATATAATATATAATTAATTATGGCAGGTGGATTACTAAATATAATATCAGTTGGTTCTAATAATGTTTTTTTAACTGGAAACCCATGTAAAACGTTCTTTAAAGCAACTTATGCAAAATATAGTAATTTTGGATTACAAAAATTTCGTATTGATTATGATGGTTTGCGTGATCTACGCGCTACAGAACCATCCACATTTACTTTTAAAATTCCTAGATATGCGGATCTATTAATGGATACTTATATTGTACTTACTTTACCTGATATATGGAGCCCTATATTCCCACCATGCGATGAAACCGGTCAAAAATGGGCACCATATGAATATAAATGGATTAAAAATATTGGTACCCATATGATTAAAGAAGTGAATATTACATGTGGTTCTATGCTACTACAACGTTATACCGGTGAATATATGGCGGCAATGGTTGACCGTGATTTTTCTACAGAAAAAAAGGATTTATTTAATAAAATGACCGGAAATATTACTGAATTAAATGACCCAGCTTCAGCATATGACCGTAATAATACATATCCATCTGCGTCATTCACCCCAGAAATAAGTGGTGCTGAACCTTCTATTAGAGGTCGTAATTTATATATACCCATTAATACATGGTTTACTTTAAATAGCACTTGTGCCTTTCCTCTTGTTGCACTTCAATACAATGAATTAGTAATTTCTGTTACTATGCGTCCTATTCAAGAACTATTCCAGATTAGAGATGTTTTTGATATTGAATATAATTATCCATATATTCAACCAGATTTTAATGAAAATCGGTTTCAAATGTACCGATTTTTACAAACACCACCAACCGGATATATCGCACCTGATGATTATGTTAATAAATTTCTTACATGGAATGCAGACGTTCATTTATTATCTACTTACTGTTTCTTATCTAAAGAAGAAACACAAGTATTTGCAGCAGAAGACCATGTTTATTTAATTAAAGATGTATTTGAACATAAATATGAAAATATTACTGGTTCTAAAAGAGTAAAACTTAATTCTAATGGAATGGTTTCTAATTGGATGTGGTATATGCAACGTAATGATGTTAATCTTCGCAATGAATGGAGCAATTATACAAATTGGCCATACGATAACTTACCTATCAATATTAGATTAGCACCAATGGAACCACTAGTTGGTATGGAAGGCGATTTTCAGTATGGTATTGGTATTCATCCAGGTATTACTGATATTATTAACAGTGGTATTGCTATAACAGGTGTATATCATAATGAAAATCGTAAAGAAATTTTAGAAACATTAGGTATTTTATTAAATGGTGAATATAGAGAAAGTTTAATGACAAGAGGCGTATATGACTATGTTGAAAAATATACTCGTACACAAGGCGCTGCTAAAGATGGGTTATATTGTTATAATTTTTGTTTAAGTACAAACCCGTTTGAATATCAACCTTCAGGTGCTATTAATTTAAGTAAATTTAAATCTATTGAATTAGAAATTAATACATATTCCCCTACAATTGACCTTGAAAATTCTAAAGTTGAAGTTGTATGTGACCCAGATACTGGCGAAACAATTGGCGTTAGAAAATCTAATTGGAGATTGTTTGAATACAATTATAATTTAACTCTATATGAAGAACGCTTTAACATTTTATCTTTTATTGGTGGAAATTGTAGTATGTTATATTCTAGATAAAGTCTCTATTGAGTTTTTTGAATGAAAATATAATAACACAATATATATAATTATTAGTATATATATCGTCAAGTAACATGGTTAAAAATAAAGATACTGAAAATAATGATAATAATGACAAAAATAAAACTAAAACATCATTTAGTAGTATTGGTGATGATAATATAGACGATTTTCAAACTGCAAATATGATTCATAAAATGAAGAAGATTAAAAAGAACAAAATAAAAAAAAATTATAAAAAAATGGAAGGTTTTAATACTCTTGATAATATTTCTAATATTGAAAATCATGAAAATAATACTATAAATGAAGATGAAAAAACTGAAAGTAGTAATATATTTTACAGTTTGTTTGATAAAATTAATAATTTGTTAGGAAAACATGACAACTCTCTTGAAACATTTGAAGACTATGAATATGAAGGACATGATAATGTTAAAGAACCAAAGAGTAAAACGAATAATATTAGAATGAAAATTATACAAGCTATTAATAACACTTATGCTAGAGTTAATAATATTAATACCACTATTGCTAGTACAGTTGTAAATGGTATTTCAGGAAATAAAGAAATAATGAAATTTAAAGAAGACGCTACAAAAATACTTGAATTTACTGGTAAAACCGCTTACCAAATCAGTAATGAAATTATAACATTGGGCACGGATATTAAAAAAGAATCCAATGATATTTTAAATAATATTAGTAATAGTGTTGATGATATTTCTGATGATACTATTGATTCTGTAATCAATCTTGTTGAAAAAACTTCTATGTTACAAGATACATTAAAAAATATTGATTTACCACCCGAACTTATGAATAATCTTAATACTATCACACACGAATGTGATAAAGTTGTTAATGCTATCACTACGAAATCTGAAACTATTTATAAAGATGTTGAAAATATTGATATTGAAAATATTGACGATGCTCTTAAACATACTATTCTAGGTGTTAATTCAAATATTGAAAATACTAAAGATGCTATTAATTCAAATATTGAATCTATGACTGATAATAACAAAGCTATTAAAAAACAAAAAATTCAAAGAATTTATTCACCTGCGAAAACTATTACAGATGATATTGCATTAGTTAGAAATTCTATTGTATTACTTGAAACGGCGGCTGTCAGTTTATGGGTTGTTTATAATTGGTACTTTTTAATGTTTTATGCACCAGATAATGATATTCATATACCTAATTTTTCTAGACTTGAACTTTTAAAACAATCTAATAAAAGTAATAGTTATTCTGCAGTTCCTGGTTTAAAAAAAATGCTTTTATATTTATTTGAATTTGCGATTTGGTTTCCAGAAAAATTAGATGGATTCCTAATCAATAATGAAAATTTATTTTCATTTCCAGGATTAACAAAACATTTGTTAAATGGGGATTCTAAATTTATATTAATATATATTATTAGCTTTTATTGTATTAAACATTTCGCTATATCATTTAAAAATTTCTTTATTGATTTGTTAACCAATGCTAGTGGAAATAAAATCATTAATATTATGTTTGCTATTGTACTTATATTATTCTTTGTGTCTGCATTTTCATTTTCATTTGTTGGTGATATGGAAGCTGATACAAATATTATGTTTTCATTTGTAAGTGGCATGCTAAACCCTATTGGCACATTTATTGTTTGGTTAATTCGCTTCTTTATTACTATTACTATTAGTGTACCTATGGGTGCAATTATATGTGGGTTATATTTAATTATATACTCATTATTTGGAAGATTTATATATGGTGGAAGCATGGAAGATATTGATGACCATATTAAAAGTAATATTGCGAGCTTTCAAGATAAAGATATGTGTAATACCGGCAGTTTATGGAATATGTTTTATTCTATAATAAGAACATTATTTAAAATCACAGAATTTATTAAAAACAATATTCTTACTATTGCATATTTTTTAATTTTTCTATATACTACATTCACACTGATTACTAATTTATCTAGTCAAATGAATAATAAAGAAATTTTAATTTTTCTTATCGTTTGTATTACCATTTCTATTTCCATACAACTTTTTATTAAATTAAAAAAATATGTAAAAAATGAAAATGATGATTCATACGACGATAAATTTGATGAACATGGATTCAAAAATGACTTTAATCCCAATAAAGAATATATACCTTCCAAAAATACAGTGAATAATACATCTAATAAATTAGAAAAATAATAAATGAATTAACTATTTATATATATAAAAAAATACATATAAATAATCTACTATGGCAAAGAAAAAGGCAAAATCAAAGCCTGTACCAAAATCAACGCAATCTAATAATACTGCTATACCGGTTTCTACTAATACTAACAATGTAGAAAATGTAGAAAACGAACTTCCATTTGTTTCTATATGTACGCCCACGTTTAATAGAAGACCTTTCATAAAAACTATGTTTGAATGTTTTAAAAATCAAGATTATCCACAACATAGAATGGAATGGATTATTGTTGATGATGGTACTGATAAAATTAAAGACCTAATTGAAACTTCTAATATTCCACAAATTAGATATTTTGAACTTGATGATAAACTTGCACTCGGTGCTAAACGCAATTACATGCATAAACACGTGAAAGGCTCTATTATTGTTTATATGGATGATGACGATTATTATCCACCAGAAAGAGTTTCACATTCGGTTGAAAAGCTTATGAGTGATGATAAAGTATTATGTGCAGGTGGTAGTGAAATATATGTTTACTACAAATCTATGGATAAAATGATGCAATGTGGACCATATGGTCCTAATCATGCTACTGCTGGTACGTTTGCATTTAAAACAAAATTATTAGAAGATACCAAATATAATGATGATGCTGCATTGGCTGAAGAAAAAGCATTTTTAAAAGACTACACTGTTCCTTTTGTTCAACTTGACCCTTTAAAAACTATATTAGTTTTTTCACATGAGCACAATACTTTTGATAAAAGAGAAATGTTTAAAACTTCCCATCCTGATTATTTTAAAGAATCTACAAAAACAGTTGATACTTTCATTAGAAAACCACATGAACAAAATATTAAACAGTTTTTTATGAAAGATATTGATGAATTACTAGAAGTTTATGAACCAGGTCTACCTGCTATGAAACCCGATGTTCTTATACAAATTGAAAAAATCAAAAAGGAAAGAGCTGAACTCATTGAGAAAGAAATACAGAAACAAAAAGAAAATGGACCTATCGTTATTCAGCAAGGTGATGGAAAACCACCTATACAATTAAATAGTTTACAAGTTGTTAACCTTATTAAGAAATTACAAGAAAATAATGCTGAATTAGTTACCAAAAATAATGAAATTCAAGCTCAATTTGAACCCATTAAACTACAACAAGATGGAGATAACCCACCTATACCATTAAATAATATACAAGTTGTTACACTAATCAAAAAAATACAAGAAGAGAATAATGAACTTTTACGCAAAAATAACGAAGTTGTTACTGCATACAATAAATTACAAAGTACTGTTTTAGTTATGGAAAAAACCATATTAGAATTAAAAACCAATAATACTACTTCTTAATTTATTTACATAAAAATAGTTTTATGTAAATTGAACTAATCAAAATCTTCTTCTATATCTTCTGTTGTAATTAATGCATCTTTCTTTACTGTACGGTCTAAATAACGATAGATTCGTTTTATATCTAATTTTGATAAATTATATGATTCAAATATACGTTCTATCATATTCAACTCTTCTACACTTTTACAAAAATCATGACCATAATACAATCGCAATTCTTGAAATAACGAAATTACATCTTTTTTATCCATATCCAAACTTTGAGTTAGATTGTAGACAAACAACATATTATTATATTCTGTTGAATATTTGGTTAATACTTTTGTAAATCTTATTTCATTCGTATATTTTACATCATTCATGTTTATAGCATCATGAAATAATTTATTATTTGAAAAAGTCTTTATTAATGAACTCATTTCATTAAATTGCCAAATCTGCTTTTGAAATGTTATTCTATCTATATAATCCGCTATACAAATATTTTGCAAAATTTTATAATATAATGGATATGTTATTTCTATGTTGAATTTTGATAAAATATCTACTACATTTTCATGCCACAATAATGCCACTATGGTTCTATCTGTTTCATTCATAAAATGTTCATGCTCATTAAAACTACATTTACGAGTTAATAAAGTATGCGTTATTTTTTTTGAATCTTCATCATATAATTTTGTACGAAATAATTCCAATAAATTTCCATTTGTCAATACATCCGGTTGTTTTTCTACTGAATTATACACAAATCGTAGCTTACGCATATCACCTTGAATATACATTAGTATATCACTTATATCTTCTTTTTTAATTTCTATGTAATTTGGGATAATACCTTTTAATATTATATTTATTTGATTGTTTGTCGGGGTTTTTAATTCAAACACATTACAGACCTTCATTAATTCCTTTATCTTTTTATCTATGTAATAATTTCCTATACATATTATTGGATTTGTACACTTGTTTTCTAATCTTTGTTTTTTCGTCTTCTTTTGACGTATCAATTTTATTAATGCAGTTATTCCACCCTTATCTCCATTATTCATACCATCAATCTCATCCATAACTATTGCTATTTTTCTTACCTTTTTTGTAAACATATCCAATACATTCCTATTTGATACATTATTACTTGTTATCGTATCTATTAAGGACTTATTTCTAACATCTCCTGCATCATATTTCACTATATCATAATCTAATCCTTTTAATAATTTTACTATAAACTCGGTTTTACCACTACCAGGTGTTCCATATATATAAATACCTTTTTTGTAATTTATATCTTTTGAACGCTCTTCAAAATTTAATAAATGATCTTTTATTTCTTGAAATATGGGTTCACGAGAAAATATTGAATTTATATTTATTGTATCCATATGAATAATATAATTCTGTATATATATTTAACTTCATTCAAACGAATAATATTATTTACACTAATAATATTATTATTTACTCTTTATTTAACGTCCAAAACTACTAAAATCTGAAGTACGAGGCATAAACTCATTAGAACCACGTTGTGCTAATTTACCGTTATAAGAATATGCGTCAGGTAACCCTTGACCTTGATTTTGTCCTTGTCCTTGTCCTTGTCCTTGTACTTGACCTTGATTTTGTACTTCTAATTGACCCTGTACTTGTCCTTGATTCATACTATTTCCATTATTATTACCATTACCATTACCATTACCGTTATTATTGGGAAATATACCACCTAACACGTTTCCAAAAGTCTTTACTACCCCATCTGCAACATCGCCAGCTGTACCTACTAGTTCACCAGTAACATCACCAGCTGTACCAACTAGTCCACCAGTAACATCGCCAGCTGTACCTATTGCTCCACCAGCTACACCACCTACTGTATTTACTGCTCCAGATGCTATATCACCGGTTGATTTAATTGCATTTTTTATAGGTTTCTTTTTCTCATCTTCCTTTTTCTCATCTTTCTTTCTGTCACTATCACCATCACTCTCACTATCACTATCACTATCACTGTCTTTATCATTTTTTCTTTTACATATTTTATCGGTCTTTACTAGACTTTTACCGTTACTATCACAAGTACCACCACCACCATTTCCACCACATTTTCCACAAGCTCCACCTGTATTATAATTACATGAAGGACATGCTGGACAAACCGGTGGAACTATTTGAGATTTTAACATATAATTATCCATATCTATTTCATTACTAGAATTATTTCTATTTCGTTCTCTTTCATTTCTATTTCGTTCTCTTTCATTTCTATATCTACCTCCATAATTAGCATCATATTCATTTTCATCATCTGTGTCTTCATTTATTTCTGCACCTTCACCCATATCAGTATCACCAGTATCTATTCCGGATGGTGTAAAACGACATACATTTCTTAAAGATAATTCTTCATTATTATCATAATGAATTAATGCTACTAATGTCTTTTTTGCATTAGGTACATATAATATCATATTTTGTCCAGAAATATCGGGTATTGTTCTAGATGTAAATGTACTATTATTAATACTGTCACCATCACCATGTGTAGTTGGTTCGTTAGTGTTAGCATCGGCAACTGATAAAGACATACTAGTATTACCATTACGATTATAAACATTTACTTTTTTATCACTGTCTTGTCCAGATGATACTAATAAATTAGCATTGCTAATATCAAACTTTACAAACTCACTTATTTGATATACTTGACGTTCACTATTATATAATGGTTCTAATACCATTTTGTTATTATTAGAGTCACTATCATTTTTGCTTTCAGTTACTTCACTCATGTTGTTTCCAGGTTGAAACATAAAATTAATAGCAGTAGCATTATTAGTAAAAGCAGTGGTAGATAAATGTTCTGTTGATGTATATGTAGTATTATTATCTCCGGCATCATCAGCAATAGTTTGGGCAGCAGCGGCAGACTCGGCTGCAACAGCTGCCGCATCGGCAAGTGTAGAATCACTGGGTGAAGCATCAGCTGCAATTTGAGCCTGGTCGGCTGCAGATTGAGCATCATTGGCCGCAATTTGTTCTGCACTAATAGAACCATTCATATTTGTAGGTGTTTTCATAACATGAACATAAGTATTATCATACCAAGGCATTGAAAATACAGTATATGTATCTGTTGTTGTACCTTTTGTTTTATAAATTTTAGAGTTGTAAGAATTAGACATATCAGTTTCAGGTGGTTCTATTCTATTATTAATAGAATCAATATAATATGTTAGTACACCATTACCAACACGGGGAATTATGTGCAATTTAGATATATCAGCACCCGTATTATCGGGTACAATATCTGAACCATCTGTAGATTCACCTGGTCCTTCAACTTCAACTAAATTACCGTTTTTATTATCAAAAAACATATTATCATGTATTTTATATAATTTATTAGATGAGTCTGAATACATAGGAATAGTTACTTGATTTAATGATTCTTTATCATATTGAAATGTAATAAATCCTTCTGTGTTATTTTGTGCCCATCTACAAAACAATACAGATAGTACTAAAAGAATTAATAAAATTAAAAATAAAGACAAGAGTGAAAATTTCATTATTAAATATACAGTATGTGGCGAAAATATATAATGAATAAAAATACAATTATTTTAGTAATAATAAAAAATTGATACCATTATGTTATTATTATTGTAGGTATTTACTATGCCAGAAAATACTATAGAAAAAGAAACTCGTAAGAAAAAGGAACATCAACCATTAACTCGTTTTTATAATGAAGATGTAATGTTTGAATTATCAATTGATGAAGCTGGAAGAGGGTGTTTATTTGGTAGAGTGTATATAGCCTGTGTTGTTTTACCTAAAGAACCTCTACTTTTTGATGGCAAAGATATAAAAGATAGCAAAAAGTTTTCATCAAAAAAAAAATTAAATCAAGTTGCAGAATATATTAAAGAAAATGCATTTGCATGGCATGTTGCATATGAAGAACCAGAAATAGTGGATGACATCAATATTCTACAAGCCGTTATGAAAGGTATGCATACTTGTATTCGTGAAATAATCATAAAAATAAATAATAAAACCGATACTAAATATAAATTAACCGATTTTATGGCTGTTATAGATGGAAACTATTTTACACCTTTTCGTTCTTATGATCATGAACAACAATGTATTATGGAATTGTCATTTGATACAGTAGAACAAGGTGATGCGAAATATATGGCGATAGCAGCTGCAAGTATACTAGCAAAAACTGCACGAGACCAACATATAATTGACTTATGTGAACAACATACATTTTTAGATGAGCATTATAGTTTATCTAAAAATATGGGATATGGAACAAAGTTACATTTAAATGGCATACGTGAATATGGTATCACCCGATTCCATAGACGTACATTTGGTTGTTGTAAAACAGCAGAAATGAATAATCTAGATAAATCATTTGATGAAGAAACTAATCCAAATTAATGAACAAATTATCAAGACTAGATTTATTAATTAACATATATTTAGATTCATTATCATTGGTACTGTAGGAAATAATAAATGAATCTTCTTTTTCAAAATAATCAAATCCCAATGAATACTCTACAATTTCCTTTTCAAATGTAAAAAATTGTGTATACTTTTTTAATTTATAAGTTGTCTGATCAATTACTGTAATAATATGATAATAATATCTTTTTTGTTCATAACTTACAATATGGCATAAAAACCATATTTCATCACCGATAATTATACCATTTGTAGAACCTCTTAATTTGTTAAATATGATAGGCGTTTCTATTTTACTTATAATATCTAATTTATCATTATTTTTATTGCATATAGTTAATGGATACCATTCGTAGACAAATTTATAATTATTTGTATTATCAATAAACATTGTCCAGTTTTTTTCATATTCTTTTGGATTATCAATACTCAACACAGTAGATTCCATTATTTTATTCGTTTTATAATCATACACACCATGTTCTACACAAAACCCGACGGTATTACACACACGGTTTGCTGTATAGTAAATAGTATTGTCCATATATAATAATTTCACATCTTCAATGCCTTTATACATATTATTAGTATCATATTCATTATTATAATCCATAACGAATTCATCATGTAGATACCACAATCCATCCGTTTCTTTTATAACAGCAAATATATTTACTGTTATTATATTTTCTTGATTTATATATTCACCATTTTCATCTATTTTATAATTTATATATCTTTTACACGCATAGATTTCATCATGCGTTTCCTTATTAATTGATAATGATGGTGTACTAGGATACATTCCTGAATATTCTTTCATTTTGTCAACACCTATATCATGTAATATGTCTAACAAACTAGTATATCTACTATTCATATCAGTATTTTTTATGGCGAATTCCTTGATATGTGAACAATAATATTTATAATTATTGAATATGTTATTAGATATATAAGAAGTAATGTTCTTTTTATTTAACAACATCATACACATTGATATCATTTTGGTCTTATTGATATTTGTATAATATCCAATAATAGACATTTCATAATCTAATTTATGTTCATATATATCATTTTCTAAAAATAAATGGTTTTTATGTGAATATTGCGAACGAATTTTAATAGCTAACTCATAGAACAATAAAGCTAACCCATATTTTTTTTCAGAACGGTAATAATTTATTATTTTATATAAATTTTCTATGCGTGTTGGCATATATTGATATGCTTCTAGCCAATAAAATATAGCGTTTTCATGCTGATTTATTTTCATATAACAATTTGCCATTGAATAATATGAATGCCAAGTCTCTTGTATCCAACCTTCTATTGATATACGTTGTCTATATGTGTCTATAGCTTCTTGATATTGTTGTGAATCTCTATAACTATTTGCTAGGTAAAATAAATATCGCGAATTATTAGGATTATCTATTAATCCTTGTTTTAACAATTCTATATCTCTTTTATACTTATCAGCTTTACTACCACCATCTCCAACATCATTAATAAACATTATATTACTTGAAATATTATCAATGACTGCTGTATCAGGTAACTCTATATATTCATGGGTAACACCCCAATAACTATAATTTGGGTTATTTCTTATAATGCGAATATTATTATTATAAAAATCATTACTTCCTTGTATTACATAATATGCGTCTTTTGTTAGGGTTTTCTTGAAATTATTTATATCATCTATTTTAATTTCTAATTTCATATCTGCATCCATTAGTAGAATATAATCTACATTGCTCATATTATTACACCCCCTTAATGCAAATGAACGATTGTATCCAAAATCTTTAAATGGCTCTTTTAATATTTTACCAGGAATATTATTTTTGTTACAATAATCTTCTATTAAATTAATTGTATTGTCAGTGCTACCGGTATCGCAAATACAATAACTATCTATTAACGGCGTTATTGTTTCTAATAGCCTAACTATAATTTTACTTTCATTTTTTACAATCATATTTAAACATATTTTAGGAAGAGTCATATACATATACATACTCCATTATTTATGTAATTTTTGTTATAAAGTTTTTTTCGCAATATATATTAAATTCATAATGTCTTTTACACGATTTCATGATGACCCACATAGAATAAAAAAACAATTAGAAGAATCCAGTTTTACAGGTAGATATATGTTAAATACACCTGGACCTGGTATGGACTTACCTTTTATGGAAGACCCTCATTTACGATTACAAAAATGGGGTGCTAATTTACAAACCAATACAGTTAATCTTGAAAGTGATTTGATTGGTCTTACCCGTAGAAACAATAGAGACAATGTTGATTTAAATCAATATGCACAAAATAAAGCTTCTTCTTCTCACCAAACATATAGAGCCCAACAACCTATGGTGGAAGAAAGCCGTGCTAGCCATCCAGCATGGGTATATAAAGATTTAGAACAAAATCGTTGGGAACAACCATTTTTAAATCCATTGAATGGTTTAGATAAAAATTTTCCTAATAACATACAAAGTAGAATTATTGAAAAAGATAATTTTACACCAAAAATACCTATGGTTGGGCACCGAGACTTTTATCTAACTGGACAATCTATGTGTATTGGCGGAAAAGAAGATACTTGTCTAGGAACTTTATACAAATAAATTACTTAACTCAAAATATTATATAAGATTAATATAATTATATAATATATTAAAATGGAATTAGCTATACCTGGTGTTGCCCTTGGATTGATGTATGTTATGAATGGTCAATCTAATAATAATAACTCTGCTGAAGAAAATTTTTCTAATCGTAATGCATTGCCAAATACTAATATACCCAATAAAAATTACCCCGAAGAATATCCTATTGTATCTGAAGAATTAGATAAAACCTCCTCTCTTTCAACAATAAATCGCTTTGAAAACGGCGGTTCTGTATATACCGATAAATATTTTGATTCCAATATGAATTCTAACAAAAAATCTAGTACTGAATCACCGGATTTTTATTCTCTTACCGGCGAAAAAGTTAATACTTCTTATTTTGAACATAACAATATGGTTCCCTTCTTCGGTGCTAAAATGCACACACAAGATGCTAATGCTAATAGTACAGAAAGTACTTTAGATAATTATATTGGTACTGGTTCACAAAGTCTTTCTAAAAAAGAACAAGCCCCTTTATTTTCACCCAGTAATAATCAAGACTGGGCTACTGGTGCACCAAATATGAATGATTTTTATCAATCACGTGTAAATAAAAGCATGCGTATGGCAAATACAAAACCTTTCCAAGAAGAACAAGTTGCACCTGGATTAGGTTTAGGTTATACGAATGATGGTGCAGATGGATATAACTCAGGTATGATGATGCGTGAATCATGGATGCCTAAAACAGCCGATGATATGCGTGTGTTAACTAACCAAAAATCATCTGGTACTGTGCTACTCGGTCACGAAGGACCCGCATTCAGTGGGACTACCAATGTACCTACATCTCAACAAATGGGGGTTATGGAAAAAAACCGTCCAGATACTCACTTTGAAATGGGACAAGATAGATGGTTCACCACTACTGGTGCATCTAAAGGTGAAATGTTACATTCTATGCCAATTGACCGTGCCGGCGCTAGACAAGAAACTACTACATCCTATTCAGGTGTTGCTGCTTCGCAAAACCCATCTACTTATGTTGAGGGTGAATATATGCCATCACATAACATTGAATTAGGGGCAGTTCCATTACCAGTTGCTAATGCGAATGGACGTAATCATGCAACAGATGCTGATTTTGGAATTAAATCAAAAAAGGCTTATCCTAATAATCGTACTTCTAATAAACAAGATGGATATTTTGGTATGGTTAGTGGAAGTCTTGGTGCTGCAGTAGCTCCTTTATTAGATGCATTACGTCCTTCACGTAAAGAAAATATTGTTGGAACTTTACGCCCTTACCAAAATCCAGGTACTACTGTACCCAGTTCTTATATTTTCAATCCTGCCGACAGGCCAAATACTACTATTCGTGAAACTACAGAAAATTCTAAAAATCACTTAAATGTAAATGCTAATCAATTGGGCGGTGCATATCAAGTTACTCAACAACAAGCTTATGATACTAAAAGACAACAAACCAGTGCCGAATATACCGGTGTTGCTAGTGCCGGTGATGGAACACGTCAAATGACTTCATATGAAGCTAATTATAACCAACGCAATAATGATATTAAATCTAGCACCATTGATGGCTATATGGTACAAGGTAACATGAATGTTATGAATGGAAATATCAATATGCGTGAAAAAACACGCGATGAATCTTTGAAAAATACTAGAGAGATTACCGGGAATATGCCTTATCAATCACCGAATGTTTCTAGTATGGGACATTTAGCTGGTAATGATAATTCTTTGAAATCTACTATTAATATGGAAAGAAATACACCTGATATTATGAACACTTTAAAACAAAATCCTTATGTTGTTGACTACAAAACCGGGCTATAATCTATGCAATAAAATAATAATAATAATAATATTCATTATTATTTTGTAAAAAAAGTATGATAATTCATACAATTCTTTATTTTTATTTTTTTCTCTATAATTCATTTCTAACTTTATAATTCATGTTTGTCTTGTATATTAACATTGCACGGTTTACATCTTTGGACATATTTATTGTATGTGATTTTTCATCCATCCAACATGTTATACATGATAATGGACTTAATCCCCATTTCACTTCCATATCGCCAGAATCTATCATTTCATTAAACATTGTATTTGCACGGGAATAATGAAAAGCGGATGTTACTATAGTAAGATGTGTGTATTTATCAGTATTTGTATTTAACCAATATTTAAAGTGGGCAAAGTTTTCTGCTGTATTTCTAGATCTGTTATCTAATACTATTCTCTCTTTTTTATTATTATCTAATAATGCTAGCATTTTGGTTGACTCACTTTCTTCATACATATGCTTTCCATTATCGGTCTTAACGCCACCGCTTAAAAACCATGTAATTGAACCTGTCATATTTTTTGTCATAGATATTGCTGTACTCATGCGGTCTTTCAAGATATACTTTTCATTACTACCCAATACCAGAATTATATTATTTGTAGTTGTATCTATATCTATATCTATATCTGTATTTTTAATTTCTTCTAATAACATTTCATTTGGCATATTACTCATTATACATGTAACTATAGTTACTACACCTACTAATCCCATATAAAATATCATTATTACTTATTTAAACTTGTTTAATATTTGTAAAAAAATATTTGTATAAATATTAATCAATTTTTTACATTTTTTTTAACTTACAAATAACTTACGCATATTTATTGCTTCTACATTATGTTCTGGTTCTTGAAATAATTTCATTATCATGTTATTATCACGAAATCTTATAGTATAATCCTGTTGAATATTATTTCTACCTACACGACCCATTGCCTGTAATGTTTTCTGTTGAGTCATATTATTCAAATCTTTTCCTATAAATCCATGACAAAACTGATAATTTGTACCATAAATATAATCGGTTGATGCAATAATCATATATAATCGCTGTTCATCTGCTAATTGTTTTATGATTTCCATATATCTTTTATTTTCTATTTGCTTAAATACACCAATGCCCAATAACAATAGAAATTTTAAATTATCTTCTACGGATAATAACATGATTTCTTTACTCATCTCTTCACCTATATTGGATACAAATGCATTTTCTCTAACTGCACCATCGGGTGTCCATCTAGCTTGATGATTTCGTGTATTTGGAATATATACTGAGTCTAATGAAACCATTCTTACCATTTTTCGTAACTTATCTGTCTCATTTACTAATTTTTTGATTTCATTTGACATTTTATAACTATTATCCTTTCCCTTTGTTTTTGTTTTTCCTTCCTTTTCTTCCTGTGTTTCTATCTCTTTTTCTAATTTATCTATCTTATTAGTAATGTTATTGTTATATTCTATATTATTTAATATTTCACTATACACACTATGTGATATATTGGTATTTTTTATATAAAATCTTGCTATATTATCTATATCATCAGCTAAAAATATTGTTGGTCCATCTGTCAATGTATAAGCATCCTTCGTCGTAACTAATACTCCAACCGGTGCTTCTTTATTTTGTATTGGTTGAGTATAACTACCAGAAACACTTTCTGTGCGAGTTAATACGCTTCCTTGATTATTTTTTAACGGATTATTTAAACTATTTGTTTTTTGAATATATACATTACTACGTTTATCATTATATCTTGGTTTACGTATCTGTCTTGCATAATTATAAATATGTACCCAATTATCTTCATTTAAATGAACTAAAACCTCCAAATAATATTCTTTCAAACGATTCATAGTTATATTTTCAATCTTATCTTCAAAATAATTATCTATTGTATACCGTTCATCTATATACTGATTTTCATTAACATACTCAATAAACCCTATGATTTCACGCAAGTCAAAATACCTTAATATTGTTTTGTTATCCTTACAATACATTGCTGAATTTTTCATTTCACTGTATTCCCCATACAAATAATGTGGTAATACACAATACCCATCTGTATTTAAAATGGGAATGGACTTTCTACAATCATAACTTGATATTCTATGCACTTCACCATTATCAAATTTATTTATAAAATCATCAAATATTGGCGCCAATTCGGCCTGTGATGGCAATGTGGCACACGATAACACTACCGTTGGTATTTGATTATTTACCCAATTGCTATGAATTGTTTCGTGTAAGTCGTGTTCTTCATAATCTAATGTTATTGTCGGCTCGTCCCAATAGGTTATGATCTTTTCTGCACTATTAAATGCTAACATATAATGCATTGCAGTAATATATGACTGCACATCACATATCATAATTTCTACATTATCACCCACACTGTTATCTACTTTTCCAATTCCACCAGAACGTTTATTTACAGTATAATCTATGGCCGAAAAATAATGTAAACGAATATCTGCAGATGTTTCACAACCAAATGCAAATGCTACCTTCTTTTCCATTGTAATTGCTGATTTTGCCAATGCTAGACCGATATGTCTTGCCACGCAAACAAATATAATGCGATTACTTCTTGATAAACCGATTGGTGACAGAGTTTTTCCAGTTCCTGTGGGGGCCGTATATAATATCAACTGTGGGATAAATTCATCACCTTGCTTGCAAATTGTAAATAATTCTTTTTGATGTTGAAATAATACACGGTCTTCGTACTTCAACAAATATTTGTTACATTCTATAAATTCATATGCATTCGTAATTATTTCACTTGTCTTTGTAAAGGAGTTTACATAATTTATTGTATAATCCAATAAGTCATTTACATATTCATTTATGCAAGAGATTGATGACTTTTTTATTTGAATTAATGTATATAAATAGAATGCATACTTTTGTTTTCTCTTTTTTATCTGTTTCACCAAATTTGTAAATAAATCTATTAATAGATATTCAAATATATTGGATTTATTTAATTTTATATTACTATCTAGATTATTAAGACGAATTATTTCACCACTTTTTAATTTCTTTAACTTACCACTATTCAGGTTACATGTATATTCCTTTAATTTATCATCACCATATTTATTAATTACATACATCATTCCATCTTCAAAATACTTTTTAAATAAGAAATAATCCATCTCACGACTTTGAGGAAAATGAATATATGGATTCAATGACAATGTTTCATTCAAACGAATATTTACATTCTCATACCCATTATCTATTAATTTCAATATTTTTTTTTCATCTACACCTACCTGGATTTCTATTGAATCCCATTCAGATTTTGTTAACTTATTTTGCTTCAAATCCATTATTAATTAGTTATTGCTATGATAATATATTATTCATTAATTTTAATTCAATTTTTTATAAACATATACATATATTTATATTTTTACAAATATATATAAAGGGTATAAAGTGTTATTTATTATAAATTTATCACATGTATCGTTCAAATAACTTACAAACTCAAAATGATTTATTATTAAATACATTAACTGATTTTTATAAAAATTCACAGAATATTCATACTATGATGGGGATTATAAATGGGGAAACATGCATTTCGTTGCGGATTGTTGATTGGTTTGTCACTAATTATGCTAAAAAAAACTATACTGTTTATGAAATACCGGTTTCTACTACTAATACTAGTTCAAAGACTAGATTCAAAGTTTATAATGAATATAAATTAAAATTAAAAGCTTATTCTAAAAAACGATTTGACCCATTCTGTAGATGGGACAGAATTACTATTCCATATAATACAAATCAATGTATGGAAACCACTATCGGTCAACTTAATTTTTTTAAATGGGCTATTGAAAACAATATTATTCAATATATTCAAGAAAATTACGCTGATATTGAAGTAGATATGAATAACAATAATAGTACTGCCAAACGAAGAACACCTACCGACAATACGAATGAACATTCTAAAACACGTAAAAAACGAGAAGAATTATCTGTGTCCGCATGTAAATGCATAAAAAAAGAAACAGTTAAAATTATTGTTAAATTTGACTAATTTGACTATTTTATATTATTAGAGTTTCTAGTATATCTATAAATGTTTTTTTCGGCGTATCTACACTCATATGTTGAGCACAATTTAATATATATCTTTCTATCTTTTGTAACCATTCTAATCCCTTATCTTCTTTATCAAACATATTATATGTTACATCTTCATTTGCATCTATATTTAATATATCAGTATCCTTATTGTTTGTAAATAACCAATCATCATAATAGTCTTTGCATTTTTGTAAATATTCTTTAGTTATACTTGATTCACCGTTTCGTGAACGTTTTACTGTACGTTGATAACATACATCTGCATCTGCATTTATATAAACAATACCATCCAATTTATAATCTCTTACGTATTCGTTATAAAAATGCAAATATATTTGATAATTTATATCCTCTATTTTGTTATCTTCATATAACATCTTTGCAAAAATATTTTTATCTGCGTCTAATGAACGCTCACATATAATTACTTTACATTCGGGATTTTCACGGATTGCTGTACGAATTGTACTTAAACGCGTTACATATGCCATTACTTGAAATGAAAATGCATATTTTGTTGAATCATTGTAAAATTTTTGTAATATATTTTCATCTGTTTCGGTGTCTTTAATTGTTTCCCATATATCTACTGGCTCTTTCAAAAACATTATATCAGTATTCCCTTTCATATGGTCTTTCAAATTATCTATAATTGTGGATTTTCCCGCACCAATGTTCCCTTCCACCGAGATAAGAATAGGCTTTACCATTCTGTATAATTTATTTATATAAAAATATATTTAATAATAAACACAATTATCATTATTATTAAATTCAATTTTTTACAATAATAGTTTTGAGCCAAATGTACGAACCGGTTTATATTTCAAAATATCCAATTGTTTTCTTGTTGTTGGGAATGCATCTACACCATAGATGTCTTGTAACAATAACCACTCAAACATTCCACCTACATAAATATATATGTTTGAAAATCCTAAATTTACTAATTGATCGTACTTTTGTAAACTTGTTTCATCTATATCATTTTTTCCATAGACAATTATTTTATTTGCATTTAATTCGTAATTCTCTATTAATTTATTTATTAATTCCGCCTCTTCCATATGAGATATTGTATGTTTTATTAAACAATCTTGTTCACTAACAACTAATGTATTAATTAACATAAATTGTTCTTTATTTTGCATTACAAACTGAATATCTTCAAATGATAATTTATTATATTTCTTTTTAAAAAAATTAGAGAACATTTCTATTATTACTCACAACATATATTTATATTCTATTCTTGTTTACAAATAAATCTTTTGCAATTGTCTTTATGATTTTGTTGTCCAAACGGATTTGTTCATCTTCTACATCACCTAATATTAATTGCATCATTTTATAACAGAAATTATAATTACGACTGTCCATCACTTCACTATCCGGGTGAGCTCTCTGCCAAGCTGGCACCGTTCTATAATTATTCATTGATATACTATTTAATATTCTACGTAATTTTACTAACTCATCTGTATCCTTACACCATTCATCCTTATCTTTTATATACATCGTTTCTCGTTTTACATCTGTACAATGAATTGGTCTCTTTGTGATATCCATTTCTTTTAGACGTTCCATGATCATCTTCGTCATACCATTCACATACCCATGATGTCCTATATATTCTAATTCATCTAGTTGCACATCCAGATTACCAAGAAAGTCGGTTATGTTCATTGCATCCTTGCAGGTATCATTCAAGAAAAAATTTAGATTAAATTGATTATTGTTATTTGTGGTATTATTTGTTGTGTTATTATTAATTATAGTTCCATTTTTGACTACATCTATCATCTTGGTTTGTAATTCTATATTCTGTTGTTGCAATGCAACAACAGCAGAATGCTGTTCTCTCATCAATTCTTTAAACTCATCATTCTGTTTTAATAACATTAAAACTGTACTCGCATCACTCTGCTGTTCACTTATACTATTTTGTATTTCACCCGATATATCGTCACCTGATATATCGTCATCTATATTATCTACATGCGTACATTTCTTTTTATGAGCACATAACGTAGATGCATGTTTATATTCCTTACCACACGAACACATAAATATTTTGGCATTTTTTGGCATTTTTTCGTTAGGATTCGTTAGGAGTTGATGTTTTGCAGTCAATATATGTACACTATAATTACTTTGTTTACTGCATTTAAATTTGCAATGTTCACAAATATATATTTTGGCATTTTTTGGCATTTTTGGCATTAGGATTTTGTTAGGATTTACCTTTATATATCCTAACATAAAAAATGCCTAAATCATTTTATAAATAAGTATTAAAAAAAAATGTGCAGTCAACCTGAAATTATTTTTTTGGGATTTAAAGCATTATGCTTTAATTTCATTTTTTCAGTTTTTTACAAAAAATTTATTCTTCAAGATCTGAAAAGTGGACATTTTCAGAATGTCCATTTTTCGAAACCTCTACTATAAGTTTTCTGAGAAATAATATAATATAATAAATTAGAAAAACAACTTGGACTTTACACAATACAAGTTGTTTAATAAATATATAAATAGATTGATATAAAGAATATTACTTTATATTTTTACTCACAAATAAATCTTTCGCTATTGTTTTTATGATTTTGTTGTCCAAACGGATTTGTTCATCTTCTACATCGCCTAATATTAATCGCATCATTTTATAACAGAAATTATAATTACGACTGTCCATCACTTCACTATCCGGGTGAGCGGTCTGCCAAGCTGGCACCGTTCTATAATTATTCATTGATATGCTACTTAATATTCTACGTAATTTTGTTAGTTCTTCGGTATCCTTACACCATTCATTCTTATCTTTGATATACATTGTTTCTCGTTTTACATCTGTACAATGGATTGGTCTCTTTGTGATATCCATTTCTTTTAGACGTTCCATGATCATCTTCGTCATACCATTCACATACCCATGATGTCCTATATATTCTAATTCATCTAATTGCACATCCAGATTACCAAGAAAGTCGGTTATGTTCATTGCATCCTTGCATGTATCATTCAAGAAAAAATTTAGGTTGAACTGGGTATTATGGTTTGTAGTATTGTTTGTAGTATTATTTATTACTTTTCCTTCTTTGCATATTTCTACCATCTGTGTTTGAGTATCTTGTAGTTGGGATTGTGCTTGATATAGTAGTGTTTGTGTATCCTGCATTTGTTTATTTTGCTCCACCATGAGTTGTTTAAATTCTTTATTTTCACGAAGCAATTCTAAAACCAGATTTGATTGATTACTCAAGTCACTTGGTGATGCAGTTATATCTAGTTTTTCATTTATATTATTATTATCAATATCGCTTTCATTGTATTTACATCGTTGATTATGATACCATAAGCTATTACGAGCTTTATAAACCTTACCACATTTGCACTCAAACATTTCGGCGACTTTTGGCGACTTTTCTGTTCTATTTGTTCTATTTTTATGTTTTGCAGTCAATTCGTGTTTATTCATATCACTCTTTTTACTGCACATATAATCACATGAATTACATATGAAATTATTGGCGACTTTCGGCGACATTATTTGTTCTAAATGTTCTATATATTTAGAACAGAAAACTCGCCGAAATATTTTACGCAAAAAAAATATATGCAGTCATGCCAAATAAATAATGTTCTGTTTTACTGCAGTATGCTTTAATTTCATTTTTTCAGTTTTTTCCGGAAAATTTATTCTTCAAGATCTGAAAAGTGGACATTTTCAGAATGTCCATTTTTCGAAACCTCTACTATAAGTTTTCTGAAAAAAAATACAATAGAATAAATTATAAAAACAACTTAAAGATAAATATATAAATCAAAAAACAACTTGGAATATGTAAAATCCCAAGTTGTTTAATAAATAATAAATCCCAAACAATATGGGATGTTGGAAATGATGGTTATTTAATAAATAATATTATGATGAATATGATTCTAATTTTATAATAGCATTTTCACAAGCTATTTGTTCTGCCTTCTTTTTAATTTTATGTGTACCCTCTCCTAAAAATATAAATACCTTACCATTTACCGACATGTATTCATGAATATCATTATATGTTTTAAATTGATTCATTGATAATGCTTTATTTGGTGTAAGTTGATGAATGGCTTGACCTAAACACATAAATACCCCCATCTTATAACCAGTATCAGGGTGTTGTTCAGCTATTTCCAAATAATCGGGGGTTACTTTAAATTCCTTTTGAATCTTTACTTGTAATATATTCTTATAATTATCATCATTACGAATTAATTGCATCCAATCTACATGCTTTTCAAAAATGGATTCTACAAAAATTTGTACCATTTGAAAACCAGGACCAGTTACAAATACATTTTTAAACCAGCCTTCTTCATCTGTTACTGATATACGGTTATAATCCAAAAACATTGCACCAATAAATGATTCAAATAAACAACCTAACTTTTTCATATTTGTACGTATTTGTTTTCCCTCTGCATGCTTTGACAAAACTAACCATTCATGTAATCCCATTTCGTATGCCATTCTACCAATGGACTCATTTTTTACCAATGCAATCTTTTTTTCAGTCATAAATCCTTCATTTTCCTTAGGAAAACGTCTATATAGATAATATTTAGTAATACATTCCAATACACCATCCCCGATAAATTCTAACCGCTCATTGGATTTAGTAAACAATGGTATACAATCATCGGGTTTAGGAACAATAACTATATTATTACTATTATTTTCCAACTGTGGGCGTTTAATATAAGAACGATGAATAAACGCTCTTTTATAAAGTTCATAGTTATAAATTGAAGAATTTACACCATATCTACGCAAAATTGTTTCTATTTGTTCTTTTTGAATTAATTTATTTAGGGGATTATACGGATCAAAAACATAGGTTTCAACACCACTACTATTTTTTTCTATACGGATATCATCATCAATATTCATGTTATTCTGCAAATAAAATGAATATAGTATATACATATTATTTACTCAATTTTTTATATTGTTTGCGTTTAGTAATTGTCATACAGAGAAAAAAATATTTTCGTAATATATATTATAAATATGGTCTATAGTCAAACTAAACGCACATCCTCTATCTCTAGTATTACAAATCAAGCACAAGGTGGTGGTAACAAAAAGGCTGGATTACCTTACCAAGTTGGACGCGATTCATGGTCTTCCATTGCTATGAATACAACTCCCCAAAAATTATCTATTCTACAAATGCCATTGACAACCACTGTCAGACAATCACGTCCTATTGGTTCTAGAATAAATTAAATATACTAACTGAAACAATATAATAATGTTATCATTATTATTATATTGTAGAGAACCTATTATGAAAGTAATTATTGATGAACGAGAAACTGCATTATTTGAACAATGTGAAACATTAATACGAAATAGTCGTACACCTTCATATGTGCAATTGTCAAAAGATGTGTTAAATTTAGGCGATATACTACTTAAAACAGATGAAGACAAAGATGTTCTCTTAATTGAAAGAAAATCATACTCCGACTTATTAGCATCTATTAAGGACGGTAGATATGAAGAGCAATCTTACAGATTAGCAAATGCTAGTGGGTTTCCACCACATTCTATATTTTATTTAATTGAAGGGGTTAATTCACAATTCTATTCCCCTTTGGAAAAAAAAATTGCATTCTCGGCTATTACTACACTACAATTCTTTAAAGGATTCAGTGTTCATCGTACATCTTCAGTAAAAGATTCGGCTGAATGGTTACTCTATTTGAGTGAAAAAATAGAAAGAAATTTTATAAAAGGGGTAGTTCCTTATTATTTAACACACCCTTTCCTTAAATTTTTCAAAGATAATAGAGAACCGGAATCTAGTGAATCAATTGTAGATGAAAAATGCGAAAAAACGGAGAACATTTTTAACACAGAATTAACTAATGAATTAAAACCTGCTGATTATTGTAATGTTGTTAAAAAAGTGAAGAAAGATAATGTAACACCAGATAATATTGGGGAAATTATATTATGTCAAATACCAGGTATTAGTTCAATTACTGCTATAGCTATCATGAAACATTTTGATAACTTTCCTGATTTTATAAATAAAATTACAAATGATATGAGTTGTATAGAGAACCTGACAATAGAAACGAATGGAAAAGTTCGTAAAATAAGCAAAAAATCAATAGAAAGTATACAAAAGTTTCTATTGAATCAACAACCCATTACACCATAATAATATTTTTACAAATTATGAACCCTCTGTTGAATATCCTAATATATCTTGTGGTAACGGTACTTCTGATGGTATTGATGGATAAAATGCGGTTTTTGCATTAAATAATTGGGGTTTTGTTATCTCTCTTTTAGCATATTTACCACTATCTACCATTTGTTGTGTATAGGTAACACCCGCCCATTTTGAATCCATTGGATTATCGCTAATCTTTTTAACATTTGTTGAATCGTGAATTGCATCTATATTTGTATATACACCTATATATTGTCCATGTGGGTCAAAACCTGGATATTGGTCTTGATTATATGGGGCATTTAAACGATTTGCATCTCCGCGTTCAGTTACATCTTCTTTTTCAGGTGTATCTATTGGAACACCATCTTGTAACTGAAATGGACTAGGGTGTACCTTATATACATTTTCACCTTGTGCATTGTTCTCTTCTTGCAAAAATAATACAGGACAATGTATTCCCTTTTCTTTTTGTATTTCTAAATAGTTTATATATTCATCTAAATTAAAAAAAGGGATTGGATTTGTATCATCCTCTGGTTTATTTTTGTTATATAGTAATAACATGTTTCCCTTTTTTATAAGTAAATTTGGACAAGAAGTATTGTTTTCCATATTTTCTTTTGTCTTCATATTTACTTGTACGTTCCAATACATGGTAATATAAAGACCTAACAAAAATGTAAATATTAGGAATATAATAAATATTTTTTGAATTGTAGACATCTATATATTTTTATTGATATAAAAATGCTAGAAATCTGTTTAGTAAAATATATGCATTTATTATATAATAGAAAATGAGTAATAAATCTGTCAAATCTAAATCTGTCAAATCTAAATCTAAAAGAACACAAAAGCGAAACCGACGTCTAAAAGAGCTAAAAGGTTTAGAAAAAGAATTTAATACTATTTTTCAACGTAAACCAGAATCAAAAAAAGAAACAAAACAACCTATTGTTGATAAACAGCCAACAGTTATTGTGTTATTACATGCGACATGGTGCGGTCACTGTAAAGAACTTCGTCCAGAATGGGCCGAAATGAAAAAAAAATTAGGTTCGTATATTACAGATAATAATATTATATTTGAAGAGCTTGAAAGTGATGGTATAAAAGAAAAATTATCTCAATTATCTCAACGTTATATGAATAATGAAGAAATTGTGTATCACGGGTTTCCTACTATTGGTAGTATACAAGATGGTGTTTTTGAACCATACACTAATCCACGTGATAGTGAGAATTTATCAAATTGGGTAAAGAGCTTAAATAAAATGAGTGGTGGTACAGCAACCATGCCAAATACGCCAAAAGTATCAAAAACACCAAAAAACAAAAATTCCCCATCTCCCGGAAAAAAACGTACAATATCAATAGATAAAACTACTAATGTAAATCCTAAAGCTTTATTCAGAGATACCATAAATATCATAAATAAAGAATTTGATAATATGTATAAACCTGATGAAAAACATAATACTAGTAATAAAATAAACACTAAGAAAATATTACATAATTTGGGTTCTGAATCTCCACTTAATGAATCAATTACTGGACCCGGATTACCTGGTTTAAATAAATTAAAACCATCACCAAAGACAAGGATAGAACTACTTGGCCTATCAAATGCAAAACATTATGAAAAACAACAAAGGATAGAGGATAATAGAATTGCTGGTAAATATTTAGAGCCGCAACCAAAATATCTAGGAACAATGAAAGTCAAAACACCTACACCCAAAAAAGGTACACCTAAAACCCCCAATAGTAGAAATTCTACACCAGGTGGTATTTTTTTTAATTAATTCTTCATTATTCTGAAAAAATTGATAATAAAATCTAGATTATTTTATTGATATATTTAACAAAATAATCTAAATAATAGAAAGCAAATACGGTAGTTAAGATGGACAGTAGTAATTCTAAACCCATCAAACTGAAGATTAAGAAACCAGCTGTAGTAAAGTCATTCCGTTTGATTGATTTTCACATGTACGATGAATCAGCAAAAAAAGAAGAGAGCGATTCTGGTTCTGATGATGGAAATCATTCCAAATATAAAAAAAGAACAGATGAATTACAATTTGTTATTCAAATGTTCGGTATAAATGAAAAAGGAGATACATGTTGTATTTATGTCAATGATTATTTACCCTTCTTTTATGTCAAAGTTGGTGATAATTGGGATGACTATACAATGCGTTCTTTTGTATTTGATTTACAATCTAATACCAAATTGGATAATCGGTTTAAAGATTCCATTGTTGATTTTGAATTGGTTGACCATTATAAGTTATACGGATTTTCAGGTGGAAGAAAACACAAATTTGTAAGATTAGTATTTAAAAACACGGTTGCCATGAATAAATACAAGAGTTTATGGTATACATACAATAATGAACCTGATGCAAAAGAATATAGAACCCGTAATAATATAGTATATCAAGGTATTAGTGTTGAATTATATGAAAGTAATATTCCACCTTTATTGCGGTACTTCCATATTCATAATATAAGTCCATCTGGATGGGTCAGCTTTAAGATGAATAAAGTGACAAAATCATCTATACCAACTACCACATGTAAATATGAAGTAATATGCCCGCTTAAAGAATTACATTCTCAACCTGAAAAAGAAACAAGAGTTCCTTATAAAATATGTAGTTTTGATATTGAAGCAAGTAGTAGTCATGGTGATTTTCCGATTCCTATTAAAACATATAAACGGTTTGCAGCCAATGTTGTAGATATTTTTATCAAACAAATGAAAGTGTTGGATGATTCTCAATCAAAACTGTTATTACAGAAAATGATATTGTCTGCATTTGGATATGGTAAATTTCAAGATATTGATTTGGTGTATCCAAAAAACAAACCATCTAAAAAGATGTTAGAAGCTAGAAGTAATTTAGTTTTGAATGAATCATTAGAGGCAGTTAGGAAAACAACTATTGAAGAAGATAATAGTCATTTATTAACAATAGATGGTATTTTTGAACAAATGAAAGAGAATGAACAATATACTGGAACAGGTGATGATAACGATAATAATGGGGAACAAGTAGAATCAAGTGAATATACCGGACAACAATATGGTAAATACAAGCGAAAACCCAAAGTACACAAAAATTCAACGATTATAGATATTCTATTAAATCAAGAGTATGCACGTGATGAGAAAATACAAATATTTAATGAAATCATGACAAGAATATTTCCAGCATTACAAGGTGATGAAGTTACTTTTATTGGGTCAACATTTTTAAAATATGGCGATAAAGAGCCATATTTGAATCATTGTTTAGTTGTAGGTACTTGCGATAAAGTACCCAGTGTTGAAATTGAATGCACCGATACAGAACAAGAATTACTAATAAAATGGACGGAATTAATACAACGTGAAGACCCAGACATCATTATTGGATACAACATATTTGGGTTTGATTACGAGTTCATGTTTCGTCGTGCACAAGAGACATATTGTGAACGCGAATTCTTGTTATTATCTAGAAAAATAAATGAAATATGTGCAAAAGAAAGTCGGGAAAAACCGGGTGAATTGAACCTGGAACATACCAAAATACAAATTGCTAGTGGCGAATATGATTTGCGATTTGCAAAAATGACTGGAAGATTGCAAATAGATATGTATGCTTATTTTCGTAGAGATTTTAATCTATCTTCTTACAAACTAGATGATGTATCTGGACAATTTATTAGTGATTCTGTTAAATATGTGTGTAATTCTACACACCCAGAACTAGGTGACGTTACTGAACTATGCAGTAAGAATTTAATGGGTTTGAATGTTGGTGATTTTATCCACATTGAATTAACTGGATTTACTGCCGATTACTTTAATGATGGGCAAAAATTTATAGTTGCTGATATTGAACTCAATAAATCAGTAACACATACAGTGAAAGGTGTTGAAGAAACAAATACTTACAATGTTATTGTAATTAAAGGACATTATGAATTAGATAATTCAAAATCCATCAAATGGGGAATGGCAAAGGATGATATAACCCCACAAGATATATTTCGTTTATCCAAAGGTTCAGCAAGTGACAGGGCTATTGTTGCAAAATACTGCATTCAGGATTGTAACTTGGTTCATCATTTAATGAACAAAATAGATGTAATTACAGGTTATGTTGAGATGTCTCGTATTTGTAGTGTACCCATTAGTTTCTTGGTATTTCGTGGACAAGGCATTAAACTAACAAGTTATGTTGCTAAAAAGTGTCGCGATAAAGATACACTTATGCCCGACCTGGAAAAAACATGGAAAGAAGAAGGATATGAAGGGGCTATTGTGTTACCGCCAAAATGCTCAATGTACATGGATAACCCAGTGGCTTGTGTAGATTATTCTTCTCTATATCCATCATCAATGATTAGTCAAAATTATTCACACGACAGTAAAGTATGGTCAAAAGAATATGATTTAGATGGTAAATTAATACGAGTTGTTGGTGAACGAAATAAAAAGGGAGAGTTTATCTATGATAATTTGCCAGAATACCATTATATTAATATTGAATTTGATACCTATGAATATTTACGAAATCCAAACAATCCGGTATCTAAAAAAGTAAAAACAAAAGTGGGAAAGATGGTTTGTAGATGGGCACAATTCCCAGATGATAAAAAGGGTATTATGCCTTCTATTCTTGAGGAACTTCTTAAAGCTAGAAAAGATACACGAAAAATGATTAAAACCGAAAAAGACCCTTTTATGCAAAACATTCTGGATAAAAGACAACTGGGTTATAAGGTTACTGCGAATTCTTTGTATGGACAATGTGGCTCACGTACTTCTACTTTTTATGAAAAAGATGTAGCTGCATCAACTACAGCTACTGGCCGTATGATGATTATCTATGCAAAGCGTATTATTGAAGAAGTATATGGGGACCGAATATATGAAACGGTACGACATGGACCAGTTCGTACAAAAGCTGAGTACGTATATGGTGATAGTGTTGCAAAATATACACCAGTCTATGTTCGTGTTAACGATAAGATTGTCATTTGTGAAATATCGGCATTAGCTCATTCTTATGGAAATAATAATTGGGTTACATGTACAGAAGATGGTAAACAAGAGAAGGAATTTTGCGAACTTAACAATGTTGAATCATGGACCGATAGCGGCTGGACAAAGTTACATCGTATTATTCGCCATAAATTAGCCAGTCATAAAAAGATAATACGGGTGCTAACCCATACGGGGGCGGTTGATGTTACTGACGACCATTCATTATTGTTAACGAATGGCACAGAAATATCACCAAAAGATATACAAATTGGGACAAAATTATTACATAATACGTTAGTGCACGATGAATCTAAATGCACAGATACCATTACTATAGAACAAGCAAAAATATACGGGTTCTTCTTTGGCGATGGTAGTTGTGGTGCGTATAATTGTCCATCTGGTCCAAAAACATCATGGGCTTTAAACAACGCAAATGATTATATACTGGATAAATATATGGAATTGTGTAAAGTAGCCTATCCAGAGTATCATTGGAAAATGTATGATACAATAGAATCTTCAAATGTTTATAAAATATCTTTTACGTGTAATGAATATGGTGAAAAAAAACAATTTATTGAAAAATATAGAAAAAATACGTATTATAACAACATCAAAATCATTCCAGACTTTATTATAAATGGTAGTATAGAAATACGTCAAGCATTTTGGGAAGGATTATATGACGCAGATGGCGATAAAGATTGTCGGGGATATATCAGAATTGACCAAAAATCTCAATTAAGTGCTTCCCATATTTGCTGGTTAGCAAATAGTATTGGATATAAAACGTCTATTAATACCAGAAGTGACAAACTGAATATATATCGTATTACTGCTACAAAAGGATACCAACGTAAATGTCCGGATGCAATAAAAAAGTTAAATGAAGTACTAGATTACGATGATTATGTATACGATTTAACAACAAATAATCATCATTTTGCAGCGGGTATAGGTAATATGATTGTGCATAATACGGACAGTGTATTCTTTACATTTAACCTTGAAAATGCAGATACTGGAGAAAAAATAAGAGGTCAACCAGCATTAGAAATGACAATTGAGATTGCACAAGATGCTGCTGAATTATGTACGAAATATTTAAAACCACCAATGGGGTTAGAATATGAAAAAACATTGATGCCATTCATACTGTTATCAAAGAAACGATATGTTGGAATGTTATATGAAGAAAACCCAAATAAGGGTTATATGAAATTCATGGGATTGTCATTAAAGAGGCGAGATTCGTGTGATTATCTTAAAGATGTTTATGGTGGTATATTGAATATTTTGATGAAAGGTAACAACATTGAAAATGCTATACAATTTTTACAACATTCATTGAATGACTTGATTGAAGGCAATGTCAGCATGGATAAATTAGCAATTACAAAGGCTCTTAGAAGTGGATATAAAAATCCCAATCAAATTGGTCATTTCGTATTAGCTGAACGAATTGGTAAGCGAGATCCAGGTAATAAACCAAAACCTGGCGATAGAATGAAGTTTGTATTTGTTGTAAATGACACACCTAAAGCGTTGATGGGTGATAAAATAGAAACGCCTGAATTTATTGTTGAAAATAAGTTGAAAATTGACTATACACATTATATTACAAATCAATTGATGAAACCATTACAGCAATTGTTTGGACTTGCTTTGGAACAAATATGGGAGTTACAGGGAAAGAGTACAGCCATAAAAACATATCGTAAAGAATTAATTAAATTAGAAAATGAATTTCCTGATACAGAGACATTTATGAAGAAAAAAGAAAAATATTCATCTGCAAAAATTAAGGTTTTGTTATTTGATAATGTGTTAAATAAAATTTATAATCAAAAACATAATATTCAAACTATCACTAGTTTCTTTCAAAGATAAAATCAATAATAAAATTATTTATTTTATGTAAAACTTTTTTATATGTACATTGTAATGTTACTCTTGATTATATCAGTATTACTATTATTATAATATGCAAATATGGTAAATAGAATAAATAATAAGGTAAAAATATACATATACATATACAATTATTATGAGAAATGATTCGTGTTGTTTCCTAGAAAATTGTTTGATGCATCATAATATTCTTCATATTCTAATGGGATTTCTACTCTTAATACGGAGTGTTGTCTATTTGAAATATCTGTATTTAATAAATTATTCAAATTATCATTATTGTTGGTATCTAAAAGTAATGCCGCTCTTAAAATACTTTCCAATGAATTATTTATAGACTGATTCAGTGAAGAGTTATTATTAGAAGAATCATTATATGAATGTAACGAACTAACATCAAATGGCTCACTAAACGTCATGGATGTTGTATACTGACCTGGATTATATATCGTTGTGAATGCATTCAATGATACATCATTCCCTGTATTTTCTTCATTTTCTTCATTTTCTTCATTTTCTTCATTTTCTTCATTTTCTTCATTTTCTTCATTTTCTTCATTTTCTTCATTTTCTTCAGTTTCTTCATTTTCTTCATTCCCTGTATTTTCTTCATTTTCTCTATTATAATTGCGAATATCATATCTACAAATAGGACATATAACATTATTTTGAAACCAACTAATAATAGAATCTGCGATAAAAGTATGACCACAATGACGTATTCTTCTAACCTGGTCACCTTCCTGAAAATCATTTAATGTAATTGGACATCGGTTATTAATTAATTCAATTGAACTAACATATTCAAATAGTTCACATGCATTTTCAATTTCTCTATCAGTTGGTCGTATAACTACATCTTGGAATGTATATGGCAAAAATTGCATATTATTATTAAGAATATTTTCAAATATATTAAAAGATGGATTATCTAATACATTTGAACGACGATTTTGTAAGTAATCTCGTCTGTTCATTCGTGGAATGGTACTTGGTGGAATAGGATTTCGTGGAATGGTACTTGGTGGAATAGGATTTCGTGGAATGGTACTTGGTGGAATAGGATTTCGTGGAATAGAAATGATAGGTTCAGTTGTTCGCATTTGTTGTCGTCTAATACTATTATTATTATTATTAATATTTTGTAATATACGTATTAAATCTCTCATATTTGTATTATATTCACTAATATTATTGTTATAAGAACGCATAATATCATTACTAATATGCATAGATTCACGAATGATATTAGTAATAGTATTATCTTGATTATGTAGTGAATTTCTAGCCATATTACTTCTAGTAAAAGGTGGCATACTTGAAAAATAATTACGGATTGAATTTGATATAATTTCTTGAATATTTTCTTCTATATTTGTAAATAAATTACCAGTATTTTCAGTATTATTATCCATCCTATAATATAATATAAAGATATATGTTTAGATTTATATATTTACAATAATTATTAAAATAAATGGATTTAACAAAATATAAAAATAAAGGTAAGGTTGGATTAGAAAATTTAGGAAATACTTGTTTTTTAAATGCATGTATGCAAGTATTAAACAATACATATGAATTAAATCATTTTTTAGATTCTGATAATTATAAACAGTTTATTAAAACAGATATACCGGATGTTGCCATTTTAGATGAATGGAATGATTTGCGTACAGTAATGTGGAGTGGAAATGGAATAGTAACCCCCCGTAAATTTGTACATAATGTCCAAAAAATAGCGAAACAAAAAAATAGAGATTTATTTACAGGACATGCCCAAAATGATATGACAGAATTCTTATTATTTTTTATGGATTGTATACATTCTAGTATTTCACGACGAGTAAAAATGAATATTAATGGAACACCACAGAACGATTTAGACCAAACAGCATTAAAGTGTTATGAAATGTTAAAAAATACATATTCAAATGAATATTCTGAAATAATGGAGTTATTTTATGGTATATATGTATCAGAAATTGTATCTAACACAACAAATACTATACATTCAGTAAAACCGGAAAACTTTTTTGTATTAGACCTTCCTGTAATGGATAATACGATAGAAATAAAAAATCTATATGAATGTTTAAATTGTTATGTGAAGCCAGAATTACTAGAAGGCGATAATGCCTGGTATAACGAGAAAACAAAGCAAAAAGAGGATGTTAAGAAACAAGTTCGTTTTTGGAATTTTCCCAAGATTGTTATTATTACCTTAAACCGATTTACCGCCGATGGTATGAATAAAATCAATAATAATGTCCAATTTCCTATAGAAAATTTAGATTTGTCTAGATATATTTGTGGATATAATGCTTCCTCTTATAAATATGATTTGTATGGAATATGTAATCATGTAGGTGGTGTTACAGGTGGTCATTACACTGCATTTGTAAAAAATACTGAAAATAATTGGCTACATTATAATGACCGTAATGTTGAAATCGTTAGTAATCCAAATGTGATTCAATCATCTGCTGCTTACTGTTTATTTTATCGCAAAAAAAATAACATTGTATAATATATTAAATAGTAATAACGAAAATGAGTGAAACGAAAAATAAAGATGATGAATCCACAATACAAAATAAAGATGAAGAAGCCACAATACAAAATAAAGATGAAGAAGCCACAATACAAAATAAAGATGAAGAATCTCAAGATATTATGAGTTCATTTACTGCTTCATCTATTCTTATATTTTTAGGCATATGTTTTGTGTTATATTATGTTGTCGGAAGTTTTACAAATAGAGGTGATAATATGAACCCCGAAGGTTCCAAAATAGGTTTAAGCCGAACTTTAGACATTTTATTTTTAGTTATTCTAGGAGTTATTTCATACAATGTTTATAATTCTTATCAAGAAAATCCAGACGATGGTATATTTGAAAATAATTTTAATAAAATAAAAGATTATGTTCTTGCACCATCATCTGCATTTACAACAGGTATATTTATTGTTGTATTTTATGTTTTCAATAAAATAGTAGGTATTCCCACTGATAAAGATACAAAACCATTTTTGATTTCCATCGTTGAAGGAGCTGCATGGCTATTATTGATAATTATATTATTTATAGATTTTTTTAAATATGTATTGAAAATTTCTATTTATGATTTATTCCCATTTTTAGGTGAAGAGGAAACACCCGAAGAAGAAATACCAGAAGAACCAGAAGATGAAAATGCACCCAAATTAGAAAAATGTGAAAAGGAACAAGTAGATGACCCAAATGCAGAGGTATTTAATGTATCTAATAACTTGTATACATATAAAGATGCAAAGGCTATCTGTAAAGCATATGATTCTGAAATTGCAACATATGACCAAGTTGAAAAAGCTTATAATAATGGAGCAGAATGGTGTGGGTATGGATGGTCTGATAATCAAATGATTTTATTCCCTACCCAAAAAAATACATGGGATAAATTACAAAAATTAGATAAAAAATATAGAAATAATTGTGGACGACCTGGCGTAAACGGTGGATATATTGCAAATCCTTATGTAAAATTCGGTGTAAATTGTTTTGGCAAAAAACCTGAAGCTACGGATGATGATTTACAACGTATGAATGCTAGACAAAACCAAACATATCCATTATCCAAAGAAGAACAAGAATTGGAAGATAAAATTAAGTACTGGAAAGATAATGCCAGTGAAATGTTACAATTAAATTCATACAACACTAATAAATGGAATAAATTTGGTACTTCTGGTAAAAATACAGATGATTCACAAACAACTGCATAAATAATAAAAATACAAATATATTTATTATTTATTATCCCATTTTTTTCTCTATTTTTTCAAACATTTCTGGTTTATAAACCAAATTTCCGGTTGGTTTATATTGGTCTAATGGTGTATACTCTTTCTTATTCTTTTGTGTACTTTTATTTCTATCATTGAACAACCCCGAGTTCATATTTTCTTCTTCTTCGGCCGCTTCTTTTTCTGCTTTTAAATCACGTAAAATATTGCCCTTTTCATCCAAGACTTTTCCTGTTTTCTTTTTAACTTCACTACGCACATAAGATGGAATCCAATCTGCCCAAGATACAAATAACGTGTTGGGATGTAAATATTTGACATGAAACCCATTTTCTTCTAATTTTACAACTAAATAACCTATACAGTCACCCTGATTATACAATGGTTCTCCAAATATGTATTCTGGAACACAAAACCATATATGTGTATCTTTTTTTACTACACGAGTTGTGCTTTTGATTTTATTATGTATACGATTTAATAATTTGTTAAATATGGCTAATTGTTTCAAATCACGCTGTTGTGCCCTATCGTATAATTCATCTATGTTTATCTTACCGGTTGTTTCTTCATCAGTTGAGTATAAAAAGTTTGACATAATTATAATGTACACAGAAAAAACATCAATTTAATTAACGTATTATTTGTTTTATTTATTATTTCCACATAAATGCGTGAAATGTTCTCACAAATGGATGAATTTTATATTATTGTAAAACGTTTTGTATAAGGTTCTCTCTAATTACAAAATTTATATTATTTTACAGAAAAATGTACAAAGATTTATAATTATCTATTTTAATATGGATTTAATTGCGGATAGTAAATGTGATGTTCGGGATAATCCGGAGTGTTTACCTGAAATTACAATAAATCAGCATAAAAACACTGGTTTCATTAAACATTTGGTAATTTCTGGTGGTGGAATACTCGGGTTCTCTTACTATGGTATTTTAAAAGAATCTAATAAACAAAAACTATGGGTATATAAAGATATACAAACCATTTACGGAACTTCTATTGGTGCTATATTAGCTACAATCATATGTTTGCAGTATGATTGGCAAACATTAGATGAATATCTGTTAAATCGTCCATGGCAAAAGGTTTTTCATTATGACTTAAATACCATTTTTAATTGTATTCAAACCAATGGAATTTACAGTAGAACGCTGACCGAGCAAATATTTAGTCCACTATTATTAGGAAAGGATATTCCCATAAATGTCAATATGGCTGATTTTTATCAAAAAACGAAGATTGAACTACATATTATGATTACTGATGTGAATAATTTTAAAATTGTTGATATTTATCATAAAACACACCCAAAATGGTTATTAATTGATGCAATTCATGCATCTTGTTCAATACCTATTTTATTTCAACCTATTTGTATTGAAAATATACTTTATTGTGATGGTGGATTTTGTACAAATTACCCTATTGATGAATGCATTCAAAATGGTGCTAAACCAAATGAAATATTGGGGATAAATACAGAATGTGTAAATAATGAAGATATAGATCTTACTATGTTTTCATTATTTGATTATGTTGTCTATTTATTGAATAAAATATTACAAAAATTATTATATATTGGGACCAAGAAGAATAAATATACATTTATTTTACCGTCTGATACACGTTCCTTGACTAATATTACGAATGTTGCTAATAATAGAGAAACGCGAGAACAATTAATACAACAAGGTATTGACGTGTTTTATCAACAGTATAATCCAGAAAATTAATTATTTAACATTGTATTTGTAAAAGTCGTTAAAGATGATTGGGTTACCTTTGAATCAAAATCTATTTTATCCTCACCGCGTTGCATTATTACTGTTGGATAGGATTCTACATTATATTTATCTGATAATGTGGCATTTTTGTCATCAGTACAATTAATCTCCTTACATTTTACTTTATAACCATTTATAATCTTATCATCTGTTGCTGTTTTGAATGTGTTCCATTCTGGTAATGCTGTTTTACAATGAGGGCACCAATCTACATGGAAAAAATATATTATTGTTTCTTTTTCGCGAAGGTTTGTATTTGCTACATCATCAAATTTATTTTCCATATATTCCATGTTATTTACACTCATCCAATACCGGATTGAATAATAAAAAGCGAGGATTATCAATACAATAATAATTACTTTTTTATACGGTTGGATATATTTACCAATAACGTCTACAATGTTTGCCATTTATATAATATATTTATAGATTTTTTAAGTATACAAAACGAAAACTTACTAAATATTATACTATTTAGTATATTTTTTTATATCGTAACAATATAACTAAAGAGAACTCATATATGAATACAAAACGCAAACATACAAAAAAAAGAAATAATCGTAAAGCACGTCCAACTGTTAGTCAATTAAATACTGTATATACAGATAATGAATACAACAGCAATGATGGTATGTTAACCAGTGTATGGGGACCAGGTATGTGGCATTATCTACATACAATGAGCTTTAATTACCCGGTAAACCCTACCAAAAAAGAGAAAGAACATTATTCCAAATTTATGTTACAATTGAAACACGTTTTACCATGTGGTAAGTGTCGTAAAAATCTAAAAAATAATTATACAAAATTACCTCTTTCTATGAAACATATGAAAAATAGAGCTATGTTCTCAAAATATGTTTTTGATTTACATGAATTAATTAATAATATGTTAGGAAAAAAATCGGGTCTTAATTATGAAACTATTAGAGAACGTTATGAGCATTTTAGAGCTAGGTGTTCTATTAGCAAACAAAATAAAACCAAAAAACGTGTTCATTTTTCTAATAAAAGTACGGTATTTAATGAAAAAGGGTGTACTGAATCGTTGTATGGTGAAAAATCTAAATGTGTTTTACAAATTGTACCACAAGATACCAATTGTGAGTCATTAAGCATTGATAAACAATGTGTTAAAGAAAAACATAGTGTAACCGAAGCTATTGGGAAACAATCATAATTGAATTCTATTTAGTCATGTTATATTAGATATTTTTGTATATATTATGTAAAACAATATAATATATAAATATATACTAATAATTATTTATAATATGTCACAATCATTACTTGCTTCAAATGTAACAGAAGAATTATATCAACCTAATGTTGAACAAATTAAAAAAGACCCACCAAAGGATATCAAATTTGATGAACTTCACGGAGAATCCAAAGATGATGTTGAATATATGACACAAAAGATTAAAAATGTACGTAAACAAACACCTTTTTGGGGAGATAATCCTAATGTTCTCTTTCATCAACTTTATATGTTTGAATTTTTTCCTATTGAAGGTATGAGCTATGAACAAAAACTTAATGCCATTACTCGTTCTGTACTAGTACTTACTATTATCAGTTTTGTCATTTCCAAAAATATACGAACTATTTTGTTTTCTTTAGTAACTATCGGTGCTATTTATATGTTACATCATTATCATAAACAACAGAAAGATAAAATGGAAAAGAAAAAACAAGCCAATGAAGGGTTTGAAAATGCACCTATTGCAGAAGAATTATTTAAAAAACATAATTTACCTGTTCCTGATGGCATTTTTGAAAATCCTGATTCTAGCAATCCTTTTGGTAATGTTTTAGTTACTGATTATGATTATAATCCAGAGAAAAAACCCGCACCACCAGCATTTAATAAAAATGTTGAACAAGATATTTTAACACAAGCAAAGCAATTTGTTGTTGATGCTAACCCAGACCATCCTAACATTGCTGATAAATTATTTAAAGATGCTGGTAGTGAATTAATGTTTGAACAATCATTGCGCCCATTTAATTCTAATCCTAGCACCACTATTCCCAATGACCAAGCTGGGTTTGCAGAATTTTGTTATGGAAGTATGGTTTCATGTAAAGAGGGCAACCAATTTGCTTGTGCACGCAATTTATCCAGACATACCAATTAATTATTTAGCCTTTTTTGTATTATATTCAAAACATATAATATAAAATAATTTTTTATTTATGAAATCTTTTATTATTATTGAATGGATTATTATTATAAATGGTATATATAATATCATAGCTGCCTTATGCATTTTAAATTTATTACAAATTCCACATATACGCAATGTTTATTTTGATATGATTACTGATTATGATAATAATAATATTATGTTTGAACGTTTTGTTGCTTATACTATGTTGGCAAATGGAATTATACGGGTTTTAAATGGAATGACTTTAGATGACCGCACTAGTCAGTATGTTGTTAGTGGTACTTTTTTCCTAGAAGCATTGATATTAAGCAATGAACATTTTGTATTTAATAGAATTGATCCTACAATGGCATGGATTACGATTGTTCTAGCATTATATTTAGGTTATTCTGCAATTTTACATCAACGCTAACCTTTTTGTTTAATTTCTATTATTCACAAATTACTATCTCTTTGTATACTATAATATATAGTATACATGGCCACGCTTAGTCCTTACACCTTTAATAACACTGCTCGTATCGGTGCTGATGCTACTGATAAAACACAGCAAAATACCGCCAATAATAATTCGGTTAATTACATGTTGACCGACCATTTTACTAGTAAATCTTCCGATAGTCATGTCAAATTTGCCATGCAACAACCTACTATGAATTTCAACGGTTTAGCCAATGGTAATGGTATTCATAATGCATCTGTTGACCAAGAGTCTATGTTAAAATTAAAATCTACTGAAGAACGCCCTCTTGAAAAACTACAACTTTTTTCTCGCCCCTTTTCTACTATTCCTTATTTAGGAAGAGGCAGTTGTGACCCTGCTTTGGAATCTCAATTACAACAAGGAGAACCTGTTACACAAAAGAAGAGTGTTTCTACCATCATGGAGAAGTCTTTTGGTCCTTATGCTCTATATCCTACTGATAGTAAAATGGAGAACAGAGTTACAGACGCTTCTAACACAGTTGAAGAAGCAGCTTTAGACGGATGGGTTCGCGGTGGTATGTCCACTCGTGAAATGCCCGCTGGACAAGCTAATAAATAAATCATAGTCATTTAGGTATTTTTATATTATATTTATTTACATATAATATATAAGAAATTTTTGTAATATGAATGATAAAACCATTAATTTAACAGCTACTATAAATAATCAACAGTATACTGTTAGTTATGATATTGAAGAAGTCAAAAGCATATATGATAAATTAGGCATTTCTTCTGCACCAGTAGAAACACAAGTACCCGCAACAGCAACAGCAACAGCAACAGCAACAGCAACAGCAACAGAAACAGCAACAGCAACAAATAGCGATATTAAGAAAAATAAAGTAGAAAATTTAAATACATACATTGAGGAACTAGATAACTTCATGCAGAAAGCAATAAACGAAATATGTACTAAAGAAGAAATAGATTGTAATACGCAAATTGCAGCGGGTGCCAGTGAACCCAATATAAACGAACTACAACAACAACTAAATGCCGGTGAAACCAAACAAATTGTAGATAAAATAGTAGAAATAAATAAAGAATTATATGGTACAGATAGTAGTAATTATATACAAAAGTATAAGAAAGTACTAACAGCAGAAGAAAAACTTAACGGATTTGAACAAAAATACAAAAAATACTATGATAGGTTTAATGATAAAAAAAATATTGATAAAACAGAGGTCCAACGAAAAAAAGAGATAACAGCCCAACTAAACGATATAATCAACATATATATAGAACTTAGAGGTTTAACCGGTGAATATAAAGATGTTCAAGGTAAGCTTCGCACATTTGAACAATGGCAACGACTTGATTATACAGAATTAACTAGCAATATTGAAGATTTACGAGATACAGAAAATATACAAGCCAACTATCCTGAAACAGATAAATTAATAAAACAATTAACGCTAGTATCAGAGGGAATTATTGAATATTTAAATATAATTTTTGATGAATATAAAACTTTAGCTGACCAAAAAAAAATTGATGATAAAACATTTGATAGTTTGGGATTTTTGCGTAACAAATTACCTATTCCACGTGAAAATATATCGGGCGGTAAAAAGACAAGAAAGCGTTCTCATAATGCAAACAAACAAACCCGAAAGCAATATCCAAAACGAAATAATTTATAGAAGACTTTAGGTATTTAGGTATTTAGATAAATGTTTTAATTACAAGTATAGTTAGTTATATTTGTAATTTATTTAGCAAAGATTTATTTATTGCGTTAGTATATAATGAATCCTCTAGGAGAAGCAGCAGCAGTATTTGGTGGTGAACAATTACAAGAGCCACAACAAGACGGTGGTAAGAGACGTCAACAACGTAAATCCCAAAAACAACGTAAATCTCAACAACAACGTCAACGTAAATCTCAACAACAACGTCAACGTAAATCTCAACAACAACGTCAACGTAAATCTCAAAATAGATCCCGCAAACAACGTAAATAAATTGCATGTTTTTATTTTTTAATTTATATTCATTTAAATGAATATAAATATTAGATGTCATTAATAAAGTAGAATGCAGTATCCAAAACATTTAATTATACCAACATATACAACAAATACCGGTTATAGACAATGTTTACGCCAAATTTTTAAAATGAACACAGAAAATTATCCTGCATTAATTAAACAACTAGAAGAAGAGTTGGGTGATGATTTTGACAAGGAAACCCGCGATGAGATAGAATATGATGAAGAATCTGCTGGATTAATGATGCAGTATATTCGCAATTGTACAAAAAATCTGCCTATTTTTCACCGATTATATGAGATGGCCGCTGCTCGGTTTTTATCAAGAGACCACGAAATCGGTGTAGCAATATTGTATGCATATGAATATCTACCATTATTTCATAAATGTTTGTGTATATTTTTTAATAATGAAGACGCACTTACAGAAGAAACGCAAGAATATAAAGACTTAGTAAAAATGTTAAATTAAATATATTTATCAGTAAATAATGTATAATTGTATTGTATACATTATTATGGCATCAACCTCTAATAAAAACACACCTGGAAACTATTCGCATGAACAAAAAATGAATAAACAAGTGGATGAATATCGTACTTTTATAAATTCTGCGACTGGACATGCATATACCAATCATTTACCCGGAAATGGTCTTTTGCCCGCATCAAATGCCAGAGATAATTTATGTGAAAATTACTGTGATATTGAATCTCAACTTCGTGGTATTGGTTCTACAAATTTAGTAAATCCTCAAACACCTGTGAATCCAAAATTTATCAATATGGATAGTTTGTCTGTAATGAATAAAACACCCGTATTTATGCCAGAGCCATTGGTTGTTGAGAAAAATCAAAGACCTTACCTAAACTAGATTTAGATCATTATCTATTTTTTACCGTTGTACGTGGATTGTATTTACTCCGCTTTTTTAAAGAACTATTTTGTTTTACACGCGAAACTGATTTACGTATTTCTTCTGGATAAATAAACAATTGCTGAACTATTTCTGGTGACGATACAACAGATGGTTCTTCTTCTGTTTCTGTATTTTCTTGTTCCTTTTCTTTTATAGGTTCTTCTTGGATTTGTTCTGTTTCTTTTGTATCACTAGATTCTTCGTCTTCACGTTCTTTGAATAATTTGTTTGCTTGACTAATTATATCATCTTGGTTTATATCCCTGTTTAAATTGCTGATAGAATCTATTATAGAAACAACATGAATGCTTGATAAATTTTGTAAAGGACATATTTCATTGTTTGCAGTTATTTCTATAGGCATTTCTATATTCGCCATAACATATCTTGAATTCATTTTTAGATATGTTATTTATATTGTTTTTTTTATGTAATTTTAATTACATTACATAAAATTTATTAGATGCTTACTTTTTAATATATTCTTTATTTATTTTACCATTTACATCTGTTGTTTCTTTATACCCGATACATTCATTATTTACAATTGCAACCGGTATCATTTCTTTGTCTGCTAATTTAATTTTATCATAGCATTCTTGTGCTTCTTTATGTTGTTGCTCTAGTTTCTTTTGTTGCATTTGTTGCTCTTGTTGCTCTTGTTGTGTTTGTTGTCCTAGTTGCTCTGGTTGATTATGTGAAATTGATGCTATTGTTGCTGCTATTGTGGTTGTTGCTTTGTCTGATAGATTTTGTGTAATTTCTTTTTTATTAAATTTGTCTTTTGCTAATAACAATAATAAATTATTTGATACAATAGCTGCTACTTTTGCATTTTCTGTTTCTGTTTCTGATTCTGTTTCTGTTTCTGTACCTGTTGTGATATCATTCATTTTTACTGCTACTGTTGCTGCTACTATTGCAATTTCTGTTCCTGGTTCTGGTTTTGGTTCTGGTTCTGGTTCTGGTTCTGGTTCTGGTTCTGGTTCTGGTTCTGGTTCTGGTTCTGGTTCTGGTTCTGGTTCTGGTTCTGGTTCTGGTTCTGGTTCTGCTTCTGGTTCTGGGCCTGTTGCGATATTGTTCTTTTTTACTGCTACTATTGCTGCTACTATTACTGTGTCATTTAATTTACGGGTGTGTTTTTTGTCGTCTCGTTCTTTTTTTAATTTTTCTTCTTCTTGACGCTCTATTTCTTTATTTTGTGTTGTAATAGCATTAAGAGCAGCATCAGCTAATTGTTTTCTATTGTTTTCTTCTTGTTTCTTTTTTTTTAAAAAAGCAACAACTGCAGAAGTTACTGTTAATGCTTTTTTTTCTTTTTTTAATCTTTCTTCTTCTTCTGCTTTAGCTTTTGCTTCTGCATCTGCTTTAGCTTTTGCTTCCACTTGTGCTTCTGCATCTGCTATTCTTTCTGCTGTAGCTTTTGCATCCGCTTGTGCTTTTGCTGTTATTTCTGTTGCTGTTGCTACTGCTGCTATTCTAGCTTGTTCTTTTGCTTCCGCTTCTGCTTCCGCTTCTGCTTGTGCTTTTGCTTCCGCTTCTGCTTGTGCTTTTGCTTCCGCTTCTGCTTGTGCTTTTGCTTCCGCTTCTGCTTGTGCTTTTGCTTCCGCTTCTGCTTGTGCTTTTGCTTCCGCTTCTGCTTCCGCTTCTGCTTCTTCTAATCGTTTTCTATTTTCTTCTTCTGCTATTAATGTTACTGCGGCTGTTATTTTTGCTAATTGTTCTGCTAATTTAGCTTCAGCATCTAATCGTTTTCTTTCTTCTTCTGCTTTTGCTTTCGCTTCTGCTTCTGCTATTCTAGCTTCTTCTGCTAATTTTTCAGCTTTTTTTCTCTTTAACCAATGAACAAGAGCTGTAGATATTATTGTAGTTGCTTCCGCTTGTGCTTTTGCTTGTGCTTTTGCTTTTGCTTCCGCGTCTGCTTTTGCTTTTGCTTCTTCTTCTTCTTTTTCTTTTTCTGTTGGCGGTAGTGGCGGTAGTGTTATATTTTTTTCTACTGCTGTAGGTGCTGGTGGCGGAATATTTGCGGTAGCTACTGCTGCTGCTGTTATTGCTAATTGTTCTTCTGTTAATTTATTTGATCTAGGACTTGGACCTGTTTTTTTAGCTGTTGTTGGTGGTGTAGGCTTAAATAATTTTTTTTCGTTAATATCATTTAATTCCTTTTTAATACGTCCATATGTTTCCATAATATCATTGAAATTTTTATTTTTTGAATTACTCATAATTATATCTTTAGTTATAAATTATAGATATAATTATTTTAATTAATTTCATCACATCTTAATCTTATTTTCTGGTTTATATTTATTCTCAATTAAGTTAAAATCATCATTGTCTAAATAAGGATTGTAATCAAAATTTGTTTTGTCAATAGAACATAAATTATTCACTGAACCAAATTTTGATAATTGGTCTAAAAATTCCAAAGTACCAATACCAGTTGAAGCATTAATATTATCTATTTTTTCAATTATTTTTTGTATATCTTTATTATTATTATCAGTTGGTGGTGATGGTGGCTTTACAATTTCCTGGTTAGTTTTTTCCAAAATATTTTTTATATCGTCTTTTAAATTACCAAATTTATCTAATTTATCTAATTCATAGTTTAATTTTTTTTCATAATTATCAGTTTCTTTATTATAGAAAATTTGTTTTAAAGGATTAATATCAATATATGGGTTTTCTGAATTACTGCTTAATTGAGATGTATCAAATGTTCCAAATACACAAATAACAATATCTTTATAAAATTCTTTTTTCCCCTCCTTATTATTCGGTTCATTATCTTTGTATTTTTTATATATCTCATCTGTACTAATCTTTATTTCTGTTTTGAAATTACTTTTTTCATAGTTAGCTATGTATTTATTATATAAATCAGTTGTTTGTTTTGTTTCTTGAATTTTAAAACAATTTTGATTGGTTGGACAATATGATTCTAAACAAATATCTATATAATTAGGCGAATTAAACAAAGCATTACTATTTGCATGTTTAACAGATAATATATGATTTAATTCTTTACGTAATATGTGGTTTTGTTCATTACTGTAAAAATGTAAATACCGTAATAACTTGTTATTTATATGTTTTAATGATGTTACAATTTGTTTAACAATTTCTGTATTAAGATCATTATATTTTTCAGGAAGTATTATTTTTTCTGTTTCTACAGATATGCCTAACGTTGTTAATACAAAGTTAATCGTCTTATTTATTTTACTATATATTTCTACATCATTTACTACATCTTTTTTATGTTGACCTTCATTATCTATTTGTTTTATTTTTCGTATTTCATTACGTATGCTTATTACTGTATCACGTATAACATCTTGTTCCAGATCAGTTATAGGTGTATTTTCAATAACACTTATAAATTCTTTTATCTTATTATTTTGCTCTGTAATAATCTTTTTGTGTTCCTGTTTTTGTTTCAAATTACCTATACCATAATCACATATAATTAAATCACCAGCACTTTTTATCATTTCATTATCTTTACTGTAAAACGATATATATATTAAATTTGGATAGATATTTTTATTAATATTGTCAGATAATATTTCGTCAAGGTCTTCAATCTTATGGTTATTTAATTCTTTATAATCTTCATGTTTTTCTTCGGGTTTTTCTTCAGGTTTTTCTTTATTATCGTCATTTTCGAAATAAAGTTCATCATTCAAAGTAAATATTTCATTATTCAATATTGTGTTTATATTATAAATATCTTGTATTGTAACTCTAATATAATCAATACTTTTTTGAATACTTTTATCTTGAATACTTTTATCTTGAATACTTTTACACAAATTATATATTATACTATTGTCATTATTGTCATTATTGTCATTATTGTCATTAACCAATAAAGGCATTTTTTTATCTTTATATAAACCACAATTTAATAAAAAAACAGGTTTTTTATTTATAATATTATTTGTAATAATATCCATTTTATATGCTATGTCTGCTGGGGATTGTGTTGTAAATATTTGTTGAAAATTTCCAAATAAATAGTTTACACTTTTATGTGTCAATATCATTGAAGTAGATTTTGTTATTTCAGTTGTTTTTTTTACTAGTGTGTTTTTTCTGATATCTCTTCTAGATTGTGTTTCTTTAATACTATCAAATACTTGATTAAATAGTATATTTGGTTTAGTATCAGTATCAGCATCATTGTTAATTTTTAAAAACGTTATAATATTATTATTTTCTGTATCATTAATTATATTATTTATTTTATTATTAAATTCAAGTAATTCTGTATTTTGTTGTTCGTTTAATTTTGTATTTTGTTTGTCTTTAAAATCAAGTAATTCTTGAATTTTTTGTTTATTATTTTCAATAATGTTTTTTTTATTTTCTTCAAACTTTGTATTGTTTATTTTATCAATATAATTAAAAATATGAATAGCATTGTTGACTGCTGGATTAGCATTATTGACTGCTGGATGCATTACTAAATTATAGTTTTTGTTATCTTTCTCAACATTAAATCCATCCTTTTCAGTAATATAAACCAACTTCATAAATTCTTGAATTTTTTCTTTATTTGTTATATTTTTTATATTTTCAGCTGTAAGTGAATTTAATTTAAAATAATTAGTTTCCATAAAAATATTACGTGCAAGTTTGCTTAAAACGTTAGTTGTATTTTCTACAGTTGGTTCATAATCAAATAATGAATTCAATATAATATCTTTATCTTCTTGCCAATCAACACTTATTGGATTAAATTTAATTAGATTGTCAGATATCTGTACATCATTAACTATTTTATATTCTTTTATAGTATCACTTTTTTTAATAAGTAATACTTTATCATTATTACCAATTTCTAGGGTATCAACTGAAACAGAATCGTGTTTGGTATTAAATATTTCATTAAATTCAATGTTATTGTCTTGTACATTAGAATTATTCAAATAATAAATGTTTCCTTGTTTATTATTATTAAAATTAGTAACAAGTGTAATATAATTTGGTTCTTCCATAATTTAATAAAACAGTAGATTATATATTATCCGGACAAACTTTATATTTCTAGCGTAAAACAATATTAAATATTATGTAATAATAAGAATAATGTCATTATTAGAAAAGTCACATGAATACTGTATAGCAATAGCATCGCATATATCAAATCTGGACCGAATTCCGTACTTGCTAGAGTGTTTGAATTCATTAATATCGCAAAGAACCCCAATCAATATATATTTATCAATATCATTTGCAAACGAAGACATCAAAGAGAAAACACTAAATAATCTATATAGCAATACGGATTTCGTTGTGCCGGAATACCTAAATATCCGCGTTCGTGAAAAAAAAACGCCCCAAATGCGTCATTATTTCATGTTGTACCAAGAAATAATAAAAAAACATAACTGGATCATGTTTTGCGATGACGATGATACTTATATTCCAGAGAGAACTGCAAAAATTATAGAGGCAATCAGTAATGCTGAAAAAACTCTCATAAATAATCACCCCCAACTACGTTTAGCAGGATTGTATGAAAATACGTCAACCAAATCACACAAAATCCAACGCCACGAATATTGGTGTTATTGTTTGCAAGTCTCCTTAATGGGATATTTCTTTGAACATGTAGAACCATTGCCGGGTGTCCTAGAAGACCGGTGTTGTGATGTATTATTCGCCGAATATTTACGAAGAAAAGCCACAAATTGGTTATATGCGACCATACCAACACCCATGTACAATTATCGTGTGGAAGAAAACGAAGATTCAGTGACCGGGTTTATCCAAAATAATCAACATAAATATACGAACCAAACCAGCCCACCACAATTAGGTCACGATAATTGGTTAGATTATGTACTGAAATGGAATGATTTTTTGCATGATAATCTTACTATTTTTCTGCATGATACATATTTACGAACATTAGTCGGTTGTGATTTAGAAACGATTCTAAAAACGGAATTTAAGAATAATTATGCAATATTGGATTATGTAGACCAAAAGCATATCCGTAAAATCATAGATTTACATAATCGTGTAAGAAGCATATGTGATATTATTTATGACCATAAGTTAAATTAATATTTTTATTCAATATTTTATTATTTCTATATGGTATAGAAATAATGGCAGACCCAATTATACATTATACATTTGATACAGATGGAACAAATAGTGGTTCATTAGGTACATCTGGTAATAGTTTAACTGCTCCAAATGTAAGTACAGCTGTTAAGCATATAGGTAGTGGTTCATTACTGACAACCAATGTTCTAGTTGCAGATGCACCGAAATTTACCTTTACAAGCAAAGATACGGAAGGAATAACAATAAGTTTTTGGACAAAACTAGAAGGTTCAATGAGTAATGGTTATTACTGGTATTCTTGTCATCCAGCTACGAGTCTATCTACCCAAACCAACGATTTCAATAATCTGGATGCATTCATTGGTAGAGGTAATAATACACTAAGACTATATACATTAGACTCTGTAAGTGGTGTCGGTAATCATCCTGATAATAAAGGTGGTACTGTAGATAACATAACTGCGGATGAAAACCCTCTTACTGACGGTAACTGGCATCATATTGCTATTAGTTATGGTAAAGCAATAGACACCGATATTAATGGTACCGACTATAGGGTTAGGAGTACGGTAGTATATATCGATTCTATAGCAGTTTGTAATGCCGATTGGGGTGGGGGGTTCCCGAACAATCAAGAGAACGTAGTAATAATCGGGGGATCATGGGACCAGTATAACATCCCAATTCCGGGAAATATAGATGATTTCCGTATGTACAATTATGATTTAACTCATTCAGAAATACTAAATATATTTTTATTAGGATTACCAAATTTAACTCATACAGAGATTTTAGAATTATATGGTGTTACTGTTACTGATGCCGATTTGATTAATATGCGAATCCAAATAAAAATTCATGAAAATTTTACTATTAGTGATGGAACTAGTTCATCTGCATTTACAACTGGGGATGCTGATTATACACCAATTACATTTGCGAATAAACTATCTACAGCCCTAACTGATAATACCGTAACATTTGGTGCTACAGGCGGTAGTGGTTATTTAGAATTCGCAAATTCGGCAACACTTACCGGTATGCCCAATTATATTTTTGCAATCACTGAAAGTACATTTTCTGTGAAAGCGGGGGGAAGAGTGCATTTACGTAACGTGAATTTGGATGCGGAGATGGCTATTTCCCTGAATTATCTAGAAAATACACTATTTAAGAATGAATTTTTGTACTCTATCAATACCGGTAGAATCGCTGATGCGAATACTGATCATTATACTAATATTCTTAGTGATAATACGTTTTACAATGAAATTTCTAGTGTAGGCATAAATTCTGATGGGTCTGTAATAGCTTTGGGAAATAAATACGGGGATAGTAATGGTCTATCAAATAATGGGGCTATTGGCGTATATAAACGAGATACGAATGAACCGTCTGGATGGATAAAAATCGGTGGTGATATTGTGGGATACGCTGGTAATGAGGAGTATGGCATCACTGTTACATTATCTCATGATGGACAAATTGTGTCAGGTACTGGACAGCGTTATAATGGTGGTATTAACGGATTTTTTATGGCATGGAAACAAGATCCTACGAATACTTCAGTAGGTCCGATTGGCTGGACAATGCACGGCAATTTATTAGCAGGTATTAGTTCCCATAAATGGCGTTTTCATCATATGTCTGGTGATGGCAATGCACTTATATGGTGGGCTGAGAATACTAATGGTATAAAAACATATAAACATAATAGTGGTACAAATGTATGGGATGAAATAAGTAATACGTTTCAAGCATCAGGTGGCAACGCGAATAATTTTAATGCGAGATTCTCATATGATGGAATGACATTGCTAATAGGTGATATAAGTTATGAAACAGATAAAGGTCTTGTACAGTTGTATGCACGAAATAATTCCGACCAATTTAACCAAATCGGTAACGATTTGGTGGGAACGACAGGTTCTAAAATGGGTACCAACTTAGCAATAAATAAGAATGGTGATATATTCGCGTTTAGTAACGCAACTGACAATTCCATCAAAATATATAAAAACAATGCGGGTGTATTGTCAAATATAGGTGAAATTAGTATAGGTAGCATGGTAATTCATTTCAATTTATCATTAGACGATATTGGACACACATTAACAGCCACTTCGAAAAATGAGAGTGATGACGTAAATTCACACTTTGGACGTATATATATATATAAATATAATACAACTTCATTAACATGGGAACATATAATAACCAATAACGTCATATCAAACTTAATTAATACATATTCTGTAGGAGGTACTGACCCGATGTTTGGAACGACCACCTCTCAACTTGGTATGTATAGCCAAGTATCTGGCGATGGTTCAGCACTTATTGCGTCTGGTGGTGACTCATTTCATCTGTATAACCTACCTTCACAAAGAACAATTAATGTAACATCAACGCTTCCTGCAGGTGATAGTTTCATTAACAACTTCGTTAGTAAGATTAGTACAGATATTAATACATCGTTGTCTTATGATGCATACAATAAAAATATTACCTTTGATGATATTACTGAAAATATTCCAATATCCATTACAAGCACAGATACAACCGTGTTTGACACATCCATCACTGAAATAACTGCTGCTGAAAAAACACTTCCTTTTATTACGTATGGTCAAGCCGAACCTAATTATATACAAGATGGTTTATTATTTTTGTCTACAATAAAAATTCATACTGCATTTACAATTGATGATGGAACAAGTACATCTGCATTTACAATTGCGGATACTGATTATACGCAAATTACATTTGCGAATAAACTATCTGCAGATTTAGCTGGTAATACGGTAACATTTGGTAGTACGGGTGATAGTGGTTATTTAGAATTCGCAAATTCGGCAACACTTACCGGTATGCCCAATTATATTTTTGTAATACCTTTCAGTGATTTTTCGGTGAAATCGGGCGGAAGAGTGAAATTCCGTAATGTGAATTTGGATGCGGATATGACTATTGCTACAGCATCAAATACTTCAACCATTCCCGCAGGCAACTATTTCATCAACAATTTCGTAAGCACCATTGAAAACGACCTTGTTAATTACACATTATCATACGACGCGTCTAATGCAAATATTACCTTTGATGGTATTAGTGAAAATATTGAAATATCCATCACAAGCACAGATACAACTGTGTTTGACACATCCATCACTGAAATAACTGTTGCTGAAAATACACTTTCTTTTATTACGTATGGTCAACCAGAACCTAGTTATTTTCAATACTCATTAAATGGTATAACATATGATGAATTTATAGCCAATGGTATAAGTGCAACAGAACTAAAATCATTAAGTGTCATTCCTGGTTGGAGCACAGAAACTGATGCAAATCAGTTTGACAAATCTTATGTACTCGGGTTTATGGATGTTAGTGGCTATATGGCAATTCGCAATGATTGTGATATGGTAGTAATGGGTAATACTACTATTGATGGAACTATAAATATGCAAGAAGATAAAACATTGTCATCATCTATTCTATCAGTGGATTCACGACTCTTTGCAAATGGTGATATTTCTGCAAACGGAAAGCTCTATGTCGGCAGTGATTTATCTGTAAATGGTCAATTTAGTAGTAATTTTGCTGGTAATAGTATACCATATTCAAAAATAAAAGATTCTCCCATTATTACCGGAAATGTCAAAATAGGGGAAGATGTTTCTTTTAATGGACCGACCATTGAATTTGGCAGTGGTGCAACACTAAAATTAAGTGGTACAACTGAATTTAATGATAATACAGTATTTGATGTAAATAGTATTAGATTTAGTGGTACAATTGTTGGTGGTAATATGGTATTTAAAGATACCACAATAACAGATGTTGTTGTAAATGGTAGTGCAACCGCAACAACTGTTACATCATCAGATTATCGTATCAAAAGTAATGTAACTGAATTAAATGAAACGCATACTGTGGACAAATTGGAACCCATTTACTATGAAAATACTTTAACCGGAAATCATGAGTATGGTCTTATTGCACATGAGTTACAAGCTGAATATCCGGATTTAGTCATTAATGAAAAAGACGGTGACGAATACCAAAGTGTTCATTATGATGGTCTCATTGGTGTTTTAGTAAAAGAAATACAAGATTTAAAAAAACGTTTAAATGTATTAAATAACACCTAATTTTAAGATTATATTATTTCTATATCATATAGAAATAATGTACGGAGACGACCCAGATGCAAATCATTTTAACCAATCTTATGTAAAAGATTTTATAGATATTAGTGGTAATGTCGTATTACAAAAAGATGCGAACCTTAATGTCTATAAGAATATTATTACAGGAGGTAATGTAACAATACAACATACACAAACCCATTCTGCTGATTTAACTACAAACAAACGAATTGTTGTAGACGGCGACATATCATTGAATGCCAATGTAACAGTAAACAACAATGTTTCAATGGATGGTAATATTGTTAGATGTAATTTGGACGATTCGTCTATCCCATCAACTGCAATTAATGGTGTAATTACATCCGGACCAGATTTTACTCAATCGGCTATACTTTACGAAAAAGGACTTAATGTGGATGCAGATGTATCATTCAATGGCACGACAGTTCAATGTTCTAATTTGAAAATTGACGGTAATATAGAATTCAGTGATGGGACTAGCATGGATACTTATGTGGATAATAAAGTAAATGGTTCATATCCATCATCAACATTTGAATCTATTGCCATCAATAATACGTTAACTGCAGGTAGTTTTTCAACATCATCTGATTATCGTATAAAAAAAGATATTGTATCCTTGAATGAAACAAATACAATTGATACCCTTCGTCCAGTGAAATATTTACATACACTCCTTAATAAAGAACAGTATGGTCTTATTGCACATGAATTGCAGGAATACTATCCAGATTTAGTGGTTGGTGAAAAAGATGGTGAAGATTGGCAACGAATTAATTACACTGGATTGATTCCTATTCTCATTAATGAAATTAAACGATTAAAAGAAGAAGTGATTGAAATTGAAAATATGGTTCATTAACAAATGATTTAGTCAATACAACTTATAGATTTTCATGAAAATACTTTTATCTTCATGAAAATACTTTTATCTTCATGAAAATACTTTTATCTTCATGAAAATACTTTTATCTTCATGAAAATACTTTTATCTTCATGAAAATACTTTTATCTTCATGAAAATA